>Ga0137403_10004848_pt1 | contig 15737 bp, 14 predicted proteins | sample CZOMad2_1_16fung_FD_122057 | JGI IMG/M metagenome (GOLD analysis project Ga0137403, IMG submission 122057) | Vadose zone soil fungal communities from Angelo Coast Range Reserve, California, USA - CZOMad2_1_16fungal (Hybrid Assembly) | ecosystem: Environmental > Terrestrial > Soil > Vadose zone... | reverse complement strand
CAGCCCTGACAGAAGTGAAGGCCGTAAACGGAACTCTGCGCGTCTGCCTACCTAAGAAGAATCACGCAATTTCGGGTACTGGATCCGTTTGAATCCACAGACGGAATGTTCCTGGATAGAGTTCCCCGCATCACCCGCATGCAACAAACGGCCCATAACGTCCTTTACGGGCAGCCAATCAGCCTCTGGATTCAAACTGATGACCCGCTACCTAATTTCGAGAAAGTGTCGCGTGCTGCGCAACGAATAGTGCCCGACTATCGGAGGCAACGCGTCACCGCGTCCAAGGACTTTCAAAGACAAAAACATGACAGGTGATTGCGCCCTGAAAAGGGAATAAAGCTCCACGGACCCCAGTCAACGTGATCAGAGAGCCTGGCATTGATTCCGGGCCTCGCCGAAGACTCGGAGCTCGATCTCGAAACGAGAATCGCAATTTTCGCAGTCTGTTTGCGTCGCTGGGTTGGGCGATTTCCGCCGGGAATCGGCGTAATTCCTCACGCTTTGCAAGCTACTCACAACGCTTCGGAACTCGATCCATGAAAAGGAGATCGCAATGAAAGAAAAGGGAAGTGTCTTCAGTGGTTCCAGGAATCGTCGGTCGTTTCTGAAGAGCGGGATGGTGGCAGCAGGGGCGGCGACGATCGGCACGGCGATGTTGCCAGGTTCGCCGGCGGCCTTCGCTCGACAAGAAGACGACCACGCACCAATCACAAAGGGCGACATCGCGATTCTGACATTTCTGAGTGCACTGGAGCAGGTCGAAGCCGATCTGTGGATTCAATACGCCGAACTTGGCGGAGCCACCAATCAAGGCCTCTCCCCGATTGATCTGCCCTTCAAAATGGGTCTGGCTCCAAATTACATTACGGGACTCATGGTGTTGGATGGAGATATGCCGCAGTACATCTCTGACAACACCGATGACGAGATTAGTCATCACAGATTCCTTAATAATTATCTGCAGTCAAAGGGCGCAAAGACGATCGACCTGGCGAGCCAGTTTGCCATTCTGCCGCCGAGTCAAGTAACCGGAGTCCCGCAAAATGGCCGGCTTACCAATTTGAAGCAGTTGACCGTGGACACGTCGTGGTGGACGCGGTACCGGAGCTCAACAAAAAATCCGGATTTCGGAGGCACTTTCGAAAACGCGATCCCGGATCTTGCGAAGGGACAGCATCCGGCGATTCCCCTCAATGACGACGACCTGGTCCTAGACAAGAACGGCAACATATCAAACCACTTACAGGCCATAGCGAATACGGCGGGGTTCCACTTCGCTTTCATCGAACAGGGCGGCAGCAGCTTGTATCCGGCGCTCGCCCAGAAGGTAACTAATTTGGAGGTCCTGCGGATTCTTCTGAGTATCGGCGGCTCCGAGATCGCGCACTTCCAAACTTGGCAGGACAAGGCAGGTAACGCGTCCAATATAACCGATGGCGACCTTACATTTCCGGACCTCAACGGCGGAGTCGATCCTAATACAGGTGCCACTGGTGCCGACACTACTGACGAGTTCCAGACCAACCTGATCATGCCCGAGCCAACTTTGTTCCTTAACGAAAAGCTGGGCCCCGTTTCGATCATCCGACCAACTTCCACAAAACAAGGCGGAGCGGTGGCCTCGGTCCAGAGCTTCGTTGATGACGGGCTGTTTCTCGACCCCGCGACAAATAAGAACACCGGGATCGTGCAGGTCCTTTTCGACTTGGCAGAAGAAGCCGATGCGGCCGGGCGCCGCTTCTGAGGTAGGAAAAACTGCGCGCAACGGAGGATTCGATGTATCACGACGTGGCGTGCGAGTGTTCTCAGATTTTCGAATGATCTCGCCGTGGAGCAAGGCGACCTAGGGCCGCCTTGCTCATTCTTGTTCTTCAGTTTAGGGATGTTTGGTTCGCAGCGCTCGAGTCGGATGCGGAAGCTGTCCCGCAAGTTCCATAGTCTTTGATCACGCTTCGCATTTGAAAAGTCGGATTTCCAGGACCATCGGTAGCCACCAGAACGCCCTTGAGGGTGATTCGCTCGCCTGCTTTCAGGGATTTGCTGTTGGTCACGATCGAGTAGATCTGGTTGTCCTTCTCATCGGTTAGATTGATGCCGTCCTGTATGGACTGAGTACAGCCGGTAACATAGGTCTGCGTTTTGTCGGCAGAGTGATGACGATGCCGCGGCCCCGTCGCAAGATATCGTTGGATGATCTTTTCCCTTTTGACCTTGTGACCCTGCGTGGTCACGGCCACGTGATAATTGGTTGCAATGAAGTGACACGCAGGGTCAAGGCAAAAGCCTGTTCCAAAAGCGGCACCGATCCCGAGCGCAGGACCTGATTTCCCTGAGATGCCGAGCTTAATTGAAGGAGTAATTTTAACCGCAGTAATCGGGACAACGATGTTGTTAAAGTCTGCCGGTGCGGGAGAAGAGGCAGTTACGGTTCGAAGGCTTGTTGCGCCTTCGAACCTGATGCATAAGAGCATGCAAATAAGATTACAATGAATACACGGAGAATCAATAAAGAACTCCAAGGAACCAACGTGTTTGTTTTGCATGCGCTTCTCCACAGACTGAGCCACTGAACACAAAGGACTTGGTAACTTGCGGACGGGTGGTACAAGCCAGACTGAAACGGACAAGCGTACCATCCGAGGAATTGGTCCCGAATACGGGCAGTAGACCTGGAAAGTTATGTGCTCGAGGAAGAGTATGCGTTGTTTTTCCGGTATTTGTTCAGCAGCGCGAACGCGGACGAACTGCGAGGTCGATTCGATCATTGCATGCTTTGGATAGCGGAGTGCTTCAGAGGTTCAAGTTAATTTGGAGGGTCCGAACTCTTTCGGATGGGACATTTCTTCCCAGCCAGATGTCGTGAACGATGTTGTTTGTAACCGGATCAGCGGATGGACGCCGAGATCTGATTAGTTAATCCTCAGAGGGCGGACGTCATAAGGCAGGTGACACGATAAGACCGCATCTTGAAGTAGCAGGGAACTGTGCGAAGGAAACCTAGAACTCGATGTTAAGAACCGCTTGCCTTCGCGTCCTGGAAGCACCCGCAGCACCTGCGCAAATTTGGGAGCAGTTGCGTTAGCACTTGCCGGGGAAAGCCCGTTCACCGCGTAGGCATTTTGCAGCGACAACGCCGGCGTGGGGCCGGCGTGGGGCCTTGTCGCGTTTCGCGAATCGGAGTAGATTGCAATCGCGGAGATCGTAGGGTGGCGGCCACAGGAAAGTGCGTGCCTGCTTTCTCGGAGACTCTCCTAAGTTCCGCTGATGAGGAAGGTACTGCTTTCCTATGACTCCTGCATTCCGTCTTTCGGTCGCGATTCCAGTCCTCAATGAAGAGACCGTCTTGGCGGAAATGCTACGCCGAGTACGCAGTGTGCTCGACGAGCTCGCCGGCGGCCCGCACGAAATAGTGTTTGTGGATGATGGCAGCACTGATCGCACGTTCGAAATGCTCGAAGAAGCGGCGCAGCACGACCCCCGCATCATTGTCGTCTCGCTTTCGCGTCAATTCGGCCACCAAGCCGCGCTGACGGCGGCTCTCGACCACGTCACCGGCGATGCTGTGGTGGTAATGGATGGCGATCTGCAAGACGCTCCCGAGGTGATTCCGCGATTTGTCGCACTGTACAATCAGGGCTACGACGTCGTTTACGCACAGCGAGTCCGCGGCAAGGAAGCGTGGCCGTTGCGTCTCTCCTATTTCATCTTCTATAGAATGATGTCAAGGCTTTCCGATACTCCGCTGCCTCTGGATTCTGGAGATTTCGGCCTGATCTCGCATCGCGTAATCGACCAGTTGCGCCGGATGCCCGAGCATCACCGGTATCTTCGTGGATTGCGGAGTTGGGTAGGCTTCCGGCAGACGGGTCTGCTCGTCGAGCGCGGGGAACGCCATTCCGGAACGACCAAGTACGGCATGTTGGGACTCATGAAGCTCGCAGCAGACGGCGTCTTTTCCTTCTCGATTGTTCCGATCCGTGCGGCAGCCTTGCTTGGCGCTGTGGTCATGGTGATTTCGTTGCTGTATGTCTTCTACGCTCTCTATGCCAAATTGTTTCTACATATATCTCCGCAGGGTTTCACGGCGCTGATTGTGGCGGTCACATTTTTGTCCGGCGTGCTTCTTTTTTTTCTAGGAGTGATTGGTGAATATGTCGGCCGCATCTACGAAGAAACCAAGGCGCGTCCGCTGTACGTCATTGGCCGCGTCGCTGGAGGTTACAAAGGCAGGACCGGAGATGCTGTGGCCGAGGCAAATCCCGAGCGATTGCTGCAGCGAGAGTTTCGATCCTAGCTCCGCGATAAATGGCATTTCTCCAGGCCGGAAACCATCCAAGATGAATTCCAGTCGAAACTTAACCTATCTCTCATCGCCCGGCGAAGTAAGCATGGCGGACCAGTGGTTCGAAATCGCCTCCATAGACCATTTTTGGGTACGTCGGCGATTTGAGGTATTCCGACGACTGGCAGGAAGCCTGATTCCGGGTGCTCGGGAGATCGCTGAGATCGGTTGCGGTCATGGTTTAGTGCAGCGGCAGATCGAAGATACCTACGGGCGAGAAGTGACAGGATTCGACCGGAATGAATTTGCACTAAAAAAAAGTCTGAGCCGCCGCAGCAATATTTGCTGTTATGACATTCATCAACAGGATGCGTCGTTGCACGAGCGATTTGACTTGGTACTCTTATTCGATGTTTTTGAACATATCGCGGACGAAGAGCGCTTTCTCGCAGCCCTGAAATTCCACTTGGCTCCTGGCGGGAAGCTGGTTGTGAACGTTCCTGCGGGCAAGTGGTTACATTCAGCTTATGACGAAGCGGTTGGACACCTCCGGCGCTATTCGATCCGCTCGCTACGAGATTCGGCCGCGCGCAGTAATCTTCAGGTCACCAAGTGGAGCTATTGGGGCCTTCCATTAGTACCCGCTCTGGTGCTCCGGCGTCTCTGGCTGCTAGGAAACCATGACCAGGATAAAATAATCTCAGCTGGATTCAGCTCACGAACCAAAGCCTTCAACCAATTGCTGGGGTTGGTTTCTAGGTTTGAACCGACCCCGCAGAGACTCTTGGGAACCTCGGTTATGGCCGTCCTCGAGGCCGACGGGCGATTGACAGCGTGACGCTCACCATCATGAGTGCCCGATTTGGGCCGGGTTACGCGCTGACGATCGAGTCTGATAGCAATCAATATGGCAAAGCACAGTGTTCCGAATACGGACAAGTGTGGCTGAAAAAATCATCCGTTGCTGCGGACCTATGCCAGGAATGAGGAAAGCTTCCCGGATGCCTTTAGATCGCCTTTCGACGGTTGACGCTTTTGTGGCTGCGGCGCCTCAATTTCAAGCCTTGCCAATTGAAGGACACGCGTGGTCTCGAAGATACCTAAGACTAGTCATCGTCGCATTCGCGCTGAATGTGATTTCAGCAACGCTGTTTATTGTCCTCATTAACCGTCCCGTCTACGATGATCGATACAATATTGTTGACGTTCAAAGCTATGCGCACAGCGGATTGTCCGTCGCAACTGTCCTCTCCCAGCGAAATCCCCCAGGCCCTACCAGTTTCCTCTGGATGGCGGCCGGAGTTCGCCTGTTCGGAGGAGAAGACCTTCGCCACGCACGGATTGCTGCCCTACTAAGCTGGGTACTGCTCCTCGCGGGGACGTTGATTGGCGCTCGCTATGGTAGTTTTCCGCAGATCTGGTATGGTGCCCTGCTGTCCACTCTAGTGTTTCCGCACGCAGTTATCGCGACCGCGACCGTACTCACGGAAGGTCCAGCCCTGCTTTTTGCGATGTTGGGTGCTTTGATCTGGATCGAATCTGGTTCACGACCGACAGACTCTCCGTCCTTTCTTTTGCTAGGGATCCTTGGAGGCTTATCGATGGGCATCGCGGTCACATGCCGGCAGTATTACTTGGCGTTGTTCCCCGCGGCTGCTCTAGTTGGTGTATTCCAATTACGCGGACGGGGCTCCAAAGAAAAATTGTTCCGGGCGCTTGGCATCATCCTCTTTCTGGCTGTCGCGTCTACGCCCGTAATTCTCCTAATCACGGTATGGAGGGACATTTCAAGCCCTAGCATGGCCACGGGCATGTGGTACAGCTGGAGGGCCGGCGTGGGCTTGAACGTATTCAGGCCGATTGTGGCAAGTTTTTATTCCTGCTTTTATCTCGTCCCGCTGACCTTCCCGGTCCTTTGGCGTATGCGGCCCGCACCACGCTGGCCGGCGCTCCTGTTTGCATCGCTAGGCGGTGTCGTGGCCGCCTGTCTTAGGTCTTCGTTGCTTCAGCCGGGTCCCCTTCGCGCACTCGTTCGTACCGCCTCGCGACTCCCCGCTGGAGATTTCATCCTCTTTGGGCTCATTGCCGGTTTGACAATTTACAATGCGATTACCATTGGCTTGCTCCTCCGGGAGAAACGCGACATTTTGACGTCCTGCCCTCCGCTGCTATTCGCGTTGCTGACAGGAGCGTTCTTCGTTGTGGAGCAGTTGGGAGTCGGCGGCAACCTCCCCCTTTATGATAGGTACGTTCTTCAAATCGCGCCGTTCTTGGGCATTATCGCCTTTGTACTTATTCCGCAGTTAACCTCTGCGCGATTATTGGCGCTGGCGGCGATGGCTGCGGTTAGCCAAGTTATGTTGTGGCACATGTTGTGGCACTACGCCTTCGGCAGTTGAAAACTTTGTCGCGAACCGAAGGCGTTTCTGGAGAGCATGTTGGATTATGAGTACCATTACCCGTTGAGGTTACCAGTTTGGGACGTTAGTCGCGAAGAAAGTAACAATTTTCACTCACAACCTCAGAGCGTTCCCAAAATTTGAATGGTCGCAATCGAATGTTTCAAGATAAACTCTTTAGAATGAGTGTGCGGCGTCATCTACTGGTTTGGATAGCGACGTGCTCGGAGATAGCCGTCGATCCGTGGCATACTGGGTGATGTCTAGAGGCATCCCGCAGACCAGTGGCTGCCAGTAGATGAAGACTTGTTGGAGGAGAACCCGTGCGACTATTGGCTTCTATTTTCTGCGCTTTGGTGCTTTGCCTGTGTTTGAGCGGCGGAGCTTGGGGCGATAGCATTGCAGTTCAAAACGCATCGTTCGAGACCACGACCCCGCTCACTTCTCCGTGCGCGGGCCCAGAGACGTGCCTGTACAATTTCGGCCCAATACCAGGCTGGTCAAATACCGGGTCGACGGGCTCGTTTCAGCCTAGTTCGGCCTATTTCAGTCTGCCATTGCCTGATGGCAACATTCTCGCTTTCAGCAATGGGGGCAGCATCTCGCAAACCTTGACCGGAATTTCTCTGCTGGCCAACTCGACCTACACCCTATCGGTTGATGTTGGTCGCCGGTTCGATGTGGTTGCTGCCAACTATTCGCTATCTCTGTACGATGGCTCAACCGTTTTGTGCACCACTAGCGACTCCAATGCATCCATTGCAGCGGGATCGTTTATTGACGCTACCCTTACCTGTACGACGGGCGCCAGTGTACCCGCGGGATTTTTGGGGATTGTTCTGAGTGGCGATGGACGCCAAATCGATTTCGACAACGTTCGATTGGATGTAGTATCGACGCCAGAGCCGAGCGTTTTGGTTCTCATGCTTACTACTTTGAGCGTTGTGGGCCTGCTTTTTGCGCGGTCTCGGCGGAATCATCCTTTGCAAGTCGCTTCGTCGTAGCCGATTTGTCCTCGCTCTGGCATTCTTGCTGTGGCGTGGCAATCATTTACTTTTGGCGGAGACCCAACTTCTGTGCGCTAGGGCGTTCGGATCTTTAAATTTAGATACTTCGATCCACCGCCCCCACAACCTTCTTGATTTCAAAACGCTTTAAGAAGTCGTGACGAGCGCTGCCCGGCAGCGGCGGAACGGTAACCTTCAAATACGACCCTGTAAGCGCCGCATTGTGCCGAGCGAGTCCCGGCTTGAGAACCATCGCTGGCTGTGTGGTCACTCGTTACTCCGACCTCGAACACCAGCCATCGATCGAACGATTCTCACCGTTACACCTGCAAGACGGGGAAGAAGGCTGCAGGTGTTCTGCGAAAGACCGCGATGATTGCCGCGACGGACGGAATTCGAAACGACTGACCGTTTCAAATATCCGTTCGGTCAATGAAATGTGGGAATGTTCAGCCTGGATTCCGTTATGCAGCCTTCGCCTTTTTGCTTTTCTCGGCCCGGAATCTTGCCCACCGCAACTTTGTTGCCTTTGAAATCTTGGCCCTCGCAGCAGCGGACATTACCCGCTTTTTGACTTCAGTGATTTCACGCCGCGTCCTGCTGCCTAATGCTTTTGCTGCGGCGCGGATTCCACTCAATTGATTCTGCAACTTACTCAGTTCCTTTTCGAGCTTTCGCTCTTCACGCTTGATTGCCGCTAGTAGGTCCATGAATCCTCCGCATGGAATCTATCCTAGATCAGAGGTGATACGCCAGACGTACTCTAAAAGGAAAGTAACTTCAGCTGGACGGCATCCGTTGCGAGGTTCTCATATCGGTACATATCCATCTGATATCGCTTGTTGCGGAGCGGTGCTGGAGTTGCTGCGAGAAGACTCTTTCGCGGGCGTGTGCCTGGCCCTCCATTTCGGGAATTTCCCCAGAATTAAGTCGGTCACACTAATGCTGCAATCTGTAATCGGAAGCCGGGGTTTATGTGTTACGTGCGACGGCGTGGGAAGTTGCGAGCGGTCCGATCCCATCCATCTCCCAGCGCCTCGATCAGGTTCACTGCCGGGACCAAGTCGCGATACCGATAATGTTGTCCTCGAATGTGCGCGTGGGTTCGGATTAACAGACAGTACTCTTTTTAATTACCATCAAATTACCAGGACTATCGTACTAGGAAATCCGTACTATAGAGTAAATGATTTATTAATCGATCTGCGCCAAACTTTTCATGATTGTTTTCAATTGACCTTCGGTAAGATTGTCGGCGCGTTGAACTTCTAACACGAACGACTAGTCAGCGCCGTTCTGGCCCAGCCCCTCGGAGATGTAAATATGGCCAAGACGTGTCTGCGCAGCAGTGTAGCCGTTCTGTTGTCCATTGGTCTTGCCGGCTTTGTCTATGCCGGGCAGGGCCAGCAAATGAGTACCCCGATAGCTGGTGCGCGGCCAACCACTGAGTTTACCGCGCCCGCTCCCGATCGGCCTCGCTTGGCCGAAAGAAATCCACGGTATAAGATCAACAGAAGCGACATCCTAAATCTCTCTTTTCCGCTCTCACCTGAATTCAATCAGACCGTGACTGTCCAGCCGGACGGCTACATAACCCTGCAAGGGGCCGGGAGCATATGCATTTTGGGAATGACGGTTCCGGAAACGTCCGAGGCGATCAAGAAGGCTTATGCGAAGGTCCTGCATGAACCAATTGTTGACGTGGACCTAAAGGATTTTCAAAGAGCGTATTTCATCGTAACCGGGCAAGTGACGAAGCCTGGGCAGTATGACTTGCGATATGACCTGACGGCGTCTCAGGCAATCGCGATCGCCGGCGGTTTCATGCCAACCGCGAAGACGCAGGTTTTTCTGTATCACCGCTCCCCGGACGGCTGGGTGCAGGCGAGAGAACTCAAGCTGAAGGACTTTCTGCACGGAAAGAATGTGGCTGAGGACGTGGAGATCCGCCCAGGTGATTTGATTTTTGTACCTGAGAAAACCATCACGAAAGTCCGTAAGTACATTCCCTACAGCGTCGGCGTTCCGTTGAGCACAACGCCGTTGGCTTATTAGATCAAAAACTTTGAGCACAAGGGAGCGAAGGGATCGATGAACAAGGCAAGTCTGAAGATAAAACTCGACGAGGCACTCCCGAGATGGACTTTGCGGGACCTGCTTACGCCGGTATTTCGGCACAAGTGGCTGGTGAGCGCGGTCTTCGCGACTATTTTTTTGTTCTCGGTTTTTGTGGCGTGCACGTGGGCGGCGAAGTATTACGTTGCAAGCATGCAGATCGTGGTGCAACAGCACCGCTCCGATCCGACGATCTCGCCAGCGCAAACTGCCGCGGTAATGAACAATCGAGGAATCTCACCGGACCAGATCAGTTCTGAAATGGCGCTCCTAAAAGGAGAAGACATGTTGCGGTCAGTGGTGGAAACGTGTGGGCTGGTGAACCAAGACAAGTGGTCTGTTGCGGAGGTTCTATTTCCACGCGATCCGGAGCGCCGAAAAGCCGCAAAAATTGAGAAAGCTGCCGCGTCCCTGGCGAAAGGGTTGAAGGTGGAAGCGGCAAAGGTATCGGATGTAATTGACGTTCGCTACGGAACAGTGGGCGAACCTGAGAAACCGGCATGCGTGCTGCAGAATTTGGGCAAGCTTTACTTGGAAAAACGGCTGCAATTGCAACGCCCAGCGGGCTCCTCCCGGTTTTTTGAGGAGCAAACCGCCAAATACGGAAAAGATCTAGCCGATGTGGAAGCGCGGCTTGCAAACTTCAGCCGCGAGGAGGGTGTGGCCGCGCCGGATGTCTTGCGAACAGATTTAGCGCAGCAGCTATCTGTCTCCATGGCCTCGTTGTACCAAGCTCAGCAGGCAGTCGCTGCGGACGAGGAGCGCCTGAAGGACCTCGAAAAACAAATTCGTGTTACTCCCGAAAGAATCACCACCCAGCAGATCTCCAACTCTGCACTTACGCTGATGCAGCAATTGGAAGCCAATCTGCTCGCGGCAGAAGTCAAGCGAACGCAACTGCTTGTGAAATACGATCCGTCGTATCCATTGGTGGTCGAAACCGACGAGGAAATTGCAAACACGAAAAAGGCAATCGAAAAGGCCAAGAGTCTGACTTACATGAATGAGACAACGGATCACAATCCGACCTATGAATTTCTCCATCAGGACTATGCCCGAACGCAGGCCGATCTGGCTTCGCAGAAGGCGAACGCCACTTCAATCGCGGTCAGCCTCAGGACCATGCACGCGCAGATGGTCGGTTTGGACTCCAGTTCATTAAAGCAAGGCGCGTTGCTCCGTGAGGTAAAAGCAAATGAAGCCAACTATCTGCTCTATCTGAATAAGCGCGAGCAGGAACGCGCTTCCGATGCACTTGATGAAAAACGCATTGCGGATGTGGCGATTGCAGTTCCGGCGATTCCGCCCGCTTTGCCAGCGACTAATCCGCTGCTGGTTGCAGTGGGAGGTTTCATCTTCGCGATGCTAGCTGGATTTTCAGCGGGCTTCATCGCAGAACGGCTCGACCCGTCTTTCCGAACGCCCGTGGATGTTACCGAGACGCTTGGTATTCCAGTACTGGCGTCTGTACCAAGGCAGGCGGCTTGATCTGAATGTTCCTAAACTTCTACAAACTAACGGAGCAGCCTTTCGGCGTCACGCCGAATCCGCGATATCTCTACCTTACGCCTACGCACCGAGAAGCGATGGCAAGCATTTTCTATGGCGTGATCGAAAACAGGGGATTCACGGCCCTGATTGCGCCGCCCGGCATGGGCAAGACCACCTTGCTCTTCGAACTTCTGCAAAGATGTAGCGCGCTGAGGACAGTTTTTCTCTTCCAGTTCCAGAGCAGCCCTGAAGGACTGATGCGCAGCCTGCTTGCGGAACTCGGAATTGACGGCGCACGTGACATTACGGAGATGCAGGAAGAGCTCAACCAAGCGATACTCCGTGAGGCGGCGGAAGGAAAGCGACTGGTCGTCGTGGTCGACGAAGCACAGAACTTTGCCGAACCCGTTCTGGAAGTCCTGCGAATGCTGTCGAATTTCGAGACCAGCAGCGAAAAACTCGTTCACATTATTCTGTCCGGTCAACCGCAGCTCGCCGAAAAGCTCCTCGCCCCTTCACTGGCGCAGCTTCGCCAACGGGTTTCAATCGTGGCAAGACTGACTCCGCTTGATTCGGCGCAGACCCATGCTTACATTGATCACCGATTGCGGATTGCCGGGTACAGGTCTGCAAAGCCGATATTCAGCGAAGGAGCGAGCGAACTGATTGCGCACTACGCGGGAGGAATTCCGCGGAACATCAACAACCTCTGCTTCAACGCGATGTCGATCGGATGCTCGTTGCAGCGAAAAACCATCGACCGCGAGTTGGTCCACGAAGTGTATCAGGACCTGGATTTTCGGAGTCTTCTGCCGCAGCACGGAATTGAAAAGATGGAAAAGCGCGGGCCCGCACCGACACTCACCATCTCCGGTTCTCAGGCCAGCCCAGCAGGTCGCGGCCTGGTGCGCACGGCAATTGCGAGTTCACTGGTTTCGGTTTTGTGCCTTGGAGGAGTTCTCATAAATCATCGCCTGAGGCCGCGCAGTGTGAGCGCCGACGTTTTCAACGCTCTTCCCGTAGCAGCGCAAGGCGTCGATCTGAACCATTTCAACGCATCGAATCCAGACGCGGCGGCGACTGAAAATCCATTGACTCCGACAGCCACTGGGCAGTCGGGCGAATCGCCGGCAAAGCCGAGTCCGATTTTGTTCCGGTCCGTCCAGGTGTCGCCCGGACAGACGCTTTACAAACTCTGCATCGAGAACCTGGGTGAGTACAACGAAACAGCTGTCAGAGAAATCCGAAAGCTGAACCCGTGGCTAGGTAATCCAAAACAGATGCATCCCGGACAAATCATTCGCATTCCTGCGGCGAGTGCTGCGTCCGAAAGAACTGCTGTGAGAAGCGGAGCGGCTGTCGAAGCCAACTCTGGAGAAAAGCAATGAGTAGAAACTTTGAATTGCTGCAGCAGGCGGGACTGAACCTTACGGCGACAGTGGAAATGCCGCCCGCTTTGGAAAGGGAACTGGGTGCCCGCGTCAAGAAGGAGGACGGCGACTCGCGAACGTTTGCGGCGGATCTCGATCAGACAGCCAAAGAAGAGACCCTGAAACTTGTACAGAGTGTGTTTCTGCTGCAGGGAACGTCAACGAATCACCGCGCTGTGGTATTCGCTGCTATCGATTCAGGAAGTGGATGCAGCCGGGTGTGCGTTAATGCTGCGCAGATGCTCGCTGCCAACATTTCAGGTTCGGTTTGCCTGGTGGACGGAAACTTCAGGACGCCTTCATTGCCGCACGTATTCGGGACGACCAACCATTACGGCCTCGCCGACGCCTTGCGTACGGAGAAGCCAGTCCGAGGATTTGCCAAACCCCTCGAGCGAAATTTGTGGCTGATTTCCTGCGGTTCAGCCGTGCAGGAATCCACAAATCTTCTCCACTCGGAACAGATGAAAAAGCGCTTCGGCGAGTTGCGAAAAGAGTTTGATTACGTGCTCATTGACGCGCCCCCGCTGAACACGTACTCCGAGGGATTCGCGCTTGGCCAGCTCGCGGATGGCTTGGTGCTCGTTCTGGAAGCTAATACCACACGGCGAGAGACGGCCACCAAAGTGGCCGAGCGCTTGAATGCAACGCAGGTAAAAATTTTGGGCGCTGTTCTGAACAAGAGAACGTTTCCGATTCCGGATTCGCTGTACCGGCGATTGTAGGGTTGTAACCCAGGCTGAGAATTCGCGCCGCGCAGTAAGAATTTTCAAGTGCAATTTGATCGTTGTGACCCACTTTGGCGGAGCCTTGTGCAATGACAAATCTAGAGCAAGCAATGCCAGTTATTTCCACACTTGGAGAGGTAGCTTCGATCGAATCCTCCTGGTACGCGGTGCAGACGATGCCGCGTCACGAAAGGAAAGTGTCTGGTGAGCTGGAGGCGAAACAAATTCAGAGTTTCCTGCCTGTAATCTCCGAAGTGCGGCAATGGAGCGATCGCAAGCGCATGATCGTATCGCCTCTTTTTCCTGGGTACGTCTTCGTTCGGGTCGCCGCTGAATCCCGCGGCAGGATCGCAGTGCTTCGTACCAACGGTGTGGTGGGCTTTGTCGGTGTACGCGGCGCCGGCACCCCGATCCCTGAATACGAAATTACGGCTATTCAAGCGGTTCTGGCTCAGCAAGTTCCGTTCCGGGCACATCCATTTCTCAACATCGGCCAAAGAGTCCGCATCCGCGGAGGCGCACTGGACGGTATTGAAGGAATTCTCGATGCCGTGAAAGGCGATCAGAGTTTGGTGATTTCCGTGGAACTGATTCAAAGATCTCTGGCCATAACCGTTGCCGGCTACCACGTCGAGCCGGTTCACGAACGGGATTACTTGTCTCGTACTCTGCAGTCCGCCGGCCGGGCGCTCTAATAGATTCGACGCCGGCCTAAGCCGGTCGTTGTACGGTTGCGAATTGTTCCTACACTTCGGCTGTCAAACATCGCGAAAAACATAGTCAGCGAACCAAACATCGAAAACTAGCGAGCTACACTGCCGTGAACCTGAGTCATCGCCGCATACTTCTGACGTTTCTAAAGTTATTCGACCTGTTTGTGGCCACGCTGTCTTATGGGCTCGCGACATTCCTGCTCGTTTCCGTAAATCATGGAGTGCCTTTCTCTCAGTTTCTCTCCATCCGTATCAAACTTTCGAACTGCGTGATCTTTGCTGTAGCACTGTTCGCGTGGCATCTGATTTATTCGTTGTGCCATCTCTACGAATCCAAGAGGCTTTCGACGACCGAGCAAGCGATGCTGGAGCAACTGAGAGCAACGGCACTGGCAGTGGCCTGCCTCTCGGCGCTCGCTATGTTCTTCAGAATAACGATGATCACGCCTCCTTTCCTGATCCTCTTTTGGGCGATCAGCAGCGCCGGAATGTTAGCAAGTCGTTTTTCTCTCCGCCGTGCGTTCGCGGGTGTCCGCAAGCACGGGCGCAATCTTCGCTACATTATTATTCTGGGTACCAACGCGCGGGCATTGGAATTTGCCCGCCGCATAGAGGCGAAACCGGAATGGGGATATCGCAACTTGGGCTTCGTCGACGAACCCTGGCACGGCATGGAGGAGTTTCGACAGTCGGGAGCGCGGCTGGTCAGTGACTTGGCCGGACTCGCGGAGTTTCTCCGCCACAATGTTGTGGACGAGGTCGCAATCTATCTGCCGCTCCGTTCCTTTTACGAGCAAGCCTCGCAGGTCGCCGCCCTCTGTGGGCAGCACGGGATTACGGTCCGGTTTGATTCAAATATTTTCGGATTGAAGATCGCGCGTCCTTCGATGGAAGCATTCGATGCGGATCCCTATTTCGCACTTCACAATGAAACCAGAGACGGTTGGCCGTTGATTTTCAAGCGGATCCTCGACATCCTCTGCTCAGCCTTGCTGCTAATTTTGTTACTTCCTCTGCTTGCGATCGTAGCTGCGCTCATCAAGATTACATCTCCAGGACCAGTTTTTTTCCGGCAGGAACGCGTAGGGTTAAACAAACGCAGATTCCTGATCTACAAGTTCCGGACGATGGTCACGAACGCTGAGCAAATGATGTCGCAACTGGAAAAATTGAATGAGGTTTCCGGTCCCGTTTTCAAAATCAAGGACGATCCGCGAATCACCGCGATTGGAAAATGGCTTCGCAGGACAAGCATTGATGAGCTGCCACAGTTTTTCAACGTGTTGAAAGGCGACATGAGCCTCGTCGGGCCCCGCCCGCTCCCCATGCGCGATTATCAAGGATTCAATGAGGACTGGCAGCGCCGGCGGTTTAGTGTCAGACCGGGAATCACTTGCTTGTGGCAAGTGCAAGGCCGCAGTTCTATCGCGTTCGAACAATGGATGGAGCTGGACATTCAGTATCTTGACGAATGGTCGCTTTGGCTCGATCTAAAGATTTTGGCGAGAACGATCCCCGCCGTGGTGAAGGGTTCGGGCGCGGCTTGAGCGACACAGGCGTGTGGTGTTG
>Ga0137403_10004847_pt1 | contig 15739 bp, 11 predicted proteins | sample CZOMad2_1_16fung_FD_122057 | JGI IMG/M metagenome (GOLD analysis project Ga0137403, IMG submission 122057) | Vadose zone soil fungal communities from Angelo Coast Range Reserve, California, USA - CZOMad2_1_16fungal (Hybrid Assembly) | ecosystem: Environmental > Terrestrial > Soil > Vadose zone... | reverse complement strand
ATGAGCGGGCGGGCGATTTCGTAACGGTCGAGCAGGTTTCGGGTGTGGCGCGTGTCTTCACAAGCGATCAGGTCCACTTCGCGCAAGGTGCGCACGGCGCGGTAGGTGATGTCTTCCAGGTTGCCGATGGGCGTGGCCACGAGATAGAGAACGCCGCTCATGTTACAGGCCGGCCTTACACTTCCATGGGGATTTTGAGCTGGGCGGCAATCGCCTGGATGCGCTCGCGCGACTTCTGGTAATCGCGCACGATCGACTTGCTCATGCCCAGGTCGAGGCCGAGGTAACCGGAGTAGTGCATAGCTTTGAGGGTGCGGAAAAATCCCAGCCAGTCGATGGATCCGTCGCCGATGGGCAGGTGATTGGTGTCGACGGGGTCGTTGTCAGAGATGTGAATGTTGGCGAACTTGCCGGCGAGCTTGGCCAGGGCGAGCACTACGTTTTCGCGCTGTGCGGAGAAGTGACCGGTGTCGAAATTGGCCTGGAAATTGGGGCGGGCGACGTGCTCGATGAGGCGGAGGAGCGAGTCGACCGAGCAGATCACTTCGCCGACGCGCGGCTCCATGATGACGGTTTTTCGATATTGGGAGGCGATATCGGCGCACTCGCGGGAAGACGACACGAGCGCGTCCCACAGGGGCTGCCACGAAAAGCCAGCGGGAATGCGGACGCGCGTCTGGTTGGCGAAGGCGTACTGCCTCTTGCCGCCGAGCTGATAGGGTTTGGCGCTGAGGTATCGCACGGGCGGCGCGTAGCTGGCGAGGTGCAGGGTTTCGGAACCGAAAAATTCGGCCAGCTCGGCGCCCATGCGGAAACCGTCGAGGGCCTTCACGCGCTTGGCGGGATCGAGCGAGACTAACGCCGGATCGACCACGCAGAAATTGTGCACGTGCAGGCCGTTATCCGCCAGCGCTGCGGCGACCGACTTGCGATGCGCGTACATGGCGCGCATATGCGCCGCGCCTAGGCCCTCCATTTCGAGGAAGCGAAAGCCCAGCTTGCGAATCTTGGGGAGGGCCGCGAGGACGTCGCGCATGCTGTGCGGATAGCCGTACTCAAAGATGACGTAGAGATAGGTGATGCTGATGCGCATGAAGATGGCCGGGCGAAGCCTCATTGTGCATGAAGGCGCGGGGAGAGGGCAAGGAAAGCTCAGAACTTGCGGATGCACTACAATTACGCAGGTTTAGCGAAGGTGATGCGCAGACGCCAGTTCTTGATGCGGACGGAGCTTCCGAACAAGTGGCGGAGCGGGGCGTGGGCGTGGGGCTCGGCGGCCTGATTGGCGGCGGGGGACTGTGGGATATCGGCCATGAGTTCCGGCGCGAGGTGGGGTTGGCCCTCGATGGTGGAAGCGAGGCTCAGCGGAGCCGGTGCGGAAGAGCGGGCCGAAGAAAGTGCGAGAGCGGGCGGCATCATCTCGGCCGCGCAGGTGGGAAGCAGGGCGGGGCGGTCCACCGGCATGGAATTCATCACCAGGGCGGCGGCGATTTCGGGTGGGGCGGGCGAGTCCGCGGCGGGCGTCTCGCCGTGAGCGTCGCGCTCGTCTTGTTGACATTCGTCTCCGCCCAGCATGGTCTCGCTTGATGGCGTGAAGACTGGAGCGCAGAACGCATGCACCAGCTGGATGTCGGGCACGGGTACGGGCGAGCTGGCAAGCGGCAGGGGCGCGAGCGTGAGCTCGGCGAACTCCGCTGTGGGCAGCCAAGCCGCTCCATCAGCCTGTGGGCAGAAGGCCGCCACGGTGAGCGGAACGGGCGCCGGAGTGAGCGGATCGGTGTAATTCCATAGTGAATTGTGGCCGCAAGCCCCGAGGTATTGACTGTGTGCGGCGGGGTCCGCGGCTTCTGGCAACGCGGCTTCTGGCAACATCGCCACGGTTTGAGTGATTGCCGGGTTTTCGGCCGAGAGCTCGAGTGGCGCGGGCATCGGCAGGAACGCGGTGGCCGCTGCTGCTTGCGAAGGCTCCAGAAGTTCGGCCGGCCGCTCTTCCATCTCGAGCGCAACGGCCCACGTCATGTCTCCGCCCGGGAGTTCAATCGCATAAGATGCGGGAAGGGTATCGAGGCTAGTGTTGCGAGCTGACTGCGCGCCTGCCATCGCGGCGACGGCAAGGTGCAGGAAATCGGCGGCCGGCGGATCGGCGGGAGTTTCTTTGTATACGACGTCGGACACCAAGCCGGTGACTGGCTCTTCGGCTGCAATGGCGGCGAGGGGCACCGGGAGCTCGACGGTTTCAGCGGGAATCTCGACAGGCGGGGTGACCTGCTCGACCAACTCCTCAGTCGCAGCCAGCAATTCTGTGTACGACGGTTCGACTGTTCCGGCGGGAACTTTTGGCGAATTCGCGAAAAAAGCCGGCTCGCAGGTTTCTCCCATCGCCAGCGAGACAGGCGTGGGCACCGCCAGGGGAATGTCCCCCGGTAGACGATTCAATGCTTTGCGGAACGACGAGAAATACTTATCGCGATGCTCGCGACAGCAGAAATCTTCGTCGAATAAGCCCCGGAAGGGCTTTAGTTCCGTCTCACAATAGAGGCACTCCACGGTTCTCGCCGTCCTCAAGCGATGCTTCATTATATCGTTTCTTTTCATGGAAATTGCTGGAATTCACTGCTAACTATGGTTTGATTTCTTAGGGAAACAGGCTGGGGTTAACGGAATGCAACGGTGCTGTAATCGCACGACGTATTGAAAGGGAAACCGCTCAAGACGGCGAAAGCAAAAGGGCGACCATTCCGGACGCCACCCTTCCCCAAAATCGCGCATGAACGCGCACCCCGGGTCACGTTCAACGCGGAGGTTGAATGGCAAAAACACGACGACCGCCGCGAGGAGAAGGTCGCGGCGGTCGTCGTAGTTGAGGAGTGAAGGCGATTTCCTAGGCTGCGGCTATGAACTGAACCTGGTCTTCACAAAACGGCCGAAGCCGAGAAGCCCGGTGCCAAGAAGAAGCAGGGATGAGGGGCTCGGGAACCTCTGTTGTATTCGAAAACGGCAGCGCAACTTGCAGCACAGCCGGCCCTCCGCAGCACTCACCATATACCAACTGGAACGCAAAGTTGCCAGAAGGCCCGTTGTAGATTGCAATCGACTGGGTCGGCGCCGTAGGGCCAGGGGTGAACCCCAAGTCCACACCGCCGATGATCAAAGTCAAGCCATCGTCATGGGTAACAGTGAATTGTTGCCCATTGGTGACAGACACAAACCCGGTAAATTGAAGAAGGGTACCTTGGCTACCGTTATCCATGAGGCTGGCAAGCGTGCCGGCTGTTGACTCGACGATATTGAAGGCGGAACCGTTAGCCAGCCAAGTTCCGACTGAGACGCTAGTGCCGAAGAAATTCATCGGAGAGTTCACGTCGAATGTGACGTCCGCCGGTGCTACCGGAACGTTAGCTGGGATTGCATTTTGCGAGATCGCTTCCGATACATGCCAAAGTTCACCTGAGATTACGTCAGCCTGAGCGATCCCGCATGTAGCTATAGCCAGAGCTGATAACACACCTACTCTTAAGCCGTCTCGGATCTTCATTTGTCCCCTTCCCTATGCGTCCCCCCGCCGAGGGTACGCGCCACCGCACATTGCGGTTCGCCTGGTTCAAGCAATTCCCCATCCACTTTTGGGAAAGATGCTTCGCCGTTGCAGATCAAGGGGTTATCTCATCCAGAGTAACGAGCTGAGCGTCATGACTTGCTAAAGTCTTTCATTGAAATCGAAAGTTTTGTATCGGGTTATCCACCAAGAACGCGGTCGCCCCTGCTGGGCGCGCCTTGACAAGTGTTCCGGCTTCTCTGTATCCTCCCGCATTGCGCTCAGAGAGAAGTGAACTTGTCGCCTAGCGGCAGATCGCGGAGTGGCGCGGCACTGAAGGCGCGTGTGACGCGTAACGATGTTGCCCGGCGGGCCGGCGTGGCGCCGTCTACGGTTTCTTACGTCATCAATAATGGTCCCCGGCCGGTTTCGCTCGAGGCACGGGAGCGAGTGCTGAAGGCGATTGACGAATTGGGTTATCACCCGAGCGACGTGGCGCGGAGTTTGCGCACGCGGCGGACACTGACAATTGGGCTGGTGATTCCCGATATTACGAATCCGTTTTACGGCGAGATGGTGCAAGCGGTTGAAGAAGTCAGCTTGCAGCACGGTTACACGGTGATTCTGGGCCACTCGAGCCACCTCCGCGAACGCGAGCTTCGCTACGCGCAGGTGTTGCGTTCCAAGCAGGTGGATGGCGTAATTTTCCTGCCAGTGACGCCGGATCTGGAGCCTATCGAGGCGCTGACGAGAGCCGGCATCGAGGTGGTGGTGCTGGAGCGGGATGTGCCGGGATATGCCTGCATCGTGGCGGACGAGCACAACGGGGGAAGCCTGGCGACACGGCATTTGCTGGAACTGGGGCACCGGAAAATCGGTTGCATTGTGCTGGCTGGGGATTCGACCAGCAGTGTGGCCCGCGCCGAAGGGTATCGAACCGCGCTGCAGGAAGCGGGGATATTGCCCGAGGCGGGATGGATTGTCGAGAGCGAGTATGGCTATATGGCGGGCGAAACGGCGGCGCACGAATTTCTGAAGTTACCCGATCGCCCGACGGCGGTGGTGGCGCATAATGATTTGATTGCTATCGGGGCGATGAAGGCGTTCATGGAGGCCGGGCTGCGCATTCCGGACGACATTTCTGTGGTAGGATTTGACGACATCGCCGCGGCTTCTTATGTGCAACCGCCGTTGACAACGGTCGCCTATCCGAAGCGCCAGATGGGACGTGCGGGTATTGAGATGTTATTGGAACTGTTGGGTTCTCCAGAAGGAATGTCGACGGGAACATTGAAGCTGCCGGTGGAGCTTGTAGTGAGGGCATCGACCGGACCCGCAAAGTGATTTTTTTTGGCGTTTGTTGCGACACGTGTCGCATTGCACGACTCGGGAATTGTAAAAGGTTGTTAGGGGAACAGGGAGGCGCCCACGAACTCTGATGAAGACCAATGGAAAGCCGAGCATTCACATCGCCTCCGCTCCCGTGAGTTGGGGAGTGATGGAAGAAACTGAAACCAGCGTTTGGCCTTCGCCCGAACAGGTATTAGAAGAGATCTCGGCGGCGGGCTACGATGGAACGGAACTCGGCCCGTACGGCTATTATCCGACTGAAGCTGAGAAATTGCGCCGCACGCTAGCCGGACGCGGGCTGACTTTGACCTCTGCATTTGTCCCGTTGCGCTGGTTCCAGCCGAGGCGCCTGCCGGAAGACATTGAAGCTTTGCTAAACGTGGCCGGATTGCTCGCCGCGCTAGATTGCCCATTCGTGGTGGTCGCGGACGGGATGGCGAGCCCGGAGGAGCCGGCGCCGGATGATGCGGCGTGGAGGACCGTGGCGGCAGCGATGGAAGCTGTCGCCCGGCGGCTCCAAGGGATGGGGATGCAGATGGTCATCCATCTGGAGGCCGGCAGTCATCTGGCAACCCCGGATGAGCAGGCGCGGCTTTGCGCGTTGACCGACTCGGAGCTGGTAGGCATCTGCCTGGATACGGGGCATTACGCCTACAGCTTCGGCGATCCGCGAGACGCCGTCCGCGAATATGGTCGGCGCATACGTTACGTTCATCTTAAGGACGTTGACCCGGGCGTGCGGGGGCGTGTTGCTCGGGACGGCCTCGATTTCTATGCCGCTGTGAGATCCGGCGTCTTTACGCCGCTGGGCCGCGGCTGCGCCGAGATTGCCGGTGTCGTCTCCGGCTTGCTATCGACGGGCTACGAAGGGTGGATGGTCACAGAGCAGGATGTGCTGATGCCGCTCGGTGACGGACGAACTCCATTACACAACGCCCGCGAGAGCCGCGAATTTCTGCGCAGTCTTGGGCTTTGACGGCGGCTTCGAGAATCGGATTTCACCCGGGTCCCTGCGCGGCAGGTGCATCGGCGGACGCCGGAATTTCAATTTTAGATTTCGCCAAGGAGCGAATAGATGGCGCGATTACGGGTTGGGGTAGTGGGGTGCGGGACTGTCGCGCAGATCATGTGGCTGCCGAATCTGCGGCAGCTGGATGATCAGTATGAGTTGAAAGCCATCTGCGATCTGTCGCCGGGTTTGACGGAATCACTGGGCGAATATTACAACGTGTCGCGGCGCTTTCAGGACTACCGCGATCTGGTTCGGGAAGATCTGGATGTGGTGGTGGTGCTGACCCCGGGTTCGCACGCGGCTCCGGCCATTGCGGCTCTCGAGGCCGGCAAGCATGTGATCGTGGAAAAGCCGATGTGCTTCACTTTGCGCGAAGCCGACGCCATGATCGCGGCATCCAAGCGCGCGGGCCGACGGCTGATGGTGGCTTATATGAAGCGCTACGATCCCGGCTACCGCTATGGCCGCGAGGCTGTGCAGGCAATGCGCGGGCTGCGGTATATCCAGATCAACGTCCTGCATCCATCCGAGGGCCAATACTTCGCGCATCACCGGATCAAGCGCTTCAGTGACGTTCCGCAAGCTACGCTGGCGGCGCTTGAACGGGAAGCGGACCAACTGGCGGTGGAAGCCATCGGAAACGTTTCACAGCGGTTGCGTTTCCTGTACCTGGATGTCTTTCTCGGCAGCATGATTCACGACGTGAATGCTCTACGGGGGATACTCGGCTGTCCGGAAAAATCCATGTTCACGACGCTCTGGCCGGATGACGTGAAGTATCCGACCATAACGACGGTGCTCGCCTACAAGGACGGCCCGCGCGCCGTTTTCACATGGTCTTATCTGAGCGAACTACGCGACTACTTCGAGGAGCTGGCGTTTCTGGGCGAGGAGTCGCGCGTCCGGATCCAATTTCCTTCTCCTTTCCTGCGGCATTTCCCCACGCCGGTGGAGGTCCAGGGGATGACGGACGGCGCGGAGTGGCGCAAGCGGGTGAGCGTGTCTTATGCCGAAGCTTTCAAAGAAGAGCTGCTGCATTTCCACGAATGTGTCCACAACGATCGTGAGCCGCTTACCGATGGCCGTGACGGGCGCGCGGACATCGCCTTCCTGCAAAAAATTGTCGCTGCTGCCCGTCCCGAAGGCCTGGGTGGGGAGGCCGCGCGGTGAAAATCGGACTCTTTACGGACGGCTTGGCGCACCTTTCGTTTGCTGGAGCGTTAGCTAGAGCCGGGAGCCTGGGCGTTCAAGCGGTCGAGATCGGGACGGGAAACTTCTCTCCAGCGCCGCACTGCGATCTGAACGGCCTGCTTGCCAGTGCGGGGGCGCGCGCTGAATTTCTACAGGCGATCGAGCGGCAGCAGCTGCAACTGGCGGCGCTGAACTGCAGCGGCAATCCGGTTCACCCGAATCTGGATCTCGCACAGAGTGCCGCCGATGTCACGCGAAAGACGCTGCGCCTGGGCGGACTGCTCGGAGTTGAGCGCGTCGTGTGCATGAGCGGCTGCCCAGGAACGCCGGAAGGCGGCCGCTATCCGAACTGGGTGGTGGCGTCCTGGCCGGAGGATTTCCTGGAACTGCTGGAGTGGCAGTGGCGCGCGCGGCTGATTCCGTTTTGGAGTGAAATGGCGGAGCTGGCGAAAGCCGAAGGGGTGCGGCAACTTTGTTTCGAGCTGCATCCCGGCATGTGTGTCTACAATGTTTCGTCGTTCAATCGGCTGCGGGGAGCGATCGGACCGGTTGTCGCGGCTAATCTCGATCCGAGTCATTTTTTCTTCCAGGGAATGGACCCGCTGGCGGTGATTCGGACGCTGGGCGGGTCGATTGGTTATGTCCATGCGAAAGACGCGCGCGTGGAGCCATACAACCTGGCGGTGCAGGGGTCGCTGGATTTGCAGCCGGGAAAGCCGGTGCGGGACCTGGTCTGGGCGTACCGCACTTTGGGATATGGGCACGGCGCACAGTTTTGGGCGGACTTCGTTTCCGCGCTGCGATCGGTTGGTTACGATGGGGTTTTGTCGATCGAGCACGAAGATCCCTTGATGGATGCCGAGGAGGCTATCGGGCGCGCGGTCGATCTGCTCCGGAACACGGCGTTCTTCGGGCCGCCCTCGGTGGTGCCGGGCGCTCCGCCGCCGTATTGAGAAGAGTGTGGAAGTCGAAGCATGAAGAATTTTGGAAACCCGGTTCGCTACCGGCGAGCGGTCAGATGATTCGCCGGCAGTTCCTGCGCAATTCGCTGGGAACCGTCGCGGCCGCGGCGGGCATCCATACACTATCCAGCTGCGGCGGCAGTAAGAGCTCGGGCGGGCGAGGGCAGATCACGTTTGGCAGTTATGCCGATCCGGCTCTGGACACTTTGAAGGATGTACTACTTCCGGAATTCGAGAAGGCGACGGGCATCCGCACGGAATGGGTGGAGGCCGACTTTTCGGGCTGGCTCCAGAAAGCTTTGAATGATGGCCAGACCAAAGCCGGGGCATTCGATATCTATGTGATGGATGATTTGTGGGTACCCCGTTTTGCCGGAGCCGGTTATCTGGCTAACTTAGACGAGCTGGGATTTCAGATCGACCAGGACTTTGTTCCCTCCGCGCTGGACCTGGGTTATTGGCCGCCGAAGAACGGATTGCGCCAGCCGGGTATCGACGCCAGGGCGAAATCTACCTTGTATTCACTCCCACTTATCAGCGATGTACAGCTCCTGTTCTATCGCCATGACATTTATAGCAGCGGTTCACCTACCACGTGGGACGACGTTTTGCGAATGGCGCGGCAAAAGTGCGACCCGAGTCACCGGCAGTACGGATGGGTTAGTCGCGGAGTCAAGGGAAATCCGATTATGAATTCGTTTTTCGTGATGCTGCATGACTTCGGCGGAGGCATATTCGGAGAGAATTGGAAAGTTGTCTTCAATAGTCCGCAGGCGGTGGAGGCGCTTGAGTTTTATTTAAGCCTGCTAGCTTATGCACCGCCGGGCGTGGCGGAGTTTGATTCGGATCAGGAAGGAGAGACGCTGTTGCAGGGGAATGCCTTTGCCGCCACGATGTGGACGGGTTGGTGCCGGCAGACCGACGATCCGGCAAGATCGCGAGTGGTGAACAAGATCAGCTTCGATGTTCCTCCGAAGAAGGTCAAACAGGTCGCAAAACTCGGGTTGTTCATGGCGGGCATTGCATCGTCAGCTCCCAATCGCGCGGGTGCCCTTGAATTTCTCAAATGGTTTAGCAGCTCCGCAACACAACTGCGATTTGCGCGGGCTGGAGGAACACCTTTCAAGATGAGCGCCCTAAAAGACGATGAAGCTCGCAAGGGCTCGCGCTGGCTGGACGCTACTTTGAAAGCGCTGACGATAGGGGTTCCGTCTCCTCGAACTTCAGACTGGTCCAAGGTAGAAGACATTCTGGGAACCGAGCTCAACAGGGCGCTGCTCGAAAAGGGCAAGGCGAAGCAGCACCTGGACGCTGCCGCGGCCGAAGCCACTGCGTTCCTGAAGAACGCCGGCTACCCGGTCGGATAAATATGGCGCGGACTCTGGGCCTTGGAGGCGACCGGCGGCGGAACTCGCTACCGTGGCTTCTCCTAGCTCCTACAGTCCTGTTTGTGGGCGCCATGACGATCCTGCCTCTCGGATACTCCGTCGTGACAAGCTTCCAGGAATTTCCTCTGGGCCAGGCCCCGGCATTTGTGGGATTGCAGAACTACCGGAACCTCATCAACGATGCCAACTTCCTGAGCTCGCTTGAAACAACGCTCGTGTTCACGATCGCCGCTACGGGGCTCGAGTTCGTGCTGGGGTTGGGGCTGGCGCTTCTGCTCAAACAGGAATTTCCTTTCCAGGGAATCATCCGGTCGAGTCTGATCATCCCGATGGCCATTGCGCCGGTGGTCGTGGGAATTATCTGGCGGCTGCTTTACAACGCCGATGTAGGGCTTTTCAGTTTTGCGGCGCAGGCTTTGACCGGGCGCTCAGTGAGTGTTCTTTCGAGCGCTACGATGGCGCTGCCGGCTTTAATCCTGGTGGATGTGTGGGAATGGACGCCGTTCATGTTTCTGCTGCTGCTAGCGGGAATCCAGTCTCTGCCGCAGGAACCGTTTGAGGCGGCGCGCGTGGACGGAGCCAGCGCCTGGAATATCTTTCTCCATTTGACAATGCCGATGCTACGGCCAGTCATCGTTGTGGCACTGCTGATTCGCGCGCTCGACGCCTTCACGGTCTTCGACCAGGTGTTTGTGCTGACTCAGGGGGGGCCGGGGACGGCGACCGAGGTCGCCACGCTGATGGTCTATAAAACGGCTTTTCGTTTCTCGCAATTTGGTTATGCGGCGTCGATGGCGGTGGCGTTGCTGGTGTTGGTGATGTTTTTCTCAGCGGCGATTACGCGGGCTTTTAGGGCGAGCGTCTAATGCCGCGGCTTACCTCAACAACGCGAAGGCGCTTATGGCTCGGGGTGCGGGTCATCCTGATTGTACTGGCGCTTATCATCACCTTGTTACCCGTCTACTGGATGGTGAATACTTCGTTGAAGACGCAAGTCGAAGTATTTACGTCGCCACCTACTCTGTGGCCCGAGAATCCTACGCTCAGTAACTATATAAACCTATTCGTGCGCCGGCATCTGGGGGCCTACTTACTAAACAGCGTTGTTATCGTGGGAAGCGCAGTGGCACTTTCACTTATCATCGGGTCGCTGGCGGCTTACTCGCTGGCGCGCTTCGGGAAAGCCAGGTTACAAGAGAAGGTCAATTTCTGGGTGTTAGCTCCCCGCATGATTCCTCCGGTGGCTCTCGTGGTCCCGATGTTTTTGATCCTGCAGCAGCTGGGACTGATCAACAAGAAGCTGGGGCTCATTCTGGTCTATACGGCATTCAATTTGCCCTTTGTGGCCCTCATGATGCGCTCTTTTTTTCAGGAGATTCCAGTGGACTTGGAGGAAGCGGCCATGGTGGATGGCGCCAGCCGGCTTCGTTCCATTCGAGAGATCGTACTTCCGCTGGCGTCACCGGGCCTAGTGGCGACGTCGATTTTCTCGCTCATCGTTACGTTCAACGAATTCTTCTTTGCCCTTATCCTGACATCAACGCCGGCGGCGGCGACGCTGCCGGTGGGTACAGCCGCTCTCATCGGAAAGACGCAAACGCTGTATGGCGAAATGGCCGCGGCGGGCGTGGTGGCAGCGGTTCCGCTGGTGATTTTTGCTTTGCTGGTCCAGCGGCATCTTGTCCGCGGTCTGACAATGGGAGCCGTGAAGTGAGGGATGGCGCTTCTTCTATCGAGGTATCTGTTGGAACAGTTGCTCTTCTTCAGTCTTCTTATTGCCGCGGAGGGAACGGCTCAGCTCAAAGTGCCGATTAGCTTCATCGTTACGGCCTAATTGCTGATAGGCCCGCGCCAGCGAGTAATGGGCCAGGTAGTTCTGCGGATCCAGCTTTAGAGCACGCTCCAGAAACCCCGCGGCTAGATCCCAATCGTTCTTCTTCAATTCAATCTGCCCGAGCAGAACGTAGGAGCCGGTAAACGTTTCATTGAGCCAGATGGACTGTTTCAAAGCTTGCTCGGCTTCGTCGTACTTCTCAAGGCGGGCATAAGCATCGCCCAGCCGCCAATAAACCAGCCATACCGTGGGATTGATATCGAGCTCCTTCTTGAACTCGTCCAGCGCGCGTTGCGGATTTGTCTTGTACAGATAGATCTCACCGAGAAGAAAGTGAACCATGGGAAGGCGAGGGTCCAGTGAGACGGCTTTCTCTAACTCCGGAATGGCTTTCTCTTCCAGGCGCTGACGCACCATCATCTGGGCAAAGAGCAGATGCCCGGCGGCGCTGTCCGGCGGCACTGAAAACATGTGGGAGAAAGCTGTGCGGGCTTTGTCTGGTTGTTGCGTTCTGAGGTAGCAGACGCCGAGAAGATACCAACCGTCGAACTCCGTTGCGGGAAGGCGCGACTGAATTCTCTCCAGCAGCGGGATGGCCTGGTCCAACTGGCCCACGGCATAATAGGACAGGCCCAGCAATTGCGCGGTCTCGCGATCCGCGGGATTTTCACGGAGCGCGACTTTCAAATGGGCGATGGCCGGCGGGAAGCTGCGTTTCTTGTAATAAGCTTTGCCGAGCTTGGCTTCGATGCCGGTAGGCGGCGGGTTCTTTCTCCGAAGATTCTCCAGCAGGCCGATTGCCTCGTCGAGCTTGCCCCGGCCGAGCAGGACTTCTACGAGATCGAGGTCTGTTTCAGATGGACGAGTACCCGGTTGCTGCGCGGCCCCAAGGGCGATCTCGGCCGGGAGCAGCGCCAAGCCGGCGAACAGAACAACAGAGGCGCGGAGCCCGACGCCCCGCGCATATCGCACTTGCACACGGCTTTCTTCTGGCGAAGAACGCCGCAGCTGAGTTATATGTTTCCAGTCTCGTTGACTAAGGGGCGTTTCCCCGTTGCGTCTAAAAATCGAAGCGAAGCCCAAACTGCCATCGTCGCATAATCGCGTTAGGCGCAAGATTAAAGATCCGGCCGGCGTTGCCACAATCCACGCAACCATCAGGGTTCCCGATGTTGACATGATTGAAAAAGTTAAAGGCCTCGGCACGGAACTGTCCCTTTAACCTTTCCGTTAGCACGAAGTTCTTGAAAAAAGACGCATCCGTGTTGAACCAGCCTGGCCCCAGAAGCGTATTGCGCCCCGCATTCCCGAGGGTGCCAATCGCCGGACGCCTCCACGGACCGCTTGTATCGCCATTATTCGCGAGGGTAGTGTCCGCTCCCTGGTACCAGTGATCCCGGTTCTGACTCGAGACGCTCGTTTTGCCGATGAGGTCCGGCCGGCATACGCCAACGTCCTCATCGGCTCCACATTCCGCATAGCTGACGGTAAAGCCCTGGCCGCTCATTAAAATCAGATTGGCGTTAGCCTGCCAACCTCCAACGATCAGATCGATGGCGCGGGATCCATGATTCAGGAACCGCTTTCCTTTTCCAAACGGCAACTCGAAGACGTTCGCAGCGACAAAAACATGATTACGCTGCCATTCCGGCCTTCCGTAATTCACATTCCGGTCAATGGGGTAATATCCCGATTCATGATTTTTTGCATGAGCATAGGTGTAGTGAGCTAAGAGCTGATAGCTATTCGAAAAGCGCTTTTCTACCTTGGTCTGCAAAGAGTTATAGTGGTTATCCGCATCATTGCCGAAGTACCGGAAACCTTGTGACCAACCGAACTTTTGGAAGTATGGTTTCCTCTGGTTCGTGCTCAGCCCCTGGGCAAAGCCGACTAGAGTAGGCTGATTGAAATCGTAGTCCGGCCCCTCCCCGGCAAACACGTGAGTTCCCTTGTTACCCACATACGCTATATCCACCGATATCGTAGATGTGAGCTGGCGTTGGAACGAGGCATTCCATGCGTCCAATGTTGCGAGACGCATTTTCTTCGGATACACAAAGCTTCGGATCCCGTCAGGAAGTAGAGGATTTCCGTTGGGGCCTTTGGGCTGCGTGTCCAGTTTCGTATTAACGTCGAGGAACGGTGGACCTTGAGAGAGGTTAAAGACGCTCTCAAAATTATTGGCCGGGTTCAGTTGCTGAATTCCCAATACGGGCAAATTCTGAGTCACGCTATGGCCAAAAATGGAACCAAACGTGCCGACGTCAAAGGTTCGCCCGTAACCGACGCGCACTACCGTTTTGTTATTCATCTGGTAAGCGACACCTAAGCGCGGGGCAAAGTTCTTAAAGCTGTTTTTTACAAAGCCGTTGCGTGGGGTGCCGTTCACACCGGCAATCATGACCTCGCCGGTGTCAATGTTGATCCAGCCCCCCTTGCGGGCCCCCGTCACTGTCTGCGGGTAGTAAATTTCCCAGCGTAAGCCATAGTTCAACGTCAGCTTGGGCGTGATGCGCCACGTATCCTGTCCATAGAAGAACTGGCGGTTTTGCCGCTCGCCTGCGTCCAGGGAGTTAGATACGTATCTCTGAAAGTTATTGACCTCGCCCAACAAGAAGCTGGCCAGGCTTAAACCTCCACCATTGGGTCCGCGAGTATTGTCGCCCTGGAAAATAACTTCTCCTGACCGGTGCGAGTCGCTTGGGACACGGAGGTTCTGCAAATAGCGAAAATCGACCCCGAACTTGAAGGTGTGATTCACGTGAATGTAAGACCAGTTATTTACGAATTGGAACTGCTGCATCCTTTCGATAAGCGGGCAGTTGCAGTTGTTGTAGAGAGAATAGCCAAAGTCGAAGCCGCCCTGGGCAAATCCTCCCCCGATGCCGAAATGCGGCATGCTCAGAGTCGTGGGATCGTTGGTGAAATTCAAACCGACGGCGCCGGCGTCCTGGGCGAACGAGCCAGTAGCCAAGGGATTGACATTGATCGGCTGGCGATACCAGCCAAAACGAAAGTCAGTCAGCAGGTTGCTTTTGACCGTATAGTCGAAACCCGCCGCCAGGCTCTGGGGCCGGCTCTCACCTTTACCAACGTACCCGATGGTGCTGAACTGTGGTCCGCCGACAATGGGTCCGAACGGACCGGGTGCTGCTTTTAGGAATTGCGAAAATGTGTATCGGCCAAATATCCGAAAATTATCGCTTTGAAAATGGTCCACACGGATGTTAAAGACGTCGCCATTGAATTGGTCATGCGCAGACGCCGAAAAATTCGGGTCGGTCGGCCCCGCGCCGGGAATGTTGGGCAACGGGATCATGGCGAGAAGTTTTAATGCCGGCTGCGAAAGAAGGCCACCGGGAATTACATTGCCGGAGAACGGCGTCCTGTCGGCCGGAGTTGCGCCGCTAAACGGGTTAAAAATATCCTGACCCGACGCGGCGGCCAATGCGCTCAAATCACCATTTCGCTCAGCCGCGGTGGGAACCCGGAGGATCTGCGAACCGGCATTCTTGGCTCGAGTTCCCTGGTAATCGCCGAAGAAGAAGGTCTTGTTCTTCCAAATCGGCCCGCCGATCGAGCCGCCGAACTGGCTCCAGAGGCTTTGGGGAAGCAGCCTGCCGTTCGCATCGGGAACGGACTGGGAAAAAGGATCTCGCGCCTGCGTCAGATCATTGCGCCGGAACATGAACGCGCTGCCATGGAACTCGTTGGTACCAGATTTTGTGGAAGTCGTTACCACCCCGGCCTGTGCCTGGCCGAATTCCGCGTCGAAATTCGAACTGGTGACTTTCGCCTGTACCACTGAATCCAGGTCTGGAACCACGAGCATGTTGCCGTACATGAAATCCCGGTTATCGGTACCGTCCAATAGGTAGCCAAGGCCCGTAAAATGCTGCCCGTTCACGTTGATGGCTATGCCGCCCTGGGGATTCTCGGTAGACGTATCGTTCCAGTTGAACTGAATGGATCCCGGGGTGAGAAGGATCAGTTCCGTAAAATTCCGATTGATTGTCGGCAGGTCCATCACTGCTTTTTCGCTCAGGGTGGTCGCCACGTCTGTGCGTTCGCTCTTTAGCAACGGCACCTCCGCCGTTACATTGATGGTCTGGGTCACGTCGCCAGGCTGCAATGTGACATCTACCGTTGTTACGGTATCGACTGCCACATCGACGCTTTCCTGAACAGCGGCTTTGAAACCGGCAAACTCCACACGCACGCTATACTGCCCGATGATCAAATGCGATTGGTTGTAGTTGCCCGATTCGTTAGTGGTTGTCGTATAGGTGATGCTCTTTTTAAGATCGGTAATAGTCACGGCGGCCTTGGGAACGCCGGCACCCGAAGAATCGTACACCGTACCGGCGATGCTGCCGTAGACGGCTTGAGCGAAGGCGTTCGTCCCGGAGATCGCGCATGCGAAAAGGATCAACGAAGCGACGAAAACGCACGTCTTAAAAAACGATG
>Ga0137403_10004846_pt1 | contig 15739 bp, 15 predicted proteins | sample CZOMad2_1_16fung_FD_122057 | JGI IMG/M metagenome (GOLD analysis project Ga0137403, IMG submission 122057) | Vadose zone soil fungal communities from Angelo Coast Range Reserve, California, USA - CZOMad2_1_16fungal (Hybrid Assembly) | ecosystem: Environmental > Terrestrial > Soil > Vadose zone... | reverse complement strand
GAGCGGTCCTGATGCGCGACGTGCCAGACTTCCTCGGCGATCGCCGCGGGCTTGATGAAGAACTCGTCCGGGGCGTTTGGAAACATCTGCCGCGTCCACTCGAGGTCGATGACCGCGTCGATCATCACGTAGGCGACGTGCACGCCCTTGGGCCCGAGCTCGCGGGCGATCGATTCCGCGAGGATGCGCTGCGCCGCTTTGGTGGGCGCAAAGCCCGCGAAGGCGGCTTTCCCGCGGAGCGCCGAGGTGTTGCCGGTGGTGATGATGGCGCCCTCTCCCGCCGCCACCATCGCCGGAGCGAGCCGTCGGGCCAGATGCAGCAGCGCCATCGTATTGACCTGGAAGTTTCGGTTCAGCACTTCGGGATCGATCTCGAGGAAATTCCCGAACGCGCCGCCGACGGCGTTGTGTACCAGTATTTTCGGTGTGCCGAGGTCGGCGCGAATCGTCCCGAGCGTCCTGTCGAGCTCAGCGACGTCGGTGACGTCGCACGGATACGCGCGCGAGCCCTCGATCTCCCGCTCGAGCGAGGCGAGCCGGTCGCGGTTCCGCGCGAGCATCGCGACGGCGTACCCGTCGCGCGAGAAGCGCCGGACGATGGCTGCCCCCGTGCCCGGTCCTACCCCGGTGACCACCGCGACTGGGTTCGGCACGCACCACCTCGATCCTTTCAGAACTTCTCTTTGAAGGGTCTCACCGTCTTGTCGCCGCCTGGGCGACGGGCTATGTCATAGATTACGGTCGTCATGAATTCAGGGTTCACGACTTAGCGCAATCGTCAGCGGCGGTCGCGCAGGAGCTGCTCCAGACCTCGCCGCCAGACCTGGACCCCGAACTCGAAGAGTCCGTCGGGATCGTCCTCGGCGAGGTCCGTCGGTGAGCTCGTTGAGGACGGGGAACTCGTCCGCCGGCAGCGACCGGGACTGCTGGCGCACCTCAGCGCCCACCCTCACCTCAGGCGCACCATCACTGGATCCTGGCGGGAAAGTTGAACTGCATCTCGCCCTCGATGGGCGCCGTGCCGGAGGCGCCTTGCCCTGGGACGTCGAAGACGCCGAAGATCGCTCCCCGCACGCGCGTGCCCTCGAAGGCATCGATGCGCATGCGCACGTTGCTGGTGATGATCGTGAAGTTCTCCAGGTACTGGAAGTTGGCCGTCCACGTCGCCATGGAGATGGGTTGCCCGAATCTGCCGGTCTTGGTCTCGGTATGGGCGGAGGCGGGGCACGCGATCTCGTAGGGCGGGATGATGCTGGCGTTGGGATTGTACTGCGCGCAGGCCATCACAATGACCTGGTAGTTCCGCTTCACCGCCACGCCCTGCCGCCGTCGCCTGGGACGGCATTCGATGGCGCCGAAGACGAGGGTGCCGGTGCCCGGTTGGTAGATCCCGTTCATGCACGGGTCGTCAGCTCCCTTGACGTTCGTGGCCTTGAGCCTCTTCCCGTTGATCGTCCCGAATACGCCAGGTCTGTTCGCCTTTGCTGCGACCGATTCGGGAACGACCGTCGCTTCCAAAGTCGCGGCTACCACCAGTAGCGTGCCCACACGCGTCATGTCGGCCCTCCGGGCGGTGTACCTACAACGACTCGGGCTCGCTCTCCAATAGCAGTGCCGGCACGACAGAGGCTCAGGCGGCGGGCGGCGGTTCGTCGTCCAGGTCCATCGAGATCACGCGGAAGTGCCGGCGGACCTCCTCGACATTCACCGCTGTGCCGATGGCTTCCTGCGGCTGACACACGAAGAGGTGTGCCTGAAGCCGGGTTAGTTCTGCCTCGCTGATCCCCGTCGCCAGAGTGACGACACGGCGGCAGTGCAGGCAGGACACGATGACGTGGGCATGATACGCGGCCTTCTCGTGCGCCTCGGTCTCGTGGTGCTTCGCCGCTTCCTTGTGGTGTCGGGCGGCGTGTTCATGGTGTTCGGCAGCCTTCTTGAGATGTTCCGCAGCCTGCTTGGACATCGCGTGGTGCCTCCTCTGCGCCCTCGGGCTCCCCCACCCAGGTGGGCGAGAACATGATGCGTCTCCTCGCTTGCTACGGTAGCGGCAGATAGCGCATCGTCAATGCGGTCGGAGGGCGATTCGCGAAGAGTTCACGGAATCGCTACCCGCCTGCCACGCAAGGCGTTACCGTTGGCGTTCGGTACACTGGTAGAGCGTGGTGAGTGCGTTCGGCTTCGTTCGCCGAGCGATGGACGGCCAGAGATGTTCGCGGTTGTCTGCCAACACTGCCACGCAACGGTACTCACGACGCCCCGCATTCGCCGGTCCGAAGAGGACCAGCTCGCGGCGCACTTTGAGACGCGACACCCCAGGGTGGACTACAACAGGCCCGATCTCGGTATGCTGCTCTTGCACTTCAGTGTGCGTCCGACGCCGCCTGACGGGGCGGTCAATCCCTAAAGCAGCGGGTAGGCTGCGAGCAGATGTGACGGGCACCATGCGTCGCTTTCCCACGGCGCCCGCAGCAGCGACAGTTTCCACTGACGGCCCCCCTTGACCGTCCGGCGGCCTGGGACAGACTAGAGCCTGGCCGGAAGTGGGGGAGGGCGCCCGTGGTGGAGTCCCGTTGCTCGGAGGCCCCATGGACGACAACGAACTGGTTGAAATCGAGAACGTCGAAGCGCTCAGTCAGGACCGGGGGCTGATCTGCACGGTGAGCGGCGTGCGGGTCGCCGTCCCGCGCCGATATATCGACCCGAGCAGCGAAGTCCGACGCCCGGGTGACCGGGGGAAGCTGGTCATGTCCGCCTGGCTGGCGCACAGGCTGGGGCTCGGCGCCGCGAAGCCAGTCAGTACGATCTGAACGGCTCGAAGAGCGGCCCGCAGCTCGATCTCGCCCAGGAGGTCGGGGATGCGGTCCAGCTCCATTCGGACGGACATTCGATTCGTAGCGCATCTCGCTCGGCGTGGGAACCGCCGCGGAGCTCTACTCCCGCGCCAGACCGCCCGGATCGACCTACCCGGGTGCGCCGAGCGGGACTCAGCGGCCCCCACCCGGGGCTCGACCGGCAAATCGCCGTTCGGCGTGCGCCCAGTTGACACGGGGATCGCTGTGAAGCGACAAGTGCGCGCCCTCCTACAGGTGAGCAGTGACACCATCTGGCGACCGTTTGGCGGAAGAGCGCCGTCTGCACCACGTGGCTGGTGGAGAGGCCCCGGTATCGATTGACGAGATGGACCAGACGGTGAGCGAGACCTCGGTGGGTGCGGGGTCCGGACTCGGGCGGCGGGATACCCTGGGCCGGTCATGGCGGACGGTTGTTGCGGTCGTGGGGGTTGCTCTGGCAGCCGGCACGATCCGCGCGACGGCGGCCAGCTTGCCCGTTGTTGCAAGCGCGGAGACGTCCACGCCGAGCGCGACGGAACGGCCATCCTCGCCTCCGACGGTATCGTCAGTCCACTTCGGCAGCGAGAGGTGGGTCACCCCGCAGCTCCGGCGCTCCGAAGCCGGGATCGCTTGGTCGCTCAGCCCGAAGGTAACGGTCGAGTTGAACTACGAGCGCAGTGCTCTCCCGGCGATGATGCCCCACGATCACGACGACGGGTTCCTCACCCGTCTGAAGATCGGCTTCTAGCGGCGTCTGGTCGGCGGCAGTACGAGCAACTCACCGCGGGCGCATCAGAGAGGACGGGGCACGACTCTCGCCCAGGCGTTCGAGGATGCGGTCTCAGGTGGGCGGCCTGCGCCACCCGCCGCAGCTCGGGCAGAAGCCACGGCCCTTGAGGACGAGGCCGTAGAGGATGCTGCCTTCCGCCCTTCGGGGTTGGTAGACGCCGGCACCCACGGCCGCCGCACCAGCGAAGGGCGTGCCGGGCTCGGGCCGGGCTCCGGCGCAGCCATGCCCGTGACGAGGTGCCGGCCAGCAGAACGTCCGGCCGCAACGCTTCGTTCCACCGCCAGCAGGCGTTCACGAGGGTCGGGGCCGCCAGGAATTCAGCGCGATCAGCCCACGTGCGGCTCCTCGGCGCACGCGGCGATGCATCCGTGACGATCCGTCTCAGGAGCGCCCCCGCGACGCGCGCTCTTCGCGAATGAAATCCGCGGCCGGCCGTCCGAGGTCGACCGGGGTAGCTCGCGATCTGTTCGAAGACCTCCTCGGCCAGCGGCCGCGAGACCTCGCGTTCGAGAATCTCCCGGATGTAGGAGGTGACGGTCCGGCCCCTCTTTCTGGCGCGTCTGACCAGCTCACGATGCAGGCGATCTGGAACGCTCCTCACCTGGATCATCTTGGGCATGCGCCCCGCATGCCGCATGCGTGGCACACGCGCAAGAGACGACGGTCGGGATCGCGGAAACGAACACGACCGCGGCGCGCGGCTCATGGCGGCATGGCCGTTGCGGCAGGAGCCCGCGGAGGGTGTACTATCCGCGCGACGGCTGACGCTGGTGTCCGGCGTGCCACGCCCGTTGGCGTGACGAAGGCGAAGGTCGCCGCGTCGTAAGGAACCCCATGGAAGATCCGGCGCAGCTCGACAAGAAGGTGTACGCCGCGACCACCGCAAGCGCGCTCTCCCTGCGCGAGCTGCTCGAGTACTTCACGCAGCACGGCGGGAGCATGCGGGTGTCGGACCTGCATCTGAAGGCGGGTGCGCCGCCGGTGTACCGGGTGGATGGGCGACTGGTGTTCCTGAAGGGCGCGCCGCTGGACGCGCCGACCATCCGCGAGCTGGCGGCGGCCCTGTTCACCAAGGCGGAGCTGGCTGCGCTCGACGAGCACCGTTCGGTCGATGGCTCCTTCGCCGCCGGCGACCTGAGCTTCCGGCTGAACGCCTTCTTCGACAGCGACGGTCCGGTGATCGCCATGCGGGCGCTGGATGCCGCGCCCATCGCCGTCGAGCAGATCGGGTTTCCCAACCACGTGTGGCAAGACATCCTCGCCGCGCAGCACGGTCTGGTGCTGCTCACCGGCATCACCGGCGCCGGCAAGTCGACCACGGTCGCCGCGCTCATCGACCGCATCGCCGAGTCGCGGGCCTGCCGCATCATCACGCTGGAAGATCCCGTCGAGTACCGCCTGTCGAGCAAGCGAGCCCTGGTGTCGCAGCGCGAGGTCGGGCGGAACGTGCAGAGCTTCGAGCGGGGCCTTCGCGACTGCCTGCGTGAGGACCCGGACGTGATCTTCGTGGGCGAGATGCGGGATCGGGATTCGGCCCAGTGGACGCTCACCGCCGCCGAGACCGGCCACCTGGTGTTCTCGACGCTGCACACGCGCGACGCCCGCGGGACGATCACGCGCATCCTGGACATGTTCCCCGCCCACCAGCAGGAGGAGGTCGCCAGCCAGCTGTCGCTGGGGCTCGCGTACATCATCTGCCAGAAGCTCCTGCCGCGCGCCGACGGTGCCGGCCGCGTGGTGGCGATGGAGATTCTGAGCAACACCTACGCCGTGCAGAACCTGATCCGCGCGGGCAAGCTGGAGCAGCTCTATTCCACCCTGCAGACCAAAACGCGCGACGTGGCCGGGGAGCGGATGGTCACCATGGAGCAGTCGCTCGCGGCACTGGCGGCGCGCGGGCTCGTCAGCGCGCAGGAAGCGGAGAAGTGGGCCAATCATCCCGGCGAGTTCCAGAGCGCACTCCGGTACCGACAGAGCACCACGGCGCCGTCTCCGCTCCCGCGCGCGTGACCGATGCGGGTCGCGTTCAACGTCATCGACGAGACGATCTGGTTCATCGACCGGCCGCACGAGCCCTGGACGGTGCAGGCCGAAGCCCGCGCAGCCGGCCGGCTCGACGACGAGCGGCTGCGCCTGGCGGTCCGCTCGGCCCTGGCGCGTCACCCGATGGCGCGGGCGCGTCAGGCGCCCTGGCGCTTCTGGCAGACCGGCTTCACGTGGGAGATCACGGAGGACGCCCAGGTGGACGCGCTCTCGATCATCGACTGCCCCGACGATGCGGCGCTGGCGCGGGTCCGCTCCGATCTCTACGGTCGCCCGGTGCCACTCATGACGTCACCCCCGCTGCGCGTGCGCCTGACGCACCACCCGGCGGGCGACGCGATCCTGCTCGGCGTCAACCACGCTGCCAGTGACGGGCTCGGGACTATGCGCCTCCTCGCCTCGATCGTGCGCGCGTACGCCGGCGCCCCCGACCCGGTTCCCGACCTCGACCCGCTCGCGGTGCGCGACCTGCGCGCACCGCTCGCGCTCGATGGCCTGCCCGGGAGGATCCGCCATGCGGCGGCGCTCCTCACGGAGCTGCAGCGGCCGAAAGCCCGCATCGCCCCCGAGCGCGCGGGCGATGGGCCAGGCTTTGGCTTCCACCTCGTGCGGCTCGACGCGGGGGACACGCCGGCCCTCGGCGCGCGGCGACCGCCTGGCGCGACGGTGAACGACGTCTTGCTGGCCGCGCTCCACCTGGCGATCGCGGAGTGGAACGCAGCGCACGGCGCGCCGTGCGAACGGATCGGCGTCATGATGCCGGTCAACCTGCGCCCGCCGGAGCGGCGGAACGAGGTGGTCGGCAACTTCTCGTCGTTCGTGTCGGTGGCGACCGACCGGGAGGATCGGGGGCGGCCCGCTGCGACGCTCGCGGCCGTGACCGCACAGAGCCGCCGCGTGAAGGCGGGCGGGCCGCCCGGCGCGCTCGTCGACGTCCTCGCCACGCCGCTGCCGGGGCCGCTCCTTCTCAAGGAGGTCACGTGGGGGCTGCTGCCGTTCGTGCTCGAGCGGGGTCTCGACACGGCCGTCCTCTCGAATCTCGGCCGCCTGGACGAGCCGCTCTCGTTCGGGGCCGATGCCGGGGATGCCGCCGAGGTCTGGTTCTCGCCCCCCGCGCGCATGCCGGTCGGGCTGGCGCTCGGAGCGGTCACGATCGGCCGCTGGCTCCACCTCTCGTTCCGCTACCGGCATCCCCTGTTCGGCCCCGGTGCCGCCGCGCGGTTCGCCACCCGCTACGTCGAAGCGCTCGATCGGCTCGCCGCCTGACGCGCTACAGGCCGAGCACGAGCCGCGTGACCCGGTCCCGGACCACCGTCGGGACGAAGCGCTCCGCCAGCAGGAGCAGCTGGGCATCGCAGCCGACCAGGTAGCGGGCCCGCGGCAGGAACGCGGTCATGGCTCGCCCGACCACCGCGGCGACGCCGGCGGGCTGCTGCATGTACGGCTGCATCCAGCGCAGCAACGCCACGTAGCGCTCGTACGCGGCGTCGAAGGACGAGCCGCGCAGCCGCTCCGCCTGATGCTCCAGGCCCTCCCAGAGGCGGGTCTGCACGCCGCCGGGCTGGACGAGAACGACGTGCACGCCGGCCGAGGCGACCTCCACGCGGAGGGCGTCGGTCACGCCTTCGAGCGCGTGCTTGGCCGCCTGGTACCAGCCGCCGAACGGGGTCGCGACGCAGCCGAAGATCGACGACACGTTCACGATGCGGCCTTCTCCCCGCGCCCGCATGTGGCGGAGCGCCAGCCGTGCCAGCCGCATCGGGGCCACCACCATCGTCTCGAGTGCCAGGCGGGCCTCGTCGTCGCCCACGTCCTCGAGTGCGCCCGCCGCCGGATAGCCGGCGTTGTTGACCAGCCCGTAGGGCTCGAGGTCGTCGATCACGCGCGCACCCTCGGTGGCATCGGTCACGTCGAGCAGCACCGTCTCGACGCGCGCGCGCGCCTGCGCCGCGACCCGCTGCACGGCCCTCGCCTTCTCCTCCGAGCGGACGGTGCCCACCACGCGGAAGCCGCGCCGGGCGATCCAGATGGCGCTCTCGAGCCCGATGCCGGAGCTCGCGCCGGTGATCAGGACGGTCCGGGGCATGGCCGCGAACCGTCCTCACCCGCGGCGGCTGCTCGCGGTGCCGGAGGCCCTCCCCATCGCTTCCAGCGCCTGGCGAGCCCGCTCGAGGTAGCGGCGGATGCGGCGCTGCATCTCGAGGTTCACGATCGGGCCGGCCAGCGCCGCCAGCAGCCAGTTGATCTCGATGTCCGCCTCGATGGACTGACGGAACCCGACGCGCGTTTCCCGCGGGCCCTGCGCGCTGAACTCGGCGCGGCCATGCATGCGCAGGTTGCCGGGTCCCGAGGGGCGCCACTCGAGGACGTTCTCGGCCGGGAAGTAGTAGCGCGACTCGTACTTCCCCCGGAACGTCACCGGGCCCCGCGTGAGCGGCGCCATGCAGACGCGCAGCGTGTCGGCACCGGTCTTCTCCACCCGCTCCACCTCCTCGAGATTCTCCGCGATCCGGTCGAGGTCGCCGAAGTAGGCGCGCGCCACGTCGGCCGGGACGTGGACGGTGAAGGTCTCGTGGAAGTCGGTCGTGAAGCGGGCCATCGCGCCCGCTCAGCCGATGACCGGGAAGCGCCGGCGGCGCGCGAGGTCGTCCATCATGTCCTGCATGACGCCCGTCACCCGGTCGTAGGCCCGCTGGACCGCATCCGGATCATCCGCCAGCTCTGGCGCGTGCTCGAGCTCGATCGGCTCGCCGACCTTGTATACGAGCTTCGAGGGAAGCGGCAGGTAGGGGATGAACCCCGTCACCCACAGGCCCCAGGGCAGGCCGAGGTTCACGGGCACGGTCTTGACGCGGGCGAACCTCGCGAGGCCGGTCCACCGTGCCAGCCGCTGGCTGGAGAAGAGGGTGCAGTAGACCTCGTGCCCGCCGATGTTGACGAACGGCACGATGGGGACGCCGTACTTGAACGCGAGCTTCACGAAGCCCGTTCGACCGTACAGGTTCACGCGGTTGCGATCGCGAAAGCTGCGCAGGCAATCGAGCTCGCCACCGGGAAAGCACAGCAAGCGCGCCCCCGATCGCAGCACGCGCTCCGCGTTTTCGCGGCTCGCCGGCATGGCGCCGATCTTCGCCATGAAGTTCTTGAGCACGGGGATCCTGAACGGGAAGTCGTGCACCATCAGGTAGCTCGGATTGTCGAGGCCCATCTCGAGCGCCCACCAGGCGCCCAGGACCGCGACGTCGGGCAGCAGCGGCGCGCCGCTGTGGTTCCCCACCGCGATGAACTGCCCGCTGGTGGGAAGGTTCTCCACGCCCTCGCACTCCGCCCGGAAGTAGCGCACGCCGACGGCGTAGAGGAGCCGCGACACCACCTTGATGTACGCCACGTCCCGGTTGCGCAGGTCGCAAGGGTCGAGATCCCGGCGGAACAGATCGAGCAGCATGGCGAGCGCGTCGTCGCCGCTCTTCCCGCCGGGAATGGCACGCAGAACCTCCCGCGGCCGTTCCGCAGAGTACGGTAGAGGGGACGTGCTCGTCATGGCGGATCCTCTACCAGACCAGGGTGACGGCGCCGGCACTGACGCCGGACGCGGGCGCGAGGAGCAGGACCCTGGCGCCGGGCACGAGCGCGCCGGCCTCCTTCGCCTCCGTCATGGCGATCGGCAGGCTGCACGTGCTGACGTTCCCGAGCCGATCGGCGTTGATCCACAGCTTCGGAAGCCCCTTCCCCGCGACGCCGACGAACCCGATCATCTGGTCGATGAAGCGGCGGCTCGGTTGATGACAGAACACGACGTCGAGGTCGCGGTAGGTCCACCCCGTCCGCTCCATCACGGCGTACATCGCCGGGATCATGATGGCGGCGGCGGCCATGGTGAGGTCTCGCCCGTCGCAGAGGAACGGTGCGTCGAGACGACTTCCACAGCTCGTGCACAAGGTCTCGGCTCGGAACCGCCCCCCGGTGGCGTGGCGCCACTGCGTGGCATCGCTCCGGAAGTCGCGCGCGCGGAGGCCGCGCTGCGGGTCCTCGCAGCCCTCGACGACGAGCGCGCCCCCGCCGTCGCCGACCACCAGCCCGGCGACGGAGCGCAGCGTCTCCTCTTTCGACTGCGGCTGCCAGTTGATGCTCCACGACGCCCGCTCGCCGGTCGCGATCAGCACGCGCCGGGCCTTGCCGGTCCGGATGAGGGAGTCCGCCACGTCGAGCGCGTCGATCACGCCGTTGCAGGCGTTGTCGAGATCGAAGACCCGCGCCTCACGCGCGCCGAGCGCATCCGCGACCACGTTGGCCGTTGCGGGCTCCATGCAATCGCGAGTGATGCCGGCGAAGATCAGGGTGTCGATGTCGAGCGGGCCGATGCCGGCGTCGGCGAGCGCCCTCGTCGCGGCCGCCACCGCCAGCTGGGATGGCAGCACGTCCGGGGCCGCGATCCGCCGCTCCCGCACCCCCGTCACGCGCGCGAGCCATCCGGGCTCGAGCCCGAAGCGCTTCAACCCCGCGCGTTCCTCGACCTCGGCCGAGGTGACGACGTCGGGTGGAATTTCGGCTCCGACTCCCGAGATACGGACCCCGGTGCCGTTCGAGTGCATGGCTGTCGCCATCGCGTCGGACATGAAAAGCGTGCCCTCCTCTCGCTGGCATAGGAGCAACGCGTATGCCGTATATCGCCGTCGCGCTTTTCGCCGCAACCAGACCGCGCGATGCCGCGGTGCCATGTCGGGCTGCCCTGCCTAGTTTGCAGGAGTGCCAGCTCTGGTTAGCACTCCGCTAGGAACGGGCGTCGGATCCGGGAAGGCCTGACACGTCGCGTCAGCCGTCCGTGGTTCTTGTCGCCCCGCGGGACCTTCGCTATGCGGACGGGCCGGAGGAGGTGCTCCATGAGAACGATGCTGGCGGTCGCCCTGCTGGTCGCGATGAGCGCCGCGGCCGAGGGTGCGAACGAGGCACGGGACATCCTCGACCAGCGCAAGCACCTCGAGGAGACCACCCGTCGCTGGGAGGACCTCAGCCAGAAGATGACCTTTCGCATCGTCTACCGAGCTGGCGGTACGCGCGAAGACCAGATCGAGGTGTACGAGCGACGCTCGGACGGCGAGCGCAAGACGATCGCCTTCGTGGTGGCTCCGGCCGAGGTGAAGGGGACGGGCTTCCTGGCGTTCGCCCGCGCCGGCCGGGCGCCGGAGCAGTGGCTGTACCTGCCCGACTTGAAGCGCGTGCGGCAGATCGCCTCGACCATGAGGAAGGAGAGCTTCGTCGGCTCGGATCTGACGTACCGTGACATGAGCCTGCTCGCCGAGATGCCCTCGTGGTCCGACGCCGACGCCACCGCGAGCCTGCGCGGCGAGGAGACCGTGGACGGCACGGCGAGCCACCTGATCGAGCTCACGCCGAAGCGCGAGGACATCGGCTACGACCGCATCCTGCTGTGGCTCGGGAAGGAGGACCTGATACCGCGGAAGCTCGAGTTCTACGAGCAGCAGGCCGAGCCGCGCAAGCGCATCACGCAGCACGACGTGCGGCTCGTCGGCGCCATCCCGGTGGCGTACCGCACCGACGTGGAGACGCCGCAGACCGGCTCGCACACGGCAGTGGAGATCACCGACCTCAAGTTCAACCAGGGGCTCAAGGACGACCTCTTCACCCAGAGGCAGCTGGAGCGGGGCGGCAGGTGAGAGGACTGTGGTGCGCCGGGCTCGCGGTCGTGTACGGCGCCACCGCGCTGGGAAGCCCGCTCGAGGTCCCCGGTACCGCCGGCCGCATCGAGGCGGGTGGCTATCTCGACGGGCTCGCCGTGGCGCCGACGGAGGGCGGGCCCCGCGAGCGCCCCCAGGCGCTCCTGGCGCTCAGCTTCGCCGCCGCGCTCTCCGACCGACTCCGCGGGCACCTCGCGCTGCAGAGCGCGATCGGCGGGCCGTTCGAAGGCGGCCATCCCGGCGTCTACGACCTCGTCCATGCCTTCCAGAACCGCCCCATCCATCTCGAAGCGAGCGAGGCCTACGCGGAGCTTCGCTTCGACCAGGCCGACGTGCTGGCCGGCGTCCAGAAGGTGGCCTGGGGGAAGCTCGACGGGATCCCGCCCACCGACGTCGTCAACCCGCGCGACTACCACGATCCCCTCGTGCGGGACCTCGAGGAGGCGAAGATCGGGGTCCCGATGCTGCAGACCACGTGGTATCCCCCCGACCTCCCTCGCCTCGGCGTGAGCGGCCTCCGGGCGACGCTCGTCTATCTGCCGATCGCGGTGCCGTCGCGCCTGCCGCTCATCGAGGAGCGATGGTTCCCCCCGAGCGCGACGCCGCTCTCGCAGGTCGTCCTGCCCCGGAAGCGCGCGGAGCGGCTCATCCAGGAGGAATGCAAATTCGCCGTGACGCTGCCCGGGGACGTCGTCGTTCCCGTGTCCTTCGGCACGCTGAACCACCGTCCCCCGAAGGGCTTCGACGATGGCGGCGTCGGGCTCCGGCTCGGCGGCTCGTGGCGCGAGATGGACTGGGACCTGTACCACTACACCGGCCCGGAGACCGGCCCGGACGCCGACCTCCTGGCCACGCTGCGACTGAAGGGGTCCTGCGCTCACCCGCAACGTCTCGCGCTGCGCGGCGACGCCGTCCTCGAGCAGGCGCACGACGTGGTCCACATGACCGGAGCTGACTGGGCCACGACGATGCGGGGCGCGGCCATTCGCGCCGAGGCGGCGGTCTTCCAGGATCACGCCTATCCCGGGCTCGCGAGCGACCTCATCTCGCCGGAGGCGGTCCGTCGACTTCCCCTGCGGCAGATCACGCGGACGCTCTTCGAGCGCCGTCGGGCCGCCGTCCCGCTCGGCGATCTCTTTGTCACCCTCGACTCGGTGGAATGGGGGGTCGGCGCCGACTACCTCGTGCACGGCTTCATCCCGCTCCTCCAGATGCAGCAGACGGTTCTCCTGGATCCTGCTCCGCGCCTTCTCATCTCCGATCCGGAGACGCGCTTCATCGCGTCGGTGCGTCGGCTTCTATTCCAGGAGCGGTTGGAGCTCGAGGTGCGTGGCCTGTACGCCCTCGAGCGCGGGGGCTGGTTCGTCCTTCCGCGCGCCTCCTACCGGCTCGGCGGGAACCTCCGCTTCCGGCTCGGCTATCTCGCGCTCGGCGGCTCACGAAACACGCTGGTGGGGCAGTTCGGCAACAACGACGAGGTGGTCATGCAGGCGCGGTACAGCTTCTAGCGCCCGAGAGCTTGACGCGGACCCGCGAGGAGTCGTAACCCGCTCGCAGGATGAGCACGTCACCGATCGCCCGGCGCATCGAGGTTCTTTCTCAGATCCCCCTGTTCAGCGCCTTCAACCGTGACGAGCTCGAAGCGCTGGCCGGGCGGTTCGTCGACGTGACCTACCGCCGCGGCGACACGGTCTGCGCCGAGGGCGACGAGGGGGACACCTTCTTCGTCTGCGTCAGCGGCGAGCTGGAGGTCTGGGGAGGCGCGCCGAGGCGGATCGTCAACCGGCTCGGTCCGGGAGAGTTCTTCGGCGAGATGTCGCTGCTGCTCGGGGGCCAGCGGGCGGCCACGGTGACGGCCTCCCGCAACGCGCGTCTGCTGGCCGTGGACAAGTCGGTCTTCGAGCAGTTCTTCCTGCACAACGCGAAGGTGCTCGAGGCCTTCTCCCGGGTGCTCAGCAAGCGGCTGGCGAAGATGGCCAGGGGCGAGGTGATCGCCAAGACGTCGACCACGATCGGCGTCACTGGCGCCCCCGGCCTCGAGGGCAAGACGCTGGTCGCGACTGCGCTCGCCCGCCTGCTGAAGGAGTTCTCCGGCAACCAGGTGGTGCTCGTGCAGCTGGACGGCGGCCGGGCCCCCGGCGGGGGGAGCGCGGCGTCGCTCTCGGAGCTCGCCCGCGCGTCGGTCGACACCTTGCAGCGGCACCTCGAGGACGTCGGGCTCACCGTGCCCGTGCTGCGCATCGGGGCGGCCGGGGACGACGTCGGCGAGTACATGCCCGCCTTCAACGCCCGCCTGGGCGAGCTCTTCCGCTGGGTCGTCCTCGACCTCGGCGACGCGCGCGCCGCCACGGCGGCGATCGACGCCTCGGATCTGCTGGTCAGGATCGTGGACCAGTACGAGCCGGCCCCCGCCGTACGAGGGGGTCCGCGGGCGCGGACCCTGGACGTCGTCAATCTGCACAACGCGACCTCGCCCGCCGTTGCCATCAACCAGTGCGAGCCGTTCGTCATCCGCAAGGACGAGGCGCTGCGCGGGCTCACCGCCGCCGCTCAGGCGGCGCACATCCGTGACCACCGGCGGTCGCCCGCCGCCCCGGCGCTCCATCGGCTCGCCCGCAAGATCCTGGGCACCTCGGTCGGCATCGCGCTCGGGGGTGGCGCCGCGTTCGGCCTGGCGCATCTGGGCGTCCTCAAGGTCCTCGACGACAACGATGTCCCGATCGACATGGTCGTCGGCTGCAGCATGGGGTCGCTGGTGGCGATCGGGTACGCCGCGGGCTTCACGCCCGCGGAAATGATCGACAACGCAAGGCGGATGGGCACGATCTGGAACACGCTTTGGGCGGTGCTGGACATCACGCTCACCAAGCCCGCCCTCATGACGGGGGACCGCGTCGCCCGGCTCCTGTCGCCGCTCATCGGGCCGATCGAGGACTTCGATCAGCTCGTGCTGCCGTGCCGCGTGGTGGCGACCGACATCGAGACGGGCGAGCGCGTCGCGATCGGCTCCGGGAGTCTCGAGCTCGCCGGCCGCGCCAGCAGCGCCGTGCCCATGCTGTGGTGTCCCGTCAAACGCGAGGGGAGGATCCTGGTGGACGGCGGTGTGTCCGATCCGGTTCCGGCCGAGGTGGTGATCCAGATGGGCGCCGACGTGACCATCGCGGTCAACGCCGTGCCGCGGTTGCGACGGGGCGTCCAGACAGTGCTGTCGAAGGCGTACCGGCGCCTCAAGAGCATCGACCCCCTGTCGTACCTTGCCGGGAGCCGCGATCTGCCGAACATGGTCGATATCATCATGAACTCCATGCAGACGCTTCAGTACGAGCTCGGGAACTTCAAGGCGATCTCCGCCGACGTCCGCATCAACCCGGACCTCTCCGCGCTCACGTGGGTCGAGTTCTACCGGCCGCAGGAGTTCATCGACCGCGGCTCCGAGGCCGCCGAGCGCGCGCTCGCCGAGATCAAGCGCGTCCTGACCGAACGCCGCACCGTGCCGCGCGCGGCCGACGACGAGCTCGCGGCCGGCCCGGTCCACCGCCACGGCACGGCTCCGTAGGGCACGTGCCGCCATGGATTCGACGCTCACACCGGTGCAACGTCACGAGCTCCACGCCCCCCGGGGCACGGTGATCTTCCGGCAGGGCGACCGCGGGGACTCGATGTTCGTCATCGAGCGAGGTCGTGTGCGGATCGTCTTCAGCTGCGAAGGACATGCGGCGGAGGTCGCGGTCCTCGAGCCGGGCGCTTTCTTCGGCGAGCTGTCGTTGCTCGGCGGGGCGGCGCGCACCGCCAGCGCCGAGGTCATCGAGGACGCCGACCTGCTCGTCATCCGGCGCGATACGTTCGTGATGATGATGCAGGACGACATCGACATCGTGTTCCGGATGCTGAGCGACATGGGAGTGCGCCTCGCCCGGACGGACGAGCGATTCCTGGCCCTCATGCTGAGGGTTCGCCGCATCCGGATTCTGGGTGGCTGCCTGCGGCGGATCTCGGCGGGCGGCGGGGAAACGCCCGCCGTCCTCGACGTCGGGCGGCTCGCCGGGGAGCTCCAGGTCGCTCCACCCGAGCTGCACGCCGCGCTGGCAGAGCTCGCGGCGCAGGGCGCCGGGACGCTCCGGGAAGGGCAATTCGTGATCCAGGACCGGGAGCACGTGAAGCGGCTCACGGAGGTGCTCTGCCGCCGCGCCGAAGAGATCACCGACTAGGAGTGTGACCCGAGACGGCGGTGCGGGGAGGCGGGGGCGTCGTCTCCGCTTCGATTCGGCGCCGCCGAGCCGGGTGCCTCGATCGGCCGCCGCGCGCGGCGCCTCATAGGCGCTGCGACGGCGCCCCCGCCTCCCCGCTGCGCTATTCGGCCCGCGCGCGTACGGCACGTC
>Ga0137403_10004844_pt1 | contig 15752 bp, 15 predicted proteins | sample CZOMad2_1_16fung_FD_122057 | JGI IMG/M metagenome (GOLD analysis project Ga0137403, IMG submission 122057) | Vadose zone soil fungal communities from Angelo Coast Range Reserve, California, USA - CZOMad2_1_16fungal (Hybrid Assembly) | ecosystem: Environmental > Terrestrial > Soil > Vadose zone... | reverse complement strand
TGAATCGTTGCGCGTGAGAGAACGACGGACGAGAGCGTGGCATAGGCGCCGCCGTCGACGGTCAAGTCGATTTCGCCGCCCAGGATCTTGCCGTCCTTACTCACCGCTGTTCGATGACGGTTTCTCGACGGATGGCGCTTCGTTGTTGCCATCATATCTTCCAGGCGATCGTAAACAATCTTAACCGGCCTTCCCGATTTCATGGCCAATATGGCGGCGTGGCCGGCGATCATGGAGGGGTATTCTTCCTTGCCTCCAAAGGCTCCACCGGTTTCCATCTGCACGACGCGAACTTTTTCTTCCGGCAAACCACAGAGGGCCATCAGAGCTTTGTGAACGTAAAAAGGACACTGCAGAGAACCCCACACCGTAATACCTGCGGCAGGATCGAACGCGGCGATCATGCCGTTATTTTCAATGTAGAGGTGTTCCTGCGCGCCCGTGAAATATTCGCCTTCGACGATATGATCGGCATTCGCCCAAACCTGATCGGCATCGCCTTTTTCAATCAGAAAGCTCTTGAAGATATTGTCCGTGCCCCAAATGATCTCGGTTTGTTTCTCGCTCTCTTCCATCGAATAGATCGGAGGCAGAGGATTGCACTCGATCAGCACCCCTTCGACAGCTTTTGCGAGCGCGTGCTTGTCCGGATGAGCTAAAAGAACAACGGGTTCTTCTCGATGGTTGATGGCGCCGTCTGCCAGGCAGGGCTGATCATCGAGGATCAAGGCAATGCAATTTCTCCCAGGGATATCCTTGGCTGTAGCAATGACGTACTCGTTCCAATTAATTTCCGGGCTGAAGGAAATCCGATTGATTTTGCCTCGCGCAATTGTGCTGCGAACTGTGGCGCCGTGCAGCATACCGGGCAACCGAATGTCGTCGACATACCGGGCCGCACCAGTGACTTTGTCACGGCCTTCCTTGCGAAGGACCGAGGAACCGACTATCCCATGTTCCGACTCGGCCAAATTTCACTCCTTCGCGATGCCCTCACGCCAAAGCGGTGAGTTGTGGCGAGAAAGTCCCAGAGCCCGACATTTGAATCGTTATTGTGACCGAAGTAGGAAATATTTTGAACGCCTAATTCTTGTGCGTTGAAAAAGTGTTGTGCGGGTATTCTCGCCCACGGAATTCACCGGGAAAGCTCCCCTGCCGGTATACGCACTCTCCACGAAGAAACGTCATCACGACTTTTCCTGTCAGGCGCTTCCCCAAATACGGAGACAGCGCGTGGCGGTAATGGAGGTCTGCCGGGGTGACGGTCCATTCTGCCTCGGGATCAAAAACGACCATGTCCGCGTCGAATCCCGTTGCGAGGCGGCCTTTTCGTTCCTCTACGCCGGCCAGTTTCGCAGGGCCTTCCGCCATCCAACGTGCGATATCAACGAGAGAACAATCCCTGCGACTTGCTTCTGTCCACATCAACGATAGGGCCAGTGACACACTCGGGATTCCGCCCCATGCGGCGCGGAAGTCGCCGCGTTCCATCTGCTTCATTGCCGGCGGACAGGGAGAATGATCGGTCGCGACCAAATCAATTATCCCTTCGCGAAGACCCTGCCAGAGCGCTTCGCGATTCTCGCGACTGCGAATCGGGGGCGCACACTTATGCAGTGTGGCTCCATTCGATATTTCCTCGGAACACAGATGAAGGTAGTGCGGGCAGGTCTCCACTGTAATCGGAAGTCCTCGGTGCTTGGCGTCTCGCAAGCTTGCTAGTGCTTTCGACGTCGATAGATGCACAATGTGGATGCGGCATCCGCTCTCTTCGCACAGTCTGATCAACAGATCGATGGCTCTGAGTTCCGCTTCGTCCGGCCGCGACTTCAAATAAGTCGCGTAAATGTGCCAGTCGGCTTGCATCAATTTCTCTGTCGCCGAATCGATTGGCCCCGGTAACTCCGCGTGGATGAGCAGCGGCAGTCCCGTCTTCTTTAGGTTCGGAAGAGCCGCGCGCAAATGTTCTTCGTTTACCATTGTGAATTCATCGATACCGGGGTGAACTAAGAAGCACTTGAAGCCGCATACGCCAGCGGAAGCCAGGGCAGCAATGTGTTCGAGATTTTCGGGAACCAGCCCTGCCCATGCCGCCCAGTCCACGCGGCACTGGCCTTGCGCAGCCTTTCGCTTTGCTTCCAGGGCTTCCGGTGAAGTGGTGGCCGGCACGCAATTTAGAGGCATGTCCACCAAAATCGTGTATCCGCCCGCAGCCGCCGCTCGCGTTGCCGTGCGAAAGCCCTCCCATTCCGTTCTTCCGGGCTCATTGATGTGAATGTGGGAGTCCACCAGGCCTGGAAGAATTGCCGAATCTCCAAAATCTGTTACCTGAATCGAATCGGGGACATCGTTGCGAGGAACAACCCCAACTATTCTTTGCCCTTCGACAAGCACCGCAAAAGCTCCGATTTTTCCCGGGAGGACTACTCGCGACGATGTGAAGGCTTGCGCTGCCATAACCGCCCAGTTCCTTGTCCACGAGGCACAACCGAAACGCCAACAGACTACCTCAGGATTACGGACCCGACCAATCCCTGGAGGCGATCTGATTCCATGGATGCAAGCTGCTGTTGTTGAGCAGGAAGACTCTAGCGAAAGAGGTTTTCCAACCGGACGCGCTCGTTCGTTTTCGCGTCTCGATATTTGACGATGATGGGAGTGTACAGAGACAAATTCCAACGTTGCCCGGCAGGATGGGAGAGCGCGCGCGAGCCGGGCACGACAACTGCTTCTTCCGGAATCACGAGCGGACTGTAATCCGTCGCTGTATGAACTTGTTCGTGCACCAAATCATACACGGCGGTTGAGCCATTCAATATTACCCCGCTGCCCAGCACCGCGCGGCGCTTTACGACGACGCCCTCATACACGCCGCAATTCCCTCCGACCATCACCTCATCCTCAATAATCACCGGCATGGCGCCGATAGGCTCGAGAACCCCACCGATTTGCGCGCCTGCGGAGATGTGGCAATTTCGTCCGACCTGCGCGCAGCTCCCAATCAAAGCGTGCGAGTCTACCATCGTGCCGTCATCGACATACGCCCCGGCATTTATGAACATCGGCGGCATGCACGTGACACCACGTCCGATATATACACCGTCGCGAATACTGGATCCGCCTGGAACAATTCGTACCTGGCTTGCGAGACTGACATCTTTAATGGGATAGGTGTCCTTATCGAAAAACGGTTGTCGCTCCCGGTCGACCGACATATCTACAACCCTGCCCATCCGAAATCCGAGCAAGATGCCTTTCTTTACCCAAGAGTTTACGCGCCAGCCCGTTTTCGATCCTGCATCGGGCTCTGCGGCGCGCACTTCGCCGCGATTCAACGCGGATTTGAATGCCTCAAACGTGCGCCGGTGATCTTCCGTGTACTGCGGCGGAGAAGAGTCGAAGAGCTGCTCAATCTCCGACGGCAGCATAGGTTTTCTCGACGAGGCCGAGCGCCTCAAGGACAGAATGGATCCGTCCTAAGGAGCCGGCGCTCGGCGGCACTAGCGGGAGGCGCCAGACGGCTTGCAGCAAACCCATTTTGGCCATGGCGGCTTTTACGGGAATCGGGTTGGATTCCACGAAATTTACCTCCATCAGTGGAAGATAGTGTGAGTGAATTGCACGCGCGGCCGGAAAATTCTCTTGCAGCGCGAAATTGCAGAGACTGGCCATTTCCGTCGGGATTTCATTGGAGGCCACGGAAATCACGCCACGCCCGCCAAGCGCGAAAAGCGGCAACGTAATGGCGTCGTCGCCAGAGAGAATCACGAAATCTTGCGGCACCTGCGCGGCGATGGACGCCATTTGTGAAATGTTTCCGGAAGCCTCTTTAACACCCACAATCGTGTCGATGGCCGATAGCCGCTTCACCGTGGCAGGCTCGATGTTCACTCCCGTGCGGCCGGGGACGTTGTACAGCAAGATCGGCAGCGAGACGGCACCGGCAATGAAGCGAAAATGTTGGTACAGGCCTTCCTGCGTGGGCTTGTTGTAATAGGGCGCGACGGAAAGAATGCCGCTGACGCCCATCGCTTCATATTCGCGCGCGGCGTGCGCTACTTCCGCTGTGTCGTAGCCGCCGGCTCCGGCGACCACCGGCACCTTGCCGTGTGCCTCCTCCAACGTTATTTCCACCACGCGCCTGCGCTCGGCGGGCGTCAGCGTGGGGCTTTCGCCGGTTGTTCCGCAGGGCACGAGAAAATGGATTCCAGCCTCGATCTGCCGCCGCACCAGCCGTCGCAAAGCGACTTCGTCGAGCGAGAAGTCATTCTGAAATGGAGTAACCAACGCTGTGCCGCAACCCGTGAACATGATGTGTCTCCTTATCGATTCCCTCTGTATCTTTAAGCCTGACCAAGAAAAACTACGCCCTAACCCAATTCATTTACGATCTCTGGAAATTCGAACACTCAGCTTTTCCCGAGTATCCAGCGCGCTGCGCGCAGAGCACCGCGAGCAAATCCTTCACGACTTCTTGCCGTGTGGCGAATGGTGATCGTGTCGGAACTGGAATCGAATCCGATCTCGTGCGTTCCCGGGTGAGCGCCCGCGCGACTGGCGCTTAGGCTGATATCGCGATCAAAACCGGCTTGTTTCATTTCTTCAGCGACAGCCAGCAACGTTCCGGATGGCGCGTCTCGCTTTGCGGCGTGATGGATTTCCCAGCCCCACGCTTGGTACTCGCCTTCCGCCGCAAAAGCGTTGGCAGCCTGCGCGATAATCTGCCGGAAGCGATAGACACCGACCGAGAAGTTCGGACTCCACACCAGTGCTCCACCGCTCGACTGGACTGCCTCGCGCACGCAACCCAGCTCCTGAAACCATCCCGTGGTGCCTGCGACTACGGGAATGCCTAGTGTGGCGAGCTGCCGAATATTCTGGGCGGCGACGGATGGCGTGGAAAACTCCACAGCCGCATCGACTCCGCGAAGACCCTCTCTCGTGATCCCTGCACCGCACGCATTTGTGCCGCTGTTGAGCGCCAGGCGCACATCGAAGCCGTATTCCGGGGCCAGCTGCTCGACCAGCCGACCCATTTTTCCGTGCCCGATGATGGCGAGTCCGCGCATCATTGGGATTTCCCTGACACATCCGCATGGGATGCGAGTAACTGCTTGGCCATGTCTGCATAGATCGCAACCGCTTCGCGCAGTTCCCGCTTTGCGACGCGCTCCTCGGCTGTGTGGGCCACGCGAATGCTGCCTGGACCGATCAAGAACGGCGTGCCCCATGTTTCGTAAAGGCTGGGGACGTCGGTGGTGAACGCCACCACGGTTGTGGGCAGTCCATCGAAAGCGGAAAAATGAAACACCGGTGTGTATAGGACTTCGCGGGCTTCGACTCGTCCGCCGACGGCTTCAATGACGGCCTCTCGCACCGGTCCGGCACCTCCCACTAACCGAAACATAATCTCCGCTTGGGCCTCGTCGGCAACCACGTTGGGCGCGCGCCCACCGGAAATTGTGCCAACGTTCAACGTGCTCTTTCCGAGCAGCGAATCCGCAGATAGAGGGATATGCCGGATATCCTCAAGCACGTCCAACAGCGCATCGATTGCCGAGCGCCCCAACTCCGGATAACCCGAATGGGCCAACTGGCCCTTCGCCACCAGCTCGAAACGCAGCGCTCCCTTGGAAGCCAGGCACAACTTGTTCTCCGTAGGCTCTCCGTTGATCAAATAGCGAGAACCGCGCGGCGTTTTTGCCGCAACGCGCGCGCCGGCGCTGTTTCGTTCTTCGCCGACCACAAACAGCAGGCCTAGATTCGAAATTCCTTCAGCAAGGAGCTTCTCGACAGCGCAAATCATGGCGGCAATGATGCCTTTGGCGTCGCACGTTCCTCGCCCCCAAAGAAATTCATCGTCTTCGTTCAGGGGAAAGAAGGGCGGCACGGTGTCCATGTGCGTGGAGAGCGTCACGATCGGCTCGCCCCAGCTCGCAAAAACATTGAAGCGTTGCGCCTCCACTGGCATACGTTCGACGCGGCCGCCGTATTTAGCGGCGAGCGGAGAGAGATGGCGAAAAAGAAATTCGCCAACCTTGGCTTCGTTGTTGGTCACCGACTCGATGTCAACGAGCGCGCGCGTCAGCTCAAACAAATCCATGATTACTTTCTGGAATGGAACGAAAGAGAAGGGAAGAGCCGAAGAAAATTCGGGGCTGTCACTCCTCGATAGCGCTCCATCCGCATAACTTCATAACGGATGACAGTGGACAGGTCTTAGGCCTGGCCCCCAACCGCCTGGGTATTCAGCTCCCCAAGCGACTTCGGCGGATCAACTACAAGTCCCCTTTCGCACGGGCATCCGAAACTGATCGGAAAGCACGCCCGGCTACTGATGGGATCCGCACCTCTACCAAGTACACAACGAAAGTAACGGACGGGGCTCGGAAAGTCAATCTCCGGGAGTATCCAAAACACGCGTACGTCGTATCGGTTTTTTGGGGGTTGCCATGGATTGACGCTGACGGCTAGCTTCGCTAACCTTGCGTTTAGCAAATGAGCGTTTTGAATCATCTCCGGGCGCATCGGCATCATCATCATCACGGCCACATGCCGCGTCCGTTGAGTTGTACGTAGCGATTTACTAGAAAACGTACTCATCGGCCCGCTGGCGCAGCAAGCCCAGCGGGTTTTTTGTTTTCAGGTTCGATGTTTTTGGAGAAAGCACGTGAAAATCGCATTCGAAAAAGGCGGTGGGCTGGTGCCCGCGATTATTCAAGATGGCCGCACCGGCGAGGTCTTGATGCTCGGCTTTATGAACGCGGACGCGCTCGCGGAGACGCAGCGAACTGGCGAGGCCGTTTTTTTCAGCCGCTCGCGCAATCGTTTGTGGAAGAAAGGCGAGAGCAGCGGACACATCTTACGCGTGCTCGAGATGCGTATCGACTGCGACGCGGATGCATTGTTGTTGCGAGTCGAGCCAGTTGGGCCCGGCGTTTGCCACGAAGGATATCGCAGTTGCTTTTTCCGCAGCTTGGAGAACGATGGCGGCCTGCGCACGCTCGGCGAGCGGACATTCGATCCGAATAATGTTTACACACCGAAGGCGGAATGATGAATCGCTTGAAGCTGGGCATCCCGAAAGGCAGTCTGCAAGATGCGACGTTCGAGCTTTTTGCGCGCGCCGGCTGGAAGATCACGGCCAGCTCGCGGAGTTACATGCCCGCGATCGATGATCCGGAGATCGAGTGCTTGCTAGTACGTGCTCAGGAAATGGCGCGTTACGTGGAGGCCGGGGCGCTGGATGCCGGCATTACCGGGCACGACTGGGTTGTCGAAACCGGCTCAAACGTTGAGGAACTCGCCGAGCTTGTGTATGCGAAGCAACGGCTGTCGCGCGTTCGCTGGGTGCTCGCGGTGCAGGAAGACTCCACAATTCGTGAGCCTCGCGATTTGCAAGGCAAAGTGATCGCTACCGAAATCGTACGCATCACCGGCGAATATCTGAAACGGCACGGAGTGAGTGGGCGCGTGGATTTCTCTTGGGGCGCCACGGAAGTGAAGGTGCCGCAGCTTGCGGACGCTATTGTTGAGGTTACGGAAACCGGATCTTCGCTGCGCGCCAATCGGTTGCGAATCGTGGACACCGTGCTGGAATCCGCTACCGTCTTCATTATGAATCGCGCCGCGGCTGCGGATGAGTGGAAGAAAGAGAAAGCGGAAAGCCTGATTTTGATGCTGCAAGGAGCCATCGCCGCGGCGAGCAGAGTTGGTCTGATCCTAAATGTGCGGCGAGAGGATTTGGATCGAGTGATTGCCATTCTACCAGCGCTGAAGAATCCAACGATTTCGATGCTCAGCGATCCGGGCTGGGTGGCGGTCAACACGATTGTCGAGGAATCGGTCGTGCGGCAAATTTTGCCCAAGCTCAAGGCCGCGAATGCCCAGGGAATTGTGGAGTATCCCCTGAATAAGATCGTGCTCTGATGCGGATTTTGAGACTCACTGCAGCCGTGGAGAAGAAGCTGCTTGCTGCGCGCAACCGACGCGATGTGCAGGCCGAGAGGGTCGCGGCCAAGATTATCGCGGATGTGCGGCAAACCGGCGATGCTGGGCTGCGCTCTTGGACACAAAAGTTGGACGGCACAGATTTGGCGCGCACCGGAATGTGGGTTTCACAGCAGGAGATCGAAGAGGCGCTAAGAAAAGTCGGAGCAGATTTTCTGCGCGCCGTGAAACACGCAACAGCCAATGTCCGAAAGGTCGCTGTGAAACAGTTGCCACGAAACTGGTCCATGGAAGTGGAGCCGGGCGTGAGCATCGGACAGATAGTCAGGCCCATCGAAACGATCGGCTGCTACATTCCTGGCGGCAAATCTACTTTGCTTTCGACGCTGGTTATGACCGCTGTGCCGGCGCAAGTGGCTGGAGCAAAGAGGATCGTGGTCGTCTGTTCGAAGCCGAATAGCGAGCTGCTTGCCACTGCAGGAATTCTCGGGCTAAGGGAAATAGCACGCATCGGAGGCGCCCAGGCGATCGCGGCTATGGCGTACGGAACCAAAACTATTCCGCGCGTCGACAAAATTTTTGGACCAGGAAACCGCTTTGTGACCGCGGCGAAGCAACTCGTAAGCCGCGATTGCGCCATTGATCTCCCGGCTGGGCCAACCGAAGCCATTGTACTTGCCTCGCGCGGCAACTCCCGATGGATTGCGGCGGATTTGCTGGCGCAGGCGGAACACGCCGCGGACGCAGCGAGCATCCTGGTAACTACGTCGGTGCGGCTCGCAAAGGAAGTGCAGCGCGAAATCAAAGAACAGTTGAAGAAATTGCCGGAAAAGAATGCTGCCAATATTTCTTTGGCGACAAGCGGGGTAATTTTGCTCACCCCGTCCGACCAGGCGGCGTTCGATTTCGTGAACCGCTTTGCGCCGGAGCATCTCAGCCTTCCCCACGCGGGAGCAGCCGCTCTCAAGAGTATTTCCGCGGTGGGAACAGTTTTTGTCGGCCCGCGGGCCGCGCAGCCGCTTGGCGATTACGCCAGCGGGAGCAACCATGTTTTGCCCACCGGGGGCTGGGCACGCAGCCGCGCAGGATTATCCGCCGCAGATTTCGTGAAATGCATAAGCGTGCAAACGATTAGCCACAGCGGCTTCCGTCAGCTGGCCGGCGACGTCCGCATCCTCGCCCGAGCGGAAAATTTGGCGGCCCATGAAAACGCCGTCGCGGTGCGCGAATGAAATGGCACCGTCCGAAGCAGCTCGCGATCCTGGACAAGGCGGAATAATGCCAAGAACCGCAAAAATTCATCGTAAGACCAACGAGACCGATATCACGCTCCGCCTGAACCTGGATGGTCGCGGCAAAGCTCGCATCAGCACGGGGGTCCGCTTTTTCGATCACATGTTGGAACTAGTCGCTCGGCACGGCGCGTTCGATTTGGATTTGAGCGCCCGCGGTGATTTGGATGTCGACCAGCATCACACCGTGGAAGACGTGGGAATCGCGTTAGGCGAAGCTGTAACCAAAGCGCTGGGCACCAAACGTGGCATTTTGCGCGCCGGATATTTCCTGATGCCCATGGACGAAACACTTGCCGCCAGCGCCGTCGATTTCGGCGGGCGGCCCTTTTGCGTGGTGAACGCAAAAATCGCCAGCGCGCGCGTCGGCGATTTTCAGACTGAGTTGACCGAAGATTTCTTTCAGGGATTTGCGCAGGCCGCGCGCGCCAATGTTCATCTGCGCGTTCTGTACGGGCGCTCCTCGCATCATCAGATAGAGGCCATGTTCAAGGCGTTTGCTCGCGCTTTGCGTTTCGCGGTTGCGCGCGACAAGAGACTACGCAGCGTGCTCCCCAGCACCAAGGGCTTGCTGTGATTACTCTCTTGGATTGCGGAGTGAGCAATGTCGCTTCAGTCGAGCGCGCACTGCATCGCCTCGGAGCTGAGTCGCAACGCGCAACCACGCCAGAGTGCGTTTCAAACGCACGCGCGCTATTACTCCCTGGCGTAGGGCATTTCGAAGCGCTCATAAGAGTGCTCGACGACCGCAAATTGCGCGCTTCCCTCATAGACACCATCCGTCGCGGCATTCCATTCCTCGGCATTTGTCTCGGTCTTCAGGCCCTTTACGACACCAGCGAGGAGGCACCCCAACTGACCGGCTTGCGGTTGTTGCCCGGACGCGTACGCTCCCTGCCGCCCGTCGCAAAGCTGCCTCACATGGGTTGGAACCGCCTGGTCACAAAACACAAATCCCGGTTGCTTGAAGGCGTCGACACAGACGCCTACTTCTATTTTGCGCACACGTATGCCGCGATGGAACTTGGCGAAGAAACGGTGGCTTCATGCAGTTACGGGACAGAGTTTGTCGCCGTCCTTGAAAAAGGAAACATGTGCGCGGTTCAATTTCACCCAGAGAAGAGCGGAGAAGCCGGCGCGCAAGTCTTGCGGAATTTTGTGAGGCTGTGCGCATGAGCTTGGCGCGACGCATCATTCCCTGCCTCGACGTCGATGGCGATCGCGTCGTGAAAGGCGTGAACTTTGTCGGCTTGCGCGATGCCGGTGATCCCGCACAATTAGCGGCACGCTATAACTCCGAAGGAGCGGACGAGCTCGTGGTGCTCGATATCGCAGCTTCGCGTGACCAGCGGCCCACATTCCTGGAGATGATTCGGCGCGTTGCGGCAGAACTGGCGATTCCCTTAACCGCGGGCGGGGGCATTCGCAGCGCGGAGGATGCTCGAGCCGTGCTGCGAGCAGGTGCGGATAAGATCACGCTGAATACCGCGGCCGTAGCGCGGCCCGAGTTAATCTCCGAAACATCACTCGATTTTGGCGCGCAGGCCATCGTGCTGGCGATTGACGCCAAGAGAGAAGGCGACCACTGGACGGTGATGGTGCGGGGAGGACGAGAATCGGCCAACCGTGACGCGGTCACCTGGGCGAAGCAAGCAGTTGCATTGGGCGCCGGAGAAATTCTCGTTACATCCATGGATAGAGACGGAACAAAGAGCGGCTTCGATATCGCGCTTACGGCGGCCATATCGTCAGCGGTTTCCGTCCCGGTCATTGCGTCCGGCGGCGCGAAGCTACCCGCTCATTTCGTGGAGATTTTTACTGATGGGCGCGCTGATGCAGCCTTGGCGGCCTCCATCTTTCACGATGACATTCAGCCCATTCGCGGTCTCAAAGAATTTCTGGCCGCGCGCGGGATTCCGGTCAGATTGCCGTGCTGATTCCGTGTATTGACTTGCAGCAAGGCCAAGCCGTGCAGCTCGTGCACGGCAGAAGGCGCGAACTCGCGATCGCGGACGTAATGTCGCTTCTGCTCAAATTCAAGAAATATGAGTGGCTTCACGTGATCGATTTGGACGCCGCCATGGGAAAAGGCAACAACAGCGACCTGGCGCGAAAAGTATGCGAAGAAGCGACCGAGCGTTATGGGATGAAAGTGCGCGTCGGCGGAGGCATTCGCACCGTTCCCCACGCGGCGGAAATTGCAAAATGGGGCGCGCATCAAATCATTGTCGGAAGTGCTGCCTTCAAGGATGGCAAAACAAACGCGCCATTTCTGCGGCGGCTGCGCACGCGAGTGGGCCGCCAGGCAATTGTCATAGCCCTCGATACGTCCAAGGGCCACATTGTAATTAAGGGATGGCGAGAAAAACTGCGCATTCGAGCCGAAGAAGTAATGAAACAGCTTGAGCCGTTTTGCGCCGCCTTTCTCTGCACGGATGTGGATCGCGAGGGAACGATGGGCGGAGTCAATCGCGAGTGGTTCGAGCAGTTGCGCACCGCCACCCCGCATCCGATCATTGCCGCTGGTGGAATCAAGTCACAGCGGGAAATAAACGCTCTCGAACGGATGGGCATCGACGCGGCAGTGGGCATGGCGCTCTACAAGGGCCGGCTGCACTAAAGCCTCGGGCCTCACGCGAGCTATCATTGCAAGAAACCATTTGGCAGTAGCCTCTGGCAATCAGCGTAGTGCATCAGCAGAGCGATCAATCCATTACGCAAAGCGTATTGCACGAGCTGCGACAAAGAGTTCAAGCCTAGCTTCAGCATGATTTTCGCCCGGTGTGTTTCTACAGTCCTCACTGCCATCCCAAGCTCCGCGGCGGTCTGTTTATGGGACTTGCCCGCTCCAAGCAGGCGGATGATCTGCCGCTCACGCGGGGTTAGTTTTCGCTCCGACAATTCCGCTGCGGGAGCCTCGGAGGCCACGTCGGCTCCCTCCAAGAATCCATTCAGAACAATTTCAGCGGCTTTGCTGCTCAAAAAGCGCTTGTCCCGAGACACGGTTCTGACTGCTTTCACTAACGAGTGCGGGAAGTCAGACTTCAAAACGTATCCACTCGCCCCCGCCTCCAAAAGTCGACGCACCATCTGTCTGGATTCGTGCATCGTGAGGATAAGGATTTTAGTGTCCGGAACCGCCGCCCGGAGCTGCCGCGTAGCTTCAATCCCATCCAATTCAGGCATGGTCACGTCTAATACCGCTACGTCCGGTTTCAATCTTTTCGCCTGTTCTACTGCTTCTATTCCGGTCGCCGCTTCCCCTACAACTGTCCAGCCGCGCTGACTATCTAGCATGACGCGGATGCCACGCCGCATGAGAGCGTGATCGTCCGCGACCAAAATACGCAATTGTTCAATGTTTTTCGACATCAACCTTTATCCTGGCACGCACCGTTGTCCCCTTACTGGTCGACTCAATTTCCAGTCCGCCGCCTATTTGCCTCACCCGCTCGCGCATGCTGGTAATGCCCACTCCAGGAAGGATCTTCCGGACTTTCTCTACTTTGCGGCCCATTCCCCGGCCTTCATCTCTAATTTCCAATATGACCTGATCCTTGATCCGTTTCAACCGCACAGCTGCGCGGCGGCTGCCGGAGTGGCGTTGAACGTTCGTTAGGCTCTCTTGCACCACGCGAAACAATACCATCTCCGTGTCTCGCCCGAGGCGTCCAAGACGCGGAGAGACTTGCACATTCACCTGCACTCCAGTGCGTTCACCGTAGCCTTCTACGTAATGAGAGATGGCGTCGTCCAAACCCGACTCATCCAACATGGGTGGATACAACAGATAAGAGAGCGTACGGACCTCGCGTAGCGCCAGCGCCGCTAACTCCTGGGCCTCTGAAAAAACCGGGCGAAATTTAGGGCCCCGGGCCGAGGCCGAATTCTGCAGCCGCTTCAAAGCAGCGGCTAGGAGCACCAAGTGTTGGGCGGTGGAGTCATGCAGGTCGCGCGCGATCCTGCGCCGCTCCTCTTCCTGTGCACGGAATAGTTGCCCCGAGACTCGTCGCAATTCCTCTTCGGCCTCCTTTCGATCTTCAATGTCCGTGTTCGTCCCATACCATCTGACGATGCGTCCTTCCGCATTGCGCAGCGGTACACCACGTGCCAGGAACCACCGGTACGTCCCATCGGCCCGCCTATGCCGTTCTTCTTGCTCGTAGGGCGTTCCATTTACCACCGATTCGTGCCACACCTTAAGCACCCGGTCTCGATCTTCGGGATGCAGCATTGTCTGCCAGCCGTCGCCTTGCAGATCCTTTAGCTCTAATCCTGTGTAAGAACGCCAACGCTCGTTGCAATAGTCAAGTGTGCCGTCAGACGCGCCGCTCCAAATCTGCTGCGGGATCGCATCCGTTAACGCCTGCCATTCTCTCTCCGCGCGCTTGCGATCTTCTATGTCGACCGATAATCCGTACCATTTGATTAAACTCCCCTGCTCGTCCCGCAACGGAACTGTGCGAACCAGGAACCACCGGTATTCCCCATCAGCCCGCCGCAAGCGCATCTCATCCTCGGACTGCTGCCCAGTGGACATGTCCGTGATCCACTTTTCCATCACACGAGGAAGGTCTTCGGGATGGAGTACGCGCGTAGGGTCGTTGACTTCTTCCTCCAGAGAAAGTCCCGTATAGTCCAGCCAACGCCGATTAACGAAGTCCACCGCTCCGTCCGATCGGACGGTCCAGGCCATCATTGGAAGTGTGTCGATGATAAGGCGAATGCGATCTTCCGCCCTTTTCAGATCTTCGATGTCGCTGCTTGTTCCATACCATTTGAAGATGTTTCCGCGCTCGTCTCGCCGCGGCACGGCGCGCAGCAGGAACCAGCGATATTCCCCATCAGCGCGGCGGAGACGCACTTCCGTCTCAAAGGGCTTCCCAGCCGTCAAGGCTGCGGGCCATTTTTCCGCCACACGATCGTCGGGATGAAACACCTTCATCCATCCCAAACCCATCGCATTTTCTAAGGCGAGTCCCGTATATTTCTCAAAATGCTTGTTGAAGAAATCAGCCGAGCCATCAGGTAATTTGCGCCAGACGATAGTGGGTATCGTGTCAATGATGAGCCGCAGGCGCTCCTCGACTGCCTTCGACTCTCCCTCGGCATCCTCGTTCGTGCTATCCGTATGCCTCATACTACGTTTCCCCACCACCTGGCAGTCCACCTGTGCAGCGATTCTCCATCAGACTTAACCCTGTAACTCGCGTTCTCAGCCCCCTCAAATGCGACCTATTAGGAAGAGATGTCAAGACGGAAGTAAACGTGACAGTTTTGCGCCAGAGTTTTGCATACAACTTAAGTACGTACGTAAACGCACACGGCAAATCCCTTACGTAATCTTCGTTCTTGATTAAGTCGCACCCCTCAAAGAGCATACCGTCAGAACGATTCTGGGGAGGGGATGACACGGAGAGTACCAGAAGACCCATCTAAATCGAGCAATTCTCGAGCGTCCGCTACTGAGCAGAAGTTGAAAGACCTGCTTCCGCCAGCCTTGGCAAATTCACCGGCGATTGGTTTCGCGGTGTGCGACCGCCGTCTGCGCTTCCGATTAGTCAATAATGCTTGGGCGCGAATGGACGGCGTGAGTCGCGATGCTCACTTGGGCGCCACCATACGTTCCGTCTTGGGACCTGCAGCGAAACAATTTCAGTTGGCTTTCGAACGTGTGTTTTCTTCCGGAAATCCCTTGTTGGGCTACGAGTTCAGCGCCGAATTCCCCAGGCGAACTGGCGAAGCCCACTGGATCGCAAGTTGCTTTCCCATCAAGGACACGACTGAACGTCTGACACTAGCGGCCGCATTGGTGTTGGAAACTACACAACTCAGAAATTTCGAGATGTGGTCTCACAAATTGCTAGCCGATTCAGTACCGATCTTGGGGACTCGGTTTCCAACTAAAGAACCTATCAGCGACACGTCTTTGGGTCGGCCAACCAGCGCCATTAAAGTACGGCGTCCGGAAAAGCTCTCCCCTCGCGAGCGGGAGGTCATTCAGCTCCTGGCGCTAAGCAAGGGCAACAAGGAAATAGCGACTGCGTTGGGGATTAGCACCAGGACCATAGAAACGTATCGGGCGAGAATCATGCTCAAGCTTCGCGTTCAATCTCTCCATGAACTCGTACACTATGCTATTCGGAACGGCATTATTGATCCCGAACGGAATGACGGTAACTCGCGCGTCGGGCACACGAAATTCATTGATCAGCTCGAGCTTCATTTTTTTCGTGTGAACAAAAATGTGGTCCGCTAAACGGTATTGGATGCGCAGCGTAAGCCGATTCAAGAACGTGTCTTTTGCGTCTCTTTTGGCCGCGTTCACATTGTGCACGGTAAGAACGATCTTCTTGCCCAGCATTTTGTAGAAAAATGTAAGCAGGGTTCGATCGAACAGCTCAAACTTGTTATTCCAGAGAATGTGAAAGATCTTTGGCTTGGCCGTCGCGGCATAGCGAATCACTCTGGCATAATAAGCCGCAAGTCTGGTCACTTTCCTGGCCAGGC
>Ga0137403_10004843_pt1 | contig 15753 bp, 19 predicted proteins | sample CZOMad2_1_16fung_FD_122057 | JGI IMG/M metagenome (GOLD analysis project Ga0137403, IMG submission 122057) | Vadose zone soil fungal communities from Angelo Coast Range Reserve, California, USA - CZOMad2_1_16fungal (Hybrid Assembly) | ecosystem: Environmental > Terrestrial > Soil > Vadose zone... | reverse complement strand
GCATCATCTGAGAATCGCCGCTCCGTGGAACACGATGGCCACGCTGCACACGCATCCAACAAGAACTGGAACAGAAGGACCGAGTGCTGATGACATTCAGAATGCGAAGAATCTACGCCGCACAGTTTACGTAGCATCGAGCGGTGGTCTTTACGCCATTGACCCCGGCGGCTCAGTGTCTCAGGTGTTTAAATCGCCGACGTGGTATTCCGACAAAGGCCCTAAGTGACATGAAACCGAAAACCGTAGCGCAGCTAAAACCGCAGGCTCTTATCCCGACTCACAGGTTGACCCGACTCGGCGGAATCGAACGCCTGCCTGGAACGCGAAAGCCGACGCCAACACCAGACCTCGTGTCACGGCTGCGAACGCGCCGCGCTACTTAGTTCTTCGTTCGATACGCTAACTCTTTCACTTTGACACAAGCTGTCTCGGTGATAACGTTTGCGGTATGACTCGCAAGAAACTGAATGGAGAGTTGCCCCCAGAAGTTCTGGCCGTTCTAAAAATCTCGCCCGACCTTCGGCCGTGTCAGAAATTCCGCAAAGCGAACATCCTCCAGTTCGCCCAGCACTTAAACGAGGGAAAGTGCGAGCAATGCCTGACCCTCTCGCGCCAGTGGGATAAAGAATTAAAGATGATGAAACACTTGCGAGACAACAGGAACTGAAGCCCTACTTAGTTTCTTCAAGGCACGACCGGCACTTAAACTTTTCGACGAACTTTCCGCTTGGGTCTTCCCCTTGCAGTTGTCCGGTCCGCTTCTTGCAATGTTCGCAGTCGCGGCGGCGAACGTTTGATTGCGTCTTCTTAATCCGGAACGCGTACTCCGTAGTTTCGGTGCTCATGCCTTCCCCTTTGTCGCCAATCCATTTTCCGGATTCTCCCGCGCTGCGATAGCCTTCCCGATTGCACTTTCCGAAACCCCTTTCAAAGTGCTTGCCGTCCAGAACCTCCGTATTGCGTCCTCATCGTCAACGCCCAGCCGTGTAGAATTATTCGTAGCCATGTTTGAGCCCTCTTAGCTCTCGTGGTTAGGCGCATGCCGGTGCTTCTAACACCGTCGTGCGCCGCTTCTTTATTTCACTTCAACAAACTTTTGGAGCCGCGCCTTGCACGCCTGAAATTGTGGTCCGTGTGCTGGCTCCTCGCCCCAAGTCGCGGCGTGGCATTCCTCGTGATGAAGAACGCTGCGCACCTCTGCTTCCGTCGTTAACTCGTAAGGGTCGAGAACAATTTCGAGATAGCCCAGTTCGCTGACTTCCGTTACTCCGAGCCATTCTTCTTTCTGAAGACCTTCCCACCGAATGTAGGCGTCCGGCAATTCGCCCGCAAAGAGCTTCGCATTGTCCTCCTGATACCATTGGTGCAAATCCGCTTTCCGGAGGCGTTCACGTCCGTAGGCGAAGCGGACTCCGAAGAGGATGACCGCCAGCGCCGCAAGTGAAATCAGGGTTCGCATGGGTGCCCTACTCGGTTCGCGCCGCTACGCGGTCTGCACAGTCCCATTCATCAAACGCTGCAGAGTAGGCGTCACCGTAAGTCGATTCCGGTTCAAGCCCAAGAGTCGCGGCAACGTCCGTAGGTAGCATTTCATCGCTGGACGGCGGCTCCCCAAGCGACCACGCTTCGTCATCGGTCAATTCCTCCATCGGGGTGCGACCGGCTGCGATGTCGTGCGCGTTAGAATCAAACTTTCTTCGCGCTTCCTTGTGGTTGACCGCGGGCGGCTCTTCCCGTTTCCGGTCGAGCATCTTACCGACCAAGTACAACACTGTGTTTGTGACCATAAGAATCTCCACGTCCATTTTGCGGATTATCGCGTCGCGCACAATGGGACGATAGTCCCGATTGACAATTTATCTAGACAGTTATCTTGCAAGCTCCCTGTAATGAGGAGCATGCCTTCCACGCAGCGCCGACACTGATACCCATTTCGCGCGCAATTCCCGGAAAGGACATCCCATTCGCTCTGAGTGCGCGAACTCGCGTATGGTCGATGCGTGCTTCGGGTCCGACTCGCTTACCCTGTGCTCGGCGATTCTCGATGCTGGCCTTGGTCCGCTCGGAGCGGCGGACTCTCTCTTGTCTCGCGACCACAGCCAGAATTGAGAGCACCGCGTCTTTGAAAATCCCGCAGGAGTCGAGGTACTGCTCCGTGAAGCTACGATAGGCGACGCCATAGCCCGTCAGCCGGTTCAAATGCTGGAGAGTCTCAAGCGCACCTTCACGAGACAGCCGGTCAAGACTCCAGAACAAGAGCACGTCGAACTTGCGCTTGCTGGCGGCTGAAAACATCGCTTGAAACTGTGGCCGGTCGGAAGTTCCTCCCGAGATGCCCTGGTCTACGAACTCGTGAACAATCTCCCATCCCTGCGAAGCCGCGAACGCCCGAAGCTGGAGCAACTGGTTCGCGCATTCCTGCTTGTCCGTTGAAACACGACTGTACAGCGCCACGCGTTTCATTGATGTTTGCCTTCCTTTCGCGACTTCACGAATTCAGCGAGCGCCAGCCGGATAATCTGAGCGACCTTCAGACCGCCCATCGTCTTTCCGATGGCTTCGAGTTCCTTCAGGATTTTGGTGTCGAGGAAAACGTTGTAGCGCTTCAGCATGCGAAGAGTATACACACGTTGAGCATACATTGTCTATAGTACGTGTGTACCAGACAGATGCACCAAAATAGTGCAACTTTTCACTGACGAAGCGGCGTGGGTTTCTCTATTTGAAGTAAGGTTGGTGCGCCACGTAGGAATCGAACCTACAACCTATGGATTAAGAGTCCATTGCTCTACCAATTGAGCTAGTGGCGCACAGAAAATCAGAATAACAGCGGCCCGGCGCCGTGCGCAAATCGCGTAAAGCACGGCTCAAAAATTTGCACTAACTTTGCACTAATGCCGCCAAATTCGGTCTGATTTCACCTAACCAAACCTAAGGCAAAGCATTGAAAACACAGCGCAATCGTGTAGGAGCGAGCGGTTAAGAGTCAACTGCTCTACCATTGAGCTACCGGTCCACGGGTTTTCAGGGCTTGTGCTTGCAAACCCTGCGACAATACTGAAGCTTTAGTAGTTTACATGGAGCAGAAAAATTTGTCGAACGAGCGACCTGTGGGGCAGTCGGTCATTTCATTCAGTGTAGAACCCGACGCTGGTGCAATGTTGACAGTTATCCCTATTTCTACGTCCGTCGAGCGTGAGACTTCGCGAGCTCAGCCAAAATAGCGGAAAGTTTTCCAAAACTCCGGCCATGGCTTGCGCAGCGTGTGGCAGACAAAAATATTGGGATGGTCGCGCGTCTCTTCATTTTCCACGCCGAAGCGGTTCCAGATGTCTGCCGCAAGCCTGCACGAGGCGAACTCCCCCTGAAGGTCATCAAGATCTGCTCCCACAACGATTAGTGTTTGCGGCGGAGGATCGCCATAGCCACGCTGCCAAAATGAATTTACCCCGCTGATTGCTCTAGGAAGTCCGAACTGCGCTCCGTAAAGATTCACAGCGCCCGCTTCGCCGTAATTTCCGGTGAGGATTCCCAACTGCGCGCGCTCTTCCGCGGAAAGCGAATCCCGAATTTCCGCAATGGTCTGGACAAGTTCCGGCCAGCCGAGTTCCTCGCAAAAATCTCCGTTGATTTTCATGGCATGCGCTGCCCATGTGGAGTTCGCGGGCGCAATGGGAAGAGTGATTGCCCCCATAATGACAACATCCGTCAGAAGCGCCGCCCAAACCAGAACACGAATTAACTTTTGTAGCGTGCTTCCAACGCAAACAAGCGCTCGTTCGACCCACACGCTCCCTGCGGCATAGAGCATCGGATATGCCGCGGCCAGATAGTACGCGCGGCCTTTCGCAATCACGAAAATTACCAATGGAGTCAGGTACATCCACCCAAGCATGCGAAAGCGTTTGCCGTCACGAGAAAACAAAGTGAAATACAATCCCGCAAGAAATAGAACGAATCCGAACAGAGTAAACTGCAATTGTTCAGGAAGAAAATTCTTTGTGCGGCCAATGCGCACATCGCGAGCGTGAATATGTTGAAGAAAATCCAGTGAGATAAAATGGTTCCTAGCCTGCCAAATCAGATTCGGCAACAAAATCAGAATAGAGAGCGCTACTCCGTACCACAGCCATTTGCTTTTAAGATAGCGGCGCGCGTCTGTGAGTACGACCGCTGCGACGATTCCGATCGCAAAAAATCCCATCGTGTACTTGGTCTCGAGGCCGAGTCCAATGCAAGCGCCGATCGCGATCCACCACCGGGGATCTTCCGTATTCAGCAACTTCACCACGAAATAAGCGGTCAGCACCCAAAACAAATAGTCAAACGAGACATACTGCATCAACGCGCCGCCAGCCAGGCAAAACGGAATTGCGGCGGCAGCGGCGACAAACTGCGCTCCGCGACGGCCACCCATCTCGCGTGCCATCAATCCGGTCAGCACTACCGCGATTGCTTCAGCCACAGCAGCGAAAAATCGGAAGCCGGCCAACGATGTTCCGAAGAGCATCAGCGATAATCGCGCGAAAAATGGCGTGACCGGCGGATAGGCCACGAACCCCCAATCGAGATGCCGTGCGTCTTCGAGCGTTGCCAATTCATCGCGATGGAATCCGTACTGATGTCCGGTGATCCAATGCACAACGACCGTAAGTGCGGCGACATACACCAAGATGGCAGTGTCGCCGAGGCAAACGGATTTTGATTTGTTCACGACAGATGCCTCACCGGGCACGCAGCCGTCTCCTTAGAAACAATGGTCGGTCGTGATCAACATCACTTGTGCTCATGGGCGAATGACAGAGTCTTTGAGAAAAATGGGAGAACTTTTGTTTCGATGCGGTCCGCGATGTGATTCAAATGATCGCCTTCGTAGATCTCAAAAGTGTGCGTGACGCTGTTGGCGTTCAACGTTTCGTCGAGAATTTTAATATTTGACGCGATCGGCTGGTCCTTGTCGCCTGCATCAAACGCAAAACCTTTCAAGCGCCTCAAATCGGTGACGTGCTGATCGACAGTAACGAGCGGAGCATTCGCGGCCCACTTTGCGGCGACCGCGGGCTGCCATTCTCCGTCCTTCAAAGGCAAATCGAGATAGAGAGGAGGATTTTTCGGATTCGGAGACCACGCTGCGCCGGAAGCGAGCATCGCTTTCGCCATGAAGCCAGCTTTTTCAACTTCAGACGGATCCTTAACTGCTGCGGCCTGTTGCATCATCTCTGCCGTTGTTTGCCTTTCGGTCGCAGCCAGGCAGCATGGGCTCAGCAGATAAATACTTGAGAAAATCTCCGGGTGCTTCATTCCGATACGCATAGCGCCGTATCCGCCCATCGAGTGCCCTGCTAATCCGCGGCTTGCAGCGTCCGAAATGGTGCGATAGTGCGCGTCGATGTACTGCACCAATTCCTGGGCGATGAAATCCTCCCAGTCGCCAATCGTGACGGAATTGGAATACATGCTGCCAAAGTAGCGCGTGAAGGCGTTTGGCATCACAACGATCATTTCGCGTGATTCGCCGCTGGCCAAAGCCTTATCGATCACGTTAGGAAGATTGATCCAATGTTTGACCAGGCCCATCCATTTTTCATCGTTATCCGTGAATCCGTGCAGCATGTAGACGACGGGATACCGCTTGTTCATCGTCGATTTGTAGCTAGGAGGAAGATAGATGGTGACATCGCGGTCTGGTGAATCGCCTTCGAGGTTTCCTTCAAGGAATTTGCTGTGGACCTTGACTCTTTCGATGCTGCCTTTTTGTGCGCTAGCGAAAGGAGCCAGAATAAGAAGCGTTGCCAGCAGCGCAGTGGCAAAAACTCTTCTGACCATTCTTGTTCCCTCAAAAAAGAGTCCGATGGTGCACGAGCGATTGTGAAGCAAGCGCTTTAACGCAAAAATTCTTCGAGCCTAACACGCGAATCGGTCTTGGCATCGCGATACTTCACAATCACCGCAGCGTATAGCGATAGTCCCCACTTCGCGCCAGCCGCGTGCTTCACTTCGCGTGCACCAGGAACGACGATGGCCTGCTCCGGGATCACTAGCGGCTCCTCGTCGGTGGCGCTGTACACGGTACCACGCACCAGATCGTAAACAGGAGTGGAAGCATTCAGGATCGTCCCGGTTCCGAGAACCGCGCGCTTCTTAACGACAGTTCCTTCGTAGATGCCGGAATTCCCGCCGATCATCACTTCATCTTCAATGATGACGGGCATTGCGCCGACAGGTTCGATGACGCCGCCAATTTGCGCGCCTGCGGAGATGTGGCATTTCTTTCCGACTTGTGCGCAACTGCCGATCAGCGCGTGCGAATCGACCATTGTGCCTTCGTCTACATACGCGCCAACGTTGATGAACATCGGCGGCATGCACACAACTCCGCGCGCAACATAACTACCATCGCGAATGCTGGAGCCGCCGGGAACGAGGCGCACGCCGTCGCTCGGATGTAAAGTTTTGAGCGGATATGTGGATTTATCGAGAAATGGCTGCGCTGTCGGGTACGGGCCCATTTCCACGATAGACCCCATGCGGAATCCCAGGAGAATTCCTTTTTTAACCCACGCGTTTACGCGCCAACCGGACGGTGAAGACGCATGCGGTTCCGCAGCGCGCACTTCACCGGCGTTCAGCGCGTCCTTGAATTTTTGAAAAACGCGCCGGTCCTCTTCCGAATAGGTTTCTCTCAATGCGGGGTCTGCAAGTACAAACTTCGCACTCCCCGGTGGATGGTCGAATAAATCCTCAATGAGGGATGCTAGCGACGGCAACGGAAGACCTCTCGACAAGTTCGAGCGAATCCAAAACGCTGTGGATGCGCATTCGATTCTCCACTCTTGGCGGCACCATCGGCAAGCGCCAAACGGGTTCGAGCAGGCCCATCAGAGCGAGCGCGGCTTTGACCGGAATCGGATTCGATTCGATGAAATTGATTTCCATCAGCGGCAGATACTTGCGGTGAATGGCACGGGCCTGATCAAATTCGCCGCGTAATCCGTGACGGCAAAGCTGCGCCATTTCCGCGGGAATCTCGTTTGCTGCGACAGAGATCACACCACGGCCACCGAGTGCAAAGAGCGGCAGCGTGATGGCATCGTCCCCGGAAAGTATTGTGAATTCGTTCGGTACGGCGTTGGCGAGCGCCGACATCTGAGAAATATTTCCTGACGCTTCCTTGATGCCGACGATATTTTCGATTGCCGCGAGCCGCTTGACAGTGGAGGGCTCGAGGTTTGTGCCGCAACGCCCGGGCACGTTATACAGCACGATCGGGAGCCGTGTGGATCGCGCGATTTCGCAATAGTGCTGGTAGAGGCCTTCCTGCGTGGGCTTGTTGTAGTAGGGCGTGACGGAAAGCAAACCACTGGCTCCGAGAGACTCGAGTTCACGTGCCAGCTCCGCGACTTCGTGAGTGTTGTAGCCTCCGGCGCCGGCGAGGACCGGAATTTGTCCGGCCGATTCTTCGAGCGTAATTTCCACCACCCGAAGATGTTCACGCCGCGTCAGTGTGGGATTTTCGCCGGTGGTTCCGCACGGAACGAGAAAATCCACGCCCACGTTAAGCTGCCGCTGCACAAGCTTTCGCAGCGCAGCCTCGTCCAGGGAGAAATCTTGCTGAAACGGCGTAACCAACGCCGTGCCGCATCCAGTAAATTGCATCGTGACCTCCTCTTTCCGAAATTTTTTCGGGGCGAGCTACGGGAGCTCGTCCACGATTTCTCGAAACTCGAAAAATCCCTTTTTGCCCGCGAGCCAACGCGCAGCGCGCAAAGCTCCTCGCACGAAGCCATCGCGGCTGCGCGCCGTGTGGCGGAGCGTGATGGTGTCTTCGGTGGAATCGAAGCCAATTTCGTGAGTACCCGGCACTGATCCAGCGCGATTGGCGCTAAGGCTCACGGAGCGCGAATATCCACTCCGCGCAATATCTTCAGCGAGGGCGAGGAGCGTGCCGGAAGGCGAATCCTTTTTCGCGGCGTGGTGAATTTCCCAACCCCACGCGCCGTACGCTTCCTCGCGTGCGAAGCGGCGGGCCGCTTCGGTAACGACGGCGCGAAAATGATGCAACCCGACGGAGAAATTCGGCCCCCAGATGACGCTGCCGTTCTTCGCCGCAGTAAATTCGCGAATCTGCGATATGTCCTCGAACCATCCCGTTGTGCCCGTCACCACCGGGATGCCAAGTTCGACCAAGCGACGAATATTTTGTGGCGCTGCGAGCGGCGTGGTGAATTCGATCGCGACGTCAGCCCCGGCCAGCGATTCTTCGATGATAGCGGCGCCGTTGCCATTTTCCGCGGAGCGGAAAATGCGGACTACTTCGAAGCCGTGCTCTGGCGCGAGACGTTCGACGGAGCGTCCCATCTTTCCGTGGCCGACAATGGCGATGCGCAGGCTCATCTTCAACGTGTCCCCGCGAGTAGCTGCTGAACCATGCGCGTGTAAATTCCAATCGCGTCTTGGAGTTGTTTCTTTGGGATGCGCTCCTCTGCCGTATGCGCCACGTGGATGCTGCCCGGGCCAATAAGGAACGGTTTGCCCCATGCGCCTGCAAAGTTCGGAATGTCTGTCGTGTACGCAACGACGGTATTCTCAAAGCCATCCATCGCTTCAAGGTGCAGCGCAGGCGTATGAAGCATCTCTTCCAATTCGCCGCGGCCATCCACAGCCGCTCGCAGTGCTGCGCGGATTGGTTCGGGATCACCGACGGTACGAAACATCAAATCCGCGCGTGCTTCATCGGCGATTACGTTCGGCGCGCGTCCGCCGGAGATGGTGCCGATATTTAAGGTCGATTTGCCAAACAGGGAGTCTCGCGGCAGCAAAAGTCTGCGAACATCCGCGAGCACGTCGAGTAATTTTTCAATCGCGGATTCGCCGAGTTCGGGATACGCGGAGTGAGCAAGACGGCCGCGCGCGGTAAGAACGTAGCGGAGAGCGCCCTTTGAGCCAAGCGCCAGTTTGTTTTCCGTCGGCTCCCCATTGATCACAAATTTTGAGCCGCGGGGGTTTTTAGCCGCGCACAAAGCTCCGAGGCTATCTTTTTCTTCGCCCACAACGAACAGCAAGCCGAAATTGCGCGTGCCCGCGGCGAGCAGATTCTCTGCAGCAGAGATCATCGCCGCGATGATTCCTTTCGTATCGCACGCACCGCGGCCACGAATAAACTCGTCATCTTCGCTGGAAGGAAAAAACGGCGGTACCGTGTCCATGTGAGTGGAGAGCGTGACGACGGGCGTTCCCCATGTGGCTAGAACATTGAAACGATCGGGAGAGACTTCCATCCGCTCGACAGCACCGGCACTGGGCGCGGCGAGTTTCGAAAGTGTCCCAAACAGAAATTCGCCGGCGGCTTTCTCACGGCCGGTAAGGGACTCAATGTCGATCAGCGAACGCGTAAGCGCGAAAGGATCCATGGAACCTCATCGAAAGGGTTGTATTGGAAGAGAACGCAAAAAAGAGAAGAGAGAACCGCGAAGAAAACTCGGGGTCGCTGCCTCTCGATAGCGCTTCATTTGCGCGAAGTGTATTGCACGAAGTGCATCACACATAGCGAAATGACAGTGAACAGGCCTTGGACCTGCCCCCCAACGCTCGGCTGTTTCAGCTACAGACGGCGTTTCGGCGGAGTGAACATCCTGGCTTGCAAGCACAAGCCCAGAAACCTTCTATGTCAGGGTTGTAAGTACAAACCCTGAAACCCGGCTCCCTTTCGCGATGGCCTCCGAAGCTGTTCGGAATTGCTGGCCGCGCTACTCATGAGCTCCGCACCTCTACCAAGAACCTTTTAAGAGTAAGCCACGAGGGGTGACAACGCAAGCGAGGCGTTTGGCGCGAAGCAGAGAAAGTGCGACGGAGATTACTTCGGCGCTTGGCGCAGGACTTCGACGAGGCCACGCGCTACTTCTCTGGCACGCGCAATATCCGATGGATCGAAAGAAATCGCAGCGACGCGCTGGTGGCCGCCGCCACCGTATTTTTCGGCGAGCGAAGCTAGATTCTGGTCGGCACTAGCCAGATTCCACGGATTGGTGCCCAGAGAAACTTTCGCGCGAACCGCGGACGCGCTGACACTGATCGAATAAACACATTCGGGATGGAGCAAGTACGGAATGAATTTGTTATAGCCTTCGAGGTCGAGATCGCTGACGTCGAAAAAAATCACGCCGTCGCGCGCTTCGCTACGTTCGCGAAGAATTTCAATCGACCGCCGATGACGTTCAAGGAGCGGCCCGAGATATTTCGCGACAATCGGCAATTTAACCATTTCGGGAAGGGGCTTGTAGGCAAGTTCACGAATAATTTTTGCGGGCACGCCATCTTCGGGCGCCGCTTCGATCACCAGCGCCAGTTGCGTCGCGGGTTCGACGAGTTCAACAGCTGACTCCGCCGTGGGAAATTGAGCTCCATCGATGATGTCGCCCCAGTGAATCAGATCCTTCAGCGGTTCAGAATTGAATCCAAACTTCTCGCGCGCCGTATCCGCTATCAGCATGGTGCAGGATTTGTATTCCGGTTTGTAGAACATATGCGGTCCCGGATTGCGGCGGAAATTTTCCGCGTCGCCGAGCGTCAGGAACGCGCTCTGGTGATGATCGAACCACCAGGTAACTTTTGGCGAGTTGGAATACTTAAAATCGACGATCACGTTTTCGTTGCCGTCAAACAAGCCGTCTTCCCACGGCTGGACTGCGCGGTGCGTCATTCCCGTGAAGTGGAATTCCGCGTTCGCGTCGAATCTTTCACGATAGAAACGATAGAAAAGTGCGGCGGAAGCGGTGCCATCAAAGCAGCGGTCATGAAAGCACAGTCGTACTCGGGTCATGAGTGGAGGATTCGGGCCTTTCTGTAAGACGGTGGCTGGCGCCGTCACTTGCAAAGCCTTTAACGATGCGGGCAGCGGAAACGAAAGTCAAGTGGAGAACGTAGGAGCCAACGATTCCGCAACGAATCTTGGCTGCGATGGGAATAGGTAGGTTTAGAGTAGCGTTGAAGCATTTCTGGCCAAGAGACGGATGTGCAGGATAATTCGCATAGCTTTTTGAGGGCGAATAACGAGTCTGCGGGGCCATTTCGAGGAGTCCACAGGCAGGAAGACCGTGATGCGGATTCCGGAGGCGAGCCGAAGTTCGGACGAGATGGTGCGGAAAACCTCAGGGTGACATGCCGGCGGGGGCCACCTCACTGTAGAGTTCAGCAGCGATGAGTCTGGCCCAGAAAATTTGCGTCTTACCCTGGCGTACGGAGGGCTTCACATTGCGCGCCAGGAAGACATGAAAAATGTTGTAAGCCAGGAAGGCCACCAGCAAAAAGCATTCGATGGCGTCGGGATCATGCTTGAACACATGATCGGAGTGCCATTCGTTGGCCAACTCGTTGAAGCCATAATTCTCGATATCCCATCGCTGGTGCCCCAAATGGACGATGCGATCGACGGGAACTTGGGCAGGCGGTAGCGTGGTCGCCCAGATCCAGTCACTCGTTTGTGGTTCGTCCTGCTTGTCGAGTTGCCGGCGAACCGTGTAGGTCTCCAGGGAACGAACGACGCGCACCGGGGCCTGCACCTGGGGCCAGGAGAGCAAGTCTGGAAAATCCCACCAGCTGCACTGGCGGGATCGATAGCTACCCGGCTGAGGCGCCACATGGTCGAATAATCCAGCCACATCCTGATAGAGGTCGCGCCGTTCCTCTTTGAGAACCACCAGAGCGTGTTTGCCGCGCGTGAGCAGAAAGTTGAAAAACGGCGCCCTGGCGTAAAGCGCGTCGGCGAGCACCAAATCGAAGGCCCGCGGATAGGCGGGAATCACGCGCGCCAATAAACGCAGGGCCGTTTCCACTTCATCCTCGCCAGGCCGCTGCGGCTCATGATCCAAGAGCAAACGCACCGTCTCCCGTCCCGGCAGTGCACCGGGCAGCAACAGCAACGTGACCTGCCGATGATAAAACTGGATGCGATCGCCTCCTGCACCGTGGATGGTTCGCTGCAAGCAGCCGGAACAATGACGCAGGTAACTGGCGTGGCTCTCGTGACCGTCCAGCACGACCACTCCCAGGCCGTAAATATCCGGCAAGGCTTTGTTCCGTTTCAGGCGCTCGTAGACGTCGTGAATCCCTTGCCGCAGCCTGTTGGCATCGAGCAGAGCATGGACGCGTCCCAGAGTGTCTGCACTGAAGGTCGGCTCTCCGAGCCAACACTGCCAAAAGCGGGCCCGGCCGACCTGTTCCCAAGCGTTGATGCTGCCCATCCTAGCCCAAAACAGCACCAGCGACGATTTCACCACCGCCGCTGTGGAAATGCGCGGTTTTTCTCTTCGGTCGGAAACCAGTGTGACGATGTCTTTGGAAAGTTGAAAGATTTTTTCCGAATAGGCGATCAGGCGACGAAGAACGATTATCGTTTCTTTTCCTGAAGCCGTTTCCATTCCAACTCGGAAACTTCCTCAATCAGTTCCTGCATCAGGCGATAGTCGTTCACAGCTTGGCGAACGCGTTGCTGCCAGGCTTTTGGGACACAGATCTGGCGAAGCTTCCCCGCTTGGCTCTGCACCAGGTACAAAGACTTATGCAGTTCCCCGCGGGCGCAACGGCAATTGGCCTTGCCGCAGGTGCCCGCACGTTCCGAGAGAGTGCCACGAAGAATCCATTGACCGGAGGAAAGCTGCGCAATGCGGGAACGGAAATTGCGCTCGACGACGGAGAGTTTGCTACGGTTGAAAGGATCGCTCATACCTTATACATATAATATATACAAGATAAAAAGAAAAGTCAAGAGCAAAAACACAATGCGAATTTGCTCTCTGAGCGTACCCCGCCTAAAAGATGAATGGAATCAAACAGTTTGGTCGGTCAACAATCTTTGTTGCGGAATCGCTGCGTAGGAGCAAAAAAGGACCGCCCGATTTCGCAGGTCCCATCGAAGCTCGCAAAACTGCTTACTTGCCAGCGATTCCGTCAGCAATTCCGGCAGCAACAGGAACGCGGAAAGCTTCGTGCTGGTAAGCCTTGACCATCAAGAAAATCCACAACACCAGGCCAACCAGTCCCAGCAACAACCCGACCATCGTCCACAAACCGAATCCAACGACTCCACCAAACATCCCACCGGCGATCGCCAGCCCGATTCGGAGAATCGTCAGGCCACCAAAGACAACAATCGACTGCGCCGCGTGAAATTTAACCCACGGGCGCTTATCGATCAGCAGGAAGATGATTCCCGTAAGCCACCCAAGCGAGTAACAGAGCAATCCAGCAACATTTTCCTGAAGCCCCTCGGTCGGCGAAGCCGCAGCGGTTACCGGTGTAGCAACTGCTCCCTGGCTTGCGCCGCACTTCGGACAGAACGAAGCAGTCCCGATTTCCTGACCACACGATTTACAGAATGCCATGGAGTTCCTCCAGGGTTCCCGAATGCGCGGGAGCGTAACAAAGTCCCGGCGGTCAGGCAATCAAATTGTTCGAGAGGGCAGGTTCGCAGCCGCGGGAAGAATGGCCTGTTGTTTTGCGGGGCATTCGGTACAATCCGCAGCAATGTTGAGCTCTTCGTCTTCGGCCCCCGAGAGCATTTCCGCCGTTACACAACAACGTGCAACGGGATTTTCGCTACCTCGAGACATCACCGCTGCCGAGCGCCGTACATTGGTCGCCGGCGGCCTTGGCTGGATGCTCGACGCGATGGACGTGATGCTTTTCTCGCTCGTCATCGCATATCTGTTGCGGGAATTTTCGATGGACACTCGCACGGCGGGTTTCCTGAATTCACTGACACTCATCGCGTCGGCGATCGGCGGACTTCTGTTTGGTTATCTCGCAGACCGCATTGGCAGAACCCGCGCGTTGATGGCCTCGATCCTTGTGTACTCGATTTCAAGCGCGGCCTGCGCGTTCACGCACACCATTCCGCAACTGGGCTTTTTTCGGTTTGTGCTCGGACTGGGGATGGGCGGGGAGTGGACGACTGCGGCAGCGCTGATCGCGGAAACCTGGCGCGCGGAACATCGCGGCAAAGCGCTCGGCTTGATGCAGTCGGCTTACGCGATCGGAGAAGCAATCGCGGCTTTGGTTGTGGCGATTGTGCTTCCTCATTTTGGCTGGCGCGCCGTTTTCCTTGTAGGAGTTCTACCTGCAATTGTCGTTCTCTGGATCCGTCGCAGTGTTCCCGAGTCCGAATTGTGGAAGCAACGAACCGCCGGATCGCAACGCGTAGAGCTCAGCTCGCTCCTTCGCGGTGAGACACTTCGCAACGGAATTCTTGCAACGGCGATGAATTCTTTTGCGATGTTCGGCTACTGGGGACTGTTCATCTGGATTCCCGGATATCTTTCGCTGCCTGTCGCCCATGGCGGCCGCGGACTCAGCCTCGCGAAAACCACTTCGTTTTTCCTGCTGCTATGCGGAGGTAAATGGCTCGGTTATGCGCTATTTGGCTTTTTCGCAGACGCATACGGCCGCAAGCGCCCGTATTTCGCGTATCTCTTGATCGCCGCGCTGCTTGTGCCTGTGTATGGACTGGTTCACACACCGGTGTGGCTCTTGATTCTCGGCCCGATCGTCGGTTTTTTTGGAATTGGTTTCTTCTCGGGATTTGCGGCCATCGCCAGCGAAATTTTTCCCGGCCAGATCCGCGCCACCGCGATGGGGCTCAGCTACAACATAGGACGCGGGCTTTCGGCGGCCGCGCCGTTCGCAGTAGGTTCGCTGGCCCTGTACTTTGGGATTGGTCCCGCGTTCCTCTTGCCGGCGGGAGCATATCTGATTGCCGCGGCGCTCGCGCTGCTTTTGCCGGAGACTCGCGCACGGCAACTCACGTAGATTTTCAGCGGATCAAATTCCGGCAACTTGCGAAAAGGCATTTTCTCGCCGTGCGCGCATCGTAAACTTCAGCGGGAAATATGGCGCGGCTGCCAGTGCGTTCTGAAAATCCAAATCGCTTGAGTAGATCTTTTTTGAGACGCGCCGCGCCATGATGCTGAACGACAAGGGATCACGCCGGAAAGGATACGGAGTAACGGCAATCACGTTTGCGCCCTCGGCGTGCAACTCCAGGTCAGCTTCTTCGCCTTGATCGTTCACCGGCACAGCGTCTATGACTGCATCTTGTCCGGCATTCAAGCAGAAATGCAGCGACAAGCGATCCAACGCTTCCAGCCGAGCCACGGTGGCATTCATCAGCGGCTCCTCCAAAAAAGGCCTGGTCGCCAGGTTCGCGCGCAGATCCACTTTCAAACGGAGCTGCTGCAGCCGCAACTGCTGGATAAAGTCATTCGCCAGGTGATTTTCTTCCGCCTTGACGTACTTCGCTGAAAATCCCGGCATCGTCGCTCGCGCGCGATCGTATAGACAGGAGGCGTGCATGGTGCCCAGCAGACCCGCGTAATGATCGACTCTCACGAGCCGCTCGATTCCTCTCTGATAAATTGCAATGTGGGCGGCAGTTGGAATGGACATGAAACTGTAAGGCAGATGAGTTTTGGGGTCGAGTTGGGCCTGTAACTCCCATTCGCTCCAGCCATTGTCGTGCTCGGCAACGGCGAGGCAAAACGAAGCGTTAGGCTGGGGCTTGGTGAAGCGTTCGTTGCCCCACTCCCGCGCAAAAAATCCCGCAAGAAAAGCGTGATCTGTTTGGCGGATCACCAGCAATTGGGAATCGCGTTCGCCCTTTTCTTCGAGAAGTATCATGCCGATGGCGCTGCCCTCGAGTGCAGCCCAAGTTTTCCGTTGCGGATTTCAGATTAAATGACGCCTTCGGATGCGAGGCGT
>Ga0137403_10004840_pt1 | contig 15759 bp, 11 predicted proteins | sample CZOMad2_1_16fung_FD_122057 | JGI IMG/M metagenome (GOLD analysis project Ga0137403, IMG submission 122057) | Vadose zone soil fungal communities from Angelo Coast Range Reserve, California, USA - CZOMad2_1_16fungal (Hybrid Assembly) | ecosystem: Environmental > Terrestrial > Soil > Vadose zone... | reverse complement strand
GAAACCGCGGCGGCCGGCGAATTCGTGGACGCGGCGGCTTAGGACCAGGATGCGGTAACGCATTTGCTCGGCCAAGGCGCCGCGGAGTTCGGCTACGTGTTTGTCGAACTCGCGGCGTGTTTGCACGACGAGCTCGGCGGCAGCTGACGGAGTGGACGCGCGCACGTCGGCCACGAAATCGGCGATGGTGAAATCGGTTTCGTGGCCGACTCCGGAGATGACGGCAATCGTGGATTGGGCGATGGCGCGAGCTACGGTTTCTTCGTTGAACGCCCAGAGGTCTTCGAGCGAGCCGCCGCCACGAGCAAGGATCAGCACGTCGACGGTTTGCTGACGATTGAAAAATTGTACTGCGCGGACGATTTCCGCGGCGGCGCCTTCGCCTTGCACGCGTACGGGATAGAGCGTGAGATGCACATTGTGAAAGCGGCGGCGCAAGATGCGCACAACGTCGCGGACCGCTGCGCCCGTCGGAGAGGTGATCAGGCCGATGCAGCGTGGGAGTAGTGGAAGCGGCTTCTTTCGTTCCGCGGCAAACAGGCCTTCGGCCTCGAGGCGCTTTTTCAGCTGGTCGAAGGCGAGTTGCAGCGCGCCCAGCCCGACCGGTTCGATGCTCTCAATATAGATCTGATATTCGCCGCGGGCTTCGTAGACGCTGACGGAACCACGTAGCGTGACGTGAAGGCCATTCTCGGGACGAAACTTCATGAGTCGCAGTTGAGTCTTGAAGCAGACACAGCGGATTTGTGCGCGGTCGTCCTTGAGGGTGCAGTACATGTGACCTGACTGCGGAAATTGGCAGTTGGAGATTTCGCCTTCAACGAGGATGTCGGTGAAATTGCGGGTCAGGAGATCGCGGATTCTTCCGGTCAGTTCGCTGACGGAGTAGACGCGGCGTTCGGGCACAAGGTTGAACTGGAGCTGGCTCATTTTTGGTGACTCGTGACTGGCGATTGGTGACTAGCGGGTCCCGACGAGTGCCTAGCGAATAGTGACGGTGCGTGCGGGTCACGATCTAGAAAGAGGCTTCTAGTTAACCGTTCGCCCCCCTCCCCCCACGCTTTTTCGTAAGTGCGGATTCTAAAGGAGTTTAAGTCTAATGAATTTGGAAGTGCGGATTGTAAAGGAGTTACGCGCGTGTTTTTCGGAAGTGCGGATTGTAAAGGGGTTAGTGAATGGTTGACAGAGGACGGTGTGTAGCCAGCGGAGGGAACTCGTCGGGGATCTGATGCGACGTACACGGGAAAGCATAGCACGTGAGTATCGATTGGCTAAGAACTATGCAGGGAACGGCAAAATTTAACGAGTAAACGGCTATATGCGAGCTTTAACCGGCTGTGGTTGGTGCTCAGGACTGCGTTGTGTCTCGAATTTGCCGAAAAGGAATGTAGGCGACGAGAAACGGCACTCCGAGACCCAGGTTCACGAACCGAACCGGGTCACCCTCCGCGTCGCTTTGGTTTGCGGGCGCGGGAAGTTGGCTCGTCCGATCGACGATCATGCATGACGACGAATTAGTTCTCCGGGGCACCCGACTTTCGAGTGTCATAAATCGCAGTACAGCGCGGAGCAGTTTGAGAAGATTGAGAAAGCGCTCGACAGCGGGTGGTCAGACAGCGTCTGGTTCCGCAGGTGGCTTGGTGGCCGCAAATCGAATGACCTATCAAAGTGAGCGTCGTTGAACTTACAAACACAGCTCAGCTCTTGATTGACGCGCAAATCGGAAAGCGGGGAAAGGCAATTTTAGTGGCGCATGTATTTGACGAGCAGCGGGGCGACGGCATCTTGCAGGCTGTGGGCGATCATACCTGGGCGAACTGTGCCCCTCTTCTGAGCAAGCCAGCCGAATAAGAGAGCAGCCGCGGCGATGACAGAAGCGCGCTGAAGCCCCTGATAGGCATGCGCTGCCCCAAAAGCCGCCGCCGAAAGAACAATTCCAGCGGGAACACTACGAGTGAGGGCGGTGAGTTGACGCTGCAAATAACCGCGGTAGACAGCTTCCTCACAGACACCGGCGGTAATCGAGAGAGCAACCCACATCAGAGTTTCATTCCAGGTTTGCGGCAGTAGATAACTGATGGAGTGCTCGCCTGACCCTTCGCTCTGATGCGAGCCGAAAATAGAAGCTACGACAGTTGATGCGAGGAGCAACAAAACACCGAGGCCGAGGTCAGTAAGCAGCTGCCTAAGGGAGCGCCAGCGCTGGCCAAAAATCGCTTGTACCGAACCGCCGCGGATTCGCACGCCGACAACCACGATAGCGAGGACCACAAATTCAAATAACATCGTGCGCAGATACATGTATGGGCGGCTGGGACCTAAGCCAGCGCGTTGGTGCGCGCTGCGGATGGTGCCGTAATAGGCGTTGATTGCCACTGCGACCATCACGAAAACCGTGTGCCAAGGACTAGCGATGAGAGAGAGCGGTCTAGAGCTAGATTCTGTGGTCACGTTGAATTGTTATGCTTTCCCGCATTGCCGCCAACCGACGCTCGTTAGACGGATACCGCGTGGGTTTGTCTTGTGGCATGGCACGGAGGTTCGCCCTTCCTTGGGCCAACCTGGGTGATCGCTGGACCTGCGAGACTCTCTACTTGCAGTTCTTATCGCATTTCGCGTCAAGCACCATGCCGAGGATGGTCATGTACGTTGGCTCCGACACGTTCCGACGCGGATCCTGATCGATGTTCACCTTGTGCACGACCACCAAGTTATACGAAGGAAACATCGTGATGTACTGCCCGCCCGTGCCCATCGCCGAGAACGCTCCCTGATACGGACCAGTCCAGACATTCCCCGAATACACTGGTACTTCCCATGCCCACCAAAGCATTCCGTAGCCCCAGCGCCCTGTCCAGCCCTCCGCCTTGAACTCGTTCCGTCCAGCAAAGTTCGTGCTCGGATAGACGCTGTAGTCGAGGAATCCGGGCTCAGCCCACAATGTCTTCCCCCACATCCCGTGAGAAATTGCGAGCAACCCGAGGCGAGCCATGTCACGCGTTGACAGGTAGGTGGCGTACTCGAAATGGGTCGAGTTCTCGACGTAGTTCTTCCGCTGTCGCGAACGATCAAATTCCTGCAAGCGCAGCGGGACGGCGAGGTCGTCGCGTAACGCATCAAAGATGTCCTTGTGCGCGATCTTCTCAAACGCAATCCCGGCCGCGTCATAATCCCAGTTGTTATAGAACCAGCGCACTCCCGGGTAAGAAGACCCGCGCTTGGGCGAAAGTTTGTCCTGTTCGTCGTTGCCGCTGCGGATGTAAATCCCGGAGCGCGACATCAGCAACTGCAGCAGGGTCGCGTGCCGTTCCGATTCGATGAACGGCGTCTTGTCCTCGAGTCCAAGCTGCACCACTGTTTGGTCCAGATCGAATTTCACGCCCTTCTGCATCTCGACCGCGTAGAGAAGACTGAGCATGCTCTTGCGGACGGAGGCCACCTTGCTGACGAGCTTCGTGTCGCCATATTCGAATACGACGCGGCCGCGCGAGACGACCATCATCCCGTCGGTCTGGTGCGTCTTCAGAAAACTTCGCAAAGTATCGAGCCGTTCCCCGGAGAAGCCCTCGGACTCAGGCGGCACCTGCTTCCAATCCGTGCCAGGCCAGGTCCATCCGTTCTCGTCGGTAAACCCTTCCGGCGGAAGAAGCGGTGCTGGCGCCACGGGAGTCGCCGGGCTGACACTTCCAAAGATATTGCTTTGGGCTGGAACTTTCAGAGGAGCAGCCACCAGGCTGCACACGGACATTGCGGCAAGAATGAGCCTTCTTCTCAGCATCGGCGAATTTTACCAGCATTCTTCTGAATGAGAAGGAGTCTCGGCCCGGGTCCGTTGGCACCGGTCTCCTGTCCGCAATCCCGGGTAAGCTCCTGGAAAAACGCGCTTGCCGGACAAGTGGATTCCGCTTGAAGAGCACTGGTCCGGTACGGCAAGACGGAAAGACTGCTACATGGGGCGCGGGAGGTCGCCTGGCAGGAGGAGTTGGGGGACCTGGGTTAGCTTCCACTTTTCGCCCTCAAGGTCGAAGACCCAGACGAGGTCGAAGCGTTTGCCTTGCCATTTTTGGGGGCAGGATTTCTTGTCGCCGGTGAGGAGGTTGGCTATTTCGATTATGGCGTTGTGCTCCCAGCAGATCAGGACTACGCCGGACTGGGCTTGGGCGAATTTTGCCAGGACAAGTTCCTGGCCCTTGGTGTAACGCAGGACTGGTTTTTTGTGCAGCGACTGGCAGAGCGCGGAGATGGTGTGAAGGGGACGCTGGCTTTTGATGTGGCCTTTGGGGTCTTCGGCCAGGACTACGTCGGGTACCGCCAGGGCGGGGTGGGAGCACTGTTTGTTTACGGGATTGAAGAAGCGGACCAGAGCGCCGGAACGCTGCCAGCCGCGGGTGGAGAGTTCTTGCTTGTCTTTGACGCCTGCCGCGGTTACCCCTTTGACGGAGTTTTTTTTGTCGGGTTTTTCGCCGTGGCGGATGATCATGATTTTTTTGGCCATTTGAATTTCCCCTCGAAGTTGTCGCGTTGCTCTCAACGGCTAAAGCCGAATTGGTCGGAGCTGTTACGGCACGACTAGAGTCGTGCTCTCCCGTATGAATTCATTTCGCGAGAATTCCTCCTCTGTGAATTTCATTGGGAGAATTTGCTCGACATGACTGCTGTCACGACTTCTCCGGAGCACATTTCCTCTAATTCGGTTTGCAGTTCCGGGCATTTCGAATTTCGTCGATGCGCTTCAGGAATGTGGTTGTCCATTCGTTCAGAGCCGCGTCTTCGGGATCTTTTGCGCCGGCGGCGCGCAGACGCTTCAATTGTTTCTGGTCCATCATTTGGAAGCGGGCAGTGCGAAAGATGGTTTTCACGGTTGGCTCGTCCATGTGGGTCAGACGCTGGATCATGAAGTCTTGCGCTTCCTTCAGGACTTGCTTGTCGCCGTCCATGTTGACGCGGAGTTCGCAGGTAGCTGGGTTGGCGAATACGGTTTGGGATTCCCAGGCGCTGAAGTCGCCGCGGGGGTTGGTGCCAAAGACGTCGAGGCCGCCTTTGGCTTTGCCGAAGGTGGAACCCAGGTCCTGGGCGAAGATCATGGTGTTCTGGCAGGACTTGGATTTGCCTGGAGTGTCTGACGCCCAGTGCGTACACACCAGGCGGTTCTGCTGCGTGATGGCGTTGTGGTAGTGGATCATACCCAGAGCGAGGCGGTAGGCGTCGTATTGCACTTTTTGCTGATGGGTCCACTCGCCGTCGGAGTAAAACTTGGCGGCGTCGGTCCAGGACCAGGTCTCGTCACCGTCGGGCTTGATCTGGTCCCACGGGGTTTCGCGTTCCGCGCTTACAACCTTGAAAACAGTTGGGGCGTCTTTCAACGAGGCTTTGTTGTCTTTGAGGTCGGCGTCGAAGGGATCGGCGGTACAGCCTATGCAGGCTGCGGAGCCTACCGGGTAAACGTGGTCGGCAGGAAAACCCAGAAACCACATGATGCGGCTGGCGGCTACTTCGGTGAAGACTTCGTTGAAGCGGACGTTGTGGTTGGGGTACGGGGGCTTGAGATATTTTATTTTGAAGTGGTCGGCTTTGATTTCGTGCTCGTTGTTGGTGTCGTTGGCGGCGTAGAGGGAGGCGCTTTTTTCGCCGTCTTTGTCGGCGGCGATCACGACCTTTACGGCATCGGCTTTGATGGGTTCACCCTTCTTGCTGTAGAAAGCTCCGTCGGGAGTCATGTGCCAGCATTGGAACTTCATACTGTCGCCTTTGATTTTCATGAAAGCGTAGTGGGGACGGAAATAGCAGGCGATGTTGTCGGTTTCGGCGAACCAGAGGAAGCGGGATTTTTCGGGTTGAGCCGGGTCGAAATCGTTGCCGTTGGCTAACTGCGTGGGCGTCAGGGTCGGCTGGTCCAGCGCCATGGTGGCTGCACGGACGCAGGGGAGTTTTTGTTCTTTGGCCATGTTGTCGGGGACGTCGCAAGCGGTGGTTTGAGTTTGCGCAGCGGCGGTGGCGGCGGCGAACGCGGCCAAGAGGATGGGGACTAGAATTCGGAACATTGGTGGACTCCTTTTTCGAGATGCGATTTATTCGGTCGGGAGGCGGCGGATGGTTCGGTCGCGCTAATGCGCGCCCCTACATTTATGTCTAAAACGGTTTGGCGGTGCAGAAGTTTGGCACCGTTGGAAGCCCCATTGGGTTGTCGACGGTGGCCAGGTCCGCCGGTTTGGTCTTCCAGCGGCAGCGGCCGCTTGCGAGCTCTTCTCGTTTGGCTTTGAAGGCATCAACCCACTTCTTGACGACGGAGGCTTCGTCTACTCCTGATTTGAACGAGCCATCGTGATTGTGCCACTCGGGCATGGCGGCCACGCGGGCGGACTTGAACAGGTCTTCGATCTGGTGGTCGGACAGCTGGCACATCAGGCCGGCTACGAAACGGCGGCCTTCTTCGCTGATGATCGGATCGCTCAAGCCATCTTTCGCGGTCAAGCTTTTGGTTAACGTGGCTTGGCAGATCGGACATTGATCTTCCGGGGTGCCCGGCTTGCCGGCCTTTTTCCAAAGGGACTTGCCGGACCATACACCTAAATTCACTTTTGCGCCGCCGTTGCTGGTGAACCAGCCGCCGCCGCCAAAGGTGGCGCCGACGTCCTGGACGAGCATGCGGGATTCCGTGCAGGTGGTGGTGAAAGGATTGGAGCTTTGATCCACCTTGACGCCGTCGCACGCCAGGCGCTGCTGCGGCGGCTTGTTGTCACTGTGCTTCATGAAAGCGCCCAATAATTTGAGGCCGTCGCGTTCGTAGGTGGGGCGGCCGTTGTATTCGTCGAGTTCTTTCCAGCTCCAGCCTTCTTCTTTTTTGCCGACTTCGTACATCTTGTGGCCGTCAAGTTTGCGGACGATGGTTGCGGGGTCAAACATTTTGGTTCCGACGGCGCCGGAGCCGGACACGGGATTCGCCGGGCAATTGTGGCATTCGACGCGGACGGGGAACCAGGCGTCGGCGTAGTAGCCGAGAGCCCAGAGGAGGCGGGTGGCGACAATTTCGGCGTAGACCTCGTTGTCGGTGGCGCCGAATTTGACCTTCACGGGTTCTTCGTCGATGTCGGGGGTCAAGGTCTGGACTTGTCCGTTAGCACTTTCGACACGGGTGATCTTGCAAGAAAACTTAGGCGTTTTTCCGCCCATTTTCGCGCCCGGAGAATCGAAGTCGCAGATCACTTTGTCGTTGAACTGGAAATGGAAGAGTTTTTTGCTTTGCTTAGGGCCTTGCAGGATGTCGGTGTCCGCGACGGCTTTCGGAACGAATAGCGAGGCGGCGTGCATGGCGGCCTGGCGGTCTTTTGGCGTGTAAAACTCCTTGTCCACTTTTTTCTCGGCGGGTTGTTGCGGAGGATCTTGGGCCCGGAGTTCCGGCGCGAAGATCAGAACCAGAGAAAGAATGGACGATGAGATCACTCCGATCAGTGCTGTTCGAATACGTGCAATCCGCAGACGGGCAGAATTGGAGTTCATGGATGTCCTTCATGCCGGGCTCAGGATTTGGGCCGACCGGCGATGGGGTGCTTGATGAGGATTTTGTGAAGCCTACGCCGTGAGAAAAGAACTGTCAAGTATTGAATACGTCTATCCGTAAACATCTTTTCCGGGAAGAAACGCAAATGGCGGATACACCGAACGGCGCTCCGCAAGCATTCGGGGCGCGGCGGACAAGGACCTTATATGCGCTATATGGTTTTGGATGTAGCTTTGGCAAGGGTGAGGTTGTGGTGCAGGATTTCGTTGATGGCTTGACCGAGAGCGTCGATCGTCGAGGGCTTGAGGATGACGTGAGTGATGCCCAAGGCGTCGGCGGCCTTCTGGTCTTCGGGACGGATGTAGCCGGAAGTCAAGATGATGGGCAAGTCCGGACGGAGCTTGAGGAGTTCGCGGGCGAGATCGAAGCCGGACATGCGGGGCATGGAGAGATCGGTGACCACGGCTGCGAAGTCGTTGGGGCGAGAATTGAAATCGTATAGAGCAGCAGCGGCGTCGATGTGGCCGGTAACTCGGTAGCCCAGGCGCTGCAGGAAAATGGTGCCAAGCATGACGAGGCCTTCTTCGTCGTCGACATAGAGGATGTTTTCCTGGCGGCCGAGCTCGGGGGGCAGCACCGGAGACGGAGCCGGGGGTAGGGCGGCGGAAACGTCGGCAGCGGGAAAAAAGAGAACGAAAGAAGTTCCCTTCCCGGGCTGGCTGTAGGCGGTGATCGCCCCGCCGTGACTGCTGACGATACCGTGGACGACGGAGAGACCCAGGCCGGTGCCTTTGCCGACGGGTTTGGTGGTGAAGAAAGGGTCGAAGACACGGTCTAGGGTGGCGCGATCCATGCCGGCGCCATTGTCGCTGACGGAGAGGCAAACGTAGCGGCCTTCGCGTAAATCTGGGGTGGCGATGCGATCGCCGGCGGTGACGATGCGGTTTGACAGACGGACCGTTATGATTCCCGGCTTGTCACCGATGGCGTGGGAAGCGTTGGTCGCCAGGTTGACGATGACCTGGTGAAGCTGGGTGGAATCGAGGGCTACGGGCGGAAGGTCTGGGCTGAAGGAACTTTCAATCTGAACGGAGGCCGGGAGAGTGGCACGCACGAGCTTGAGAGCTTCTTCGACGACCGGCTGAACCGCCTGCGGCTCGCGGTTTTGCTCTTGTGGACGGCTGAAGGACAGAATACGCCGGATCAGATCGGCGGCGCGGGCGCCGGCCTTGGCGATCTCCGCCAGATTCTGCCGCGCGGGATGATCGGAGGCAAGATCGTCGAGAGCGAGTTTGGCGTTGCCGTTGATGGCGAGCAGGATGTTGTTGAAGTCGTGGGCGACACCACCGGCAAGGGTGCCGAGAGACTCTAATTTTTGCGAGCGCATCTGCAGGCTCTGCGTGCGCTTGAGTTCGGTGAGATCAGAGTTTACCTCCAGGATGCCGGCGGGCTTGCCTTGAGTGTCATAGTGGACGACCCATTGGCTATGGACAAAGACTTGATGGCCATCGCCAGTGCGGTGGCTAAGTTCGCCCTCCCAGGCGCCCTCGCTGTGGAGGGTTTTTTCGATCTGCCGAAGGTCGGCCGGAAACTGGGTTTGCAGCAAGTCATGGGACAGCCGGCCGGTGGCTTCCTGTTTCGAATAGCCATAGAGCCGCTCGGCGCCACGAGTCCACAGGATGATATTCGAATTCATGTCGCGCACAAAAACGGGAGCCAAATCCAGCAAGCCGGCCTGCTGGCGCATTTCTTCCTCGGCGAGCTTGCGATCGGTGATGTCGCGGAGGATGACGGTGAAGAGTTTTTCGCCATGAACTTCGGTCTTGGAGATGGAGGCTTCGATGGGAAATTCTTCGCCGGTGGAACGCACGCCATAAATGGAGCCTATGCGACCCATGCGGCGGCGGGGGATCTGGGTCTCGCCAAAAACATGGATGTGCTGGGCATGTTCGGCACGGAAGCGAGCGGGAAGGAATTGTTCGAGGGAGGTGCCGAGAACATCGGAAGCACGGCATTCGAACATGGCTTCGGCGGCGGGGTTGAACATGGTGATGAACTGGCGTGCGTCGACGGTAATGATTCCGTCCATGGCGGAGCCAATGATGGCGCCCAGACGCGCTTCCTGCTCCTGGACGGCTTGCTCGATGCGACGGGTTTCGGTGATGTCGCGGGCAATTTTGGAAGCGCCGACAATGGCACCGCTGGTATCACGCAAAGGGGAAATAGTGATCGAGACGAGAATCTGCTGGCCGTCCTTGCGAAGGCGGTTGGATTCGAAATGAATGACCGATTCGCCTTTGGCGATACGACGGAGAATGTCAGCTTCCTCGGGCCGACGATCCGGTGGCAGCAGCATATTCATGTGACGGCCGATGGCTTCGGCGACGGAATAGCCGAAGATGCGTTCGGCGCTGGCATTCCAGCTGGTGATGATGCCGTCGAGGGTCTTGCTAATGATGGCGTCGTCGGAGGATTCGATGATAGCGGACAGGCGGAAATTGGCGCGATGGGCGCGCTCGTTGGTGTCGGCGAGATCGCGGCTTGCAGCGTCGAGGCGTTCGATCGAAGCGCTGAGGGAACGGGCCGCCAAGAAAACCAAGACCGAAAATATGGTGATGTTCGCGGATGCGAAAATCGCCAGACCAAAGCCGGTGCCGTAGAATCCGTGGCGCTGAAATAGCAGCCGGACCCAGGCAATTGCGACAGTCAGGAGAGCGGCGGAGGGCAAGACACGACGGGCCATTTGGCCGGCGATTCCCTGCCCGTTGAAGACAGCTGCGAGCCCCCGATCGGGTCGTGCGGCCAGGACTCCGAGACTCAGGACAAAAAAGAGCACCGCGGTATGGAGGGCCATGGAATTCTGGCGGAAGGTACGGTAGAGATCGTCGACGTCGTAGAGATAACCGAGTAGATGGAGCAGGGACATATACACGACACAAAGACAAACATATTGCGCGGGACGCGCGCCCTTGCGGGTCTCCACATCTACGAGAAGCAAGGCCATGCCGAGAAGAATGAAGGCAATGCCGGAGGCCAGAGACAACCGTCCGGGATCCGAAATGCCGGTAGCGTGGAGGGCGCTGCCGAACAGAAGATTTTCGAAATGAAGATTAACATCGGTGGCAAATTCGACGACGGTGGCGATACCGACGAGGACGACGAACAACGACAAACCTTGGGATAGACGGCGGGCCGCTGCGGTCTGGGAGGAAAGGTGCGCGAGTAACGACAGCGAAAATCCGGATAGAAAGAAGCAGAGCGCGGTGACGGGCTTCATAGTGACAAAGCGAGGAGAAAGATTGGTCAACCAAGGAATGTGGGCCGCCCAGCCCAACAGAACAGCGGCGGAAACGAACATTGCGGTGATGCCAGCGGCGAACGCGAAGGTACGCAGGCGCTCGTGAAACGACGTCGTCGCTAAACCCATAATCCTTGCGCCCGCAAAATCGGGCGCTTGCCTGCCTTATCAGTGGAGCCTTTCGCGAGAGGGTGCGAAGGCGTTTTTTGGAAAGGGTGCTACCGGGAAAATGCTACTACGGTTTTCTTGCTGCAGCGGAAAACCGGGCGAGTACGTTGCCGGAGAGTTAACGATGCGTTTACTCCGAAACGGGGCTGGACGGTTTGGTGGCCATTTCGGGCGGCAATGGATTGGTGGGGGATTCTTCGTCCCACAAGATGCTGAGGATCCACCAGCGGGATCCGTCGTAGAAGAGTTGGATGCTATTGATGCCGCGGGCGAAGGGCTTTTCGTTCGGAGCGTTGCGGGATTCGTAGCTGCTGAAGACCTGCGCGATGTTACCGAATTTCTGGACGCGGTTGACGATGGCGGATTCGAAAAAGCCGTGCGTGTTGAAGTACGTTCCGGCGTGCTCGATGTAGTCATCAACGGTGAGAAGACGTGGCGCGTTCGAGGCGCCATTTTTTGTGGTGCTCGTTAGGCGGGCTCCGGGGGCGAAGAGGGAACGGAAACGGTTCCAGTTACGCGGGCCCGCGAGGCCGGAGATGACGTCGTAGATCGCGCGCAAGGTGCTTTCTAGAGATTTTACATCTTCGGGCTTGGCGGATGGCACGGTCGCCGAAGGATTCTGCGTCGGCGACGCTTGCGATGGGACAGTTGAGGGTTGCGGTGGAGAAGATGGCTGCGGCGAGGCGCGAGTAACAGCTGGAAATAACGCTAGAAAGGCGAGAACTAAACACTTCATCTCAGGTCTCCAACGCCGCAAAGGATTTGCTCGCGAAATCGAAATGTCATGGGCTGATTCAGCGGCGGAAGTGTGACACGAGCCAGAGCAGTAAGGAAAGACCAATGCTGAGGAGGATCGAGGTGGCGAGCGGGAAGTAAAACGTGGTGTGCTCGCCGCGATGCACGATATCGCCAGGTAAGCGGCCGAGCCGAAAGGGCAGGCGGCCGTTGAAATAAAGCAACGCGCCTACACCGGAAAGAACGATGCCCAGTAGTAGGAGGAGTCGGCCCAGATCGCGAGTTGGGTCCATTGGGAGAGTTTAGAAAGAAAAGAACCGAATGCAAGACGGAAAATATAGAGGAGGGATATCGCAATGACCCTGCCGAGTTGAGGCGCAGCAGTGCTGCGCCCGTACAACCGACGGCGTCCTAGATCAGATCGAGGCCGGGGAAGAAATAAGTGATTTCGAAGGCGGCGGTGTCTGGGGCGTCGGAGCCGTGAGTGCAATTGTTGCCGATGCTGGTGCCCAGGTCGTGGCGGATGGTGCCGGGGGTGGCTTTTTTTGGATCGGTGGCGCCCATGGTGTCGCGCCATTTTCTTATGGCACCTTCGGCTTCCAGGACCATGGCGATGATTTTTCCCGAGGACATGAAATCGGTTAGTTCGCCGAAGAAGGGGCGGGCTTTGTGGACGGCGTAGAAGCCGCCGGCTTCTTCTTTGGTCAGACGCATGGACTTTATGGCGACGATCGTAAAGCCGGCTTTGTGGATGCGGGCCAGGATTTCGCCTTGCTGGTTGTAGCTTACGGCGTCGGGTTTGATGATGGCGAAGGTGCGTTCGAGAGACAAGAAAAAATTCCTCCAGTGGGTTTCCGAAGATCGGAACTTACCTGTCTAGGACGAGTCTGAAGACCCGCCACTGCATTTGCGCTGCGTTGCACAAAAGCGCCCGCCACGGTCTGCGGCCGCTACAAATTCAGGGCGGCGGCTACCGCTGAGCCTAGGTCCGCTGGGGTTTCGATGGTGTGGATGCCGGCGGCGTTCATGGCGGCATATTTGTCTTTTGCAGTGCCTTGGCCTCCGCTGATGATTGCGCCTGCATGGCCCATGCGGCGGCCCGGCGGGGCGGTTTGGCCTGCGATGAAACCCACCACCGGCTTTTTTACGTTGGCTTTGATGTATTCTGCAGCGCGCTCTTCGGCGTTGCCGCCGATTTCGCCGATCAGGATTATGGCGTGGGTGTCGGGATCCTCGTTGAACATTTTGATGGCGTCCAGAAACGAGGTACCGATAATGGGGTCGCCGCCTATGCCTATGCACGTCGATTGGCCGATGCCCAATTCGGTCAGTTGGTGGACAGCTTCGTAGGTTAGCGTGCCGCTGCGGCTGACTACGCCTACGTGGCCTTGCTTGTGAATGCGGCCCGGCATGATGCCGATTTTGCATTTGCCGGGGGAGATTACGCCCGGACAATTGGGGCCGATCAGGCGCGTCTTCTTGAAGTCGACCGTGGCGGCTACGCGGACCATGTCGATGACCGGGATGCCTTCGGTGATGCAGATGATGAGCGGCATTTCGGCGTCGGCGGCCTCGAGAATGGCGTCCGCCGCGTAGGGAGGCGGGACGAAGATTACCGAGGCGTTTGCGCCGGTGGATCTTACGGCTTCGGTTACGGTGTCGAACACCGGGCGTTCCAGATGCTGCGTGCCGCCTTTGCCGGGGGTCACGCCGCCGACTACGTTGGTGCCGTACTGGATCATCTGCTGTGCGTGAAAGGTGCCTTCACGGCCGGTGAAACCTTGCACGATCAAGCGCGTCTTTTCGTTTACGAGCACGCTCATCGGGCGCCTCCCGCGAGAGCGACGACTTTGGTTGCGCCGTCCTTCATGCCGTCGGCGATGGTAAAGTTCAGTCCGGAGTCGCGGAGAATTTGCTGGCCCATTTCGACGTTGGTACCTTCCATGCGAACTACAACCGGGACCTTGACGCCCAGATCTTTTGCTGCGGCTACCACACCTGTGGCCAGGACGTCGCAACGGAGAATGCCGCCGAAAATATTGATAAATACCGCGCGGACGCTGGAGTCGCTCATCAGGATGCGGAATGCGTTTTTCACTTGTTCGGCGGAGGCGCCGCCGCCCACGTCTAGAAAATTCGCCGGCGAGCCGCCCGCGTATTTGATGATGTCCATGGTGGCCATGGCGAGGCCTGCGCCGTTAACCATGCAGGCGACGTTCCCGTCGAGCTTGATGTAATTCAGGCCGTACTTGGAGGCCTCGACTTCGAGCGGATCTTCTTCATCGAGGTCACGCAGTTCGCGAAGTTCTTTGTGACGAAACAAGCCGCTGTCGTCAAAAGTCATCTTGGCGTCAAGGGCTACGAGGCGTCCGTCGCCGGTAACCACACACGGATTGATTTCCAGCATAGAAGCGTCCGTGTCTACGAAGGCGCGGTGGAGCGCCTGGAAGAATGGAGCGGCTTGCGGGCCGAACTCGCCGGAGAGGCGAAGACCGAAGGCTAACTTGCGGGCTTGGTACGGTTGCAGGCCGACCGCGGGATGAACCGTCTCTCTCAGGATAGCTTCGGGATTTTCTTTCGCGACCTCCTCAATTTCCATGCCGCCCGCGGTGCTGGCCATGAACACGACTTTACCCACGGAGCGATCGACCAGGATGCTGAGATAGAGTTCGCGCTTGATGTCGAGGCCTTCTTCGATCAGTAGGCGCTTGACGATACGACCGCTCGGACCGGTCTGCACGGTGACCAGGTTCATGCCGAGCATGTGGCTGGCAATTTCGGCGGCTTCGTCGGGAGAATGCGCAAGCTTTACGCCGCCCGCTTTGCCCCGGCCGCCCGCATGGATCTGCGATTTCACCACAACGACCGGGGTGCGCAGACGTTGCGCGGCGGTGCGCGCTTCTTCCTTGGTGAACGCCACTTCACCGCGAGGGATGGTTACGCCATAGCGAGCCAGTATCGCTTTGGCCTGATATTCGTGAATCTTCATCGGGTTCCGTGTTCGGTGTGACCGTGTAGCGGTCTGCCAATGTTAGAATTTATGTGCCCGCAAAACATCAAAGTGTAACCGGAAGGCCGTGGACGGAGCAAGACGCCCGCGGAAAACCCGGGAAAAAGCGAATGTTCGCAATGTGGGGATTTTGCGGAGATGGGACACACCCTTCGTGTTCAGGGTAAACCGGTGCTCTGACCCCACAAGGAATCGTCGGGTCGGCACTGGCCGGCGCGCCGGATGAGGATGGAATGTCACTCGATTTGAAAGGACGGGTGGAGAGCGGACACGTATGCACGCGCGCTGAGGGCGAAAGCGCCTTGCGCCTGCGCTTGAACCAGATGACCGCGTAACACGCGCCAATGAAGCTAAACACCGCTAGCATCGTGGTGCGCGGCGAGCTCAGCAAGCGCCCTAGCGTTCCGGGCCGTTCACGCAACGCGCTGAAACCACGATGCACCGACTTCAACAGGCTCACCTGCTGTTTTAAGTCGTAACCGATTACGTGCCGGTTCCAGCGCTGGGTAGTCGCCTCCACGAAGTCGCGCACGAACGCCAAAAAGCCGGTGATATCGCTCTGCGGCGCCGCATTGGCGGGCGGCGTCGGATCGAAGCGAGTCCAGCCGGTGTCGTCGAGGTAGACCTCGACCCAGGAGTGGGCGTCGCCTTGCCGGACGGCATAGGAGCGTGCAAAGCGATTGTAAGTCCCGCCGATGAAGCCAGTCACATTGCGCGATGGGACGTTGAGCGAGCGCAGCATCAGCGCCATCGCGGTGGAATAGAACTCGCAGTGCCCGCGCTTGGATACGAATAGGAAATCGTACAGCGGGTTCTTGGCAGCTCCAGACGGTGAATCGACATCGTAGCGGTAGTCGTGTCGGAGCCGCGTCTCGATCAATCGTGCTTCGACTCGGGGATCGCTGGCACTTCCCACCCAGCTGCGAGCGAGCTCGCCGATTCGTGGCGGTAAGTCGCTCGGGAGTGTCAGATACCGTGGGCGATCCGCAGCCGGCAGAATCGCGTATGCTGGTTCGTCCGCAGAAGCCAACGAGACCTCGTAGCGCAGCC
>Ga0137403_10004839_pt1 | contig 15761 bp, 3 predicted proteins | sample CZOMad2_1_16fung_FD_122057 | JGI IMG/M metagenome (GOLD analysis project Ga0137403, IMG submission 122057) | Vadose zone soil fungal communities from Angelo Coast Range Reserve, California, USA - CZOMad2_1_16fungal (Hybrid Assembly) | ecosystem: Environmental > Terrestrial > Soil > Vadose zone... | reverse complement strand
GCCACGCGCGGCGACAACAGCGTGGGTGAGCGCAGCGTCGCCATTGGCAACCACAAAATCGGCAGCCTGTTGGCCCCAGGGAGTCCAGTTCGCGGCGATTTGCACAAGCTGCTCCGGCTTGTGGATCACCAATAGTGAGAAAAGCCGTTTCTGATTCTCACCACCAAGAAAACTAGGACCTACAGAAGAAAGCAGCCGCAGCTCATTTCCTTCGTCGCCTACTGAGCGATAGGCCTGCGCCGCGGAAACAAACGCCACAGACCGGTTGCCTCCGGTTAGGCGCGACGAGAAACGCTCCAACTGTGGACCAAGATCCGCCAGGGTCAAGCGCCGCCGCTGCAATTCGATGTAGGCATTCATGTCGCCGAGTAATTGTTCAGGCCTCTTGTCGACGCTCATCAAAAGTTCGTAGCGCCAGGTAGCTTCTTTTTCCGCGAGGCCTGCACTCTGCGCCAATGGAATAGCGAATCTCTCCACCAAATCAGGCGTACTCATCGACTCACGCAGCTTCTGCGCGAACTGCGCGAAGGATACTTTCTCCTCTGGCGCAAAGTAGAGCGCCGACGCGCCGCCCATCTCCACCAAGGCATCGTGCATCCCCTGGCGCGCCCTTTCCATACGAGTTTCTTTCTGACGCTCGCGCCATTCGGTATCCTTCGCCGCTGCGATGCCTTCCCTGGCGATCTGTTCCTTGATTACCGGCAAGGACGAAGAGGCACCAGAGAAAGCGTTCTGCAGAGTCCCGTAAGCGATCTCCTGCTGCCGGAGCCGCGTAAGAATGCGCGCGTAAAGCTTTGCCCCGGCGTGATTGTCCGTGGCAGCCAGGAGCTCCGATCCTGCGAAAGTGACGCCATGTTCGGCGAACCCGCGCGCCTGAGTGAGCAGGCCCCAGGATTCCAAGCGCCGTGCCACTTCAAAAAAGTTCTCGGCCTTCTCCGGACGGCCATCGATGAGTGCGGTTTTTAGTGCCGCAACCGCGTCGTCCGCCTTGCCCTGCCTGGCACGAATCTCGGCAAGTTTTTCCATCCACTTCGGATCCTTATACGCAAGCTGATACACGCGGTCATATTCGCCGATCGCGTCATCGAAGCGCATCATGCGTTCGGCGAGGCCGGCGCGGGCGATTCGCAGGTCGGCGCGGTCCGGACGGATGCCGATGGCCTTCGCGTAAGTTTCGATCGCCCCGGGGAAATCTTCGAGGCTGGCCTGGATGCGAGCAAGAACCATGGACCAGCGGTAGTCGCGCGGCGATTGCTGAATGGTCTTGGCGTAGTAGTCCACGAGCTGCTTCTGGCGCTTGTACCGCGCTGCATAAAGTGCGGCTTCGGTCACCACGTTTTCGTCCTCGGGGAAAACGTTAATGATCTCGATGTATTGATCCACTGCCCCCGGGTAGTCGGCGAGGCGAGTGAGCGCCGGAATTAACCCACGACGAAGTACGGCGATGCGCGCTTTGCGGTCGTCGGCAGAGAGAGGTGCATTGCGAAACAACGCGATCTTGTCGAGATAGAACTGCTTCAGCCCTTGCTGATCACCTGACTGGGCGTACGTGTCCGCCACGGCAGCGAGGTACTGGCTGTCGTAGGGAGAATCTTTTAGTAGTTGAGCGAGTATTTCCCGGGCCTGAGCAAAGAGATGCGCCTCGGTTGCCTTGCGCGCGGCTTCAAAAGCGAATTGCCTGCCAAGTTCGGGGTAGGCGTCCTTCGCGGCCTGCAGGACCACGGCAATAGCTTGAGGATAAAGCTTCATGCGCCAGTAGAAGTCCGCCGTGGAGCGCACCACACCGAGTATCTTCGGATTTTCGTGATAGAGAGACTCCACATTTCTCTGCGCGGCGGCAAAATCCTTGCGACTCTCGTACAAACGGGCGAGGGTATAGCGCAACTGCAGTCGCGTAACAGGGTCCGAAGCCAGGGCTGCCTGCCTTTCCAGGGCGTGTTGCCTCACGGCTTCCAGAGATTTGTTCTGAGCGAGATTTTCGATTTCGGCAGCCTGCTCGATAGTAGAGGCACCACTGACCACGGAATCCAGAAAGCTCGCCAGCTCTGGCTTGCGGTTCTGCACTTCGAGTACGCGCACACGCAAGAGAATAGCCGCCATGGGAGCACCGGTAGCAGCGGCAGGCTTCTGCGTTTCTCGATCGACGAGGTCGCGGAACTTAGGTCTCCTGGCAAGCGCCAGGAGGCGAGACTCCGCCGGTGATTCTCCGCCCGCAGCCAGCGCTCCTTTTACATACTCCTGCACGGCGAGCGGATAGTCGCGCTTTCCTTCATAAATGGCACCGGCCTCGTAGGAATAGAGAGTGCCATCGGAGAGCTTGCTGCGGCCTTCGGCGAGCAGCCGCATGGCATTGTCAAAATCAAAATAATCCCAGTAGATGGTTGCGGCTTCGAGGTAACCGCCCGCCTCGCCGGGAGACACCCGTGGGATTCGCTCCCAATAGGGAGCGGCCTCGGCGAAAAGCCCGCGGTCTGCATGAATGTCTCCAATGCGGGCAAGATTCTGCGTGTTCCTCGGATTTGCGGCGAGGAGATGGCCTTCGATCTTGACGGCCGTGGCAGTTGCCGCGGGATCAAAATAGGCTAGCGAGCGAAAAACGGAGGAAGCCGTCTGCCCCAGCTCCGCATCGGCCGGATACTCTTCCGCGAGGGCCTGCAAGACGGGCGCGCTCTCTTCAAAATGAGAACGCCAGAGATAGGCCTGCGCCAGGTATTGCCCCGCAGCGGGATTCTGCTCCACGAACTCGCTCCAACGTCCTTTTCCCTCCGACCGAACACCTTGCTGCAGCGACTTGAGTTCGGCATCGAGCCTTCCGGTTCGCGTGAGAAATTCAAAGAAGCGATTGCGCAAATCCGGTTCCTCGAACCAGTGCTGCCGCAGAACCGCTTCCCAGGCCGCTTCGTCGTGTGTCTCGACTCGCATGTAAGCCGTGAGAAGATTGCGCACAAAGACCGGATTGTGGGGGAATCGCCGGTTCGCGTAAAGGTTTAAGCGAAGATACAGCTCGGCAGTACCGCCGACGAGCGACTGGAAGTAGTGTTCCAGTTCGCTGCCCTGGAAGATCCGGACGGCGTCCTGCGTCAGCTTCTCGAATTCCGCGGTCTTTTTCTGGCGCAAGTAAAGACGCGCCAGCTTGTGATACCAGGAGCGGTCCGAAAAGCGCGCCATCGCGCGGCGGTAAATTTCCTCCTGCTCTACACCGAGGCGGTTCTGATCGAGAAAAACTGCCAGCCGTTCGTACAGCCCTGGATCATCTGGGTTGTGGTCCAACTCGCGCCGAAGCAACCCAAGCGCCTGCGGAATTTCCTTTAGTTCGACGAGCCGGGCCAGATACCGTTCGAGAACTCGCGCATACTCTGGGGAACGTGCGCCTGCTTGAGCGGACGCCGATGCCGCATTTACTTGGAATGCCAACTTCTGCTGTCCGACTGATCCGCGGGGCATTACGCCACTCTGTGTATCTTCTGCTTCCGATTCCTCGCCCTCCTGCGCCCTGTTTCCCGCAGGCAAATAGGTTTCTGGCTCCGAATCCCGCGATCCCAGCGGGATTCTGTCCGCCTTTGCCGCCAACTCCTGCAAAACGGAATCGTAGATTGCGAACTCTTCCTGAGTCTTCCCGGTCCGCGAATAGGCATCGGCCATCAGAAGCGCAACCGAAGTGCGCTGCGACGCATTGGGAAAATTAGAGAGAAACTCTTTGCCGCCCCTGATCACCGCCTCGCTTTCTCCAGAGCCGGCATAGAACTCCAAAATCGCGGCGTGAAGTTCGGCGCGACGAGGCGAATTGGGAAACTTCGCGTCAAAAAGTGCGACGAGCTCTACCGCGCGTGAGCGATGAAAATAAGAGACCGCGCGGTCCTCTTCTCCGGAGAATTCGCTCGCCGGGGACGTGGTATTGAGGAGCAAGGAGAGGATGCCGTTCAAATAACCTGGCCCCTGATCCATCGTTGCGATGTCGCGATACATCGAGAGCTCACCGGCGCCGAATCGGATGGGCGTCTCCGGAGCGGTGAGTAAGAGATTGGCCAGTCCGCCCAGGGCGCGTTCTTGCGCGTCGTTCATCCCTTTGCTGTTGTAGAGCGCGAAGTAGAAGCGCGCAGATTCCGGGTACGCGTGAATCTCCTCCAGTAGCCGTGCGCAGACGTACAGTTCCTGCGTGCTCCAGGCGGATCCGGAAGTGTCCTTTCGCAACCGGAATTTGGTTATGGTTTCCTGAGCCGCGTCGAGTTTGCCTTGCTGCTGGTAGTAGTAGAAGATGCGCGCCGCTGCGTTGAGATCCTCGGGATTTGCCTGTTGCGCAGCCTTCGCTTCATCCAGGAATTTTCGCAGGCTGTGCGTCTGCGTCAGCAGATCGAAATAGCTCTTGATCAGCTCCGGCGCCCACAGCGGCTGGAACGCTTTTTCATAGACGGCGAGCCCCTGCTGAAGCGATCCCTGCCAGTATTCGACGAGCGCCCGCGCTTTTACAGGAAGAATCTCGTCGGTGGGAAATTTTTCATGATACTGCGCGATGAGTTGCGTCGCGGCGGAAAAATCCTTGACTGAGATCAAGTACTCGAGAAAACGCGAGTAGAGCGAAGACTCTTGCGCGTATCGTGCCAGCCAACTGCGGTACTGCGCCACGGAAACTTTCGCCGGTAGTCCCTGCGCGCGGATCACGCCGAAAATGCGTTCGAACGCGCGCCAGGAGCGCTGTTCGGAGGCAGGCCTAAGTTTTTCCGAAGCGGCCTGCGGAGCAGTAGCAGCGGCAGAAAGCGCCTTGATCTCCTCGAGCGGTTGCAGCCGGCGATGATAAAAGTCCGCGAGGGAAAGCTGGGCGGCGGACTTATCCGCGGATTTTTCCGCGAAGCTTTTCCAGTCCGCCTCGGCAGCGGTGAAATCCAACTGTTGCTCGCCTTCGAGCGCGCGCAGCGAGTACAATTTCGCATCTCCAGGCTGCTTCTTAAGCAAATCCCCCAGAGCCGGTCGTGTTTCACTCGGAGGCCTGCGAAAAAGCACTTCGCCGCCCGGAAGTGTCATCAACCGGAAAAATGCGGCTTCGATCGCCGTGCGTCCTTCGATGTTTCGAATCCATGCAGGAAGTGCACCGTTTGCTGTGACCACCCACCCCGCGGCAAAAATCGTAAACGCAGCCGCAACAAAAGCAATCAGCAGTTTGCGGGAATTTTTATGGAACGATTTCAAGGTCTACCCCCTGCGAGCCGATGTTGTGCGCTACGTCTTCGCCGGTCACCGTCAGCCTGTAGATGCCCGGGATCATCCGCTCCGGAATCACAAGTTGCCCTGTACTCGCCCCTGTGCGTGCATCCCATTTCAGCCCGACAGGAGCAACTCCTTCCAGCCGCGCGAGCAGTGTCCGCGTGCTCTGCGAAGCTGCAACCTTTACATCCACCACCTGGCCCCGGCGGTAACGCTTCTGGCCCAGTCGGATTTGAATGACAGGCGGCTTGCTGGCGATCACAAAGCTCTTCGATTCGCGGTAGGTGTGCCCGGCCTTGTCACGCAGAATCAGGCGCACATTGTAGGTACCGTCCTGCATGTCGCTCGGCGCAAAGAATCGCGTCTGCCAGATATCTTCGCCGGAGAGATATCGAAGCTGCTGCACCAGGCCGAACGGAAACAGCGCGACCACCGAGACGATGGATTCGTCGGTCTTAACGCGCAGCACCGGGTCGCCTGGCCGAATCACCCTGGGGCGTAACAGCGCGCGAGGGACGGCGAGAAATGATGTGTAAGGCGTGACGAATTTATACTGCCGCGCGAGGCGAATGATTTCGTCTATGGTTGCCTGATCTTCACCTTCGCGCTGAATCTTCTCCAGCAGCGCATCTACGCGCGCGCGCGCCCATAGCCTCGGCAACTGCGGGTGCTCCAGGGACTCGCGCGGCAGGCTGGCCTTTGCGGAGATTTCCAGGGGAGTGCCATCCCTCACGCCGTGAACTTCAAAACCCGCGTCCTGCTTCGGCTTCTGATAACGCCCCACCCATGCTGCCAGGGAGCCTGAAAAAGAGGAGTCCTGCAAGGGATAGACGGCGTCGATGCCGGCGTCCGGCGTAACATCCAGCCGCAACTGGCCCACAGGGCTTCTGCCGATTTTGGAGAGGAAGGAATTGAGCTTGAACTCCATCGGTTCGGTCGAAAGAACTTGCTCGAGTACTCCGTCTTCTCGCGATAGCAAACGCAAGAGCGGCAGGTTCGCGTCGTCGCCAATGCCAAAGATGTATGTCTTCGGGCGCTGCGCTGCGGGAAGCTTTTTCCAGGCGGTCTCGTACCACGCCGCAATCTTGCCATTCTGGATGGGCCCGCGTGTGGCTCCGCCATCACTGAGCAGAACGAGAGAACGACTACCGTTTCCACCTCCAGCGCATTGCTTTAAACCTTCGTCCAACACATGCTGCACATCAGTGCCGCCGCGCAGCCGGCTGCCACGAACAAAATCCAGAGCGCGCTGAATGGACGCATTATCCGCGCGTACGGGCGCCGGCTGAAACAGTTGCGTCTGCTGGTTAAACAAGATCAGATTGAAACTATCCGAGGGTCGCAGCGTGCGAAGCAACGTTTCCAGAGCCTGATAGCTGCGCTCTAATTTCTCCCACTGCATCGAAAGAGAGGTATCGAAGAGAAGCACGATCGTCTTTGTCGGGCTAGACTCTTGTGCTGTGTCTCCGCCAGCCGATGAAGTTTGTTGTCCGCCACCAAGCAGAGCTTCCACGGAGAAAAAACCGGGTTCGTTGATGCTGCGGACGGGAGCCGTCTCGGTCGGCGATGGCTGCCCGCTCACGGGGTTTCGAAACGCCAGTACTTGCAGCGTATCGCTTCCAGCGCGGTCCAGTTCGAATGTGGTGGCGAAGTCCTCCGTCAGGTTTACGTTTTGTCCTTCAAAATGTCCTTTCACTAGATGCGGCGAATTCTGCTCGATCTGCATGGGAAAGTTTTTCGCGGTAGCCTGAAAATTCGTGATGGCGTGCGCCGAGTGCAACTCATAGTGGATGGACAGATGCCGGGCCACCTGTGCCTGGTAGGCATCCGGACGCAGTGGAATCGCAAAGTACGACTTCAGATTTTCCACTGGTATTGATTCGTGGTATTCGAATTCCAGCCGCTTTGTGCCAAATGGCATGATCGGCACGATGCGCGCGCTGAAGATCGCGCTGCGGGCGGCTTCCCCCGCGCCGCGCTCTCCCATTTGCAGCAGCCCAGGATCGATCGTCTGCTGTTTCAATTGATTGTAGATTTCCTCGGCACGCTTGCGTTCCAGCACCACCGCGGGAATTCGCACGGGCCCGTCCCAAACGGCGAAGTCGGAGACCGTCGCGCGGCTTGGCAACGCAAAGACGTAGTTCCCTTCTTCGATCTGGCTGGTGTGATTGGCGAAAATCTGGCGAACGAAAATCCGCGCATCGCCATTGTCAATTCGAATGGTGATCTCCATTTCTTCCAGAGACAGGATCTTGGGATCAGGTTGCGCCTTATCGCGTGGGATCAGCACGCCTCCATCCGCAAGTACAAGGCAAGGCATAAGGAACAAGGTCGCGAATACTCCGAGTGTTTTTTTCATGGACGCAGTTTCTGCTCCAGAATTCTGACCAGTCCGTTGTCCGTGCCCGCGTAGATGATGCCGTTGCTTTCCGCCAAGGCCGTCACATTGAGCGAGGGCAGGCCATCAGTGATAACGGTCCAGCGCGCCGCATCACGGTCATACACGTACAAGCCATTTCCAAGCGAACCGGCGAAAACGTGATGCCGCGTCACGAGCATGGCGTTGGGATTGATTTCGAAGGGCGCGGTGGCTTTCTCGAAGGATTGAAAACGCCCGGAGCGGTCTAGTCTGAGAATACCTGCGCCGTAAGTCCCGACGATCCATTCATCGCCAACGGGAACAAGTGCCGTGATCCAATTGTGCTTTAGGCCGGAGCCTGCGCCTGCCGTGTAATTTACCCGGACGGTTTCCTTGTTGATTTCAGAGAGTCCACCGAGCGTGCCGACCATGAGTTCATCGCCCGAAACGCCAAGGGAGTACACATGGTTGTTCACTAGTCCATGAAACGCATACATGCTGTGGGGGCCGCCGGCCGCGTCCAGGAAGGTCAAGCCCGCCGGAGTACCTACCACCAAGCCATCGTGGTAAATAGCCACGTCTGTGACGTGGTCCGCGATAAGCCCGTCGGCTCGTGTGAGAACCTGCTGCTGGCCAGCATTCGAATCGAAACGGACCAGACCATTTGCTGTAGCGACCGCTACAGTTCCGGTCCGGCTGTCCGGCACGATGCGATTGATGCAGAAAACGTGATCATTTTCCACATGGGTTGCGTGGCCCGCATCCGCGTCAAGGAGATCGAGGCCACGGTCGAAATAGCCAATCCAAACGCGCCCACTTCTGTCCGCGGCCAGCGCGGAAATGGTGCGATCTGTGAGAATGGCAGGCCCCGGCCTCAACACTTGTTGCCAACCCAGCCCGCGCGGACTCATCCGATAGAGTGCATCGCTGGAAAGCACATAAACGTCCTTTTCGGACGCGAAAAGCTGGCGGACCTTGACCAATTCTGCAGTTTTGTTCGAATGCGATAGACGGGGCTCCATCTGCGAGCTACCAATTGAGATGGTCAGGACCCCCTGATCCTCAGAGCCGACCATCAGGCTCGAATTCCTAACCATCAAGGAAGTAGCAAGTACCCCCGGCGCGAGGACTTGTGAAAAACGCCCGTTATCGAAAACTGCCACGCCTTGCACTGTGCCCACATAGGTCTTTTCGCCGGACATTGCGAGACACTGCACCTGCCGGTCTGGCAAGCCCTGACCCTCACCGAAAGACTCGACCGCGCCTGCATGCCAGTGGTACACGCCTTGGTTAAGCGTGCCGATCCACAAATCGGATTCTGTACCCGCGAGGGCTGTGACATAGAGACTATTCAACGAGGGATGCAAGGGCGACAGATGCTTGCCGTCGAAAATCAGAACACCCCGCTTCTTTGTCCCGATCAGGAGATGTCCGGCGGACGCGGGGAGTATCGAGGTAATCGCGCGGGCTTCGGAATCCCGCGGACGAATCTGACGGAATCCATGGCCATTGAAGGTCAGCAGTCCCTCCTGCGCCGTGGCTACCACGAGCTCCGGTTCCCGGCTGTCCGCCAGCAGGGCCGGAGCAATAGCTACAATCGGAGACGGGGGTAGGTCTCGGCCGGGGATAAATTGTCGGGAGCGGGTACCCCTAAGATCGTATTCCAGAAGTCCACTCGGCCCACCTATATAGAGATGATCCTGAAAGTGGGCTGCCTGCAGGAAGACTGCGGACGCGCTAACTAGTTCAAAGCTAACTCCCACGGGCGGAGCAAATGGGTGAGTTTCGAAGCGGATCTCTCGTTCCGCTTGAACCTCTTCCGTGGAGAGCCGCAGCGCCTGCTTGGCGCGCCAGCCAGCAAGACCAACCATTAACGCTATCAGTGCCGCGGCGCCGGCCACACTGGCACGAATCAGCAATCTGCGTGTCTGCCACATTGGTTCCCTCAAAACACTTCAGCTCACCTGCGCTTACAATTTGTTCTTTAATCCCTATAGCAAATTGGCCGCCAGAGTATTCTCAGCCCAAAGAAGCAGAATTCTCGAATTACTAGTTCGTTGCGCTCCGTGTCGTACAACACACAGTGTGTTCCGCTGGACATGCCTGCCACGCCTTTCTGTGTCCAGGAATCGTTGTCGCCAATGTGAATGGCTACCCGTCGGTCGTTCGATTACCCATCCTGGCTGCCGCTCTGGCGGCGCTTCGTGGGCACTCCTGGCCACCACTGGTGTCCAATCCCCCATGGTGAGTCTGCAAGTGAGGACAAGATCTACTGGATACCAGAAGTGCCGCAAGAAACTGCAGCCGAAACGTTCTAGATAGGAGCGCGAGAAAGCCGCAGGGGCGCCGACGAAAACAAATGTGAAGGAGACGGATCATGAAAGCTCCGATTGCGGACGTGCGCCCAAGCAATTTTTGGCTGTGCCTGATCGCGGCTTTACTCGCAGCGGGCATCGCGGTAGTGCTGTTGGAACCATTCCAAGCGGCCAAAGGGAACACAGCCGTAGTCACCTACACGCGCGGAGTTCTGCACGTGACCATTCCTTATCACGCTGTTCACTCGGGCGACGGAAAGCTCACGGTGGAAGTTTTAGACCCGGAAGACAAGGTTCTCGGGCGCGCGGAAACTCAAGTGGCCATAGGCGAGGGATATGGGCGCTGGCAGGAAGACATCCGACTGGACAAGGCGCTGGGCGTCGATGACCTGGTATGGCACCGCGTGCGATACAGGTATGTATATGACGATCAAAAGGGCGCCGCGCTTGAAGGCACGGAATCCATCTCACAGATATTACGGACACCGGTGGTTCACATCCTGGGGCAGCAAGCGTATTTGAGCGGCGGTCCTGCAGCGGTGCGGGTGATCGTGACGGATTCCAAGAACGAAGCGATCGCCGGCGCCGGGACCGTGCGAATCGAACTTGCGGTTGCCGAGCAGAAGCCGCGTGTCGTATTTACGGCGCGGCTGAACCGCCGGGGGACGGCAGAGGCGCAATTCCGCTTTCCAGCAGGTCTAACCGGAAGCCACCAATTGCGATACATGGTGGACACGGCGATCGGCTCGACGGAATACACGCAAGCGGTGCGGCTGGAAGACAAGGTTTCGATCCTGCTGACGACGGAAAAACCGATCTACCAGCCAAGCCAGACCATACACGTGCGGGCGCTTGCGCTGGACCGTGCCAATCACGAAGCTGCTGCCAATCGGAAGCTGACGTTTGAGGTGGAAGATTCGCGCGGGAACAAGGTGTTCAAAAGAGCGACGGAGACCGACAAGTTTGGAATTGCATCGGCGGAATTCGGGCTGGCCGATGAAGTGAACCTAGGCACTTACCACCTCCGCGCGCTGCTGGGCGAGGCCGAGGCGCCCACAAACACGGCGGAGACCGCGCTAAACGTCGAGCGATATGCTCTGCCGAAATTCAAAGTGGCGGTCGATTTCGCGGGAAACGGAAAAAAAACGAAACGCGGCTACCGGCCAGGCGATCACGTGAAGGGAACAGTGCGTGCGAATTACTTTTTTGGGAAGCCGGTGGATGGAGCAGAAATCAGCGTGAAAGCTTCCAGCATCGACGTTGCAGTCTTTGAGGTTGGATCCGTGCAAGGGAAAACCGATCGCGATGGGAGTTATGAATTCGACCTCAAGCTACCCGGCTACTTTGCCGGTCGCCCGCTCAGCCAGGGAGCAGCTCGAGTGCTAGTTGAGGCCACGGTAAAGGACTCCGCGGGGCACGCGGAGAGCCGCGGAGAGCCGATCACCGTCAGCGAAACGCCACTGCTCGTCACCGCAGTTCCGGAAGGGGGCACCCTCATCCCTGGTCTGGAGAACCAGGTCTTCCTGCTCACTTCCTATCCGGATGGAACACCGGCGCGAACGGACTTGACGATCCATGCCGCTGACAACGCCGACCAACGTGCGACGACGGACGACGGCGGAGTGGCGGTAATTCGAATCAAAGCGGGCCCGGGAACGCAAACCCTCACGGTGGAAGCAACGGATAGGGAAGGAAGGCACGCGTCGAGCAGCGTGCTGCTGCAAACGCGAGGAGGGCAGGACCAAATCCTGCTGCGGACGGAACGCGCTGTTTACCGGGCGGGAGAGCTCATTGGGCTGAAAATCTTCTCCACCGTGAAGCGGAGCACCGCTTACGTGGACATCGTCAAGGAAGGGCAGACGATTTTGACGCGCGACCTAGACATCGAAAATGGCCAAGCGGAATTGACACTGGCCGCCACGCCGGAATTGACAGGAACGGTGGACTTCAACGCCTATCTGTTCGGCCGTGATGCCCGTCCAGTGGGGGATCACCGGCTGATATTTGTGCAGCCGGCGGATGAACTGAAGATCGAGGCTACAGCAAATGCTTCGGTGTACAAACCGGGGGCCGAGGCACGCATCCGCTTCCGCGTGACCAACGCGAAAGGGCAGGGCGTGAGCGCGGCACTGGGCCTGCAGGTCGTGGATGAAGCGGTATTTGCGCTTGCGGAGAAACAACCTGGATTTGCGAAGGTTTTCTTCTACCTGGAGCAAGAAGTGTTGAAGCCGCGCTATGAGATTCACTCGATCGGCATGCCGGAGGTTGTTGCGCCGGTGGAAGAATCCCAAGTGGAACAGCATGACCGAGCAGCCCGAGCGTTGTTCTCTGCCACGGAGATGGTAACTGCGAATAAGTTCGAGACGGAATTCGGTCGGACAGTGCCACAAACGAAATACGGCGAGTACGCGCAACGGTACCAGACACGTTTCCTAGCACAGGCGCGCGGGTTATCAGAAAGTCTTGGCCATGCGTATGCGGAGAGCACCGAGCATGGGGACCTGATCAAGACCGTGGAGGGAATGACGCACGGCGGGGCGGCGGGGCTTCGGGATGCGTGGGATATGAATTTGCGGATGGAACACGCTGCGTGGGATCCCAACAAAACACGTTACCTGGTGCGCAGCGCTGGTCCGGACAAGCAGTTCGGGACCCGCGACGATTTGTGGACTTATGTGGAAGTGCGGCGCCGAAAGATTGTGAGGCGTGCGAGTTCGAGCCCCAGCACGATTGCGGTGAACATCGAGCATGATCGCGGTCCGTTCAACTGGCGCGCGGAAATTAGCGGAACCGCGGTGGACCAGTGGGGCGGGGCGCTGGAAAGGGCTGCTGTTGAACTGCGCTCCGTTCTGAGTGGAAAGATACGCAGGGTGAACGTAGGCGCCGATGGGCAATTCCGCCTGGGAGGCGTTCCGGCAGGTGCCTACCAGATCGGGATTTCCACAGATTCCGGGAGCGTTTCGAGCAGATTGGAACTGGACCCGCGCGACCGCGCGATTCTTTCCGTTTTGCTCAGGCAGGAATATTCGGGAACCGTCGTGACGGTCAGTGATACGACAAAGATGCTGGCGGATTTCAGAGTTGGATTTGCTGGTGGCGTTCCGGGCGGAGTTGCCGGCGGGGTCATTGGTGGGGTAGTCGGTGGCATGGGCAATGCACCCTTGCGAGCGCGCGAGTTGGAAGCTTTCGCCCTGGCGCCTCCCGCGGCCCCGAAACCAATGGCCCACATGGTGGCGGTCGACCTGGCAGCCGAGGCGGTCGCTGTCAATAGCGCCACGCTCGTGAAGGAGAAGGATGAATCTGGTTCGGCGGCTCCGCGGGTGCGCTCGTATTTTCCAGAGGCGTTGTACATCAATCCGGAAATCATTACGGACAAGGACGGCGTCGCGAGCATCACGATTCCGCTGGCAGACTCTATTACGACGTGGCGGATGGCGATGATGGCATCAACGGCGCACGGCGCGTTGGGCAGCAGCACCTCCAGCATCAAAGTGTTCCAGGATTTCTTCGTGGACCTGGATCTGCCGGTGACACTCACGCAGGGCGACCGGGTTTCGATCCCCGTGGCCGTATACAACTATTCCGGCGCGGCCGGGGACGTGAACCTTCAACTGCAAGCCGACGATTGGTTTTCGCTCGTGGATGACGTTGCGGGGAAGAACGTCTCGGTGGAATCCGCGCGGGTGGGCGGGTCGCAGTTTACGCTGGAAGCAAAGCGCATTGGGAAATTCAAGCTGACGCTGGGCGCGCGGATGAAAGGCGGAGTGAATCGCGCGGACATTGTGGTGCGGGAAATCGAAGTGATTCCCAACGGGCGAGAGCAGAGCGTAGTGTTTAACGGACGCCTGGAAACCTCGGCGCAGCATGATGTGGCTTTCCCCGCAGAATCCATTCCCGAGGCGAGCAAGATTTTCGTCAGACTATATCCGGGCCCGCTGAGCCAGGTAATCGAAGGAATGGATAGCCTATTGCGCATGCCGTATGGGTGCTTCGAGCAGACTTCTTCGAGCACCTACCCGAATGTGCTGGCGCTCGATTACATGAAACGTACGAAGAAGCTGACCCCGGAAGTGCATGCCAAAGCAGAAGGGTTCATCGCTAACGGATATCAGCGGCTGCTAACGTTTGAAGTTCCAAGTGGCGGCTTTTCGTGGTTTGGTAATGCGCCGGCGAACAAAATCCTGACAGCGTACGGCTTGATGGAGTTTAGCGATATGTCCAAGGTCCATGACGTGGACGCCAAATTGATCGCGCGAACGCAGCAATGGCTTGCCGGGCAGCAACAGGCGGACGGCAGCTGGAAGCCGGACACGTCGTTTATTAATGAAGGTGCAACGAACCGGTACAACACGGACGTGCTGCGCATCACGGCGTACCTCGCATGGTCGCTGGAGAATACCGGTTACCAGGGGCCGGCGATCGAACGGGCCCGGCAATTTATCGAGAGCCACATGGGCGCGAAGGCCGATGCTTACACGCTGGCGGTGCTGGCCAACTTCGCGGCGGACTATGGAAAAGACCGGGACTTCACTCGCCAGGCCATACAACTGCTACTTGATGCGCGCACGGAGAAGGACGAGAAAGCTTGGTGGAGCGCGGAAGAAACGGGTGTGTATGCCACGGGTACAAGCGCGACCGTGGAGACGACGGGATTGGCAGCGCAGGCGCTGCTGAAATGGGGCGGCGCTTCGGGCACGGCACGGAAGGCTATGACGTACATCGAGGCGAAGAAAGATGCCTCCGGAGCGTGGGGAACCACCCAAGCCACCATCATGGCGTTGCGGGCGTTGCTGCTCGCGTCGGAGAAAGGCGCGGCGGACGTTCGCGGCACGCTGGAAGTTTTGCTGAACGGCAAGACCGCAGAGAAACTTGTGTTGACACCGGAGAATAACGATCTGCTCCATCAATTTGTGTTCAAGGACGTCGATGTGAAGGGCGGCAACACGGTGGAGATCCGATTTGCGGGGAAGGGCGGGCTGGCGTACCAGGTGGTGGGGCAGTATTTTCTGCCATGGGATAAGAAGCCAGAGAAGGAGGCGCTTTCGATCGAAGTGGCTTACGATCGCACCCATCTGGTGCAGGACGACATCGCCACCGCAACCGCCACGATAAAAAACAACTTACCGAAGGCCGCCAACATGGTGATGGTGGACTTGGGGATTCCACCAGGATTCGACCTGCTGACCGAGGACTTGCAGGAGTACCACGAGAAGAGTGCGGGGCAGAAAAGCGGACGGCTGGAAAAGTTCAGTTTGACGGCCACACAGGCAATTCTGTACTTCGATTCGTTTGCGTCCGGCGATACGGTTATGTTGAAATTTCGTCTGCGAGCGAAGTATCCGATTCGCGCACGCACCTTCCGGTCGCGCGTCTATGAATATTACGATCCGGAAGTAAACTCAGTGGCGCGTCCAGTGCAAATGGAAGTCCGCCACCGCTAAGGTGTTTGAATCACCTCTTCGTCCCTCACATAATGGTAAGAGTCACAAGAACGCCCGGAGCAAGACGCGCAAAGTCGTTTCAATAAAGTCCCGATAGGCATCGTGAGTACACGCATGGAACAGCAGTTTGGATGGACAAATCCAAGGACGAACGGATAAGTGCTGGCTGGCGAGTGTACATCGTTTGGCAGTGCGAGCTCCGGGTACTGTTCCGACCTCGTCGGAGAGATTCCCTCCCGCTCCGTTCTCGCGGACCTGTGCGGGTAGAGATCGTGATTCGGTTGATGGGCACGCAATGTCGTCATTTGCGCGGATTAGGAAGAATCCGCCGATAGTTGGAGAGTTGTCGGCAACAGGAAGTAATTCGGATACTTCCCGCTTGCCCGTCATTCGACCGGAACGATGAAAAATGGGTGGCGACAAGGAGGATCTGTTTCTCACAGAGCT
>Ga0137403_10004838_pt1 | contig 15767 bp, 27 predicted proteins | sample CZOMad2_1_16fung_FD_122057 | JGI IMG/M metagenome (GOLD analysis project Ga0137403, IMG submission 122057) | Vadose zone soil fungal communities from Angelo Coast Range Reserve, California, USA - CZOMad2_1_16fungal (Hybrid Assembly) | ecosystem: Environmental > Terrestrial > Soil > Vadose zone... | reverse complement strand
GTCTGCATAATTCACCGACCGCAGGGAGCACGTTGACCGCGTTCGCCGCCCAGGAGATCGCCACCGAGCAGCAGCACGTCGACCGGGTGTACGCCCGGCTCGAAGTGATCAAAAAAGACACCGCCGAGATCGAGGCGGCCGGCTACCGGATGGCCAACGTCGGCACCTTCGGCTCCCTGGTCGAACGGGACGCGATGGTCTTCCACGCGGCCCGGCGGCGCCGCCTGCTGGACGCCGAGCACGACGGGCTGGTCTTCGGCCGGCTGGACCTGCTGCCCGGCACCCTGCCCGGCGACGATGACACCAACGGTGACGCCAACAGCAATGGCGGCACCAGCGAGCCGGCCACCGCAGAAGCGATGCAGGCGGTGAGAAGCAATGGATCAACCCGCACGAGTGTGATGAAGATGAGGGCCTCGGCCACGCTGGGAAGGCCATGGCCGACATTCAGTGTTGCCGGGATGTAGCCGTCGGGTACCAGGCTCCGGAACTTGAGCCATGTAGTCGTCGGCGCGAATGAGCCGATGCCACGAGAACGGGTTCATGCCGCCGCAAATCGTCAGGCAAAGGCCTGACCTACAGAACTCACCCCTCACTACTCACCACTCACTCTTAGTCGTTGATTTCCGGATCAGCGGATGGCAATGCCGGACCGCCGGCGTCGGCGGATTTCGGTATGGGCGGAGGCGGCGGAGGCATCGAGCGCACCTCGCGGAGCACGATCTCGCGGAGCTCTTTTTTCAGCTGGGTCTCGAAGAGCTTCTGGCGCTCAGCCTGACGCTCCTCTTCTGCCTCCCGCAGATCGCTGATCTCGGTCAGCATCTTGCCTTCGGTGGTCGCGATCGCCCGCATGACCTCTTCGTGCGGATCCAAAGGCTCCTTCGGCTTCGGCGCTCGAAGCGCGACCTGCGCGATCGTCTCGGGCAAAAGGCGCGGCCGAGACGCGCGATACTGACCGGGGGGCGAGTCTTCTTCGCGCGACGCGCGGAGAGGTGGCCGCGTGGGCTTCGAGCGATCGTCAGGCATGGCGGCGCGCCTCCCGCAAAATCACGCGCCGAATCAGATCGGGCTGCATGTCCTTGGTGAGCACTTTATGACCGCGCGCCGCGAGCACCAGATCCGAGTCCGGTAGTCCCGTTAGCAGCACGCGCCGCACCGACGGATACAGGCGCCGCACCTCGCGCAAGAGCTGGATCCCGTCCATGCCCCGCATCCAATAGTCGCTCACCACGACACCGACCTTCTCAATCCGCAACCGATCGAGGGCGTGCAGCCCCGACTGAGCGCGTAAAATCCTGATCGGGTCATACTCAAACAAATCCCCGAGGGCGGTCAGGTAGCTGGGGTCGTCGTCGACCAGTAGCACCGCAGGGTTACTGAGGGCCGCTACCGTGGCTTTCTTGCCCATGGCTGACTGTGCCTGATTCTTCGCTGCGAAGCCGCTTCATGATCGACTCCGTCAAGTCGAAATTGGTCTTGCACAGTTGCGTGAGCCCGTCGGTGGCTTGCAAGAGCTCACCCAGCACGAGCCCCTGATCGCGCTGCGTGTTTTGCAGCATCTGCACGTCCTCAGTCAGGGCTTCTATTTCAGATTGTGTAACGATCTGGTTTTTTCGAAAACTCGCAAATCCGGTGCGGAGCTCGAGTTGCAAATCCGAGAGGCCCTGCCGCATCTCCACGCGGGAATCCGCGATCATCGCCACCAGCTGCTCGAACTGCGCGTCACTTATTTCCATGACCAAAATCTCGCACAGCGACTCATGGGGCTAGACATTGCTCGGTAAATCTACCGGACACCCGGGGCGCGCTGCAAGTTTTTGGGGCGGGCGGCGCGCGCGCGCCATCAGCCGCTCGAAATCAGTTCGGCGGTGACGCGGAGCGTGTAGGCCAAGGTGCCCGGGGTGACGATTCCCGTCACCGAGTACTGCACCGCGGCCGCCCCATTGGTCTCGATGTCGATGGATCCGCCGTTACCCCCGAGGGTGCTCACGGCGGCGGCCAGGGTGACGATGGCGACGGTGCGGGAGACGTTCGAGTCATCGGTGAAGATGGCGTTGACCGTGATCGTGCCCGACGTGCCCACGGTCGTGACCGCGGCGTAGGCCGAGATGCGATATATGCCCTTCCGAGGGTTGGTCGGGAAGAGGCTCGTTCCTCCGATGTTAGCCGCTTGCGCCGTCAGGTACACGTTAGCGCCCGCGACGCCGCTCGATGGGTCCTGGTACGTGATGCCGGCGGGCAGCATCGGGCTCGAGACCGGGAGCTGCGCGAAAGAGCCGGTGCGACTACCGAGCTTCCAGTCCGAGGTACCGCCTGCGATCTTCGGTGGGCTCGTGGACAGCACCGACAAGAGCGAGCCCGGGAAGAGCTCGATCGCAGCCGTCGTCGCCGAGATCAAGCCCCAGATCGTGCAGCCGTTGGCGTCGAAGAGGGTCGTCGTGAGCTCGAGGGCGTTCGGGGTGGAGGCCAAATCCCAAAAGGACAAGTCCTCGAGCGCGCTGAGCTCACGACACACGACCGTCGATCCGTGGCAGACCATGCGCGTCGTGCCGTAGCAAGTCGTCGATCCGGACAGGATGAAGATCGAGCCTCCTGGTATCGTAAAAAAAGTGCCGAGTGTGCAGTGCTGTAATTGCCAACCCAAAAATGGCGAAATCGGCGTCAGACCGATGGTCACATGGCAATTTCTGAGCGTCACCTGGCCAGCGCCGCCGAGCGATACCCCGTCGGCCACCTTACACTGATTGATGAGGAGTCCCGCTGCCTGCGATCCCGTGAGCGCGCCATCGCACTCCAGAAAGCCATCGATCTGGCAGTTTACGAATTCGATCTGATAGCCCGGCAGTACGCGCGCCTTGATGTGCCCGAGCGTACTCGTCATCGTGACGTGGCTAATCGCTTGCCCATTGGCAGGATCGTGTACGCTGCCATCGAGATTGAAGAAATGCGCCACCTTGTCGACGTTGGAGCTCGGGTGCCCATTGACCCAACTGAGCGACTCACTGCCCGTGAGGAGGGCTTCGCCATTGGCGTACGCGGCGCCCGGGAACGTCAGCGACCCGCGCGTGTTGCTCGACGGATCGGGCGCCACGGCGGTCGTGACATTTTGAGTCGCCAGGACCGCGAGCGGCCCCACGACGCGGATGGTGCAGCTGTCGCCCGATGATAATACCGATCCCGTGAAGTCCGCATCGACGCACTGCCCAGTGCCGACATAGTTGATGTCGTAGGAGTTGAGGCCGCTCGACTGACGTGCGATGCGAAAAAACGCTTCGTTCAGCGTGGCCAGCGGCGTCAACGGATTAGTCGGATCGCGATTCGTATCGCTGCCGATCGTGTCGTCGACGTAGACCGTCGACACAATAAATTGATAGCTCGCGTGTGAGTCGTAGAGCCGCTCCCATACCGCGCCCGACGGTAGTCCGCTCGTCGGGGTGATTAAGCTCACGCCCTCGCCGCCGATTTCGCCTCCGATCGGCGACAAATTGAATGCAAACGAATCGTAGCCCGCGACTTGCGCCGCCGTGCCATCCGGGATCGTCGATGCATCGAAGTTGGCGAGATCGGTGACCGTCGCAAATGCAAGCTGCGTCGTGCCCGGCGCATTGGCGCCCTGCGCGCCTTGGAAGCCCTGAGTGCCAAGCGCGCCCTGAAAGCCTTGCGCCCCTTGGCGGCCCTGGGATCCCTGCGCTCCTTGAAAGCCCTGCGCGCCCGCCCCGCCTTGACTGCCCTGAGCCCCCTGCGCGCCGCCACCCGATCCCTGCGCGCCGGTGCTGCCTTGAGCGCCCTGCGATCCCGCTCCCTGGACGCCTTGCGCTCCTTGATGACCGAGCGCTCCCTGCGCCCCCTGAAACCCCTGCGCGCCGACGGTGCCGCCGGTCGCCGGCACCCAGCGGCCCGGCCCCGCGATGGGCTCGATGATGTCGGGCGGGCTCGGCGCGTCCGTGTCGTCCCGGTGGAGCTCGTAGTGCTCGCGCTGGGCGATGACGTAGCAAAAGCAGCCGTCGTCGAGCAGCGTCGTGTTGATGTTCTCGAGGGAATCAGCGCCCCCGAGCAGCGTCGCGACGGACCCAATATTTCGACTCGCAACGCTCGATCGATCGGCCATGGACAGGATAGCTCCTGGGCCGCGGCGCGCACCGCTGCCCGAGCTCCATCGTCCTGATCCGGCCGCAGTGCTGCCGAATGCCGATCGAGTAGGGAAAGCCTATCCCGAGTGGGTCAAGGGCCGCAACTTTTCGAGCTGCCCAGAAAATCGACGCGCTTTTACCTCAAAAGCACCGCGAGCGTCGCGCGTGAGAGGGTCAGATTTTCGCCCGCGTCCGTCGCGAGCACGATCTGGAGCGTGTCGCCCGGAGCGAGCGTGAGCAGGCGCTGGGAAGCGATGACCTCAGGGAGGCTGGTCCCGCTCGCGATCGTCGCCTGCGTGCCGGGGGTGAAGCTCACGGTCGGATCGAGTCCGGTCAAGTCGCCGTTGTGTGAGACCGCTCCCCACACCGTGCCCGATCCCTCCACGTCTGCGATGTACACCGATCCCGTCAGCGTCACGAGCGCGCGAGTGGAGACCAATCCGTTATAGGTTATGACGCCGCCGGGCGCCGTCAACGCCCAACCCGCGGGCGCTCCCGTCGGCATCCAGTCGAATTCGGTGCTGCCGACGACCGTAAAGGCCGCGGCGCCCTGCGCGCCGACGGTATTTTCGGCGGTGCCGACGATCTCCACCAGGGGAGCGGCGCCGGCCGCGAGGGTCATGCGGATCCAGCGCCCGGGGCCGCCGATGGGCTGCACGACCTCGACGCCGTCCGGCGTCGCCGTGCTCTCCTTGTCGAGCTCGTACAGCGAGCGGTTCTCGAGCACGAAGCACTGCGCTCCATCGGGGAAGATGTTCGTGATGATGTTCTCGAGGGACTGGCCATTGCCCGTCGAGCCAATCGTCGCGCGAATGCTCAATCGAAGACCGACCGCTGCCGTGAATTCGTTCATGGTGAGGGGAGGGTAAACCCAGAGCTCCCGGGAACGCAATTTTCCGAGGGGGCCCGGGACACAATTGATTATATTTCGACGGCCCCCATCGGCTGGTAGCCGTCTTTCAGCGCAATCAGGTGCGCCTCCACGTATGGGATGCTGTTTTCTCGGCAGAAGTTGTTCGGGAAAAAGGAATGCAGGCGCGCGACCTGGAAGCGCGCTTGGAGTCCCGGCACGTAGCGCGCGTGGGAGCGTTTGGTGTAGTACCAGAAGGAATTTTGGTTCCAGAAGGAGACGTGGGTCGGGTCTTGAAACGCGCCGCGCCCGTCGGTCGATGGCACGAGGATCAGAAAGAGGCCCCCGGGCGCGAGCACGCGGTAGGCCTCGTTCATGGTGTGGATCGGATTTTTCAGATGCTCGATGGCGTCGTAGGCGCGGATGACGCCGACCGAGTTGTCCTCGAGCGGCCAACGCTCATCGAGATCGTGGCCGAGGGATTTATCGAGCGGCTCGTAGTCCACGTACGTGTCGATGGCGCCGCAGAGATCGATCTTCCGGAGCGGGATCATCCTCTCCGGGCTTGGACACAAATTGCTTTCACAAAACTTCTCCGCAAGCTCGAAGATGTATTTTCCGTACAGCTGCTCGGTGAGGGCACGGATCTGCGAGTTGCCGACGTTGCCGTTGGTGGTCTGCTTGTCGTGCACGCGGTAGAAGTACAAACACTCCTCCACGTGATGGAACTTCTTCCCGCCGAGGAAGAGCTTCAGCATCAATTCGTGATCGTCGGCGACCGGAAGCTCCGGGTTGTGGCCGCCCACTCCCCAGTACGCGTCTTTCCGGAAGGCGCGAAAGTGGTTCGGGGCCCAGTCGATGAGGCGCAGGTTGTGCGGAGTGACGGGGGGGTTCGGCTGAGCGAGGAGCTGGTGGCCCTGAAACTCCACTTCGTAGCTCGACCAGCCGAACTCGGGCGAGTAGACGTTGGGCTCCCAGATCTCTTTCCCCTGGTCATCGAGCAAGACCCTCAGCTTCGGATTCTTCTGCGCGTCGAGCACGGGTTTGCCTTGCCCGTCGAGCACCGGAACCATCACCACCCGAAACTCCGCCGTGTCCGAGAAGACGAAATCCGCGCCTTCAGCGAAGGCCGCCATCGCCTTCTCGAGCGCCTGCTCGTGCAGCAAGTCATCGTGATCGAACTCAAGCAGAAACTCCGCATCGGGCGACGACAGCTCGCAGCAGCGCCGCTTGATGGCGCCGATGCCCTCGAGCTTCGCGTCCCCGAAGACCTTCACACGCGGATCTTTTCGGATCTGCTTCGGGAGCGATCCGCCGTGGTTTTCGAGGACGATCCATTCCCAGTCCGGGAACGTCTGCGCCTTCAGCGTCTCCCAGGCGGCTTCGATGTAGGGGTTTCCGGTTTTGGTGAGGGGCGTGAAGACGCTGATCATTGCAGCGGAAACTACCCGAGACAGCTCCGTGCTGTCTACCAGAATGAGCCGTCTTTTTACCCGGTCAACCACCAAAGCATCCCGGTTAATGCGGCCGCCGCCAAGCCCATGGCCCACAATATCTGGCATCGCAGTCGGCGGCGCGCCGCCCTATCCAGCTCCCAAGCCTCTTTGGTTACCGGAGAAGTAGCGTGCTCTTCGCGCAGCCTCGCTTGTTCAATGAGGGCATGAAATTGATCCTGCTTCATGGGGTGGAGTTACAAGCGGCGAGTCTTGGGCTTCTGTTGGCGCCCAAGCGGCCTTCGCAAGGCAGCAAGGTGCGAGGTCTCGGTCTTCCATCGGCGCCGAGCGGCCTTTCACGCGATCTGGACAATCTGTCGCGGACTTCCGTGGGCGCCGCGCTACCATTATCTCGACAACCTCGTCGCGAGCTTCCGTCGGCGCCGCGCCGCCCCTGCTACGCCGTGCCCGTCATCACCAAGATCGAAGTAAACGGGCTCGGTAGGTTTTGGCCGTTGCCGTTACCGTAGGTGTTGGAGAAGGAGAGATCGCCGGGATCAGCTGTCGTAAAATCCCACGACGATTCGCCGGGATCGATCTTGGAGGCCAAGATAGTCATCTCGTCACCCTCGGCATCGCACGTAAACGTGAGGTACGACGGGCCGCCCGTGTTGGCGTGCGAAGATCCCACGTAGACGCCTTGCTGCCAGACGGCGTTCTGGCCTTTGGGTGTCAGCGGCTGCACCCAAATCGGATCGAGCGTCGGCTGGAGCGATTCGCCCGTGAGGTGAATGACGCCCGACGCCCCAGCGGCGGGCTCGGCCTGCTCGAAGGCGATCGTGCGTGTCGCGCCCGGCAGGAAGTAGCGACCATTCGTGGGGGAAGGAGGATTGGATTCTGGCTGACCGAGGCCGCTCGTCGTCAGGTGGTAGCTGGAGTAGTTCTGGACGGGAGTAATTTGGGCCTCGGCTTGCCCCGCGCGAAAGTCGCGCACGTTCCGGAGGCGCCACTTGATCTGGTACTGATAGAGCGCATTGACGGTCGTCCCTGCAATCGTTTGCGGGATCCAAATCGTGACCCGTGATCCGTAGGGCACCGTGATGCCGGCGAGGAGGTTCGGGTCGTAGCCCGCGACGCCGCGTGCTGCAAACAGGTCGAGCTCGCCCGGAAAGGCGATCGGGATCGTGCCGTCTTGTCCCTGGTAGACACGCTCGAAGTTCGGGAAGGGGCGGAGGAAGCGGCACATCGTCCACTGCCCATCCATCAATACGACTTGGCTCATGCGGGGTTTCTTTCGGGAGTCGGGAGGGGGAAGGAGGATCAGGCGGACGACTGCACGCTGGTCTTACGCCACCCGGACCCGTCCCACTGATAGAGCGTGGAGGACTGGTTTACGGTGGGGCCGTAGCTGGTGAAGCTCATGCTGAAATCGAGCGCGTCCCAATTGGACAGGTATTTGTACGGCGACCAGGTGTAGCTACGTTGCGAGGTTTGCTTGTTGATGCGCTCGACGAGCGCGATGTACCAGGCGCTCGTGAGCACGTTGGCGTCGAGCATCGTGCCGAGGCCCTTGAGCCCACGACCGAAGCGGGACGGATCGAGGGGCCGAACGAGGGGTTGGATGGCGGAGTAACTCATCTGGATCTCCGTTTCAGGCGGCGGGCGCGATCACGTAGCGCTCCGGGTATTCACAAATGGCGAGCATTGCGCGAGTGGCCTCGGCGAGCAGTTGAGTCGGGTTTCCTGCCGAGATCGCCGTCTTCAAAAACGAGCAATCGTGGCCGATTCCGTCCGATAGGCAGAGCTGTAGCTGTCCGCCGGGCTCGACGAACACAGACAGGTACAGCTGAGGCGGCGGCTGGAGGGTGCGGCGGAGAAACTTCTGCACCATCAGGGCGTCGGTTGCGTCGGCCATTTTAGTCGTTCTCGTGCGCCTGGTGCGCGCGGTAGCCAAAGTAGCCTCCGATGCCGATGCCCAAGATCGTCATCACGGTCGTTTTGACCGCCTCTTTTCGGTCGTCGGCAAAGTCCGATCGCCAGAGCGATGCCGAGCGGAGGGCGTTCGATAGGGCGCCCGCGAAGAAGAGCCCGGAGCCGGCGCCCCAGGGGCCACCGAGGAGCGCTCCCGCCATGACTCCGCCACCGGCTAGCACGATGCTGGCACCCGCACGGCGACTCGCCGCAGCGGGCGTGACAGCGGGAGCCGGAGCGGGCAAGGGCGCCATGGGCGCAACCGGCGGAGGGGCAGGCGCCGGGGCCGCGCTCGGCGCGGGCTGGGACGCGCTGTCGTCGCCGTAACCCGGGTACATGGGGCGTGGCGCGTGTTCCGGTTCGAACTGCACGCGGTGAGGATAGCCTGAGGCCGGCCCAGAACGAAAGTTTTCCGGGCTCACACGTGTTTAGGCGAGATCTTGCACCGGGATCGTCCTCCCATTGGGGCACTGCAGAACTAGTATCCCCGACGGGTGCCGATGGACCACAAACAGCCCCGGCCCTTCCCCAAGGATCATGTGCACGGTGGAATCCACGCGGTGCCAAGGGGCCGGCCCGCGGTAGCCGCAACAATCCTCAGCGTGCACCGGTCGGCCGCACCCGGGGCAGTCGTAGCGAACTCTCATCGGCGGATCCCGTCAAAAGATTGCCACACCGGGCGCGTCCCTGATAGGATTTTCCACACAAATGGCCATCCCGCTCGGGTACAAGCTCGCCGCGGGCGCCGTCGTCGCGACCGGGATCGTCATTTATCTGCGGGGCAAGCGCGCCGCCCCTGCTCCCGTCGTCGCCGCGGAGGCGGCGCTCCAGCCGCCGTCCGCACTCCCGCCCGCACCAGCTCGCTCGGCCTGGAGCGATCCGCCGCCGTCCGCCTTCCTCTTGAGTCCACCTAGCGCTCGGCCCTTGACTTACTGGGAGACTCAGGTGCTGTCGGCCTACTACAAGCCCGATTTCCTCGCGACCGCGATGATCCACATCGGGCAATGGGCGGAAGCGGGCGTGCCAGCGGGCGCGGACTACGCGGCCATCACGCGCGGTCACGACATTTACTTCAATGACCCCGATGTGGTCTTCACCGATCCGGTGGCGATGAGCACGCTCGCCCACGAGCTCTTTCACGTCGCAGAGTTTGCGACGGGCATGACCTACGATCAGTATGCCGCGGGCAAAGCCGCCGCTCGCGCCGGGCACCCATCGGACAATCCATTCGAGGGGCCGGCGTACGCACTCGAGCATCAGGTGTTTGCCGATCTCACCGGGGCGAGCTACCCGATATCAGGACTGCGCAGCTGAACCCCTAGCACCGCGTGGTCTCGGTTTCTGTAGGGACCGAGCTCCCTTAGCAGTAGGTGCCTCGGTCTCGGCTTCCATCGGCGCCGAGCGGCCTCAGTCAATCCGGGCAATTCGTTCACTCTGCTGGCAGCGTTGCCAAGATCTTTCTGACTGCTTGTGCCTGGCGCGCGATCTTCGCGGGCGCCATCCGCAGCGTGCAGCTGCCAGAGAAACCCGCAATGGCGGCCGAGATGCTGTCGCCCGGAAACGTAGAGCGGCACATCGAGACCGATCCAGCGAGCAGCGTCGCGGCGTGCCACGCGGCGAGCTCCGTCGCCTCTCGGGTCGAGCCCTGGAGCTTCTCCCAATCGGAGTGGGGGAAGATCGCAATCTCCCATTGCTGCCAGGGGCCATGGGCGCGCTCGTGGCCGTCTCGATCCATGTCGCAGCGCTCACCGACTGGGCCATCGGCGCAGCGGCCCTCGTGCACGTACTGAGCAAAATACGTCTCGAACCGACCCTTGCCAATCAGGAGCCCCGCCAGCGTGCGGCGATCGGAGAAGACGGGTTTACAACCCTCGGCCGAGAAGGTGCCCGCGCAGGCGGCGCGTAGCGTCGCCGTATTGATGGCGTCGGCGACGACGTGCATGCGGGCTTCTCGCTCGTCGTGAGTCTCGGTGTCGGAGCGGTGGGGGGACAAGCGCATGAGCGATACGAAGATGGCAGTGTGAAGATCCATGGGGGGCTTTCTAGCGATGGGTGAGGGGGGAGTCAAATCTAGGTGAGGCGCGTCCCCATTGGGTCACTCGATCAACTCGAGCGTGCCCCGGCTGCCATCTTCTGCGGGCTCGTACACCAGGCGCCGCACCACATCGTCGGGCTCGTGACGGAGCAGGCGCTGGCGTAAGAGGGAGTTTTCATACCGAAGCAGGCGCTCGCGATCTTCGGAAGCGTGAAGCAGAGCCAAGAGTTCTTTCGGGGTGGGTGGGCGGGGCTTGGGCATTCAGCAGTTGTTCCCGATACAGAACACTCGCCAGTGACGCTGCTGAGGTCCTGTGGCGCACATCAGCTCCGGACTCCCGTACCACTCCTCGTAGGTCTTACCTCGGGGCAATGCGGAGCTCGGAGGCGTGTCGTAAACGCGCGCGCAGGTGAGCGGGTTGAGTCCTGAAAATAGCACCTGCATCCCGACCCAAAAGAGTCTTGCTATCCACGAAAGCGACATGGATCGATCTCGAGCACGTCTTTGATCTCGCGCATCTTCTTCCTCTGGCCTTCGTGGTAGGCCTTATCCAGGGCTCCCACCAGCAGGTTGAGCGCGTTCTGGTCGAGTTGCGGTAGCGGCTGCTGACGGATGACGACGTTGATCCCGGGCCCGTGCAGCTGGAGTTCATCACGTTGCTGGATCACCACGAACTCTCTACCCTGAGCCACTAATCCTTTCTCGCTCACGATTTGCGGCCTTTGGCTAGGCTCCGGTTGATGTGTTTTTGTAGCTTGATGGACGCCGCATCCCGCAGTCCATCGAATTCCTCCAAGAGCGCGCGTAGCGCTTGGGCAAGCCCATCCTGCTTTCGAATGAAGGCGGATGACGAGTACCGTTCGATCGTGGCCACGACCATCTGCAGCGTCGCGTGGTCGGCGACAACAGCCGTGTGTTGAAGGAGCAGCTCTAGCTCGTCGTCGTCGGTCCGCTCCCCGGCAGCATCTCCGTCGCGCAATGCTTGGTCGGTGGCATTCCAGCGCTGCCCGCTAGATAGTGCCGCCCTAAATGCACGGAAGGCCTCGCGGGCGACTGTCAACAGCTCCGCATTGCTCGGATCCAGCTCGGGGCGCGGTCTACAGTCGTCACAATATAGCTTGCCCGCAACACGATTGAGTCGACGCGCTCCGTTCTTTTCACCGCTGCCGCCACACGCGCAACACGTATCAGTTGGGAAAGGCGCGACGGCTGACATCGCGTAGTCGAGCTCGGGGCGCGGTTTGGTGGAGCGGGCGGCTTTGAAGCCCGTCTTGTACCCGTCAGTATACGGGCATTCAGCAAACCCATTTGGCTCATGATCACCGGAGCTGTCCCAGTCTAGGAATGCGATTTTAGCTTCGCGCGCCAGCTCTTGGTCGGTCACGGCTTTGCCTCCAGCCGTCGAGCAAGCTCAGCGAGGGCTACGTGCGCATCGTCCGCGCCCTGAAGAGGCAGCCAATCGTGCACCATTGAGACCAGCTCCGTAATGCTCGGCTCCAGCTCGGGGCGCGGCTCGGTGGCGCGGGCGGCTTTGAAGCCGGCCTTGAAGCCGGCCTTGAACGCGACATGCATCTCCTTAATCGGCGCACGCAGGTCATGAAACTCGAACTGTTCCCACGCAGCCTCCGCCTCTCGTTCCACTTGGTCGGTCATGGCCCTTAAATGAGTCCTTCCATCCGCAAAGCGGCCACGACGAAACCTAGCGAGATCCCCATGAGCACCAGTAGGGCCGCCCATCCGCGTGCTCGCGTCATAGCTTCACCGGCTGCTTCGGCGTCGCGCGAAAGGTCACGTCCTGCTCAGCTCTCACGGTGATCTCCAAGAGGCGCCCATCGGGAGTGCGCACGCGGACCCCCATCGTCTCGGGATAATCGCTGTCCGGCCAGTTCTTTTCCACCCACTCCGTTACCGCGGCGCAGAGGGCAAAACTCCGCTCGTCGAGAGCGCTCACTTCGTCATACCACTTGATCTCGATCGCTTCGGCGTACTCCTCTTCCGAGTTGAGCGCGTCCCAGATCTTGATCGTGATGGTCCGATGCGGCACGATCACTCACCCGTCACAGGAACGCCTGCCTTGACAAGATTGAGCGCCACGAGCGACAGCTCCATCGGCGTGAACTCCAAATAATCAAGCAAGATCCACCACAGGGTGAGCGCGCGATCGGGCGTAAACGAAATAGCTATCGAGCCGTCGCTCGATTGCACGCCGAGGAGATTGCCCTCCTTCCAATACCTGACTCGCTCGGCCGCGCCACGGTCGGAAAACGAGCACACGAGCGGCAGCTCTTCCCCTGCCTCGATGTGATCGGCGTGGCGCTGCATGGTGACCGCCGCTTCGAAGAAGCCCTCGGCTCGGTACAGGCTCTCCAGGGTGCGCAGGCGATGGGTCAGCACTTCGTGCATTGGGGGGATGTTTTTCCTTAGAGAGTGACTGAGATGTTCTCGATCTGTACGTGCTCGAGTCCGGCGCTGAGGTTCTTGGCTTGCTTGAGCGCGTCCGCGGTGCCCGGGCCGCCCGTATTGAACGCCACCATCGCGAGCCGATAGCCGGCGCGGTGATGGGCCACCCAGAAGTCGACGCAGAGCCGGTTTCGAATGGGGCCAGCGATGTTGCCTTGCTGTGACCAGAGCGCCGGGATTGCATACACCCGCGTCGCAAACTGCTCGCCGACGCGAGCCGCTATCTTGTCGCAGCCCGGGATCTGCTTGGTGCGTCCGGGGCCGTCGCCATGGATCACCACCGAGGTGACCTCCTGGAAAAACGGGCGCAGGGTATCGCGCACCAGCACGTAGTGCTTGTCCCATTCCAGATCCCGCGATCCGCTCACGAACACGCACCAGGGGAGTTTGTTCACGGGCACTTGGCTATCCCCGGTTTGAGGCTCCGCGGCGCGCGCGCTCGCGCCAATCGGTACTCCTGCTTCAAGAACGCATGGCCCTCATCCGAAACCTTCCAATGCCGGAGCTTGGAAGCGTTCGAGACGGGGCCGAGGATCGTGCCCGAGCGCGGCGAGACCAAGTAGTCGCCCGCAATGGGCCAATGGATCTGAGCGCGGAGGGGCTCGCCCGCCATCCCGAGGTACTCGACGGCCTTCTCAGCACCCGACTGCGTGTGGCGAAAAACGAGCTGACGCATCGTTATATCTCTCCCGGGCCGATCGGCTCGTAAAGATCTAAAAAATCTCCCAACCGGTCACGGGTGTCTCCATACTGCTGCTCAAATTCCGCGGTCGGTGAGCGCAGGTAGAAGCGATGCCTGATCCACCCCGGACGCGTGTCGATCACCACTACCCGTCCACCGTACCGGGTCGGCCACGGGTCAGCACTGCGCAGCTTGAACCGAGACCCCGGACCGATCGGATCCCACTTGACCACTTCCGGCGGAGCCTCGGTCAACGGAGCCTCGGTCGCACGGCGACGGTTCCAGATGGCGCCCAGCAGCCCACACAGCAAGCAGACGGCTGCCACTATCACCGCTGGCGTCCCGAGCGGCGGCATTTACTTTTTCTCGCACTCCAAGATGGCCAAGTCCGCCAGCTTGAACGACAGCATCACCACGCGCTTCTGGTGCTCGCCGCTGTCGATGTGGATGGGCTGCAAGCGGCTCGCGAGCCCCATCATGTTCAGGGCGGCGAAGGTCTCGCGCTTGTCGAGCGGCCAACCCGGGATCTTTGCTACCGCAGCGATGAGGAGCTCCTCGCGAGCGATCGACTCTTCTTCTTGGCTCATGTTCCAGCTTCTACTCCCGGACCGCTGAAGGTCTTCCCATCGGCGGCCGTTTTTTTCTGTCTCGACTCCGGAAGCTACCACTGCTATCTCGGAGCTGTCAACGCGCTGTCTCCGGCCGCCTTTGCCCGCCAGGGAAGATCCCGCTCTTGTCTCCCGTAAGAACCCCCGATGCCGAAGGAAGTCACTCACCTCTCCCATCCCAACGGCCGCACCTACTGCGGGAAATCGCGACAGCAGTACGTGCTCCGCGGGGTCGCCTACTGGCGCACGCGCGTGCTCCCCATCATCGGCCCAAACGAGCTCATCGACAGTGCCACCTGCAAAGCGTGCCAGCGTGTCGACGACGCGGCTCAGGTGCGCGAGCATCTCAAGGACTGCCAGCGCGCCAGCATCGATCCCGACACCCTGGAGCCTCTCCCGAAAGCAAAGTCATGACCGAGTCGAGTCGTCCGCCAGGTTTCAAGATCCCGCGGAACGCGCCACCGCCCCAGCTGAAGATGTTCTTTGGCCACAGTGACTATGTGATCGCCGAATCTGCCGCCGCCGCTTCCTGTTTCTGGATGGAGCACTTCGACGCGATCTGCTACGCGAAAGAGTTCGTGGAGGTGCCTGGTGATGAACCCATCAGCATTCGCGTCATCGACGGGTTCTACGGGATCGAGGTAGCCGAGGCCGGCGCGGGCTATATCCAGCACAGGCTCTCCAGGGACTGGATTGGAAAATTCGTGGCCGGCTATCTCGCCTCCACGAAGGGCGACTGACGTATGAAGCTCAATAATTGGGAGAAGCTGTCCTATCGCCGCTACTACGCCAAGTGCGGGCCTCTCAATCTGAGCGTGGTGCGGCGGGGTAGACCTAGCCTCGGCTACCGTTGGCTCGTCGAAGACAATATGTTCAGGGGATCAGCATTTTCGACGCCTGAGGAGGCAATGGCCGCCGCCGAGGAGTGGTTCAGTAACGCGCTCCGAGCCGCGCTCGCCGCCTTTCGGGAGAGCGATGGCACCTGAGGAATCCGCCGAGCAGCGGCCCGGCACCGTGCACCGCCAGAAGGCGCGGCGCGAGCACGCTTGCGCCGAGTGCCCGGATCCGATCCAGCCCGGCGCGACCTACATCTACCTCAACACCTTCGACCGCGGCAAGTGGTCGCGCTACGTGCTCTGCGCTCAGTGCGAGCGGATCCGAAGCTGCCACCGCATCGTCGAGGTAGCGCTCGGGGAGGAGTTTCATTACGGGTCGGGCAAGCTGCGCGAGGACGTGAAGGAGTTCATACGAGGGAGCGGTCGGTACCGGGACGCTTTCAAGGATGCTTGGGCCATGAGCGAAGGGCGATCGAACGATGACTATTGAAGTGCAGACGTGCATGCTGTGCCAGCACTGCTCAGTGTCGGCAGGGTGGGCGGGCACCGAGGTGACCCCAGGCAACCTCGGTCACGCTAGCTGCAACAAAGATCTCTTGCCCAAGGTGGATCTCAGCGACCTGGTGCGCTTCGCACAAGTGGCGCGGGCCTGCCCGAGCTTCGAGCTGATGGAGATCCCGCGTTGCCGTTCCAGCTCCATCCAGTCGGAGGTCGTGGCGCGCTGCTGCCGCCGCTGGGTGACCGAGCCGGCCAGTTGCACGG
>Ga0137403_10004837_pt1 | contig 15771 bp, 17 predicted proteins | sample CZOMad2_1_16fung_FD_122057 | JGI IMG/M metagenome (GOLD analysis project Ga0137403, IMG submission 122057) | Vadose zone soil fungal communities from Angelo Coast Range Reserve, California, USA - CZOMad2_1_16fungal (Hybrid Assembly) | ecosystem: Environmental > Terrestrial > Soil > Vadose zone... | reverse complement strand
CGGTCGGGCCCGAGCAGGGACTCGCTCGGCTGGATGATGTTGCGCTTGGTCTCGAGACGATTCCCGCTCCGCGCCCTCTGCCTCCAGCGCGCAGGGGTCGGCCCCGCGGCCGCCGTCGCCGAGCGGTTTGGAACGACTCGACCGGGCTCTTGGCGGCCTGACTCTCTTGCCACATCAAGGCTAATGGCTCCCGTGGCTCACCACAAAATGGCTGCACGACTCAGCAGAATATCTTCGGAATCTGCCAAGACAGGGGGATTGCCGCGACCGCTCAGACACGGCGCAATCAGCCGACATTGCACGCGAATGGTCAGGTGCTGCTTGTCGGCGCGTCCCTGACGCCTACCCCGATCAACAGCGCCGAGATCTACGACGCCGCGACAGTCGTGTTCATCCTCGCCAGCGCGGAGCAATACGATCCGGCCGGCGGCACCCCTGCGGCCACCGGGAATATGAGCAGCACGCGAAGCCGCCTCAGCGCAATGCTTCTCTCCGACGGTAAGGTGCTCATCGTCGGAGGTCTCAATCAGGCGCTAGTCGGCGTGGCTCGATCATGTCGGGCGTGATGCCGCACATGTGACGATGCGCAAGCAACTCACCGCCGCCATGGTCGTTGCCTTGTGGGTGATGCCGGCCGCGGAACTCGACGCCACGGGTCCAGACCCGCTTCAGGGCTTGTGGGTGGCGGGCGACCTGCACGTGCACACGATCTACGGGCACGACACTTGCGTCACGCCGACCGAAGCCTGGGACCCATCTTCCACCGACCGGGCGGCGCGCCGCCCGTGCTCCGACCCCTACACGGTGAGCTTCACGCCGGCCCAGCGCTTGCAGGAGGCGTTCGACCGCGGGCTCGGCTTCGTCGCGATCAGCGACCACAACAACGTCGTCAACCAGGACGATCCGGAGGTGCTGGCGTGGCGGGACGCCCATCCGGATTTCGTCGCGATCCCGGCCTACGAGAACTCCCAGCCGGGCCACGTCCAGATGCTCGGCGCGCGTTCGTGCTTCGGCAATGCGGGCGCCATCGCCGGCGCCACGATTCAATGCGATCAGCTGGTGACGGATCAGACGGCCGAGGGCGAGACCGCGCTCGCCGACGGCCTGCGTGTCGCCGGCGGCGTGTTCCAGATCAACCATCCCAGCGACCTGCGCTGGCTGTCGCCGTACGGTTACGCCGTGATGCCCGATACGGTTGAAGTATGGAACATCGGTCCGTGGATCTACCAGCACCCGCTGCCGGCCAGCAACGACAACGACTTTTCGCTCGACTGGTACGACGGTTTCCTGCGCCTCGGCTTCGAGGTCGGTGCGACCGGCGGCAGCGACACGCATTGGGTCACGACCGATTCCGTCCAGGGCGTCGGCGAGCCGACGACCTGGGTGTTCGTCCGGAAGCCGACGCTCGAAGGCGTGCTCGAAGGCCTGCGCGCACATCACACCTTCGTGTCGGCGCTGCCGCCCGCGCTGCACGGCGCGCGGCTGTTCCTCGAGGCCGACAGCAGCGGCGACGGTGTCTACGAGCGCATCGTCGGGGACGAGACCGGTCCGCATGCGGCGTTCCGCGTCCGGATCGAGGGCGCCGCGCCGGGCAGCGTGCTGCGCGTGGTCACCGACGCCGGCAGCGTGGACGTCCCGCTCGCCGCCGATTCGAGCCATTCGTTCCAGCTCGGTCTCGGCGGCGTGCCGGCCGCGCGGATCTTCGTCCGGGCGGAGTTGCTGGCGCCGGACGCCCGCGACCTCCGCCAAGGGGGGTGCGACCCTGTTGTCGGTAGCCAGACCACTTTGTGCCGCGACGACCTGGTCATGGAGGCGCTGACGTCGCCGCTCTTCCTACGCTGAGGGACGCTCCGATGAAGATCAGGGTGCTACAACGACAAGCCGCAGGGCAAGACGCCGACGGTGGACACGCGCGGCGTGCAGCTTCGCGACGGCACGCCGCTGTTCGCGGATGTTCATCCCGACGTGAGCTTGCCGCCGCCGCAGTCGCAATGAGCCGTCGTCGTCTACGCGCTTTTCTGACAGCCGGCATGGTCGCTGGCATCACCGGTCTGCCGGCCGTGGCCGCCGCCGCCCTGTCGGCGGTTCCGATGCAGGTCAGCGACGGCGGCGTCAGCGCAACCGTGACCGCGACGACCGCGGAGCTGTCCGATGGCCGGATCGCGCGGGACTGGTCACTCAACAGTGACGGATCGGCTGAAGCGACGTCGCTCTCGGGAGCCGGGCACACACAGTGGGCCGCCGCCGGACCCGACTTCCAACTCGATCTCGACGGCGTCGTTACCTCGTCGCTGTCGGGCTGGTCGCTGATCTCCGTCACCCCTCAGCAACCGGCCGCGCAGCCTGGCCGGCGGGCCTCCGGCCGCGGCGCCGCGCTGCGGTTCCGTTATTCGCTGATCAGCCCGGCGGTCAACGCCGTCGGCGTCGAGCTCGACCGGGTTGTCGCGCTGCATCCGGGCTCGGCCGTTATCGAGACAACCTCCACGCTCGTCAACCGCGGCCCGGCGCCCGTGCGGATTTCGGCGTACTCGCTCGACCAGATCGTCGCCGCCGACCCGTCGCTGCCGGCCGAGGTGCAGGCCTACAACGGCGGATCCGACTGGCGCGACGACTACCGGCACGTCGCGCATCCGGGCGGCGCGTTCGACGTCGAGGGCGAAGTGGTGCGATTTGGTGAAGACGCCGGTTTCTTCCTGGCGTCGCAGCGCCGCGGAGGCGCGATGAGCCGGGCCGGCCGCGACGGCGACGGACGGTCCTGGATCGGCGTGGACTGGCCGCGCGATCTGCTCGATTTGGGGCCGCTCGCGGATTCGCCCCCCGACTACAATCGGCTGGGGAACCCCGCTTACCCGGCGCCGATCCGGGCGCGCGTGCTGCCGCCGTTCGGCACGCTCGAACTCGGCACGTCCTACCTCGGCGTTTACGCGGGCGGCGCGCAGCAGGCGGCGGCGGCGTTCGCGCAGGACTTCGTCGCTGCGGACCAGCCGGCGTTCGCCCGCACTGTCGGGCTCAACACCTTTCATCCGTGGGGCCACGGCGCCGGCATGAGCGACGCCAACCTGCGCACACAAGTTGACGCCGCGGCGGCGCTCGGCCTGGAGGCGTTCATGCTCGACGACCAGTGGCAGGGCGGCGCCGGCGGCGAAAGCGGCGACTGGCATTTCGATCCGGCGCGCTTCCCCGATGGCGACGGCGACGGTGTGCCGGACTTCGTCGCCTACCTGCACGGCAAGGGCCTGCAACTCGGATTGTGGCTGTCCCCGCTGGAGTTCAACATGGCGTCGCAGATCTACGCCACCCACCCCGACTGGGCGTGCGCGCCGGTCGGTGACGCCAGCGCACAAATCGAGGACGACGCGGGACTCGGCGTGTGGGACGCCACCAACCCGGCGTTTCAGGACTACATCCTCGCCGTCGTTGACCGGCTGGTCCGCGATGACGACGTGCGCGAGTTCAAGTTCGACTTCATGACCTGGGTGGACTGTCCGCCGCACGATTATGCCGACTACGAGGATGCCTTCGTCGCGCTCGTGCACCGGATGCAGCAGCGCCATCCGGACGTCGCATTCGAGCTGGACGAGACCAACGACCAGCGGTCCTGGCCGTTCGAGTCGGCACAGCTCGGCCCGTCGTGGTTCGACAACGGCCATCTGCATGGCAGCGGCGAGGTCGCGAAGATCCTGCACGACGTGTGGAGCGCCGCGCCGTGGATTCCGCCCTGGTCGCTCGGCATCGGTACGTTCGATGGAACGCTCCAGGATCCCTATGCCGGGGTTCGCGACGTCGCCTTTCTGTTTCCGCTGGCGATGCTCACGCACGTCACCTTCTGGACCGACCTCACGACCTTGACCCCGGACCAACAGGCCGAGACCGCATGGTGGATTCAGTGGTATCGCGCACACCGCGAGCAACTGGGTCCAACGGTCTACGAGCTGACCGACTCCGATCCGATTGACGGCGTGTCGTGGGCGGCGTGGCAGCCGTGGAACGGCGCCGGCGGTTTCGTCTTCGCCTTCCGGCAGTCGGGCGGCCCCGACGCGCAGTCGCTGCAACTGCACGATCTGAAGCCTGACATCGCCTACGCCGTCACTGACGTGCGCTCAGGAACGGTGTACGGCGTCTTCACCGGCGCCCAGCTCGAAAGCGGCCTCACCGTGGTGCTGCCGGCATGGTCCGCGGTTGTACTATCGGTGCAGCCGGTTGGTTGAGTGCCGGACATCCTCCATCCGGAGGAGTCCCGCGCCATTCGCGTGCAGGCTGAAGAACCTCGGCGCCGCCCGCGGCAGCGGCACGACGAATCGTCTTCCGCGAACGGGCCAGGTGACGCCAGGGTCCTCAGGCCCTCGCCTGCGCGCGCGCCTCGAGGAACCCGACCAGCTTCACCACGTCGTCGGCCGCGATCCGCCCGATCGGTCCGGAGCTGTAGGTGGCATGCAGCACGCGGCGGTCGGGCCCGAGCAGGAACTCGCTCGGCTGGATGATGTTGCGCTTGATCTCGTAGAGGGCGCCGATACGGTCGGCGTCCTCGGGGATGCGGAGCCCCAGGCGACCGGGTACTCGAGGCGGTCCTGCTCGACCGTCTCGCGCGCGGAGCTCGTCCAGGTGCGCCTGGAAGTCGGCCAACTGCCGACGGCAGAAGGGTCACCACCAGGCGCGGTAGTAGAGGATGACGGGGTAGCGGCCCGGGAGCTGGGCCGGCACGTGCAGCGTGCGGCCGATTGTCACACCCGCAGCGGCAGCGCCTTCACCTACACCGCCTTCTTTCCCAACGACGCGGTAGAGATCAAAGGCGAGACGCGGTCGTCCCGTACCATGCGCGCGGCCGAGCGCTGGGCCGACTGCCGAGGTTGATTAGCGCCGCTCCACGAGGCGGCGGAGCCGCGCCGCGTGGAGCTGGAGGATATGGGCGACGATCTCCAGGTCGTCGGCCGTGAGCGGGGCCTGGACGTAGCGGCCGGTCGTGATGTCGGTCACGCGGAGGTAGACCTCGCTCTCCTCGGAACCCGGGCTCTCGACCAGCATGACTTCGGTATGGTCCGTCCGCCACGCCCGCGTGCCGGGAAACAGGTCCTTTCGCTGCTCGGCCGGGGAGTGGCGCCAGCCCCGAGCGCGTTCAACCTCGTCTTGATCGCGGACGTCATCGCGGCGGTCGGTTTCGTCCGTGCGGGGGATGTTCGGTCCTTCGCGCTTCTCGGAGGTCATCCTGCGTCCTTATAGCGAGCGACCGCCCTGGCAGGCGTCCCGTCCCGGGGCTCCTGCGCCGACTTCGGCTGGGGCAAGTCGCCGTAGGTCACCTGGCCCCGGTCGATGCGGAGGTTGTAGCCGCAGGTCGGACTGTCGCAGACCCATGCCTTGTAGAGGATGGCGGCGCCCTCCTGCCCGTAGTCCGAGAGCGGCAGCATCGTGCCGATCCCGCACTTCTTGCAGCGCACCAAGGGTAGACTTTCCGAGAGCATGCTCTCCTCCCTTCCTCCGTGAGCTGGCGGACGGCACTCAGGAGCATTAGCCTTAGCGGCCACGATTGCAATAACCCAGCCCCGAAACCAGGACAGCACCTGGCAGGCTGGGCTCGGTGTTCCGGTGTATTCGCTGCCCGCTGGATGGTTGGAAGTTCAAATGGATCACGGGTGACGGCAGGTTCTCTACACGTGTGGATAGTGTCTCATCTCGGCTCACTCCCGGTTCTCGCGGCCAACTCCCGGTGATGGGAAGGCCTCGTCGGTGCGATCAGGGTCGGACGATCACTCCGCTCGCCACGCTCCCCCTACCAATGCTAACCCGATGCCCTCCGAGGCTCCCGTCTTCTAGTCCGCCCATCGCGCACGCCCGTGCGGCGCGCTCGGCGGCGATAGAACCCGAGCACGGCGCAAACGGCGAAGCCGAGCACCGCGCGGCAGAGCGCGTGATTGTAGGCGAGGAGATAGCGCAGGCGGTGCGGCAGCGTGAGCACCCACTGGCGCACGGGGACGTGCGGCAGGACGTGATCGACGCGCAACCCGCGGCGCGCGCCCATTGACGCTGCGTGGAGCCCGCGCTACGCATCGGATTCCAACACTCGAGAAGAGGGGAGGAACTACCATGGCGATCCAACTGGGTGACATCGCGCCCGACTTCGAGGCCGAGACCACCGAGGGCAAGATCCGCTTCCACGAGTGGATCGGCGACAAATGGTGCTTGCTCATGTCGCATCCCAAGGACTTCACACCCGTCTGCACCACCGAGCTCGGCTACGTGGCGAAGATCAAGGTCGAGCTGGAGAAACGCAACTGCAAGGCGATCGCGGTGAGCGTGGACGACGTCAAGTCGCACAAGGGCTGGATCGGCGACATCGAGGAGACGCAGCACGCCAAGATGAACTTCCCGCTCATCGGCGATCCGGACCGGAAGGTCTCGAACCTCTACGGCATGATCCACCCCAAGGCGAACGACACCCTCACGGTGCGCTCGGTCTTCTTCATCGACCCGAACAAGAAGGTGCGGGCGATGATCACCTACCCGGCGAGCACGGGGCGCAACTTCGACGAGATCCTGCGCGTCCTCGACTCGCTCCAGCTGACCGACAAGTACCAGGTGGCCACCCCGGTCAACTGGAAGCAGGGCGACGACTGCGTGATCGTGCCGTCGCTCACCGACCCGGAGGAGCTCAAGCGCAAGTTCCCGAAGGGCTACAAGGCCCTCAAACCCTACCTCCGGATGACGCCGCAGCCGAACCGCTGAGCGGGCGCCGGCGTCAAGCCCCGAGCACCGCGATCACCAGCACGAGCCCCGTGACGTACGTCCCGAGCGCGCCCATGAAGCGCAGCGGGTCGACCTTGTCGAGGCTCTTCGCCAGGATCATCCCGAGGGCGTGCAGGTAGCGGAACGCGGTTGCCGCCACGAAGGTCCACACCACGAAGCGCCCCGGCTGGTGCGAGCCCAGGTACCAGGTCAGGAGCGCGAGCATGGGCGCGTACTCGGCGGCGTTCCCGTGCGCGCGCACCAGCTTGTAGAGCCGGTCGGTCGGATCGACCGTGTAGGCGAAGTTGGCCCCCGTCGACCCGCGCACCAGCGACACCGCGAGACCGAGCCCGAAGACCAGTAGCCCGAGCAGACCCATACACAAGACCGCGGCATGATTCATCCCAGCCCCCTCCTATTCTGCTTGTGCAGCGAGAAACACCGGATTTGGGAGAAATGCAAATCCTCTGCTAAGAGGCCCCATGCCCGGCACCCTGACGCTCGACGGCCTCGAGAAGCTCGTCCGCGGCGGTGAGATCGACACGGTCCTGGTTACGTTCCCCGACCAGCAGGGCCGGCTCATGGGAAAACGCGTCACCGGGGGCTTCTTCCTGGATCAGGTGGCGCGCGGCGGGATGCATGCCTGCGCCTACCTCCTCACGGTCGACGTCGACATGACGCCGCTCCCGGGATACCGCATGGCGAGCTGGGCGACCGGCTACCAGGACTTCCACGCCGTGCCCGACTGGACGACGCTCCGGCCGATCCCGTGGCTCGAGAAGACGGCGCTCGTCCTCTGCGACCTCGAGGACGAGCACCAGCGGCCCATCGAGGCGTCGCCGCGCCGCATCCTCCAGCGGCAGGTCGAGCGCGCGGCGAAGCTCGGCTACCGCGTCTACGTCGCCTCGGAGCTCGAGTTCTTCCTCTTCAAGGACTCCTACGAGACGGCGCGCAGGAAACGCTACGCGGGCCTCCAGCCGATCGGCTACTACGCGGAGGACTACCACATCCTGCAGACCACCAAGGAGGAGTTCGTCCACCGCGACATCCGCAACGGCATGCTGGGCGCCGGCGTCCCGGTCGAGTCGAGCAAGGGCGAGTGGAGCGCCGGACAGCAGGAGATCAACCTGCGCTACGGCGAGCCCGTGCCCACCGCCGACGACCACGTCGTCTACAAGAACGGCGCCAAGGAGATCGCGCACGCGAAGGGCGTCAGCATCACCTTCATGGCGAAATACGACATGGGCCAGGCGGGCTCGAGCTTTCACCTCCACTCGAGCCTGTGGGACAAGGCCGGGCGGCGGAACCTGTTCCACGAGAAGGGTAAGCCCCACGGCTCGGCGCTCTTCGGCCAGTGGGTGGCCGGGCAGATCGCGTGCGCGCGCGAGCTGGCGTGGTTCTACGCGCCCTACGTCAACTCCTACAAGCGCTACCAGGCCGGGACGTTCGCGCCGACGCGCATCGCCTGGGCGCTCGACAACCGCACCACCGGCTTCCGCGCGTGCGGCGAGGGGCCGTCGCTGCGGGTCGAGAACCGCATCCCGGGCGCGGACGCGAACCCGTACCTCGCCTTCGCCGCGACCATCGCCGCGGGGCTCCATGGCATCGAGAAGAAGCTCAAGCCGCCGCCCCTCTACCACGGCAACGCGTACGAGGACGGCGGCCTGCCGCAGGTGCCGGGCTCGCTGCGCGAGGCGGTGGCGGCGCTCGAGAAGAGCAAGGTGGCTCGCGAAGCCTTCGGCGAGGAAGTCTACGAGCACTACCTGCACACGGCGCGGCTCGAGCTCGAGGCCCTCGACAAGGTGGTCACCAGCTGGGAGCTGGAGCGGAACTTCGAGAGGATCTGACCATGCGGCTGGCAGGGAAGGTGGCGTTCATCACCGGGGCGGGGATGGGGCAGGGGCGCGAGGGGGCGCTCCTCTTCGCGAAGGAGGGCGCATCGGTCGTGGTCGCCGACATCGACGCCAAGGCGGCCAAGGAGACGGTCGCGATGATCGAGCGCCGGGGCGGGCAGGCGCTCGCCGCCGTGGGCGACGTCGCGAAGGAGGCCGACGTGAAGCGCATGATCGCCGCCGGCGTGAAGCGCTTCCGCGGGCTCCACGTGCTCTACAACAACGCCGGCGTGCTCTGGAAGGACAAGGACAAGTCGGTCCTCGACACCAAGGAGGCGGACTGGGACCGCGTGCAGGCGATCAACCTGAAGGGACCGTTCCTCGTGATGAAGCACGGCATCCCGCACCTGATCCGCTCGGGCGGCGGCTCGATCATCAACGTGGGCTCGGTCTCGGCGCTGGCGGGCTTCACCGTGGCGCAGGACTCGTACACCGCCGCCAAGGGCGCGCTCATCTCGCTCACCAGGTCGATCGCCATCCAGCTCGCGCGCCAGAACGTGCGCTGCAACATCATCCACCCCGGCATCATCGAGACGCCGATGCAGGCGCCCTATCTCAAGGACCCGGCCAAGCGGAAGTCGTTCGAGGACTCGATCCCGCTCGGCCGCATCGCCCACCCGCGCGAGATCGCGCACGTGGCGCTGTTCCTCGCCTCGGACGAGTCGTCGTACGTGACCGGGGCGGAGATCGTCGCCGACGGGGGGTTCACGGCACAATGACGACGCCCACCACCGACCTCGCGCTGGACGACATCAGGCTCGGCGACCCGGCGCTCTGGCTGCGCCCGGACCGCGAGGGCATGTTCGCGAAGCTGCGCGCCGAGCGCCCGGTGTCGTTCCACGAGGAGCGCGACTTCCCGGGCGTCCCGAAGGGGCCCGGCTTCTGGGCGGTGACGCGCTACGCGGACGTCGTGCGGGCGAGCATGGACGCCGAGAGCTTCGTCTCCGGGCACGGCGTCAGCATCCCCGACCAGACGCCCGAGCTGAACGAGTTCTTCGGCTCGATGATCAACATGGACGCCCCTCGGCACACGAAGCTCCGGAAGCTGGTGAGCGCCGGGTTCACGCCCCGCACCCTCAGGCAGGTCGAGGAGTCCGTGCGCGCGCAGGCGCGCCGGATCGTCGACGCGGTGGCCCCGAAGGGGGCATGCGACTTCGTCGAGGAGGTGGCGGCGGCGCTCCCTCTCCGCATCATCTGCGACATGATGGGCATCCCCGAGATGGACCACCGGCGCATCTTCGAGCTCACGAACATCATCCTCGGCGTCGGAGATCCGGAGTACGCGAGCAGCCGCGAGGAGCTCATGGCGGCGGCGGTCGAGCTCTTCCAGTACGGGCAGGCGCTCGCGGAGGCGCGCCGCACCCGCCCGCGCGACGACATCACCACGGCCCTCATCCAGGCCGAGGTCGACGGGGAGCGGCTCACCAGCCAGGAGCTCGGGTCGTTCTTCATCCTCCTCGTGGTCGCCGGCAACGAGACGACGCGCAACGCGATCAGCCACGGCATGAGGGCGCTCACCGACTTCCCCGCCGAGCGCGCGCGGTGGATGGCCGACTTCGAGCGCATCGCGCCGACCGCGGTCGAGGAGATCGTGCGCTGGGCGACGCCCGTGATCCACTTCCGCCGCACCGCGACGCGCGACGTCGAGCTCGGCGGGCAGGCGATCCGCGCCGGCGACAAGGTCGTTCTCTGGTACAACTCGGCGAACCGCGACGAGGCGTTCTGGCCCGACCCCTACCGCTTGGACGTGACGCGCACCCCGAACGACCACGTCGGCTTCGGCGCCGGCGGCCCCCACTTCTGCCTGGGCGCGAACCTGGCCCGCCGCGAGATCAAGGTGATGTTCGACGAGCTGCTGCACCGCCTGCCCGACATCCATGTGACGGGCGCGCCCGACATGCTCCTGTCGGCGTTCATCCACGGCATCAAGCGCATGCGGGTCGAGTTCACGCCGGCGCGGTGATCTGCGGCCCCCGCTGGACGGTGGGCGCTTGCGTCCGCGTCGTGTATTGACGTATATAGGTCTCTGTACTTACGCAGAAGAGGTCCGCATGGCGCGCAAGTCGACAGCGACGAGTCCTAGGGACCGCAAGGTGCCTAGAACCTACCGCCTGGCGCCAGGGAAGGTGGCCGCGGCCCAGCGTGTCCTCCGCGCCTCCACTGCCACGGAAGCGATCGAGACCGCGCTGGACCTGGTTCTCTTCCGCCGCGAGCTCGTCAGCGGGACCCGGGCCATGCTGGGTGTCCGGATCACGCCACCAGATAAGACGGCTCGGTGAGCACGGCCCCTGCGCGGAAGTACGTTCTCGACACGAACCTCTTCATCCGAGCGTTTCGCGAGCCCGCTGCCAACGCCGAGCTCCAGAGGTTCCACCTCTTGTTCGCTCCGTTCGAGTTCCTGAGCGCCGTTGTGGTGCAAGAGCTGCTCGCCGGCACGCACACGCGGGCCGATCTCCGCAAGCTCCAGCGCCGCGTGCTGAACGTGTTTGCGCGCCGAGGGCGCATCGTTGCACCCTCCGCCCGCGCATGGGAACAATCGGGGATCGTTCTGGCCGACCTCGTACGACGCGAAGGGCTGGAGCTGCACCGCCTCTCGAAGGCATTTGGGAACGACGTCCTCTTGGCGCTGTCGTGCCGTGAGGCGGGGTTGGTCCTCGTGACCGACAACAGTCGAGACTTCGCTCGAATTGCGCGGATCAGGACCTTCGAGTTCACCGAACCGTGGCCAGCTCCGAGCCACGGCGGTTTCACGGGCTGACGTGGGCCGCGAAGAGCGCGACCTCCAGGACCGAAAAGGCGGGACCACCGCGGATCCGCGACGGTCTCTCTCCGATCAGCTTAGCGCCGAGCTTCCTGTAGAAAGCTTCAGCCGGCGGGTCCGAGACGATCTGCATCACCCGGCAACCGTCCTGCCTCGCGGCCTCCGAACACTTCTCGAAGAGGGCTCTTCCGATCCCAAGTCGCTGTACGGAAGGCAAAACCCAGAGGTGCTCGAGGACGGCCAGGACGGTGTCACGCTTCTCGACTGCGCCGAAGCCGACAATCCGCCGGTCGAGACGCGCCTCAAAGCACGCGCAACACCCGAGGTACTCTTCGTCGATCCTCAGCAAGGGAATTGCAGCTTCCAGGTATCCTTGGTCATAGTTCCAGCTTCGTTTGGCAGCTTCGATCACGGCATTGATCTGCTCCACGTTCCGGCTCGCGGCGTGGAGGATCTCGAGGCCGCTCGTGTCTTTGGCCAATCGGTGGTGTCCCTCGGTCCCGCGGCGGCCGCGGATCAGCTCGCGCCGATCGCGCGCCGCTCCAGCACGACACCGCCCTTGATCACCGCCCGGATGCGGGAGACCGCATCGAGGTCCTGCGTCGGATCGCCGTCCACCAGTAGCAGGTCGGCGCGCTTGCCCTCGGCGACCACGCCGAAGTCGGGCTCCTTCCCGTCGGCGAGGAAGCGGGCCGCGTCGAGGGTGGCGGCGCGGATCGCCTGGGCGGGCGTCAGGCCCGACTCGGCGAGGAGGTGGAGCTCGCGGTGGAGGCCGGCGCCGGGGAAGACGCCCGCCTGCATGTCGCTGCCGGCGAGGATCGTGACGCCGGTCTCGTGCAGGCGCCGCACGTTGTCGCGCCAGGCCTGGCGCTGCGCGCGCATCTTCTCGAGGTAGGGCCCGAAGAGTCCGAAATCGTAGCCGGCGGGGACGTGATCGAAGGCGGCGAGGACGTCAGCGGGCGCGATCTCGCGCTCGAGCGGCGTTGGCGGGCGCGGGCCCTGGCCAACCAGCGCGTAGCTCTCGAACACGACCGTGGTGGCCACCATCGGGATGTGGAAGCCGGCGAGCACCGGGATGGTCTCGTCCGCGATGCGCTCCTTGTAGACGCCGTGCATCCAGGCGGCCACGCCGGCCCGCGCGGCGTCGAGCGCGTCCTCGACCGTGCCGATGTGCGCCACGGCGCGCACGCCGCGGCGGCGCGCTTCGTCCACCACGGCCGCGAGCACCTCGCCGCCGATGCGCGGCGCCTGGTCGGGGAGGTGGTCGACGCCGATCTTGATCACGTCGGCGCCCTTGCCGACCACCTCGTCGACGGCCGCGCGCGCGGCCGAAGGCGTGTCGACCTGGACCGCGAGGCGCGGGATCAGGTACCAGCGGAGCCACCACGGCGCGAGCTGGCGCAGGACGGGCACGGGGTGACCGCCCGGCGCGGTGAACATGGGCCCGGCGGCGTAGATGGTCGGCCCGAGCAGCTCGCCGCGCGCGACGCGCTCCCGGCGCGGGAAGATCTGGCTCGCGATGTCCGCCGGGTCGAGGATGGTGGTCACGCCGCAGTAGAGGTAGGCGCGCAGGTTGGCATCGAGGTCGGGCATCCCCCCCACCCAGGGCGGCGCGGGGTTGCCGCCCACGTGCCCGTGCATGTCGATCAGGCCGGGCAGGAGGGTGGCGCCGCCGCCCGCGATCGTCGCGGCGCCCGGCGGCGCGCTGACGGTCCCCGCCGCCGCCACGCGGCTCACGCGGTCGCCGAGCAGCAGCACGTCGCGGTGGGGCACAGGCGTCCCCGTCTCGACGTCGAGGACCGACACGTCGCGGATCAAGAGCGCGGGCGGCGGGTGCTCCGGCCGCCGTACCAGCTCCGGCGGCCGCGAGCAGGCCGCGAGGAGGACGAGGACGACGCCGGCGACCAGGCGGCGCAGGATCAGTACCCGTCCAGCCGCGCCATCCGGTCGCGGTGCCAGGCCGCGTCGCCGCAGGTGAGCTGCGCCGCGCGCGCGCGCTTCAGGAAGAAGCCGATGTCGTGCTCGTCGGTCATGCCGATGCCGCCGTGCATCTGCACTCCCTCGTTGCCGATCAGCAGGAACGCATCCGAGCAGCGCGCCTTGGCGAGGCTCGCGGCGCGCGCGACGGCGGTGTCGTCGCGCCCCTCGTCGAGCACGCGGTGCGCGTGCATGACCGCCGAGCGCGCGAGCTCGAGCTCGACGAACATCCGCGCCGCACGGTGCTTGAGCGCCTGGAAGCTCCCGATCGGCACGTCGAACTGGATGCGCGTCCTCAGGTAGTCGATCGTCATCGCGAAGGCGGCGCTCATGCTGCCCAGCATCTCGGCGGTGAGGCCGACGGTGGCGCGGTCGAGGACGCGGGCGAGGAGCGGACCGCCGCCGCCGACTTGGCCGAGCACGGTGTCGGTCTCGACGCGGGCGTCGGCCAGGTGGAGGAGCGCCGCGCCCCGGCTGTCGACGCGCATCTGCCGCTCGAGCGCCAGGCCGGGCACGTCGGGGCGGATCACGAAGAGCGTAATGCCGTCGGCATCGCGCGCGCCGCCGGCCGTGCGCGCCGACACGACGAGGCGGTCCGCCGCGGCGGCGTCGAGCACCTGGATCTTCTCGCCGCGGAGCCGCCAGCCACCGCCGGCGCGCTCGGCGCGCGTCTCGACGTGGTGCGGGTCGTAGCGGCTGCCGGGCTCCTGCCAGGCGAGTGCCAGGAAACGTTCCCCCGCGGCCACGGCGGGGAGGTGCTCGCGGCGCTGCGCGTCGGTGCCGCCGAGCAGGATCGCGTTCGCGCCGAGGAGGACGGTCGACAGCATCGGCTCCGGCATGAGGCCGCGCCCGAGCTCCTCCATGACGACCATCAGGTCCCGGTAGCCGAGCCCGAGGCCGCCGTGCTCCTCGGGCAGGATGATGCCCGTCCAGCCGAGCCGCGCCATCTCGCGCCAGAGCTCGCGCGAGAAGCCGTCCGGGTCGGCCGTGTCGCGCAGCGTGCGGATGCGCTTCAGGGACGAGCGCCCCGCGACGAACTCGCGTGCCGTGTGCTGGAGGAGCTCCTGCTCTTCCGAGAGGACGAGGTCCATCAGTCGGGCAGCCCGAGCACGCGCTTGGCGATGATGTTGAGCTGGACCTCCGAGGTGCCGCCCTCGATCGAGTTGCCGCGCGAGCGGAGCCAGTCGCGCGTCACCTTGAGCTCCTCCTCCGCGAAGCCGGGGCCCTCCCAGCCGAGCGCCTGCGGCCCCAGGGTCTCCACCATCAGCTCGCGGCGGCGCTGGTTCAGCTCCGTCCCGTAGAGCTTGAAGATCGACGACTCGGGGCCGGGCTTGTGGCCGGCCTTGGCGCCGTCGCGCGCGCGCGCCAGCGTCAAATCGAGGCAGGCCTGGTCCATCTCGAGCTGTGCGATGCGGTCGCGGAGGCGCGCATCGGCGACGCGGCCGCTCTCCTCGCCGAGGTAGCGGCGCGCGAGCGCCACCAGGCGCTTCGCGTCGTCGCGTTCCTTGAAGGCGTCGGCGATCATGGTGCGCTCGTGGCCGAGGAGGGCCTTCGCCAGGAGCCAGCCGCCGTTCATGCGCCCGACCACGTTGCGCACCGGCACGCGTACGTCGGCGAGGAAGGTCTCGCAGAAGGGCGAGGAGCCGCTGATCAGCTTGATGGGCCGCACGGTCACGCCCGGCGTCTCCATGTCCATGAGCAGGAAGGTGATGCCCGAGTGCTTCGGCGCCTCGAAGTCGGTGCGCACCAGGATGAACATCCAGTCCGCCTTGTCGGCGAACGAGGTCCACACCTTCTGCCCGTTCAGCACGAAGACGTCGCCGTCGCGCACGGCCCGGGTCTGGAGGCCCGCCAGGTCGGAGCCCGCGCCCGGCTCGGAGTAGCCCTGGCACCAGCGGATCTCGCCGCGCACGATGGGCGGCAGGTGCGCGCGCTTCAGCTCCTCGCTCCCCTCCTGCAGCAGGAGCGGGCCGATCATGGAGAGGCCGAAGCCGACGAGCGGCGGGCGCAGACGCAGCTTCGCCATCTCCTCCGCCAGCACCTTCGCCTCGGCCTTCGAGAGCCCGCCGCCGCCGTACTCGCGCGGCCAGGTGGGCGCCGTCCAGCCGCGCTCTGCCATGACGTCGAGCCAGCGCTTGACGTCGTCGGGGTAGCGCATCTTTCTGCCGCCCCAGCAGATGTCGTCGGGACTCTGCGGCGGCGTGTGCATCGACGCCGGCGCGTTGGCGACCAGCCAGCGGCGGGTCTCCTCGCGGAAGCTCTCCAGGTCGGCCATGCGGCCGACGCTAGTCGAGCGCGCGCCGTAGATCAACGGACGGCGCGCGTCGGTAGTGGGTCATTTTGAATCCTTGAAGCCTGCTGCTTGACACGGGGTGTAGGGTGTCTCTGTTCCCTGATACGCCCGCGCACGGCTCCCACGAGCGC
>Ga0137403_10004836_pt1 | contig 15774 bp, 17 predicted proteins | sample CZOMad2_1_16fung_FD_122057 | JGI IMG/M metagenome (GOLD analysis project Ga0137403, IMG submission 122057) | Vadose zone soil fungal communities from Angelo Coast Range Reserve, California, USA - CZOMad2_1_16fungal (Hybrid Assembly) | ecosystem: Environmental > Terrestrial > Soil > Vadose zone... | reverse complement strand
CGAATTTGCCATCGAGAATTCAAATAATCTCGATCTGCCCCTTGGCAGTCCGGAAGAACATTCATCGGATGAGGTTTGTGCTTACTGCGAACCGGCGAGCGGAATGCGAGCTATGGATGGTTTGGTTGGTTTCCCCAATATGCGAAAAGAACTTTCTTGCCGTGCGGTTCGTTGTAGTGTTTGCTGGCAACTTCAGTCGTTACAAACGCCGAATTAATCTTGACAAGTACCCTCGGATCATCAAAAGTCATCGCCCAACGACTTTGACCGTCGTCTTTGTGGAGAATGCCCAGGCTATACGCCACCTCTTTAACGCCGGCCTTCTCGCCCCAGACATGAAAAACCACATTTGCCTTGAACTGACTGGGGGTCTCCAAGTCATAGGCATAAAACACGAGTGATTTTCCTTCAACATAAAAAACTCGCCCAAACGAGCGGTCCCGCTTTCCGTTCGAATCCGCATCGTAAACATCCACGATGTGCAGGTTCCGTGTGGCTACCAGATCACCCAACTCCAGCTTGGCAGACTTAAGATCGTTCTGACGGCGGAGCTCCTCTTCTGTCGTGTCAAGTTTCGCTGCCAGATCTTCGCTCATCTGTCTCTGCACACCAAGTTTGACTTCGGACTCTGCGAATCGCTCGCTGAGTACCTCGACCCGGCTTTGAAGTGCCGCTACCTTATTTTGCGCATCCTGAAGCTCGACTGAAGAGCGCTCCGATGTACCCTTCGCTTGGACCGTAAGCGCAGCCAGTTTGTCCTTGGCAGTCGTCAACTCATCGCTCACCGACTGTTTTTCGCGCTGCAAAATCGAAAGCTCCTGTTTCAGCTTCGCAATCGTGCCTTCTAGCTGCGATTTCTCACCCTCAAGCTGACTCACATAGTCAGAGTCACTCACTAGCGAATTCCGCGCTGATGCCGCCGTACTCGGCGCCTCGACTTGAGCAGGTTGCTGCGGTGTGTGCTTGCCTTTCTCTACGCCGGCATAGAACATCGCAGCGCCAACAATCACGCAGACCGCCATCACCGCCGCGGAGCGCGACAACAACGAAAAAAGTCTTGATTTTGGCCCGAAGAGGACGGGTTCGACATGTCTGCCTTGTTCTCCACCCTGTCCTTTTTCGAACGTTGAGGATGATGCCTTTCCAAGAAGAACCGGCTGCGGGCGCTGCCCTCCATTGATTTCGTTGGCCAATTCTTCCGAAGCCATCCGCGACAGAAACCTATCCCGCATGCCGTCCAGCGGCACAATGTCCGCAGCCGACGCGCCATTTTCAGCGAGCAGTGGCATAACCTGGACACTTACCCGCCCAACAGACCACAGAAACTCACGGCACCGATCGCAGGTGCGGATATGTGCGTTCAATTCACTCATTTCTTTCCCGCCGAGCTGGGCCGTGGCCGCTAATGCACACATTTCTTTATACCGTCCATGGCTTTTTGGCCACAGGCGGACGGCAGCACGCACGAGTTTGCTTTTGCTATTCATGGCCGTTCCCAAACGCTGTCCGAAGAGCCGCGAGGCCGCGGTATAGATCGTGTCGAATCGCGTGCACAGATTCTCCCAGGCGGTCAGCAATTTCTTCCGCTGTTAGCCCCTCGTAGTACGTCAACTCGACAACTGCCCGCTGACGCGGCTTGAGCTTTCCCAACATCTCTTCTGCGAGCCGCATCACTTCCGGCGATTCGACCGCCAGTGGGCAACTCGCCCCACTTTCTAGCACAGCTTCGATTTCCTCCCAACGGTAGAAGTGGTTGGCAACAAGATGCCGCTTCCTGTGCAGGGCCCCATGGTGGGCAAACTGCAAGAGCCATCCCTTAAGTATGCCCTTCCGACTATCAAAATTTGCCGCGGTTCGAAAGATGTCGAGAAAAACAATCTGGACAACTTCCTCGGCCTCCCCCGGATCTCGAACGATTCGCAAAGCTATGCTGAACACAAGATGGTGGTATCGGTCAAATAAAACTGTGAGGGCTTCGTGACGGCCGCTCCTAAGAAATTGCATCAGTTCTTCGTCGGAGAGATTAGAAATACTAGAGTCTGAGTCGAGGGGATAGCACTGAGCTAGCGCGCGGACAGGAGTGTCTTTCGCGCTCACGGCTTCATAGACCTCGACTGGAAGATGTGTGTTGTTGAATTTGGTCGGGAAACCGACCACTCATGCGTGTCCAGATTACGAGACGTCGACCTTGACTTGCAGCCAGTCAAACCGAACTCTCCACATTTTCCGGGGACAAGCCTGCAACGGGACCGTTGGGACTCTTACTCAGACCAGTACGTTTCGACCTTCCTCTGAGCGGGGATATCTTCCGCCCGGAACAGCCTTTTGTCAAGGCCGTAGCATATATGCCAAGTGAAAACACGTTACAACTAAAGAGGTTATTAGCAGATTGGGCGGTCGGCGTCTTGTCGCAACTTCTTAGGGAGCGTAACAATCCTGATCCGATTTCACCCGCACGTAGCAAGCGACCTAAATTTAGATCCTGTTGTTTAGAGATAGGCAAAGAAACCACATGATGCAAGACGCCGAGGCAAGATGACCATTCCTCAACAAATGAAATCGACTCTGACCTGCTGCAATTTGATATTTTGCTCGGTTTTCCGACCAGACAAGAGCGTCGAATAGCTCCGGTAGGAACTTCACCTTCTCGTGGAGGTAGCCAACAGACGGGAGCTCGTCTTGGCAATCCGCGAGGGCTCACATGGCCCTCCTTGTACGCCTGCCCCCGCTGTAGCCGGCATCCAGCGCTTCGCGCAGTCTTCTCGCCTCAGCGTCAGCCACTCGACTGACCCATTCTGAGGCATTCATAGATTGCGGATCGTAACTTCCCGCCTGTCGACCTATCGCCGCCAGGATGCTGTTGATCGCTTTGTTGCGGACTTCGGCGTCTCTTCCAAACCAGCGAATTGCTGATGCCTTCAGATCAGCGCCATACGAGTCGTAAACTGTAACGAGTGCGCAGGCATCTTGTGAATTTGCCGCCAGGCGCACGAGGGCCTCTCGCGCAACTCGCGAACGCTCACTTTGTTGAAATCGATAGTTCCTGCGATAAGCGAAGGTTCTTGCGCGTGTTTTCATTGCCGCCTCGCGGAATACGCCACTGCAAGAGCAATGAATTCAAAGCCAAGAATGACGAGTATCCTCCGTAGGAAAATACTCATCAGAAAGAGAACATAGCCTGCGCGATGCGGGCGAAGAAAAAACAAGTTCAACCTCGTTTCGGAGCTGAGAAAGCCTTCGGTGTGGTACTGAGGGAAATTCGGAAAAGTATGGGCCTTTCCCAAGAGGAATTTGCGTTTGAGACGGGCCTAGATCGAACGACAATAAGCATGCTGGAACGCGGCCTCATGAGCCCAACACTAAGAACACTGGTTCGGCTATCCAAAAGAGCCCGCCTAATGCCGTCCGAGATGATACGAAGGGCCGAAAAGACGAAGCTCTTCTGGGCATGAGGAATGCCCGTTCGACTTCCCGCTTCTTCACAGGGAAACAAGGTTTGGCGGCACTGCTCTTCCTTTTGATCATTTCCGATCCGATCTCGATCATGCGAGAAATAGCGCCCGTCAAGCAGCACGGCCCGAATTCCTCATCGTGAGTTTGCTCAAGCCAAATTTGACACCAGACTACACGTTACAGCGATACTATGTCAATAGTATTACGTATTCCATACTAAGTTGTGGAGCGCCCGTTCCTACTACTGTGTATGCGGGATGAGCGTAGACAGCCAAGCCAAACTGTTCGGGCAAAGACTCCGACAACTCAGATTAACGAAAAAGCTCAAGCAGCATCAACTGGGTAGAATGATAGGAGGCAAAGGCGATCAGTACATTAGCGACCTCGAACGAGGCCGCGGTCGCCCTCCATTTGAAGTTCTTTGCGCTCTCGCTGAGGCTCTGGACGTTCCTATGTTTGAGCTGTTTTGCTTCCAGGGCATCGAAGACGATTCAAAGAGTTTAAAGAAGAAAATCGAGAGCTGGATGCAGGGCTCCGATACCGAAGAAGTGCGCAAACTCTATCGCCTCATGCTTGTTGCCTTTGAGAAGCATTCCAGGCATGCCTGACTAAGTCCGGGGGTGGTTCAACTGTTCTTTCACCGCCACACCGTGGCCGACCGGACGTCATTTCACTTTCTTGGCCAGTGCTATTGCGTGCCGCTCGCTCTGTGGAGTCCGCCGGGTCGAGTGAGTTCGAGGTCACACTTCAGACCTGGCGCTGCTGTGTCGCCGTCCTGAGGGCGCGAATGAATCGCTGCAATTGTCTTTGGTTCTTCCCAATCGGGATGGCAAACAAGCACCTCAACGGTGAGAGAACATCCAGCTGCTGTTTGCATAAGATATGGACGGAATCCCACATCTCCTCTTCTTTTCCGGCTCGCATCCGTTCGCTGGGAAGTAAGCGCGATCCGACGGGGACGTCGAATTGAGCCGTCGAGCAGAGGGCAGACGAACGCAACTCTCGTCAACCCCGAGGGACGACGAGAATCCTTCACGGGTGCTTCGATAGATCGGGTTAGTTAGAAAACCGACCGCCGTTTCAAATCAGAATGCGTCGGCGGCTACCTCATTTTTCGCGAAATGGTCATCTTGCCTCGTCGTCCTCCATCATGCCGGTTCCTTGGCTTGGCTTCGTGCAAGCTGCGTATTGGGGTGGTTTGCGCTGCGTAGTCAAACCAGATCAGGCTTAGTACGATCGCTGAGGTCTAGCAAGGATACGAGCGCATGCCGATTTGCCGTAAGCTCTTTGGTTTGCACGAATTGCCAAATGGCGTCCGAACAAGGGGATTGACAGGTGAAGGCTCTGAGCGATACACGGCCATCCATGGAGAATGGTCGAGGTGTGATGCTTCGGCCGAGATGGCAAATGGTAAGGTCGTGTGTTCGCTTGGTATACCAATCAGGTGTGAGTTCCTTGAACGGATCTCGTCTCCGAAGATCACTGTTCGCTACAGACTGCGACCATATTCGTAACATATTTATTACACATATGTTAGCACTGGCTGCCGTCACAATATTGCCTAGTGCGGCGAGTGTTATCGAAAGTTCATCCCCAGCAGCTCCCTCGCCACAGTCTGCTTGGGCGATTGACAGTCGCGTCTTTGCTTGCTATAACAAGCATACTTTTGACCGCCTTGAAGATGCGAGGGAGGCCATGCACCCAGGGGAAGAACTCAAGGAAATTCGAACGCGCCTCGGGATTACCACTCGCCAGGTGGCAGAGCGTAGCACGAAGATCGCAGAGCAAGAGAAGAATCCTGAGTTTCTGATATCTAATTCCTGGCTGTCGCAGCTCGAGACCCACCCCGCAGCGCTTCCCAGCGTCCACAAGCTATTTACGCTCGCCTGCATTTATCATGTCGGTTACGCGCGTCTGCTGTTGCTCTATGGGATCGAACTTCAGAAGATCTCCGTGTACCAAGATCAGATGCCGATTCAAAAGACTCACCCGATTCGGGTAGATGCATCAGAACGGCACACCGCGGTCGAACTTCCACTACGCTTTGATTCAGGGCTAAATCTGAACAAGACGAATCTATTGTCTCGGATGATCGAGGCCTGGGGCCAAGTGCCACTCGAAGTATTGCGCTGTTTGGACCTCCGCCATCGGTCCTACGGCTTCATTGGAATAGATGACTACACCCTGTACCCCTTAATAAAACCGGGGTCGTTTATTCAGATCGATCCTGAAATCAAAAAGCTGAAAGCCCAAATAAGCCGCACTGAATTTGATCGGCCGATTTATTTCCTTGACCTTAGAAACGAGTACGCGTGTGGCTGGTGCGAATTGCTTGGTGACAAGCTCTTAGTCGTGCCTCACCCTCTCTCTCCATGCAAGATACGCGCGTTCACGTACCCCGAGGAAGCTGAAATTCTGGGTCAAGTGACCGGGATGGCTATGCAGATCTCGCCCTATTCAGATCACGTGCATCCCGAAAATTCAGAGTCAGTCGAAAGGAGTCGATGAGTGCGGTGGGCGGGTAGTGGCCAGAACCTGGCTGCGACCTTCTACAAATAGGCGGCCGACCCCTCGAGCAGTTCGACTAGACCGTAAGCTCAGGGCCATCCCATGTCGATGGCTTTCACGAACGCGCGAGCGTAGCTGGGGTACATCGAGAGGCGAACCAACGAAGAATCCCCCGAAAGGAGAGGGTTGAGGGGAATAATGGGTGAACTTCAACAATTCTTCTGGGGCTTCGCCGGAAGTATGGCGGTAGAGATACTTGACCTCAATGATATATTCGAGAACGAACGGATACGGATTCCTGCCCGGTACAAGTCCAAATTCTATTGGTTTGTCCGCATGTGCCTTGCTGCTGCAGGCGGAGGATTGGCCGTCGCTTACAGTGTGCAGACGCCCATGCTCGCATTTAACATAGGTGCATCGGCTCACCTACTAATCCGTGCTCTGTCGAAACGGCAGGCCCGGGAAGTGCCGACGCAGCCTAGTGCGTCTGATACACCAGCGAAATGAGGCGGACAACGAAGGGCGCTTGCCCTTGCTCCCTGAGTTTCCCCCATCTGTTGTCAGCATCATTTCAATGTGAATCGTTGACGTGCTTCCGCGGCGATGGTCGACTGGAGATCAACAACAGCAAGGCAGAACGAGCGTTGCACGCTGTGGCTCTCGGCAAAAATAACTATTTGCCTTCCATCTACAAATTAACGCGCAGACCACTAGCGATACGCGTAGCAAAGTTCTATTTACGTGCTCTTTCTAGATCGTAAAGGATCTGTGACCCGAAAGTAGGTGGCGGAAGTTGCGGATTCCGGTCTTGGCGCCCTTCGCCAGTCTTTTATAATCGCGTTCGAGCATGACCTGTGTCTCTGGTTGTTCCTGAGGTTGGTGGGACCATAGGTGCGTGACGCAGAGGCTCAGGACGCCAAAATAGAATGTTTGGTGGAAAGTCACCCAGAAATCGCTAAATTTCTCCCCGCTCCAGGAGGCAAATGCCAGCCAGATAATGCTCTCGCCTATAAACAGCCCATACCCCAATAAGATGCCTCTCAAATTCCTTCCAAAGGGTATCGAATAAAACCGAAACAAAGCGACTAGCGCGCCGAGAGCGAGCGCCTGCACTGTTCGTAAAGCCCGCTCTATCTCCAAGATTGAAACTATCAACCGCCATTGCATTTCATTCGAGCTATCAACAATCGCCTCCGTCAACGCCAGAAGAAACACAAAACACAGCAAAGTCCGGGCCATTCGAGCAGTCCCAGGGTACGCCGAGAGCCCCACCCGGTAAACTTCAAAAACAACCCCACACCCGATCACAACGCCCAGCAATTCCGTAAACCAATACGTAGACGAATACAATCGCGGACTTGCATGAAAAACGAAAAATCGCACCAGGGCCTGCAACCAGACGAACAGTATGTAAGCGTAAAATGCAGGGTACCGAGATAAGAGCTTCCCTCGCAGCCCCCGGACCAGCAACACAGCTTCGAGCACGATGCAGCCCCACCAAAGCAACTGGGCGGACATGAAGTTTAGGATCAATTGCGGGATAAACACGGGGGGATACAGCACCGGCGCAGACGAGAGATACCAATAGAAAACAAGCGAAGCGCCACAAACGGCGAGGATGAGATAAAAGAAAAAAATCGAAATCAGTCGTTTAGGCAAATCAAATCGCGTTAGGCGAGTGCAGAATTGCCCAGTGACTCGCAAAACAGAAAAACTCATCAATCCCGACCTCTGTATGCCTGGATAGCATTGTAAACCCCGACGGATAGAAATCCCATTAGGGTCATCAAATCCGCTCCATCAACAATGTATCTCAAGGGAATTCTATCGAAGAATTTGACGTCCTGACTTCCCCAGTAGCTCTCGATCGCCCATTGAATCAAACGAATTAACCCAAGCACAACAAGGAGGGCTATTGTGTGGGCCGAGAGTTCCAGGAGGGTACGGAGCAAGCGTTTGATAGTGCTCTTCGATTTTCGATCCATTTAAACCGGAATTTCCGATTTCAACTTTATCTTTGCGCAGAACCATATGCCGGCGGCTCTCTCGTGTCAACCTCAGATCGCTCCGGCTACGGTTGGATGGCGAGCGCGCTTCGTTTAGCCATTCTGCTGAGTGGCTTCGTCTGTTTCTCGCCTCCACGAGCCTTCACACGCCGCCAAGCCCGTCTCGAACCAATGCAAAGTGGAGGTCAGAGCTACAGGCCGCTCCCAGACCTTGTCCGAGCCCATCAGCGGAAAGGCCGGATCTCTCGCCAGCCGTGTGGCATCGTTCAGGTCTTCATACCCAGCCAACCGGCCGTAGGCAGACTGTCGGAACACATCCGCCAAGGGAAACTGCGTATTGCGCCCAGGGCGGGAATCCACCAAGTGTTTCTGAATGAGTCCTATCAAGCCGGGGCGTTCATCGAGTTCGCGAACCAGCAGCAAACCGTCATCAGAAGTCACCCCGATCCTTGAAAATCGACCCGTAAAGACCTGTCGAACGAGAGTTGAAAGGGCAGACTTTGGCTCTCACCCAATGGGTGTCCACCTCCGAAAAGCTGCCCTGTGTTCGGTTCACGCATCAACACAGGCGGCGCGTATCTTCTACATCCTTACTTTTCACCGAGTTTCAAATCGAAAATCCGAGTTCAAGTACGAAGCGCTAGGCCGTTTCGTAGAGAGAAAGGCTCCCTGATGTGGCTTGTACGGAATGATAATGGCCTGTGTTTCGCTCGTAGTCATGCCTCGGCTTTCTCGCGCGAAGGGCTGCGTGCACCTGAAGAGCGCTGCGATGAATGCAGACGGAACGTTTCTTGCATTAAAGAGGGACGGGGCTACGCTGGCTAGCAACGAATCTAATTTCCTTTCTTGTGAGAGCTACAGCGCGCCGCTCGCCCGGTGCAGTCCGCCAGATCGAGGGAGTTCGAGATCGCACTTTAGAGCCGGCACTGCTGTGTCGCTGTCCTGAGGGCGCGAATGAATTGCCGCAATTGTCTTTGCTTCTTCCCATTCTGGGTGACAAACAATCACCTCAACGGTGAGGGACCCATCCGACTGCTCTTTGCACAGGATTTGAACGGAATCCCACACCTCCTCATCTTTTCCCGCTCGCATCCGTTGGCCGACACGCACCGATAGTGAGTCCGTGCCCACCTCAAACCGCCCTTGGCTCCCTGCCTCACAACGCACTTGGAACTTCCGCCTGTCAGGCGGCGCCATTAGATCCACGCGAGGCTCCTTGACCACTTGTAATAAGGGTTTTCAGCGTGCGGTTTGATACCATACCGAGCAAGAAAACTGGCGGTGGCAGGTAGCTCAGTGACTACCCGCGGGGACACAGGTTCAGAAATTGCGACCTAACTAACTGCTGATTTATGCTGGCTCTAAGAGCCTCTCCGTTTTCGACTTTCTAACATCCGACGAGATTGCCATTCGCATTGAAGCCACTTGCGATGAAGCTCTGGGAAAGGCGCTCGATTCCTCAACACACTTCGTCGCGTGTTGAGCAAGACTGAGGAAGCTGATCGTGAGCTAATTCTCCTCATGGCGCATAAATGGCCCGACCCAACCTAATGCGTAAAGCCAACTGCATCAACAGGGTTTCTGGAGCGGGCGATGGGGATCGAACTAAAAGCGACGCTGAAGACGCGTAAGTTCAGAACTCCTGACATGGTTTGCCCGAAACTTGTCCGCTTTTTACTTCAAGACAGGGCGGGTGCGACCACATAATACATTTGGAGCTGGGTGCCCGGGAACAGCGTGTTTGTTTTGTTTAGTGCGTCACAAAGGGATTCGAGGACACGCGACCGATGTGGCGAACTGAGCGGGGCTAGCCTTATCCGAAGTTGGTCACCGGTAGGCTCAATGTCCGCTGTATCCTGCAGCGCCATCTGAATGAAAGTACGCCCTTCATCTTCAATGCGGCTGTAGTGGGGACGAATCAGCTCAACCAGATCGCTTTCCGTATGGTAGGCAACCATTTTCAAAACGTTGGTTAGGTGTTTGCGTTCGATAGAAAGTTTCACCATCTCCTGGCCCTCTTGGGCATCCGCAACGGTCACGCGAGCCGGAAGAGAGTCACGCCGAGCCTGGAGTTTCTTGATGTGCTTTGTGGCCTTGTCAATCTCCATACGAATTTTCTCTTCCGCAATCGCAAAACCAGGGTCTGTGGATGTGCGCCTATTGATGTAATCGATTGCCGTTGTCCCATAGCTTTCCCGTAGTTTCCTGAGATGAACGCGTGCAGCGTGAACTTCTTTCACGGCGGCTTTTCGTGCCGGGTTGGGGACGGAACGGCTGGGATCGTCGGGTTCGACCTGATAATCCGCGAGAGCATCGATCAGATACTCCTCCCGCAGGTACTTGAAGAAATTCTCCTGGCGCCAGCGTTCGAACATGCGATGAGCCACCACGATGGCACGCAGGTCCCAGCGGCTGGTCACCATCGGCGTCTGATGGCCGGTTTCTGTCAGACGAGTTACCTGACGGAGTCGAAGTGTGCCGTTGAGGAAGCGGACGGGTTGATCATGGAGCAGATATTCCACCCACCGACCGTCCAGCTTGGCCTTGTGCAAAGTGAATCTCTTTTCCGCGATGTGGCGGATGTGCCCCTTGCGATAGGTCAAGATGTCAAAACCCATAGCCAGCAGCTCCTGAAATACTTCTGGGCTCCAACCAGCGCGATCAAAAACAACTGTGGAGTGCCGGTGCGGTCCCAGCAGTTCGCGTACTTCGCGTAGCACTGGTATAAGCATTTTGGTCATGGCGGCGTTGGCATCAGCAGTGACCACAAACAGGGGATCGCCGCGCTCGTCGTTGACCCAATAATCGGTGCTCGCAGGTGCAGCCAGATGCATGCGCGTCACATAGGCTTTGGGAATTTGGTGTTTGCCGTGATAGGCCCGAACGTGGCCGTCTATATAAAGAAAACCGAGAACCTTGCCCCGCCCGGTGATGCGTTGCCGCGCGATTTCCCGACCGAGTCGATAGCTGCCCTTCAGAGCAGCGAGACGTGCGAGTTTACGGCGCAATGTTTTCACTTCGGGCATGCGATCCAGGCCGACAAGACGGCCCAGTTCTCCCGGCGAATACTCCTTGAGCATCTCCGGCCGCGGGATCCGCAAAAGCGCCAACAGAACATAAGCAACCAGAGTTGTGCGCAGTCCGTAAAAGGCGGGACCGAGGCTGCCGTAAATCTTTTCGGCCATGGAGAGCAGGCCACTGGCAACGAGCGCAGGAATGGCCAACAGGACACCGGCTCGGGGCAGATTTTGGGTTGCAGCAAACACCGGAACGGCATCGTAGAGAAGTCCCATGGCGGCCAGGAGCCGATCCATCGAGCGATCGAGAGGATTAGCATCGAGGCTTTTCACCGGAGTATCTGCTTGCCTTGCCTCCCTCTTGGATGGAGTCAGTTCCGCAGCAGGCAGAGTCTCCCTCAGCGGGCTACCGGAAACCGTGCTCGGTGGTGCTGGTGAAACAGTTTCCGGCAAAAAGAGGAGAGCTGGTTCAGGATCCGGGTTCCAGCCGAGTCGCCGGAGACCCTTCCGGACGGCCGTTTCGCTGAGGCCCAGCCGGCCAGCAATCCATCGATTGCTCATCCCTTTGGCCTTGAGACGAAGAATGGTTCGGTCACGCGCATGGATTTTCTTGTGCCCGAAAGCAGTGCCGGAGGGGCGTCCTTCTGGTCGCACGAGCGCGCTCAAGCCACCCGCCTTTAAGCGTTCTTGGTAGCGTCGAAGCGCTCGGGCTGAGTAGCCGAAGCAGCGTGCGATGTCGTTCTGATCTGCATATCCCGCTTCGAAAAGCTGAACCATGGCGTAGGCTTCAGCCGAGCGATCATCGATGGAGTAATGAGAAAAGACAACACCCTGGACAAAAACCACTCGCTGTTTTTCCTCGGTCTGAACGCTAACGCGATCGTTGACAAAGACGGTACCCGGAGATGGAGTGGGGCGAACAAAAAGTTCTTTTTGGTGTGGAGCCGGATGCATCGTTTCTTGGTATGCCTGATGGGCCCACGGATTGAAAAAAGCGGACAGGTTTAGGTTCGCACCCAGAGGAAGGAAAAACCAAGCCGGCGCGACTGTGAAGGATATACGCGATGAATACTTGGGCGCTCTCAGATGAGGCAGAATCGTGCGATTTCCAATTGCGAATCCTGAAAAAGCGGACAGGTTTAGGTTCGCACCCTAGTTCCCCCAAACCATCATTTTAAAGGCCATCTTGGAGCATGTCAGGAGTTCTGAAGTTACTGATTCTATTAACCGAGAAAAACGACAAAAACACCGAATTCACCCAACTGAGGTACACGCCAGGTACACGGAAGGCGTGGATTCGTTGCCGCCACATCCAACAGGAGATTGTGCTGCCTCTGTGCTGGTAGTATGCCTGCATGATTGATGTCCCGCCCAGGCTGTACAAATACATGCCACCGGAACGCGCTTCTAGCGTGCTCGGGAAGCTCCAGATTCGGTTCAGTCAGGCTTCCGTGATGAACGACATCGAGGAATACAAGCCTCCGATCGACGCTTTGGCAACAAGTGTCGTATTTCGGGAAAAATTTTTCGAGCGGGCGGACGTCCTCTACACCGGCTTGCGGGACCTCATCGAGAAGCAAGGGCCCGACTACATGAGAAAGCAGCACGACCAAGGGGAGGAAAACCTCCCACTAACGATCAAGAAAATCTACGAAATCAACGACAGGAATTTCGGAATCTTGTCTCTCTCGGACCTGCCCACGAGCGCATGCATGTGGGAGAAGTACGCCGACCACGGACGGGGCCTTCTTGTGGAGTTTGATTCATCCCATGCGTGGTTCAATCAATGGAAAGCCAAAGACGATGACTTTCGTCACCTCCGGCGCATATCCTACGTGGCTGACCGCACGCCAACATTTCTTCTCGGGATCACCGCGCAAAGCTATTTCTACACGAAGGAAGCGAAGTGGGAATACGAGAGCGAGTGGAGACTCATCCTGAATTTCAACAGTGCAGCCTGCAAAGTCGGCAAAGACAGCACCGGAACGGACGTGCTTCTGTTCGCGATTCCACCGGCGTGCCTGTTGAGCGTGACGGTTGGCTACAACGCTAGACCGGAACTCATTCAGGAAATAAGGACCACCCTGGCCGGGAATCCCGCCCTTTCACACGTACGCCTCAACGCTGCCAAGCAATTTGGATGCGGTTCGGTAGAGATCAGAGCACTCGATGCCGCGTAGACCGAATCGTGGCCTTTCACTATCCATTTTTTATATTATCTCTTCGGGCCCTATATCCATAAGATAGACAATTCCTGAGTCTCTATGTCTCGACGCGGAATCATCGGCATTCTAATCGCAGACTACAATCGCCAACTCAAAGCGCAGGCACGCGCAAAGGCTGAGGCCGAAAGGGCGATGCTCCGAAGCCAAAGAGAGGCGGAACGTGCTGCCGCGCGCCAAGCCAGAGAGGCGTTACGCGCCAACAAGGAAGCCAAGAAAGCGTACGAGGAATATCGATCTGCTGAAGTTGCATCGCTTAACAACGAGATTGCCCATCGAAAATTAGCTCTGCAAAACCTCCTCGAAGATGGCCTGCAAGCTACGCGGCCTCTTTTTGAACTCCTCCGTGCCGAACTACCGACGCTCGAAATACCAAAGGAACTTACCATCCAGCCTGCTCCTCCGACCAGGAATCAATATAGAGTTCCAGACCTCAGCTTCTTCCAGAGCCTAGTTCTCGGTGCAAAAGCCAAATATCAACTGGAAGTCCAGAGAGCCGCGGCGCGCTTTACCTAGGCTCTGCAACAACACCAACGAGCGGAATTGGAGCGGAAAAACAAGATCGACGCGTTGCGAAATGACCATAAAGCCCAGGTTGACGGACTGCGAAAGGAAATCGATGCCCTTGAGAGCGCCTACCGAAATTGCGATCCTTCTGCGATTAGCGAATACTATGGCCTGGTTTTGCAGCGCACCAGCTATCCGCCAGATTTTCCCCAACGTTATAGAGTCGCTTTTGTGCCGGAGTCCAAGCAAGTTGTCGTTGAGTGTGAATTGCCACCACCCGAGGTTGTGCCCAGTGTTGCTGAGTACCGTTACGTAAAGTCGAAGGATTCCCTCGAGGAGAAGAAAGCCCACGCTTCTGACATCAAGGAGACTTACCGAGATGTTGTTGCCGCATCCGCCTTACGAACGATTCACCAAATCTTCAGCGCAGATCGCGAAGGCTTCGTGGCGGTGGTGGTGTTCAATGGGTTCGTTCAAGCCGTCGATCCCGCGACTGGAAAGGACATCCGCCCCCATCTGGTGTCCGTCCGGGTCACTAGAGATAGGTTTCTCGAAATTGATTTGCGCAAGGTGGAATTGATTAGCTGTTTGAGGAATCTTGGCGCGCAGCTAACACAAAGCCCCACCGAACTGACAGCAGTAAAGCCAATCATAGAGTTCGATATGGCTGACAAGTGTTTCGTGACTCAAACCGATGTATTGTCCGACCTTGAATCACGGCCCAACATCATGGAGTTAACGCCGTTCGAGTTCGAGACTCTGGTCTGCAATCTGTTCGGCAAAATGGGCCTCGAATCTAAGTTAACCCGATCAAGCCGTGACGGCGGCGTGGATGTAGTCACGTTCGACAAAAGACCCGTACTTGGCGGCAAGGTAGTTATTCAAGCCAAACGCTACCGCCACACAGTTGGAGTATCGGCAGTGCGCGATCTTTTTGGGACAATGATGAATGAAGGGGCCAACAAAGGCATCCTTGTCACAACGAGTGGCTACGGCCCCGACGCCTACGATTTTGCCAAGGACAAGCCGATTCAACTGATTGACGGTGGGGGCCTCTTATATTTGCTGGACCAAGTCGGTACGAAAGCCCGGATTGAAATCCCGCCTGATGAATAAAAGAAGGCCCCCCGCGTGAGTTTCTAAAAATAGCCAGGCTTCCACCGCTACTTCGCCCGTCCCGATTCATCCGTTTTTTCTATCCGCACGGTTGCCACTGGATAGGCCATTAGAATTTCGCGCTTGAGCCGTTTTGCGTCGGCTTCACTGGCTAACCGCTCGGAGATGTCACGATAATTGGGAACACCGGGAGCGAATACGCGGTAAAAGTCCTTGGGTTTTTCGTTCATGTCGGCTTATCTTGCCGTTGCAGCTTTGCGAGTGCGACGTATTTTTTGTGGCGCTCAGACATCGACAAATGGTAGCTCCACCGTTGCGCCCACTGTCGGTCGGTTGCTGGATTGAATCCTTGATGGCAGACCGGGCATGCCCCTCTTGGTTTCGCATCGATAGGAAGATGGCGCATAAGAACTCCTAGACAGAATCATGTTACATCATACGGTTAGTTCGCGGTCAGCCAGCCCCTTGGCTCCCCACCCGTTTTGCCTTGATCTCTGCCATCGCTGCATGCTCTTTTTCTGAATAGTCCGAAACATGATTTTCCGGGGAATCAGTCAGTAAACTCAATTCATTCAATACCCCATAGTGAATTTCACTGTTGTACCCTCCTGAGATTCTGGAACGGAGCAGGCGATAGGGCCTGTTCTTAGGTTTCCCGGAAAAATGCCGATAGCAAATGTTCGCGGCTATGTCGGCGATCTGTAGCCCAGTTGAGTCTTTTGATTTGCCGAATTGGACGTGGTTTCGATAAAGTTCCGTCCAATCCGTAACGCCCTGCGCGCGCCCAAACTTTCTGTTGAACGGGTGATCTCGCTCCGACCACGGCTTTGGAATCATCATGGGTTCTTTGCGCGATTGGCTGTAAAGAAAGGATGTGGCGAACTTAAGACGGAAATCTTCTTTAGCCCCAATCAGTAACAGGGAAACCCCAAAGAAGCGGAACGG
>Ga0137403_10004835_pt1 | contig 15775 bp, 14 predicted proteins | sample CZOMad2_1_16fung_FD_122057 | JGI IMG/M metagenome (GOLD analysis project Ga0137403, IMG submission 122057) | Vadose zone soil fungal communities from Angelo Coast Range Reserve, California, USA - CZOMad2_1_16fungal (Hybrid Assembly) | ecosystem: Environmental > Terrestrial > Soil > Vadose zone... | reverse complement strand
GCCGAAGAAGCGATGACTCCGCGGGCAAGCGCCGCCGAGGGAAGGTTCGCCATCTTGTTGTAGGCGCCGCGGCACTTGAAGGAGAACACCGGCTGCATGTCCTCACGCTTCAAGAGCACCCGGTTGCCGAGGCGCACCGAGAGATTGGGTGCGACTTCCAGAGGCGTCTCCACCGCCACGTCGTACACGCGCGCCCGGAGAATCCGCTCCAGATAGTCGTTTTTCATCGCGTTTTTCTTACCCCCTAAATGGGGGGGTCAAGTGCCACCCCCTTTGAGGGGTGGGCGATACTGTACACGAACGCCCCGGCCGTGGGTAAAATGTCGGCTCGGGAGGAACGGATGCCGAAGCCCGGGAAAAAGGCGAAACAGGCGTTCTGGGAGCGCGCCTACCTAGCGCACGGATACTGGCTCGGAAAAGAGCGCCTGGGGCAGGTTACGCTCGGCCCGAAGAAGGAATGGGACGGGATTTACCGCTGGCGGGCGGGCAGCCATTCCGGCGAGGCCGCCACGCTCGAGGAAGCCAAGCGCGCGGTGGAGCAGGCGGTGCTCGTCGGCGCGAGTCAGTTGGCGCTGTTCGACAAACCCTGAACTAGGCTGCGGTCAGTTTCGCGTATTCCAGCGCGAGCCATTTCATCCCCTGCTTGCCGAAGTTGATCTGCAGGCGCGCGTCGCTGCCGGATCCTTCCGCGTTGACGATGACGCCCGGGCCGAATTTCGGGTGCAGCACCGACTGGCCGATGCGGAACCCGTGACCCGGCATTTTGGCTTTGCCGCCTTTCGCCGGCTGGGGAGCCCAGGCCACGTCATCGAACCGGGCGTGCCCCGGCCGGAGCGTGAGGCGCTTCACGACTTCCTCCGGAAGTTCGTCGAGGAAACGCGAGGCGACGTTGTAGCGGGTCTGGCCGTGCAGCATGCGCGTCTGGGCGAAGGAGAGGTAGAGCCGCGTCCGCGCCCGGGTGATCGCGACGTACATCAGCCTGCGTTCTTCTTCCAGGCCGTCGTCTTCCAGAACGCTCTGCTCGTGCGGGAAGAGGCCCTCTTCCAGCCCGGTGATGAACACCGCGTGAAACTCCAGGCCTTTTGCCGAGTGCACTGTCATCAGCTGCAGCGCGTCCGCGCCTTCGCCCGCCTGGTTCTCGCCCGACTCCAGTGACGCGTGCGCCAGGAAGGCGGAAAGATCGTGTTCGTCTTCCTCGGATATGAACGCAGCCGCCGCGTTCACGAGCTCGTTCAAGTTCTCGACCCGGTCGGCGCCATCTCTTTCGGCCTTGTAGTGTGCAACGAGTCCGCTCTTTTCGAGCATCACCTCGACCGTTTCGGGCAAAGGCAGCCCCTGCGTTTCCGCCTTGAGCGATTCGATGAGGCGCAGGAACACGCCAACCGCCGCGCCGCTTTTTCCGGCAAGTCCCGAGGCCGCCTTGTAAAGGCTCGCATTGCCGGTCTTTGCCGCATCCTGCAGGGCTTCGAGCGAGCGCGCGCCGATTCCGCGCGCAGGGAAGTTGGCGACGCGCAGGAAAGCCCCGTCGTCGTCCGGATTGGCCGCGAGCCGCAGGTACGCGAGCGCGTGCTTGATTTCCATGCGCTCGAAGAAGCGCAGGCCCCCGTACACGCGGTATGGGATGCCGTTCGAGAAAAGCGCGTGCTCGATGATGCGCGACTGCGCGTTCGAGCGGTACAGCACGCCGATATCGGCAAGGCGCAGCCCGGCGCGCTTCAGCGCCTGTACCTCCTCAGCGAGCCAGCTCGCCTCGTACCCGTCGCTCTGCGCCTCGTAGATGCGCACCGGCTCGCCGTGCCCCGCGGAGGTCCACAGGTTCTTGCCGAGGCGCTTCTTGTTGTGGGCAATGAGCGCGTTGGCCGCCGCGAGGATGTGCGCGTGCGAGCGGTAGTTCTGCTCGAGGCGGATCACGTTCTCGACGCGGAAATCGCGCTCGAACTCGGCCATGTTGCCGACGTTCGCGCCGCGGAAGCGGTAGATGCTCTGGTCGTCGTCGCCGACCGCGAACATGACGTTCTTCGGGCCGGCGAGCAGCTTCAGCCAGCGGTACTGCAGGCGGTTGGTATCCTGGAACTCGTCCACCAGGATGTGCCGGAAGCGGCTGCGGTAGTGCTCGCGCAGCACCTCGTTCCTCGACAGGAGCTCGTAGCTGCGCAGCAGCAGCTCGGCGAAATCGACCACGCCCTCGCGCTGGCACTGCTCGTCGTAGGCGGAGTAGATCTCGGCGTAGCGCCGCATGATCTCGTCGCCGGTCTCGACGTCCTTCGCGCGCTTGCCCTCCTCTTTCGCCGCGTTGATGAAGTACTGCGTCTCGCGGGCCGGGAACCGCTCCTCGTCGACGTTCATCGCCTTGAGCACGCGCTTCACCGCGGCCTGCTGGTCCTGCGAATCGAGGATCTGGAAGAGCTGCGGCAGGCCCGCGTCGCGGTGATGCGCCCGCAGCAGGCGGTTGCACAGGCCGTGAAAGGTGCCGACCCACATGCCGCGCGTGCTGATCGGCAGCATCGCCGAGATGCGCGTGAGCATCTCCTTCGCCGCCTTGTTGGTGAACGTGACCGCGAGGACGCCGCCGGGGCCGACGTTGCCCGTCTGGATCAGCCAGGCGATGCGCGTCGTGAGTACGCGCGTCTTTCCCGAGCCGGCGCCGGCGAGGATCAGCGCGGATTGATCCGGAAGCGTTACCGCGGCGAGCTGTTCGGGATTGAGATTCTCGAGGAGGCTATGCATTCGGGCATTCGCGAATGCCCGATTTTACCTGACGCCCCGCGTTGCGCGGTCTCCCGCCGCCTTACTTCCCGACCTTGTAGTCGTGCTTGCCGAGGTCGGCTTCGCCCTTGAGCTTCTCGACGACGAATTTCGCGTCCTTCTCGGATTCGAAATTCGACAGGCGCACGCTGTAGACGCGCGCTTCCCCGACTTTCTCCGGAAGGATCTCGGCCGTATAGCCGGCCTTGCGCAGCTCGTTGTAGACCGCGAGCGCCTCGCTGGATTTCTTGACCGAAGAGACCGTGACCTTCCACTTGCCGCCCCGGGTCGCCACGCCCTCGCCCGGCCGAGTCTCGGTTTCCGCGGCCCACTGCTTGAACTTGTCCGGCTCTACAGTCTCCACCGGCTTCGACAGGTTGCCCTCGAGCGCGTAGTAAGACAGCGGCTGGTCGAGCATGAACGGCTTCTCGCCCGGAGGCGTTATCTCGGCGCTGCCCTCGATGATGCAGACGATATCGCTTTCTGCGGAGGATTTGCCCCACAGATCGGTGCCGCGTATCCCGGCGGTCACGTTGTTGACGATGATGGTCACGTCGCGCTTGCCCGAGAGCCGCTCTAGCGCGCTGGTCGCGAACCGGAAGGCGCCCTCGGCGACGAAAAATACCGCTTCGAAAACGCCGTCGTCGCGCCGCGCCATACGATCGAAGAAGAACGAGCCCCGCTCGCCGATCCTGACCGTGCTGCCGTCGGCGAGCTTCAGCGCCAGACGCGATTGCGCGCCGGTGTTGACGCGATCGCCTCCTTTGAGCTCCATGCCGGGAGCGAGCGGAAGGACTTGCTTACCGCGCTCGACGGAGGCGGACAGCTGCACCGATTCCACCGTCGCGAGCGGCACCGGACGGGACTTGGCTCCGGATTGCGCCGCGGCGATGCCGCTTGCGCCAAGTGTTATGCCAAGGAGCGCTGAGCCGATCGACAATCGCACGGTCCCCCCCGTTTCATGAGAGCGGAAGCGATTCCGGGAGCGGTCAGACGCAGACCCTACACGGTTATAATTCACGCTTTCCGCAAATCCGTTCATGCAACCCCAATACGATCCTCGGAAGATCGAGAGCGAAGCGCAGAAACACTGGGAAAGTGCTCGCGCGTTTCACGCCGACGAAGATCCCTCCCGCCGGAAATTCTACTGCCTCTCGATGTTCCCGTACCCCTCGGGCAAGCTGCACATGGGGCACGTGCGCAACTATACCATCGGCGACGTGATGACTCGCTTCCATCGCATGCGGGGGTACAACGTGATGCAGCCCATGGGCTGGGACGCCTTCGGCCTGCCCGCGGAAAACGCCGCCATGGCGAACGGCGTGCCCCCGGCGAAGTGGACCTACGACAACATCGCCTATATGAAGCAGCAGCTCCGGTCGCTCGGATTCGCGATCGATTGGGAGCGCGAGCTCGCGACCTGCAAGCCGGAGTACTACCGCTGGAACCAGTGGCTTTTCCTGCGGCTGCTCGAAAAGGGCCTGGTCTACAAGAAGACCGGCACCGTGAACTGGGACCCGGTCGACCAGACGGTGCTGGCGAACGAGCAGGTGATCGACGGGCGCGGCTGGCGCACCGGCGCCGTGGTCGAAAAGCGCGAGATCCCGATGTACTACATGCGGATCACCGCCTACGCCGAGGAGCTGCTCACCGCTCTCGATTCGCTCACCGGATGGCCCGAGCGCGTCAAGGCGATGCAGGCCAACTGGATCGGCAAGAGCCGCGGCGTCAACATCGGCTTTCCCTACGAGCTCGCGGGCGAGAAAAAGGTGCTGCGCGTCTTCACCACCCGGGCCGACACGCTCATGGGGGCGACCTTTTGCGCGGTCGCCGCCGAGCACCCGCTCGCCGCGCACGCCGCCAGGTCGGACACGAAGCTCGCGGCCTTCGTGGAGGAGTGCAAGCGCGGCTCGGTGATGGAAGCCGACCTCGCCCAGCTCGACAAGAAAGGCATGCCGACGGGCCTTTTCGTCACGCACCCGATAACCGGCGAGAAAATCGAGGTCTGGGTCGGCAATTACGTGCTCATGGCCTACGGCGAAGGCGCGGTGATGGGGGTGCCCGGCCACGACGAGCGCGATTTCGCTTTCGCCCGTAAATACAAATTGCCGATCAAGCCGGTCATCGACGTCGAGGGCCGCCCCTATTCCACCGACACCTGGCAGCCCTGGTACGCCGACTACGGCAAGTGCGTCAACTCGGGCAAATACGACGGCCTCGACTACCAGGGCGCGGTCGACGCGATCGCCGCCGACCTGAAAAAGAAAGGCCTGGGCGACAAGCAAGTCACCTGGCGGCTGCGCGACTGGGGCATCTCGCGCCAGCGCTACTGGGGCACGCCGATCCCCATCATCCATTGCGAGGGCTGCGGCGATGTGCCGGTGCCCGACGATCAATTGCCCGTGGTGCTTCCCGAGAACCTGGTGCCCGACGGCACCGGCAATCCGCTCGCGAAGACGCCGTCGTTCGTGAACTGCAAGTGCCCGAAATGCGGCAAGGCGGCGAAGCGCGAGACCGACACCATGGACACCTTCGTCGATTCGTCCTGGTACTACCTGCGTTTCGCCTGCCCGGACCAGAAAAACAGCATGGTCGACGAGCGCGCGAAATACTGGATGGCGGTCGACCAGTACATCGGCGGCATCGAGCACGCCATCCTGCACCTGCTCTACTCGCGCTTCTGGACCAAGGCGATGCGCGACCTCGGGCTCATCCCGGGAGTGGATGAGCCTTTCATGCGCCTGCTCACGCAGGGCATGGTGCTGAACGAGATCTTCTACCGCAAGACGGGCGAGGGCCGCATTACCTACTACAACCCGACCGACGTCGACGTGAAGGTCGACGACAAGGGCCTGCGCACCGGCGCCTCCCTCAAGTCCGACGGCAAGCCGGTCGAGTCGGACGGGCTGGGCACCATGTCGAAATCGAAGAACAACGGTGTCGATCCGCAGAACCTCATCGAGAAGTACGGCGCGGACACGGCGCGCCTGTACATGATGTTCGCCTCGCCGCCCGAGGACTCGCTGGTCTGGTCCGATGCCAGCATCGAGGGGCCTGCGGCATTCCTTCGCCGTCTGTGGCGCGCGGTACAGGAGCACGTGTCGGCGGGCATCGTCCGGCCCTATTCGGGAGGCGAGTTGTCGCCGGCCCTGCGGGCGATCCGCTTCGAGCTCCACAGCACGATCACCAAGGTCACCGATGACTACGGCCGGCGCCAGAAATACAACACGGTGGTCGCGTCGATCATGGAGTTCATGAACGTACTCGCGAAGCTGGCGGACCACAGTCCCACCTCGCGGGCGGTACGCCAGGAATCGCTGCAGGACGTGGCTCTCCTGCTCTCGCCCATCGCTCCGCACATCTCGCACGCCCTGTGGCGCGAGCTCAAACCGGGAGCGGACATCATGCGCGAAGCCTGGCCCGCGGTCGACCCATCGGCGCTGGAACAGGACGAAATCGAGCTCGTCCTCCAGGTGAACGGCAAGCTGCGCGGCCACATGCGCGCGCCCAAGTCCGCCGACCGCGGGCAGCTCGAGCAGCTCGCGCTCGCGCACGAAGCCGTGACGCGCTTCACCGAGGGCCAATCGGTGAAGAAGGTGGTGGTGGTCCCCGGGCGGCTGGTCAACGTGGTGGTCTGAGCCGCTCATGCGCTTCGCCGCCGCGGGCCTCGTCCTCGCTCTCCTCGCGGGCTGCGGCTTCCAGCTTCGCGGCCAGGCGCAGCTGCCCTTCGAGACGCTCTTCATCCCGGGCACCGATTCGCTATCGGTCGAGCTGAGGCGCAACGTCGTCGCCGCGAGCAAGACGCGCCTCGCGGACAGCGCCGAGCGAGCGCAGGCGGTCCTGGGCTTCACGACCCAGGCGCGCGAGAAGGTCATCCTCTCGTTCACATCGACCGGGAAGGTGAACGAATACCGGTTTCGCTACCGCGTCGGATTCCGCGTCACCGATCCCAAGGGAGCCCAGGTGTTCCTGCCGACGACCGAAATCCTGCTCACGCGCGACATGGCCTACAACGACGCGCAGGTCCTCGCCAAGGAAAACGAGGAAGGACAGCTCTACCGCGACATGCAGACCGACATGGTGCAGCAGATCATGCGGCGGCTGGTGGCGGCGAAGCCGATGTTCGAATAGGCGCCCGCGTGTCCGCTGTCAGGCTGGAGCAACTGGAAGCGCATCTCGCGCGCGAGCTGCGGCCTCTCTATGCGATCCACGGCGACGAGCCGCTGCTTTCGCTGGAAGCCGCCGACGCGATCCGCGGGCGCGCGCGCTCGAACGGGTTTTCCGAGCGCACGGTGCTCTCGGCCGAGCGCGGCTTCGACTGGAACGGCCTCGAAGCGAGCGCCGCGAGTCTTTCCCTTTTCGGGGACCGCAGGCTGATCGAGCTGCGCGTTCCTTCGGGCAAGCCGGGGGCCGACGGCGCGCGGGCGATCGAGGCGTTTTGCGCCAAGCTCCCTCCCGACACGCTCACCCTCGTGACGCTGCCGCGCGTGGACCGCGCCGGCCAGTCGTCCGCCTGGTTCCAGGCGCTCGAGGAGAATGGCGTGATCGTCAACGTCTTTCCCGTCGAGCGCCCGCGCCTCCCGGAATGGATCGCCGCACGGCTCGCGCGCCAGAAGCAGCAGGCGAAGGCCGAGACGCTGCGCTTTCTCGCCGACTGCGTCGAGGGCAATCTCCTCGCCGCGCACCAGGAGATCCAGAAGCTCGCCCTGCTCCTGCCGCCGGGCGAGCTCGACTTCGAAACCGTGCGCGAGGCGGTGATGAGCGTCGCGCGCTACGACGCGGGCAAGCTCACCGAGGCCATGCTCTCGGGGGACCGCCCGCGGCTCGCGCGCATGCTGGAGGGGCTGCGCGGCGAAGGCGAGGCGCCGCCGCGAGTTCTGTGGCTCCTCGCCGAGGAGATCCGCGCCGTCTGCCGCGTGCAGGATGGCATCGCTTCGGGCCGCCCGCTCGCGGAGATCCTGCGCGAAGCACGCGTTTGGGGCGATGCGCGGCAGGCGCTCGTCGGACGCGCGGCCCGGAAATTCCCGCGCGGCGCGCTTCTCGCCGCGCTCCAGCACGCGGCGGGCGTGGATCGCGTGATCAAGGGCATCACCAAAGGCGACGCCTGGGACGAGCTGCTGCAGCTGGGCCTGCGGTTCGCCGCCTAGTCCGCTCCGAGCACCCTGGCCCAGAGGAAGAGCGTCGCGTCGATTCTGTTCCGGACCTGCTCCGTGGGAACGCGCGCGTACTTCGCGCCGTTCAGGCGCAGCCAATGCTGCCTGCGGCGGTAGTCGCGATAGGCGTCGGAAACGGCTTCGGCCGATTCGACCGAGACCAGGCCGAGCTGCGCGGCGAGCTTCAGCAGCGCGATGTTGCCCGCGTTGCGCGTCAGATCCGAATGGCGATGCGCGTGGCCGAGGACGAGGTATTGCACCGCGAACTCGATGTCGATCATGCCGCCGCGGTCGTGCTTCAGGTCGAACAGCCCGCTCGCGTTCGGGTGACCCGCGAGGAGCTGCTCGCGCATCGACCGCACGTCCTCGCGCAGCTTCGCCTCGTCGCGCCGCATCCGCAGGATCGCGATCCTTTCCTCCTCGAAAGCCGCGCCCAGCGCCGCGTCTCCCGCGCAAAAGCGCGCCCGGGTGAGCGCCTGGTGCTCCCAGGTCCACGCCGATTCGCGCTGGTAGCGGCGGAAGGCGTCGATCGAGCTGACGAGGAGCCCGCTGTCGCCCTGGGGGCGCAGCCGCAGATCGATGTCGAAGAGCACGCCCGCCGCCGTGCGGGCGGTCATCCAGCGGCTCAGGCGCTGGGCAAGACGCGCATAGGTTTCCTGCGCATTCTCGTCGGCGTCGTCGTAAAGGAAGATCAGATCGAGGTCGGAAGCGTAGCCCAGCTCTTTCCCGCCGAGCTTGCCGTAGGCGACGATCGCGAAGCGCGGATCGTCGCGGTGGCGCGCGCGCAGGTGCGACCAGCACAGCTCCAGCGTCACCTGCAGCATGGCGTCGGCGAGGTCGGAGAGGTGGTCGGCGAGAGCTTCGACTGAGAGCAGTCCCGAGAGGTCCTGCGCGAGGAGGCGAAACACCTGCGCGTGGTGCGCTTCGCGCAACCAGTCCATCTGCCGCTCCTCGTCGCCCTGCTTGGCCGCGAGCTGGGCGCGCAGGTCCCGCGTGAAAGCGCGCCAGTCGGGCGGGGCGAGCAGGCTGCGCGCGTCGAGCAGCTCGTCGAGCACGACCGGGTTCCGGTTGAGGTATTCCGCCGCCCAGCTCGATGCGTCGAAGAGCTGCGCGAGGCGGGCGAGGACGGCGGGGTGCTCGTCGAGCAGCGCGAGGTAAGTTGCGCGCCGGCTCACCGTCTCGAGCAGATCGACAAAGCGCGTCAGCGTCGAATCCGCGTCCTCCCGCGCCGCGGATGCCTCGATGATCCGGGGGATCAGTGCGTCGAAGCGCTTCCGGCTCGACTCGGGCAGCGAGCCGTAGCGGCTGCCCGAGCGCACCGCGGCGAGCCGTGCCGCCGCGCCGGCGGCGTCGCGGAAACCGAGCTGCGCCAGCCGCTTTTCCGCGTTCTCGCCGGCCCACAGCGAGGCGAGCGCGTGCTTGGGCGCCTCCTCGACCGAGAACAGCTGCTCGAAATGCCACGACACGCGCGCGCGGTGCCTGTCGAGCGCGACCCGGAAGGAATCCCACGCGGCAAACCCCATCGCCCTCGCGACCAGCAGCCGGTCCTCGGGATGCCCGGGCAGCTCGTGTGTCTGGGCGTCGTCGAGGTATTGCAGCCGGTGCTCGAGCCGCCGCAGGAACACGTAAGCCTCGGCGAGCTCCTGGTGCGCCGCCGCCGGGAGCAGGTCCTTTTGAGCGAGGAGCGCCAGCACCGCGAGCGTCGGGCGGATCTGCAGCTCGGGATCGCGCCCGCCTCGGATCAGCTGGAACGCCTGGGCGATGAACTCGATCTCACGGATGCCACCGGGACCCAGCTTGATCTGATCGGAGAGCTCGCGCCGCGCCACCTCGGCGCGGATCTGCGCATGGAGCTCGCGCATCGCGGCAAACGTGCCGTAGTCGAGGTACTTGCGGTAGACGAAGGGACGCACGATCGAAGCGAGAGCGCCGTTGCTGTCGCCGCCGATCACGCGTGCCTTGATCCAGGCGTAGCGTTCCCACTCGCGCCCCTGCGTTACGAAATATTCCTCGAGCGCGGCGAAGCTCGTAGCCAGGGTCCCGCCGTCGCCCCAGGGTCGCAGGCGCATGTCGACGCGGAAAACGAAGCCGTTTTCGGTGCGATCATCGAGCGCCGCGATCACGCGCCGTCCGAGACGGGTGAAATAGTCCAGCTCGCCACCCGAAGCGTCCTCCTCCGGGTAGAGGAAAACGAGATCGACGTCGGAGGACACGTTGAGCTCGCCGCCGCCGAGCTTGCCCATCCCGACCACCGTGAGCTTCGGCCGCCTGATGCCCTGCGCCATCCGCGGCTCGAGAAACGCGAGCGCCTCGCCGATCGCGACCTCGGCCAGCGTCGACATCGCGCTGCAGACCTCCTCGAGGGGCGCGATGTCCGCGAGATCGCGCGCCATCGTGCGCAGCATCACGCGCTGGCGCAGATCCCGCAGGCGGGCGTGCGGCTCGCCGGTGTTCCCGCCGTTGCGCACGAACGCGAGCATCGCCTCGCGCGTCCAGCCACCCTCCTCCGCGAGCAGCACCTCCTCGCCAAACTCGGGCCTCATGGCGACGAGCTCGTGGGCGTAACGCGAGTAATCGAGGGGATTCATGGGATTTAAACACTACCACTTTGCTCCGGAGAGTTGTTCCCGGGGTCCCGACTGACGCTCTCCGTCCATGCAGCGTAAAATTCGCCCATGAACGCCCCCTCCGACCTCAAGGCCTATGTGCTGCAAATCGGGCGCCGCGCCAGGATCGCCGCGCGCGAGGTCGCGCGCGCGGACACGGAGACCAAGAACCGCGCGCTTCTGCTCGCCGCCAAGGCGCTGAGACGCGACGCAAAGAAGCTCATCGCCGCGAACACCGCCGATCTCATCACGGCGCGTGCCGGCGGCAAGGACGCGGCTTTCATCGACCGCCTGACGCTCACCGACAACGTCATCGAGCAGATGGCGGAGGGCCTGGAACAAGTCGCGAAGCTCCCTGACCCCATCGGCGAGATCTCCGATCTGCACCAGCAACCGAGCGGCATCAAAGTCGGGCGGATGCGCGTGCCTCTCGGCGTGATCGGCATCATCTACGAGTCACGCCCCGACGTCACCGCCGATGCGGCGGCGCTGTGCTTGAAATCGGGCAACGCGTGCATCCTGCGCGGCGGTTCGGAGTCCGTGCGCTCGAACCTTGCGATCGCTGCATGCGTGCACGAAGGGTTGAAGGCGGCCGGCCTTCCCGAGGCCGCGGTGCAGGTGATCGGAACCGCCGACCGCGCGGCGGTCGGGCTGCTCCTCGCGATGGGCGAATTCGTCGACGTCATCGTACCTCGCGGCGGCAAGGAGCTGATCGAGCGCGTGATGCGCGAGTCGCGCATCCCCATGATCAAGCACCTGGACGGCGTGTGCCACGTGTACATCGACGAGGGCGCCGATCCGGACAAGGCGATACGCATCGCCGACAACGCCAAGACGCAGCGCTACGGCGTGTGCAACGCGATGGAAACCCTGCTGGTGAACGAGAAAATCGCGCCCAAGGTACTGCCCGCGCTCGCCAAGATCTACACCGACAAGGGCGTCGAGCTGCGCGGCGACGAGGAAGCGCGCAAGCTCGTCGCCGGCATGAAGCCCGCCGCCGAGGAGGACTGGTACGCCGAATACCTCGCGCCCATCCTCGCGGTGCGCGTGGTGAAGGACCTCGACGCGGCCATGAACCACATCGCCAAGTACGGATCGCAGCACACCGACGCGATCGTCACCGAGGACGAGGCGCGCGCCAAACGCTTCCTGCGCGAAGTCGATTCCAGCTCGGTCCTGGTGAACGCCTCGACGCGCTTTGCCGACGGTTTCGAGTACGGCCTGGGCGCCGAGATCGGCATCTCCACCGACAAGCTGCACGCGCGCGGGCCGGTGGGCCTGCAAGGCCTCACTTCGCAGAAGTTCGTGGTGTTCGGCAGCGGCCAGATCCGCACCTGAGGCCGCCTGAAGACCTCTCCCGGCCGTCGCAAGGCCCGCTCGCCGAAAGGCGGCGGTCCGCCGCCCGCCCCCATCGGCATCATGGGCGGCACCTTCGACCCGGTGCATTTCGGACATCTGCGTCTCGCCCAGGAAGCCGTCGAGCTCCTGGGACTGGAACGGGTGCGCTGGGTGCCCGCGGGCCGGCCGTGGCACCGCGCGCAGCCGAAGGCCCCCGCGAAGCACCGGCTCGAGATGGTGAGGCTCGCCATCCGCAGGAACGCGCTTTTCGAGCTCGACGACGCCGAGATCCGCCAGACCTCCCCCGGCTACACTGTCGAGACGCTCGAACGGCTGCGTGCCACGCTCGGCGCAGCGCGCCCCCTGGTGCTGCTCCTCGGCACCGATGCCTTCCGCGGCCTGACCTCGTGGGAACGCTGGCGCGACCTGTTCGAGCTGGCGCACGTTTTCGTCGCGCAGCGCCCGGGGCATTCGCTCACGCCCGGGGGCATGCCCTCCGCGCTCGCCTCCGAGTGGCGCAAGCGTGCCGGTACGCCCGACGCCCTGCGCGCGCGCCCCGCAGGCAGCGTTGTCACCTATGGCACCACCGCGCTCGATATCTCGGCGAGCGCCATCCGGGCTCACTTCGCGCAGTCGAGGAGCCCCCGCTACCTGCTGCCCTCCGTAGTCCTCGACTACATCCAGGGGCACCGGCTCTACGCCAAGGAGAACGGCGCGGCCCGATGACGACGGACATCCGCAAGCTGCAGAAGGCCGCGATCGCGGCGCTCGAGGACATCAAGGCGCGAGAGATCGAGGCCTTCGACGTCAGGCACCTCACCTCGATGTTCGACCGCGTGATCATCGCAAGCGCGGACTCCGCACGGCAGCTCAAGGCGCTCTCGAGCAACGTGCAGGAAAGGGCCGAGGCGGTCGGCGGCCGCGTCTACGGCGTCGAGGGCGAGGACGGGGGCGACTGGGTGCTCATCGACTTGGGCGACATCGTCATCCACATCATGCAACCGGCCGTGCGCACGCACTACAATCTCGAGGAGTTGTGGGGCCAGCCCAAGCCGCGCAAGCCGCGAGCACGACGCCAGGGAAAATGAAGCTGCTCGTGGTCGCGGTGGGCGCGCGCATGCCGGGCTGGATCGACGAGGCGTTCGACGAATACGCGAAGCGCATGCCACGGAGTCTGAAGACCGAGCTCACCGAGATCCGCCCCGAGCCGCGCTCGAGCGGGAAATCGACCGAGCAGTTGATGGCGGCCGAGGCCGCGCGCATCGAGCGCGCCCTGCCGCGAGGAGCCTTTGTCGTGGCGCTCGACGAGCGCGGGCGCGAGATGACCACCAGCGGCCTCGCGCGCTGGCTGGAGCTCCGGCGGCAGGACGGGCGCGATGTCGCTTTCCTCATCGGCGGCGCCGACGGCCTGGCGGACGAGACCAAGCGCGGCGCCGAGGCGACCCTGCGCCTCTCGGCGCTGACCCTGCCGCACGGGCTTGCGCGCGTGCTCCTCGCCGAGCAGCTCTATCGCGCCGCGTCGATCCTGGAAAATCACCCTTATCACCGCGGATGAACTCGGCTCCACCCAAGATCTACCTCGCCTCGCGCAGCCCTCGGCGGCGCGAGCTCCTGAAGCAGATCGGCGTCGCCTTCGAGGTGCTGGTGCTGCGCGACCACCCGGGGCGCAGCGTCGACGTCGACGAGTCGCAGCGTTCCGGGGAAATTCCCGACGACTACGTGCGCCGCGTCTGCCGGATGAAGGCCGAAGCGGGCTGGGAAAGGGTGCTGCAGCGCAGGCTGCGGCAGTTTCCGGTGCTCGCCGCCGATACCGTGGTGTGCGTCGAGGACGTCATCCTCGGAAAGCCGCCCGACCCTTCGCACGCGATCAAGATGCTGCGCCTGCTCTCGGGGCGCGAGCACCGCGTGCTCACCGCGGTCGCGCTGAAGCTGGCCGACCGCCTGGAGCTGGTCGTGAGCGAATCGCGCGTGCGCTTCGCCGAGGTTTCCCAGGCCGACATCGAAGCCTACGTCGCCAGCGGCGAAGCGAGCGACAAGGCCGGCGCCTACGCGATCCAGGGGCGAGCAGGCGCGTTCATCACCGAGCTTCACGGCAGCTACTCCGGCGTCATGGGGCTGCCGCTCTACGAAACGACTCGGCTCCTCGGGACGTTCTAGATCGCGGTATCCTCGTCCCTGTCATGGCCGAGGACATCCTGATCAATTGCACGCCCCAGGAAACCCGCGTCGCGGTCATGCAAGCCGGGGTTCCCCAGGAGCTGCACATCGAGCGCGCGGCGAGCCGCGGCCTGGTCGGCAATATCTACGCCGGAAAGGTGGCGCGGGTGCTCCCGGGCATGCAGTCGGCGTTCATCGAGATCGGGCTGGACCGCGCCGGGTTCTTGCACGTCGCCGATATCTGGGAAGAGCGCCAGAATGCCCAGTTGGGCGACACGCCGGCGAAACCGATCGAGCGCATCCTCTCGGAAGGTCAGGCCCTCCTCGTGCAAGTGCTCAAGGACCCGATCGGCACCAAGGGCGCCCGCCTCTCGACCCAGATCTCGATCGCCGGGCGCCTGGTGGTCTACCTGCCGCAGGATCCGCACATCGGGATATCGCAGCGCATCCGGGACGAAACCGAACGCCAGCTGCTGCGCGACAAGCTGCAGCAACTGCTTCCCGCCGACGAGACCGGGGGTTTCATCATCCGCACCGTGGCGGAAAACGCCAGCGAAGCCGAGCTGCACGGCGACATCGAGTACCTGAGAAAGCTCTGGCACGGCATCCGCGGCCGTGCGTTCACCTCGCACGCGCCGGCCCTGCTCTACCAGGACTTGTCCCTCGCGCAACGCGTCCTGCGCGACATCGCCGGCGAGAGTACCGGACGCATCGTCATCGACTCGCGCGAAAATTTCCAGAAGCTGCAGCAGTTCGCCGCCGAATATACGCCCAACGTAACGGCCAAGCTCGAGCACTACACCGGCGAGCGGCCGCTCTTCGACCTGCACAACGTCGAGGACGAGATCGAGCGCGCGCTCGCGCGCCGGGTGGAATTGAAAAGCGGCGGGTATCTGATCCTCGATCAGACCGAGGCGATGACCACGGTCGACGTCAACACCGGAGCCTACGTCGGCAACCGCAATTTCGACGATACGGTGTTCAAGACCAATCTCGAGGCCGCGCAGGTCATCGCGCGCCAGCTGCGCCTGCGAAACCTGGGCGGCATCATCATCATCGATTTCATCGACATGGAATCGGCCGAGCACCGCACCGCGGTGCTCGCGGAGCTCAACCGCGCGCTCGGGCGGGACCGCACCCGCATCACGGTCAACGGATTCACCGGACTGGGCCTCGTCGAGATGACGCGCAAGCGCACCCGCGAATCGCTGGAGCACGTCCTGTGCGAGCCCTGCTCGGTATGCGGCGGGCGCGGCGCGGTCAGGACGGCGCAGACCGTCTGCTACGAGGTGCTGCGCGAAATACTGCGCGAGTCGCGCCAGTTCAACGCCCGTGAGTTCCGTATCCTCGCCTCGCAATCCGTGATCGATATGTTCCTGGAGGAGGAGTCGCAGTCGCTGGCGATGCTCGGCGACTTCATCGGCAAGCCCGTGTCGATGCAGGTCGAGACGAGCTACAGTCAGGAGCAGTTCGACATCATCCTGGTATAACCCATGGCAAAACTCTCCGACAAGGAGGAAGCCCTGCTCGCCGAGGCCCGGCGCGAGGCTGCCGCCCGCAGGAACGCGCCGCCGGCCGCTCCGACGCCTCGAGAGAATCCGGGCGCGGCGAAGCCCGCCCCGACTCCGGCCGAGCGGCTGGCCCAGCTCATGGCCGAAGAACGCGCCGAAACCGAGCTCCGCAAGAAGAAGATGCGGCGCTACGGAATCGGCATTTCCGCCGCGATCCTCGCGATCTTCGCCCTCTGGGTCCTGCGCGCCTCGCGCCGCCGCTGAC
>Ga0137403_10004834_pt1 | contig 15776 bp, 19 predicted proteins | sample CZOMad2_1_16fung_FD_122057 | JGI IMG/M metagenome (GOLD analysis project Ga0137403, IMG submission 122057) | Vadose zone soil fungal communities from Angelo Coast Range Reserve, California, USA - CZOMad2_1_16fungal (Hybrid Assembly) | ecosystem: Environmental > Terrestrial > Soil > Vadose zone... | reverse complement strand
CGATCACTACCGCTTAACGCTGAGTTGGCGGGTTGCCATGGGGCAGCTTGTTCTCGACTGTCGCAAACAGGCCCTAGCTTGAGTCGCACAGATACAAAGGCGGTAGCCAAACCACACGTCGGCCGTCACGTCAGTCTTCACGTCCAAGTGGGCGGCGCTGAACAAACGCTGACGGCGCTGGTAAATCCCGAACGCACCCTTCGCATTGGAGGATGACCCACATGACAGCCTACAACACAGAACTAGCGGAGAAGGTGCTCAGGGTTTTGAACGCCAGCTATCCACAGGAACTGCCGTTTTCCACGATTGCAGAATCTCTGAACAGTTGCGGAAACTTCTCAAAAGAACAATGGCTGCTTTCGATCCGAGCTTTGTATGAAGAGCAACTTGTGGATTGCAAGCACCTTCGCAATGGTGACACATGGATTGACGCCTCTGGACTAAAGCTCACGCAGCTTGGCAGAGTTGCGGCGCAAGAATCTGCGAATCTAGAAGAGCTAGGAGACCTACTCTTTGAGCGTTCAAGCAAGCATGTGTACGACGATCTGATAAGCAAGGGCATTCCGAATCTGCGAGAAGAGTTTGGATTGAAAGGCATGGCCAGATCGAGTTCATTTGTCCGATCTGTGGGCGACTCGGTTTTTGACAGACTCAAGACTTTACCGGCCGCGTTCACTCAGAGTTACATTGAGCCGACTCAGAAGACAGACCTAGGTATTACCGCGCTTCGCGAGGAATGGCTTAAACGCAAATGGAACGAAATATGGGAAAAGGAGCTTGCTCGCGTAAGAGGTCTCGCATCATCTCTGGCGCAGAGTACCGGCTATTCCGCGGCCGAAGTTCACCCCATCACTTCGCAGGTTGAAGTCCGGGGTCGGCAATTGACCTTCGACATGCTCCAAGAGATAAAAATTGCAACCGTTCAACGACGCCACGCGGTTTCCGTAGTGTCCGCTATCCCAGAGCCAACCGCTAAAAAAACTGACTTTACGTTCATGAACAATGGTGAACTCAGAGTCGTTGTCGAGCGCGACTATGCCGAATTGCAACGCCTGAATTTGGAAACGGCACCGAAATGCGTGCTCATCCTTTCGGGAGCAATCATCGAGGGACTCTTGCTAGACGCGCTCGTGACGTTCGGAAAGTGGGGCTTGGAGGAAGCCACAAAACGAACGTTGAATGAATTGATCAATGCCGCCCTTCCCACTCAAATACTGAAACACGATAGACTCAGCCACGCTGCAAAGCAGTACCGAAACTTAGTGCATCCCGGTCGTGAAATTCGCGACCACGTGGCGTTTTCAACTCCGGATGCCACGGTCGCCAAAGGAGCTGTGGACATTGCGATTCGCGAGGTGTCCGAATGGTATGCGAACCATCGAGCCTCGGCTAAGAGCCTCAATGCGTCTGTGGGAAGACCATAGTGTCCGTCAAAGTGGCTCTCACTTATCCCTCGTGGCGCGAAAACCGATTAGGTGCGGCGATCGTGGCATCCGGCTGTCCGCCAGCGAAATAGTAGTTGCCCAATCGCTGTGTATCCCTTCGCTAACTAACTGCGAATTCGCTCATCTGTCGGTGCATTGCATCAAAGATTTGCTCCGCACCCCAAGCCTGCGCGACGTCAGCCCATACGTTCAACTCTTCGCTGGAAAGACCGGGCTTGAAATCCCATGAGTTCTATTTGAACTGTCCCAGTTCTTTAAGCAGTGACAACAGGGCCGGAATTCGCCTTTGACTGCTTTCATCGGGAAGCACATACCCGGGAAGCGCATCATGAAAACGCGAACTCGCAAGCAAGCCTTCGCACTGGTTTCCGATATACTGGCGAACTTCCGCTGTGACCGACCCAACTTCCTCCAGCAAAGTCGGCCTGCCATCCATCACCGTAATTACGTCCTCCAAATCATGGCTCGAAAGAAAATCCCCCTTTCCGCGGCCATAAAACGCTTCGAGCTTCGTCGCCACAAAATACGGCGCTGTAATGACCCGAATTGTCCGCCCGGTTGGAAGTTCGGTCTTAGTAGCTGTTTCCATCGCCTGTCTATACCAGCGATTGGAAAATCCCAGAAGGCTTTCCTCCAGAGGCATTACATCCAGTTTTGATTCGCCGCAGATCCATCGGCACGCTGGTGCCCCCTCTGACGTATCAAGCAAAAGTCCCAACTTCGTTAAACGCTCGGAAAATGCCACAAACTCTGAATACGAAATGATTTCCGCGATCACATCCACGTCAAACGTTCTTCGCACCGACGACGCGCCCGGGTCCGTCACTAGGAGCCCTGTTGCACATCCGCCTACGAGCACAATCTCATCTAGGAGCGGCACCAGCCTCTCCACAACATCCACGAGAAGATCGAGGTTCACGTCTTTCATTTGCGGAGCGTCTCCAGGCGCTTCGAAATTTCTTTTTCCGCCAGCACCCGTTCGCGCGTCCTTCCGTCCCTCACTGCGTCCACCAACGCCAGCATTGCGTATAAGTGCGAATCCTCCACCGCCGCCTTCGGAACATTCTTGTGAAGCGGATACAACGCATATCCCCTCACACTGCCAAGCGGATACGGCCAAACCGGCGGAGGCTCATCGGTTTGGACGATGCTTTCGTTCAAGGGAGGTGCGGCATAGCCAGTTGGCACACCGCGACTCAACTCTCCCCGTACGGCGGGGAAGGCGTATTTCACGCCGTGAATCAAGAACTCCTCGAGTGCCACGTAGTTAGGTTTTTCGCCTAATTCGGTTCCGTGAAGTAGATGTGCAAGTTTGGCCCTTTTCACCGAAGCATGCACACGAGACGGGCTCAGATACAATTCCGACGCAATCTGGAGATAAGGCGGTCGGCCATCCGGGTACTTGGAGATTTTTAGAAGCACGACAATGTCTTGTGGCTCTAAGTTCATAGTAGTCAGTATATTCCATATTCTGGAATCCGGAATAGGGAATTAAAGAAATAAGTAGTCTGACTTTCTGCGGAAATATACGATAAAACAGTTGACATTGTCAGATTGAAATCTTAGTATTGGGCTGTCCCGAGGGGAGTGGGCGTTATGCCTGACGGCGACCGGTTTGAACGAAGACTACGAGGAAAAGGTTGGGCAAGCGTGTATCGGCTTGGATGCTCTTTGGCACCGGTCGAAGCAGTCGTCGATAAGGTGATGGGTGCCGTTGCCCATCTGCTGCGTACCCAAAACACGCAAGTCATTAGAGACGTGTTTCGCGAACTCCAGGACGCCTCCCAACTGATTGCAACGGACCGCCTCCGCGAATCGGTTTCCGAGCAGGCGTTCAATCAGTTGGCTTCGGCCGCGATGACCCTCAAAGAAGATGCGGGTCACTCCGAGTTGGCGAGATTCGCCGAGCGCGCTGGTCTTCGCACGTTCAACGAAATGGATAAATCCGGCGAGCGATGGGACGACAGTGTCTTGAAGCGTCATTTCACGCGCAACCTGATCTGGGAACTTGGCGAGCGCCGATGTTTCGCCGTAACTCGCGAAGGCATAATGGAAGCAACGCACCGGGACCAATCACAACAGCTTGCTTGGGAATCGAACGTGAGGGAATTGCTTCTCCGTCCCTCAGCCGCAATCGCCAAGAACCTTATTTCCGAGGAAGCGACGGCCATCGTGCGAGCGCCCAAGCGTCTGTTCCGTCCGAAATCCGTCACCATGGAGACTTTGACTACGCCCCTCGAAGTCCTGGGAAATCCGCGATGAGAGCTTCCACGAATCCAACGTGCTTCTCATTTGATTTCACCCAAGCCGGTCGTATCGATTGGACTCACGGCCAGCGAAACGAACTTCTCGACTTGGCCGGGAAACCAACTACCTTTTCCATCGACGACCAAGAAATCGCCACCCGATTTTCATCGGCGATCAAACCCATCATGGCCGACTTCGTGGACATCGCCGTGGCTGTCCACATGGCGGACCGCTTGGCCGTCCGAAACCTAAATGCTGCCGCCAACTGGTCGAGAGAAATTTGTCTCCAGCTCGCCGTCCGGGACCCAAACAAATGGAACGAATCCGAATTGCAAGAGCGCTTAAAATCGCTCCTTCGGTTTCTTACCGAAGACACTTGGTCTTTCCAATTTACCTCGCTTCGCGATGCCCGGCGTCCCTCCGAAGCACAGCCCTACCTCTTCTCACCAGATTCTCCGGCCCCCTTTTCGGCGAGCCTCTTCAGCGGCGGATTAGATTCCCTAGGCGGTACTGTCGCAGCCATTTCGTCCGCACCGAACGAACACTTTGTCCTTATCTCCGCTACGCCCAACGTGCGGCAACGCGCCCGGCAACAACAACAGGTCGAAATGCTCAGACGCGACTGTGGCGCGAGCCTTTCACATGTGTCCATTCCCTATGGAATGAAAGACGGAGACCAGTTTGCCCAAGAGCCTTCTCGCAGAACCAGGGGATTTCTCTTCTTGGTCCTCGGGGGAGTCGCTGCTCTGTCCGCAGGATGCCCGTCCCTGTCTGTGTTTGAAAATGGGCTAGGTGCCCTCAACCTTCCCTACGATCAATCACAAATCGGCACCGACAACGCGCGAGCGGTCCACCCACGCGTCCTGCTCCTCGTTTCCGATCTCTTGAGCCGTGCCACGGAAAGGCCCTTCTCGATCGTCAATCCGTGCGTTTTTTCAACGAAAGCACAAATGCTGCGCCACCCCGGCGTCCGCCAGCTTTCTCACGCCATCGCACTTACCTTCTCATGCGACGGTTTTCCTGTCCGGGCATACGGCAAGGCGCAATGCGGATTTTGTACGTCATGCCTCCTCCGGAGATTCTCTCTCGAACTAGCCGGTCTCGATCACTTCGACGCGCAAGAATACCTCCGAGATTGGAAATTGAACTCGTTTCCAACCTCGAAGCACCATTTGCAGGGATTGCGCGCCATGGACTGGCAAGCGCTGCGTTTCCGCCGCTGCTTCAGAGATTCTGATCCGTGGGCTGCCCTCACGCTTGAATTTCCGGAACTCCGTGCGGTCGTCCATGATCTTAGCCAGCTTCATCACGAATCCCCTGCCGACTCCGCGGCGAAGCTTCGCCGACTCATCGAGCAGCATGTTCAAGACTGGCCATCGTTTTCCGCGCTTCCTCTACTCAATTCAGCTAACACGAAAGTGGCATAACACATCGGGGGAGATATGAACTTGAGTTTGGAACAAGTGGATCCACGGACTCTGGGCTTGCGTCTCCAGGAGGCCCGAAAGGCCGCCGGGCTAACGCAGCAAGATGTTGCAGAACAACTCGGTATTGCCCGCACGACAATCGTTGCCATCGAAAAGGGCGAGCGACGTATCACTCCACACGAATTGCTACAACTTGCCTCCCTCTACGGGCGATCCGTTTCCAGTCTTGTCACCAAACGAAGTGCCACCGGGAGCTTGGTAGCGCAATTTCGTGCGACCCAGCGCGAAGCTGATCCCGGCTTTGAGCAGGCCACCAACGAATTGCAAAGCCGGGCCGAAGACTACGTTGAGCTCGAACGCGTCGTTGGAGCGCCTTCTCCAAATCGATTTCCCCTTGAATATGACACCAAGGGCGGAGCCCCTGAGAGAATAGCCGAAGACGTAGCGACTGCTGAGCGCAACCGTCTCGGCATGGGCGACGGTCCCATCGGAAACCTCCGCGACCGGCTCGAAACCGACGTTGGCATTCGCGTCTTCTACTTCCCGATGGCCAGCCGCATAGCGGGTCTGTTTGGATTTAACGATGTACTCGGCGCGTGCGTGGGCGTCAATTCCAATCATCCACGCGATCGACGGAATTGGACCCTTGCCCATGAATACGGTCACTTTCTCATGACCCGGTATCAGGTCGAAGTCACCGTGCTCACGACCGACAAAAAACTCGTCGGTCGTGAACGCCTTGCCGACAACTTTGCAAAATACTTCCTAATGCCAGCATCCGGCCTCAACCGCCGTTTTACGGAACTGCACCGATCTGCCGAAAAGGGCATCACTCTCGCGGACGTGTGCAATCTCGCGAATCTCTATCAGGCTTCCGTGCAAGCACTCATTCTGCGACTCGAAGAACTGGCGAGGTTGCCAAACGGAACTTGGGAACGCCTTCGCGCCGAAGGTTTCAAAGTCCAGCACGCCCACAGGTTGTTGGGTATCGACGCCAATCCACCCATTCCCGAACGTCCGCCTCGCCGTTACGTTGCACTCGCCGTAGAGGCTTTTCGTGGCGGCCACCTCAGCGAGGGGCAGCTCGCCCGCTACTTGCGCACCGATCGTGTATCGGTTCGCAGTCTGATGGAATCACTCCAAAAGGAGATTCACGTAGAGAATGGCGGCGAGTTTACTCCCATCGCCCCCGACCTTGCCCAATCATTGGGGGGCAGATAGGACTCGCTTTCTCTTGCTCACCGACCAACCAGCGGTCATTGACACTTGTGTCCTCATCAACCTCCTGGCGACCACCCGTGTCGCGGAAATCGTTCAAGTTATTTCGCCTTGCCGATTGGTCTGCCCGGTTGTTAAGGGAGAAAGTCTATACCTTCGCTCTCCTGATCTCGACGGCCAACCTGAACCTGTTGACCTTGCACCGCTTTTCGAGGCCAACGTTTTTGCCTCCTGCGTGATCGAAAGCCAGCTCGATGAGGAGCTTTACGTCGGTTATTCACTTGAACTAGATGATGGCGAGGCTATGAGCCTTGCCATTGCCCAGTCGCGAAATCTCGCTCTCTGCACCGACGACAGGAAGGCGCGCCGAGTCATCGCGGAAAATGCCCCGGCCCTGTCACTGCTCTCCACTCCGCAAATCGTGAACGCATGGGCCGAAGGCCGCGATCCCGTGGAAGTCGCTGTCGTTATTCGTGCAATTCACACGCGGGCCCGCTTCTGTCCTTCCGATACGGATCCGTTGGCAGCATGGTGGAACATGCATCTCCAGGATTGAAACTAATTTCACGCGCCTGTTGAGTCAGGCTAGGGGAATAGTGAATCTTCAAGCCAATGATAAAGACTTGCGCGACTACAATTGAGGCAGTTTGCGGAGAACATCTCAATGAGAATTACCGGCTTGCATATCGAAAATTTCCGCTCGATACAATCCCTCGATGTGGAGTTGGGCGAAACCACAGTATTCATTGGCGCCAATAACGCAGGAAAGACGGCGATTCTTGATGCCGTGCGCATTTCTCTTACGCGTCGTTGGGGACAACGAGGAACGGGTTTCACCGAGTACGATATTCATCTCGCCACTGACGCGGACGACCCAAAGACCTCTACTGGAGTTGTAATCGAACTTCGCGCGGAAGAGACACAAGTGGATGAGTGGCCGGAGGGAGTTCAGCAGGCACTCGATGAGATTGTCCAGACCGATCCAGTCACTGGAAAGAGTTCCGTCACGCTGAATGTCCGCTGCGCCTGGAATCCTGCGGAACGCTCCTATGAGCCAGGCTGGGCTTTCCTGAATGCTGCGCGTCAGCCTCTGATCGCTGGATCTGCTCGCCGGCTAAATCTCGAGCGATTCTGGCAATACATTCCCGTATTTTACCTCGGGGCCCTCCGCGACGCCGATGATGAATTCTCCCCCCGTTCGCAGTTTTGGGGCCGACTCTTGAAAGCTATGGAAATCCCGCAGCAGCTCGAAGGACGTGTTCAAAAAGTTCTGGACCTGCTCAACAAGAAACTGTTGGCGCCGACCCGCGCTTAGAACAGATCGCAACGACACTTGCAGGTGCCACACGTGTCGCTGCCCGAGACCGCGACGGAGGAGTAAGCCTGCGGCTTGTGCCCCTGAAATCGTGGGATCTTCTTTCCAAAACTGAAATAATACTGCGCAACGAACCGGACTGGCCATGGTTACCGCTTCAAAGGCATGGCCAGGGCGTCCAGAGCCTCTCCGTTATCTTCTTGTTTCAAGCTTTCGTGGAGCATCTTCTGTCCGAGCTTTACGAACCGGAGAGTACTCCAGTGCTCGCGCTTGAGGAACCCGAAACCCACTTGCATCCGCAGGCTGCCCGCACGCTCTGGTCACACGTGAGTAAACTCCCGGGCCAGAAGATCATCACGACCCACTCTCCATATTTTGTTCAGCATGTTCCGTTCCGCGACCTCCGCCTCGTTCGACTGACCGCGAACGGGACGGAAGTACGATGGCTTCCCGCTCGATTTTCCGTTCAGGTACCGCACATTGCTGCTCTTGATCCGGTCGTGGCAGGGACTGGCGGTTTGTTAACCTATGATCGCGTGTCGCAGACTCTGACTGTGGGCGGAAAGCTAGAGGAGCCACTCTACCGCACACTACTTACCTGCTACGGGACACACGGGAATCGGGCGGTAATTCATGGAGTTCTTCGCGATTTACGGGACAAATCGCTGCTATACATGCCCGATGACGAGTTGCATGCGCTGGAGACATTCGCGCGCCGCATTCGGGGCGAGATATTCTTTGCCCGGCGCTGGATGATTGTTGAAGGGCAGGCTGAATATCTTCTGGTTCATGGTTTAGCACGAGGGCTCGGCTACGATCTCGACGAGCACGGAGTCGCCGTGATTGATGCAATGAACAATGGGAACCCTGAGACTTTCGCCGCGTTGGCCAGGGCGCTTGGTATTCCGTGGCTTGCTGTTGTGGACGGTGACCCCGCAGGACTCGGGTATGTCCAGGCAATCGGCCGCCGCGATTTCGACGTTGCATTTGTCGCATCCCGGTGCAGAACGCTTCCCGCCGGAAACCTGGAACAACAACTGCTCGCGGAAGGCTTGGAACCTGAACTCAGGACAACGCTTCAGGCTTTGGGCCACGCGGATGCCCTCACGATGGATCGTCCGACGCTCGAAAGATGCCTCGACAAAAACAAGACTCGGTATGCTGCGAACCTTGCGGTGCGTATCGCGGCAGAACCGGCGTTGGCCCAACGGATGCCCCAGGCGTTTCGCGATGCCATAGTTGACTCTCCAGAAACTTCTTTCGATCATTCAAGCGGGGATGATTTGTAGGCCGAGTCGAGCGGCTTTCTTCCTGAGAAACTCGACTTGTTGTTGGCGGTTCCTTTGTTCGTAGTATTCCGCACCTTTGTCGACGTACTGCTGACCGTACTTGAGCATTCGATAGACCAATCGGGCTAGTCGGTGAGCCATGGCGGTGATGGCTTTGGGAGCACCGAGTTTGCTGCGTAAGCGTCGATACTGTGCACCGAGGTAGGTTTGACTTTTTAGCAGCGTTGAGGCTCCCAGGCGCAGGGCGGTAGCAGCGCGGTTGAGCACGTGGCGAGTTCCTCGAGCAAGCACTTTGTCCCCGCTGATGCGGTTGTCCGGGCAGAGCCCTAACCAGGAAGCGAAGTGTGCCTCGGTTTTCCAGCGGCCCATGTCCAGTCCGACTTCACTGATGACCGTTTGTGCGACGAACACATCGACACCGTCGATGCGCGTTAGATCCACGCCGCTGATACGCTGCAGTTCGTCGGCAAGGATGGAAATGTGGACTGTTCTTGTTTTGTTTCTTCTTCTTTTTCGGAGGTAGTTCTTCCTTCGCCGGAGGAGTGACGGTATCGGCAAAAGCAGCCAGGTGTTTCTGTAATTGCTGGTCGCACTCGGCAATTCGTCGCTGGTAGGTGTCATACATCTCGAGTTCCTGCTGCAGCACAAAGATGAGCTCTGAGCGCCAGGTGCCTTCGAGGCTTTTGGCAATCTCTGCGCGGCTGGCCTGAATCCGCGGGTGACTGAGTTCCGCCAGTCTCCAGGAATCGCGCTCCCCGAAAATAATAGCTCGCATGATCAGCTGTCCGGTCACCCCGCTCAGATCGCTGATCACGTTCGCAAGCTGTATGTTCATCTGGGTTAGTGCCTTCTGCATGCGTTGCACACAGGTCGCCGCTCCCGTGACGTGTTGCAAGCGCTGCCGCCAGTAGGTGCGTAGGGTCCGGATCTTTGAGGGTGGTTGGAACGAATTATTTAGCAGTCCGTAGGTGTGTAATTTCAGAAGCCACTGGCTTTCCTGGACATCACTCTTTCGTCCAGGCAGATTTTTGGTGTGCTGGGCGTTGACGAGATAAACCTCGAACCCACGCTCTTCCAAAATGTCGTATAGGGGAATCCAATACACGCCCGTGGACTGCAAAGCCACGGTCTTCACGCCACAGCTCCGCAACCAGTCAGCTAAGCGATGCAGATCCGCGGTGAAGCACTCGAATCGGCGCACGGGTTGAGAATCACGATCCGGTCGTACGGCCACGTAATGCGCACTGTTGCCTACATCGATTCCCGCGCGTGCGGGTGTACCACTTCCAGACCTGGGTTTTCCGACTGCAGCCGCCGCGCGAGTTCCTTCCTGGCCTTTCGGTTTCGCCACAGCTTTTTATCCGTCCTCATCTCTGCTCTCCTCGGTGGGAAATGAGGATTCGGTTCGGCCCGGTGACGAACGGTTTAAGAAACTCTCCAACGGGGTCGAAGGACTCTTTACAACGAGGTCCTTGCCACCAGACTAGTGATCGCCAGTACCGGAGCCATGCTTACCGTCGGGCACGAAGCGCCATGTCGTTTAGCGGCCTTAGCTTGCCGAACGGAATCCCCGCATCACACTGGCAAAGAGGACATCTTTAGACAAGTTTCTGGCACTAGCGACGCGTCGAAGACGCAGTTAGGGCTTACGAGGACTCGTGTAATGGCAACTCTTTTTGAGGTTGCTTTAGAAAACCTTACTGAAATTCAGCGCCAGGCCGTCCAGTGGGATCAGGGCCCCCTTCTTGTCTTGGCTGGCCCTGGTTCTGGCAAGACGCAGGTTCTTACTTGCCGAATCGGTCGCTTGCTCGACTCGTCCAGAAAACAAAACTTCCGTGTCTTGGCGCTAACATTTACGAATAAAGCTGCCGACGAGATGAGATCCCGAGTAGCAGAATTTGTGCCGGGACTCGAGGAACGCGCCACGATAGGAACCTTTCATAGCTTTTGCGCGCAGCTGCTACGACAGCACGGAGTGCACCTTGGAATCAGCCCCGACTTTGCAATTTATTCTGTGGATGATGATCGGAAGGCTGTACTCGAAGAAGCGCTTCGGCGCGCCCAGTCGGAAGGGCAACCCACTTCGATTGACGATGTGAAAATATCTCGGTTTGATTGACCAATTGAAGGCAAAACTCATTGAGCCTTCTGCGGCCGAGCAGGCACTAACCCGCTTAGATGATCGCGCCAAGGCCGCGATTGTTTACCACCTATACGAGCAAGAGTTGCGGCGCATGAATGTCCTGGACTTCAATTCCCTGATATCGGAAGTCACATCGGGAAGAACGCGCCGCTCGAACAATTTCTGCAAGAGTTGCAACTTCGTTCCAAGGAACCGACCCCGAAACCGGGAAGCGTCACACTCATGACTATACACGGAGCGAAGGGTAGAGAATTTGACTTCGTCTATGTAGTAGGTCTTGCCGAAGACATAATGCCTTCTTTCCAAAGCAAGAAAAAAGGCGATAGCAGTCCAGAGATGGAAGAGGAGCGCCGCAATTGCTTTGTTGCGATTACCAGGACCAAGGAATGTCTAGTGCTTAGTCGAGGGGAGAGCTACCGCGGTTGGCGGAAAGATCCTTCCCGTTTTCTTGTCGAGATGGACTTGGTAGAACACGGTTGAAACTTGAATAGTGTCGTTCGACGACTCATGCTCACAAATCAGCGATCTTGCATGACCTGATTAGACTCGAGATTCCTGCACAAGCATCGGAGATTCACGACGTTAAGCTCAATACTGCGGGGCATTTTTCCCTTCTTCAATGCCTCCATGCTTCTCGGAGTTAACAGCACGATGGAATCAAAACCCCTTCGCACGGCAGCGCGACGTAGCTTCGCATCCAGAGACAATCGCTTCCGAACAGTTATTTCCGGATGCGACTCCACCTTGCCCAGCAGCCTCCTTTCGATCGCATCGTTGTCGCCGATCAGAGGAGCCGTTATGCACACTCTCTCTGGCTCGTCTTTCGGCCTACCGTAAAATTCAGCCTCTCTGAAAGTCGAGGCAAAAAACTTCCCGCGCTTCTGATACGCCCGGCTGTCTGCAGGTGGCACGTGCCACCAATCTTTCCCGTTGATATGACGAATCAGCTTGTCAACATACCTGGGCGGCGCATGCGAATAATGGACATGCATCTTCACGGGAGATTTGGAATTAGAATCTTTATGTTTCGCTCGCCTCATTGCAGTATCGTCCGCGATATCTCGCGCTCCAGTTCGAATCATCCACCCCACCACATCCCACGTTTCCGTAAAGAATTAGGGCAGTTCGTCGGCTGACGTGACCACGCGATAATCGACTCCCAGCGCTCCGGAAAAATGACGTTCTCCACAATGGATCTTCTGATTTTCGGTACCACGTAAATCGTCCGGCACTGTGGTGCTCTTTGTTTCGCGGATCAAATACAACAGAGGCCCGTCTTCTCCGAAGACTTGCTCCATAACAAGGCCCCAGTCGGGATTGTATTGACCAACCGGGGTTCCAACCTTGAACCAATTTGGAAGCTTTATGAACAGGCGCACATTTCGCATTCTCTTTAACTTGGTCGGACTTGCTGTGGAATGAGGGAAGGATTCGGATTTCAAAATGCTGGGCAAAAGGCAAGGATGGCGAAACTAAAACGGAGGCCTCGGACGGATACGTTCCACTGCACCCGATCCTGACCGCCCACCTGCGCTCATGGCGGGAACAGAGCCTCTACTCGAAGGACACGGATTTCGTGTTCCCTTCTTTGAGGGCTCGCGGCCGTGTTCCTCTTTCCGCGTCTATTTTCGTCGCCGATCATCTGCGATCGGCGGCGAAAAAAGCAGGAGTGAGTATCGCGGACGGTCAGCGGTTCGGGCTTCACAATCTTCGCCATTCACTCAGCAACTGGATGGTGAACAAGGCGAAAGTCGAACCGAAAACTGTCCAGGGCATCTTGCGTCACGCAAAGATTCAGACGACGCTCGATCTGTACACGCAGGAAGACGGCGATGAAACGCTCGCAGCGCAAGGGGAATATCTAACGGCGCTGGGAGTGGCTACACAGTTGGTGCAGTGAAGTCAGAAAGTGTGGGTTGGATTGTGGGTTGAGATTTTTGGGACAACACCCGGTAACCTACTGAAAATAAATGGTGGGCCTGGGTGGACTTGAACCACCGACCTCGCCCTTATCAGTATTGAGGTCCCTGGTCGCGGAGTGTCATTCTTCGCGATACCGGATGCGGTCCGGCTCGACAATCCCAAGCTGATGCTTTGGCGAGTGTTGCAGCAACGCGGGGACGAGGCGCTTCAAAAGAGCAACAGGCCGATTTGCATAGGTTCATTCTAGTCACGATCGTGAGAGCGCCGTGAGGCCAGTTTTGCCGACCAGTTCCGTTCGAGTGCCGCTCGATCCCGATCGTGGTCGCTAGTCGGCCGGATGGGTCATCCGTCTATTCCGGAAATTTCCCGTTCATCTATTGATATCATCTCACAATATGTGATATCGTTTCAGGGTACTCGAGGAGTCGTGCATGCCAGCAATTGTTGTGCGCAACATTTCCGCAAAGACTCACCGGGCCCTGCGCGTGCGGGCGAAGCAGCATGGACGGAGCACTGAAGCCGAAATTCGCGCGATTCTTGATGGGGTCGTACGGCCGCGTCTAAAGCTCGGGTCTGCGCTCGCTGCGCTCGTGAAACCGTTCGGCGGCCTCGAGCTCGAGATTAAAAGAGACAAGAAGCCAGCGAGGCCGGCGAACCTGGCGTGATCCTGCTCGATACGAACGTGGTCTCCGAGCCGATGCGGTCGAACCCCGACCGAAGCGTGCTTACATGGCTCGACGCGCAATCGGTGGAGACTCTCTACCTCGCGACCGTGAGCCTGTCCGAGCTGCTGCTCGGTATCGCAAGTCTCCCGGCCGGCAAACGCCGCAGTGCACTCGCCGGTGCCCTCGACGAACAGATCATCTCGCTGTTCGCCGAGCGGATCGTGCCCTTCGATATCGCTGGGGCAGAAGCCTACGCGGAGATTGTTATACGCGCTCGCCGGCATGGTCATTCGATCGCTGTTGCGGACGCCCAGATTGCGGCCATTGCCGCATCCCGTCGTTTCATCGTAGCAACACGCGACGAAGCTCCTTTCCGGGCCGCTGGCATCACGGTCATCAACCCGTGGACTGCGGCGCCCGCGGCTGAATAGGCGGTCGTCGCAGTAGGAAGCTTCTTACGCGTCGCTCCCCGCAATGGGAGAGTGCATCGCAAGATGGGATTTTGCAGGTTATGCTTGGACATTCGCGAAATCCAAGTCCAACGTCATCAACACGCGATCTTCCGAGCGGCAACGCTCGGAGAGCACCGAATCGGGAGCACCGGAGAGTTTCTCGTCGGAGACTGTATCCGCTTCGAAACCCACCCACGGATCGACGCGTATTCTGTTGGAAGATTCTCGTCGACTTTGAACTTCAGACTTTGATTTCCAGCGGCAAATCCACAGTGCCCTCGCGCGTCAACTCAGCCGCATACGCCAATGCCGCATCGATATCCGGATCCGTCAGTGCTGCGTAGTTCCGCGATCGCCGCATGAATCCTTCACGGATGACCTAGCGACGTTGCCTCCTCCCACGTGCCTCGGAGGAGGTGCCAGGTATTACGGAGTTCGCGGACACGTGCTTGCATTTGAGCATTCGTCTACCGAGAGTCGATACTCAATAGTCCCGAACGGAAGACGCACCGAACGTCGGAAGATTGGACACGTTCCAGCCTCCTCCCAGCGCCTTGATGAGGAGTACACTCGCGTCCAACCGGCGCCGCTGGATATCGATGGCGTTTCGCTCGTTGGCGAGCTCGATCGTCTGCGCGGTGATGACCTGGAGGTACGTGTCGACCCCGCCCTTGTAACGATTCGTAAAAAGTTGAAGGGATTCCTCGGATGACGCAACGGCCTGCTGTTGCTGTTGCGCTTCGTTCTCGAGAATTCGCAACGCCGCGACGTTGTCTTCCACTTCCTGAAACGCTGTCAGTGATGTCTGACGATAGGTTGCGACTGCGGCATCATAGTTCGCGCGCGCCGATTCAGAAGTGGCGCGACGGCGCCCAGCGTCGAACAGAGTCTGGGCGAGGGCTGGACCAACGGCCCAGAAGCCGCTCGGCCAGCCGAACCAGTTGGAACCCTGCGAGCCGGAGAATCCCGCGGTTCCGCCGAGGGTCACGCTGGGAAAATACGCAGCGCGGGCGATGCCGATCCGCTGATTTGCCTCCGCCACTCTGCGCTCCGTGGCGGCAATGTCCGGGCGTCGCTGCAATAGCTCAGATGGGAGGCCAATCGGGGTGCTTGGAGGCTGGTAATTGAGCGGCGCTGCTGCGAGGCTGAATTCCGCGGGCGGCTTTCCGATCAGGATGGCCATGGCGTGTTCGAATTGCGCGCGTTGCACGGTGACATCGGTGTCTTGCACGCGCGTGGTGTCCAACTGGGTTTGTGCTTGCGCGACGTCGGACTTCGGAGCCACGCCTCCTTTGAAGCGATTGAGCGTGAGCTGCAAGTTGTCGGTATAGGCTTTTACCGTATCGTCGAGAAGTTGTTTCTGAGCGTCGGCGCTGCGCAATTCGAAATAGTCCATGGCGAGCTCCGCCTGCAGGCTGAGCTTGGCGGTCTCGTAGTCGGCAGCGGTCGCTTGCGTTTCTTCCCGGGCGGCAGCAACGCTACGCCGCACGCGGCCCCAGAGATCCAGCTCATAAGAAAGATCAAAGGGCAGCACGAAATCGCCCTTGCTGGACTGTTGGATCTTCGAAGGGAAGTTCGGCGAAAAGTCTGAACTCTTGACATAGCTCGCACTCGGCACAGTGGAGATGGTTGGAAACTGCGAACCCCGATTG
>Ga0137403_10004833_pt1 | contig 15777 bp, 12 predicted proteins | sample CZOMad2_1_16fung_FD_122057 | JGI IMG/M metagenome (GOLD analysis project Ga0137403, IMG submission 122057) | Vadose zone soil fungal communities from Angelo Coast Range Reserve, California, USA - CZOMad2_1_16fungal (Hybrid Assembly) | ecosystem: Environmental > Terrestrial > Soil > Vadose zone... | reverse complement strand
CTCCTCGCTGAAGCTCATCCGGATTCCTGCGTCTTTAGCTGTCATACTCCCTCAACTTTCCCCCAGTTACGCTGGCCTCGGGCAGGGTCACGAGGCTCCGGCGAACATGGCTTTCAATTTGGATACAAGATTGCCGGCGCGCTGCGGCTGAGTGCGCCGCGCTTTTGCTGCGTACAAAACCAAACCGACAACCGTGGCATATTCTGGCTGGGCTACCGGATCGGGCAGATCAGCCAAACCTTTGGGCTCCGCGATACGGACCGGGAGATGGAAAGCTTGCTCGGCGAGTTCGTCGAGGCCGTGGAGACGCGCGGCGCCTCCGGCGAGGACAAAGCCCGCGGGGATTTGGCGGTCGAGACCGCTGCGCTGGAGGTCTTCACGGATCAATGCGAGGAGCTCCATGGCGCGAGGCCCGATGATGTCGGTAAGCGAGCGGGCGAAGATGGTGCGTGGAGGACGGTCACCGACGCTGGCGATTTCGATGGAGCCGTCTTCGCGGAGGAATGATGCAGAAACACAGCCGTGATGGCGCTTGATACGTTCGGCTTCGGGGATGGGCGTGCGGAGGCCGACCGCGAGATCGTTGGTAAAATGATCGCCGCCGATGGCGACTGCTCCGGTATGGCGGACCACGCCACCTCCGTAAATGATGAGCTCGGTGGTGCCGCCGCCGATATCGAGGAGGCAGACGCCGAGGTCGCGCTCGTCCTGGGTGAGGCAGGATTCGGCCGAAGCCAGGGGCTCGAGCACGGTGTCGGTGACGAGGATGCCAGCTTTGTTGGCCGCGGTGACCAGATTTTGCGTTGCGGCGATGGACGAAGTGACGACGTGAACGTTGGCTTCAAGGCGCTGGCCGACCATGCCCAGGGCATCGCGAATGCCTTCCTGGGCGTCAACTCGAAATTCATGTGGGAGAACGTGGAGGACTTCGCGGTCTTCGGGGAGGGTGATGTTGCGAGCAGCGTCGACGGCGCGGCGAACGTCGTCGCGTTCGATGTCGCGGGCGCGATTGCCAAGCGTGATTCCGCCGCGGCTGTTGACGCCGCGGACGTGGCTGCCGGCCACTCCGATGAACGCGGATTCGACGGGAACGTTGGCTACGCCTTCGGCTTCTTCGACGGCACGGCGAATAGAGCTTACGGTGGCGTCCAAATTGACGATGAGGCCTTTGCGCAGGCCTTTGGATTCGGCCGCGCCGAGAGCGAGGAAGCGGGTGCGCTCTTCATCGACTTCGGCGATGAGCGCGCACGTTTTTGTGCTGCCGATGTCGAGACCCACAATGTATTTATCTTTCTTGGCCAAGCCGCCGCTCCGTGAGTCCTTGCCTCTTTTCCTGCCTTACGAAAGCTTTCTTCAGGGGCTAAAGCCCCGAAAGATCCTGCTCTATGTGGGGGCTGAAGCCCCCACCTCCTGCAGACGAAACTCGCTTGCAGCTATCGTTTTACCGCCGCGCTGGTTTCCGGGTTCACTACGACCTGCCGGGAATACTGCAGGTCGATGGACTGCACACGACCAGCGTTGGCTTGCCATTGCTGAAAATTGTCCACGAGCATGCGGAATTTGTTGGTGAAATCGCCGCTGCCAAAATGGATCAGGACGGATTGCGGATCGGCTGGATTGATGAGGCCGGTCATGACCACGCGCAGGTCTTTGGGATTGGCGAGATCGACTTCGCTAACTCGATCGGAGGAACCGCCGCGGATTAGGTCGATGCTTTTGAGGAATTCCTGATAGATCTGCATGCGCTTTTCGCGCTGATCGCGCGGGAGATCGTCGGAGACACCGGTGACGATGGGAAAGTGGAAGTCGGCAATGTCCGATGTATCCGGGCGGTCGAGGACTACGCCGTGAGCATCGATCAGCGCGAGTTGATTGCTGATGCGGAGAAAGGCGATCGGAGTGCGCTCGGTGATGTCCACGCGGACGCGGTTGGGCAGAACGCGCTGAACGCTGGCGGATTCGACCCAGGGGAGTTGCTCAATCTGGCTGCGGCGGGCTTGCAGCGGGACGCGAACGACGCTGCGATTGGCGTCGCGCACGAATTGCTGCAGGACCGCTTCTCGAGCGACGATGTGATTTCCGGTGACTTCGATCTGGTCGGGCTTGACGAGCAGCATGGGCCGGCCGTTGAGGAGAAAATCGCCGATTACGCAGGCGGCGGAGACTCCGGCGACGCCAATAGCGCTCCAGAAGAAAACACGGCGATAGTACGGCCAAGTTCGTCCGCCAAGTTTGCGGCGGCGAATCTCGACCGGCTTTTGGCGACGGAGGTAGCGCGGCTCGTCCTCAGCAATCAGCTCCGGCCGGTAAGAATCGGCATCGGCTGCGGAAGCGTTGCGCGGCATGGCTTTCACGCGTTCCAAACAACCACCTCGTGCTCCAGTGCTACGTTGAAAGCTTTTTCGACACGCCGGCGAACGTCCGCGATGAGCGTGAGCATATCTTTTGCGGAAGCGGCATCCGCGTTGACGAAGAAATTGGCGTGGCGATCGCTTACTCGCGCGTCGCCTACATTCAAGCCCTTGAGGCCGAGCTCATCAATCATGCGTCCAGCAGACGCACCGGGAGGATTCTTGAAAATGCAGCCGGCACTTTTTTGGCCAAGCGGCTGACTCGCTCGGCGCTTCTCATTACAGATACGAATACCTTGGAGGATTTCTTTGAACGGCTTGGAGGGAAGTTCCAATGTCACCGCGAGCATCATATCATCAGGCGCAAACGAAGTGTGGCGGTATTCGAAGGAAATTTGATCGCCGCGAAGGGTTTCGAGGGTGCGTGCGGCGGTGCGGTAGACCTTGACTTCGCGAACGTAGCTGCCAATTTGCATGCCGTAGGCCCCGGCGTTCATGCGCAGAGCGCCGCCGACGGTGCCGGGGACGCCGATGAGGCCTTCCATGCCACCGAGATCGTGCTTGGCGCAGTAGGTGACGGTACGACCGAGGTCGGCTGCGGCATCGACGCGAGCGAGATTGCCTTCGATGACGATGTCAGGGTCCGGGCGGAGCAGTTGCAAGACGATCCAGGGGAGTTCACCGTCGCCGACGAGGAGATTGGAGCCGCCGCCGAGGAATTTGTGCGGGATGGCGTTGGAATCCAGGAGTCGGAGGAGGTCTGGGATGGCATCGTGCTTGCGGATGCGGAGGAGATCCGTGGTGCCGCCGATGCCTAGCGAGGTGTGATCGGCCAGGGCGATGCCGTGCTGAAGCTCGACGCCCAGCTCGGCTAAGGCGGAGATGAGTTTGGGGTCAACGAGGCGCATGAAGTGTGGGATTTTCTGTACCGAGGAGCAGCATGATTTCGTTGCTGGCGCGGCTTATGTTGCCGGCGCCGATGGTCATTACGGCGTCGCCGGGGCGGGCTTCGCGGAGCAGGAATTCGATGCTGTCCTGCATGGAGCGGAAATAGTGGACGTTTTTGTGGCCGGCCTCGCGGATGGCGGCGGCCAGGGCTTCGCTGGTTACGCCGGGAATGGGTTGCTCGCTGGCGGCGTAGATGTCGGTGAGGACGAGAACGTCGGCGAGATTGAACGCGAGGGTGAATTCGCTCCAGAGATGCTGGGTGCGCGAATAGCGATGCGGCTGGAAAAGTACTAGAAGACGATTGAACTTGCAGAGCTTGGCGGCTTCGAGCGTGGCGCGGATTTCGACGGGGTGGTGGCCGTAGTCGTCGATGACGGTGATGTTGTTGGTGGCGCCTTTGATGTCGAAGCGGCGGCCTACGCCGGTGAATTTGGCGAGGCCTTCGCGGATGAGGTCGCTCGGGACGTTGAGATAGAGAGCGACGGCGGCAGCGGCGGCGGCGTTGCGAATATTGTGAATGCCGGGAGGATGAAGGAGGTGGAAGAGGCCGAGGTCTTCGCCTTTGTAGGTGAGGCGGAATTCGCTGCCGAGGCCCTGGTACTCGATATCGCTGATGATCAGGTCGGCTTGGGTGGAGACGCCATAAGTAATGATGGGGCGTTTGATGTTGGGGATGATGGCTTGGACGTTGGGCTCGTCGATGCACAGGATGGCGGCACCGTAGAACGGTACGCGATTGACGAATTGCGTGAAGGCGTCCTGGATGTCTTCGAGGGAGTGATATTGATCGAGATGCTCGCGGTCGATGGTGGTGACGACGGCGACGACCGGGGCCAGCAGCAGGAAAGTGCGGTCGCTTTCGTCCGCTTCGACGACGAAATATTCGCCTTTGCCGAGGCGGGCAGTGGTGCCGGCTTGATTGACTTTGCCGCCGACGACGAAAGTGGGGTCGAGATGGGCTGCGCCCAGGACTGAGGCAACCATCGAGGTAGTGGTGGTCTTGCCGTGGGCGCCGGCAATGGCGATGCCGTATTTGAGGCGCATCAGTTCGGCGAGCATTTCAGCGCGGGGGATGACGGGGATTTTGCGTTTGTGGGCTTCGACGACTTCGGGATTTTCAGACCTGATAGCGGAAGAAGTGACGACTACGTGCGCGCCTTCGACGTTCACGGCTTTGTGGCCTTCGAAGATAGTGGCGCCTAAATTTTGCAGGCGTTCGGTGATGGTGGAGGGCTTGGTGTCTGATCCGGAGACGGAGTAGCCGAGAGTGAGCAGAACTTCGGCGATGCCGCTCATGCCGATGCCGCCGATGCCGATGAGATGAATGCGCTGAAAGTTGCGGAAGGAAACCATCATGGGACGCTCACCATATCTGCCGCGGTGTAAGGGGCTGGGTCCGAAGACGGGCACGGCAATGCCGTGCCCCTACGAGGAACCGCGAAGGGATCGATGGGAGTGCGCTGAAAATTGCGGAAGCTGACCGTCATGAAATTGTCCTCGACATTTGTGCCTGCGCTGTTTTTGCTTGCACGTTGCCAGCCGCTTCGATGAGGTTGACAATGTCGCGGGCGGCGTTGGGACACGCGAGTTGGCGGGCGGCTAAAGCGAGCTTTTCGATTTCTCCAGGCTGGTCGAGGAACGAGAAGATTTCGTTGGTCAGGCGGTCGGCGGTGAGTTCGGACTCGGGAATCAGGCGGCCGGCGCCGGCGCGGGACATTTCCTGGGCGTTGCGGAGTTGGTGGCTGTCGGTGGCGGCTCCGAAGGGAATGAAGATGGCGGCGCGGCCGGCGGCGGCGATTTCCGCGGCGGTGATGGCGCCTGCCCGGCAAACGATGATGTCCGCCCAGGCAAAGCGTTCCGGCATGTTCGCGAGAAAGGGAAGGACCTCCGCGTTGATTTCGCGCCGCGCGTAGGCGGTGCGTACCGCATTATAGTCGCGCTCGCCGGTCTGATGCACGATGCTGAGTTCGGATTTGCGGGCGGCCAGGCTATCCATGGCGTCCACAAAAGCGCGATTGATCGGCAGAGCGCCTTGGCTACCGCCGGTGATCAGTAAACGAAAAGGCTTTTGCGTTGTCCGCGCCTCGATAGCGAAGAATTCGGGGCGTACCGGACAGCCGGTCACTACGGCCTTTTTTCCCCAGATGCGTGCAGAAATTTCATAGCCGGTGGCGATGCGGCGCGAGAGGCGCGCGAGGACTTTGTTGGTGAAGCCGGGTTCGGCGTTGGGCTCGAAGATAACGTTGGGGATGTGCTGCAGCCAGGTGGCGAGCATCATCGGACCGGCAGCGTAGCCACCGACGCCGAATGCCGCGACCGGCCGGTGCTTGCGGAGGACGCTGAAGGCGTCTTTCAGCCCGAGAGTGAGCGTCGCGAGATTCTTCGCAAGCGTCAGGCCGCCCTTGCCTTTTAGGCCGGCGACACGCAGAGTCTCGAGCGGCAACCCGGCTTGCGGCACGAGCTTCATTTCGATTCCGCGTTGTGTTCCTACCAGCACGACTTCGCGTTCCACTCCTCTCGAAAGCCATTCCCGGGCGATGGCGATGGCTGGAAATACGTGGCCGCCGGTACCGCCGCCTGCAATCAATAGCTTCATGCCCGCTTCATGCTTCCCTAGCCTGCCGCGAGATATTAAGCAGCACACCGGTGGCGAGCAGCACGACCAGCAAACTGGAACCGCCGTAGCTGACAAAAGGCAGTGGAATTCCCTTGGTGGGAACCATGCCGAGGACCACGGCAAAATTGATGAGCGCCTGGCAGAGGACGAGCGCGGTGATTCCGAGCGCCAGAAGGCGGCCGAAATTATCCGGCGCGTTGAGCGCGGCTCGCAGACCGCGCCAACCGTAGACAACAAACAGCGCGATGACCACCAATGCGCCGATGAATCCAAGTTCCTCGCAGATTACGGCGTAAATGAAATCGGTGTGAGCTTCCGGCAGGTAGAAAAGTTTCTGTTTGCTCTCCATCAAGCCAACGCCGGTGAAACCGCCGGAACCTACAGCGATCAGCGATTGTGTGAGCTGAAAGCCGGCGCCTTGCGGGTCGGCGTCCGGATGCAAGAAGGCGAAGAGTCGAGCCTGGCGGTAGGCCACGTGGGAAATCAACAGGTACATTGCGGGGAGCGCCGCGGCGGTTCCGACGGCGATCCATTTCCAGGAGAGGCCCGCGGCAAACAAAATCGCCGTGGCAATGATAATGATGTCGACGGAGGTGCCAAGGTCGGGTTGCGCCAGGATGAGGACAACGAATGCCAGCACCGGTCCCGCTGCCGGCAAAATATTCTGCAGAAAATCTTCTTTGTTGAATTCGAGACTGGCTGCGTTGCGTCGCTTCAAATCGAGAAACCACGCGAGGTAGAGGACTGCGGCGAGCTTGGCCAACTCCGACGGCTGGATGCCCACCGGACCATATCGGATCCAGCGATGCGTGGCGTGGGACTTGTCCAGAAAAAAAGCTCCGACCAGAAGCAACAACACCACGCATAGGGCCGTGTAGACTACGACGGGTTCGCGGAGCCGACGGTAGTCCATCTTCATCAAGGCGAACATGCCGAGCAGGCCAGCGACGAGCCAAGCCGCTTGCCGCAACAGGAAAATGTAGGAGTGGCCGTACTGATGCTCGGCGGTTACAGCGGAGGCGCTGAAAATCATCACCGCGCCGATGAGGCAGAGCGCGAGCGTTGTTCCGAAGAGCCAGCGGTCATCTTCCAATCGTCTTGGCACAAAACGGTCCTTTCGTTATTTCCCGAGCGAGGCGCCGGTCGCTTGATGTTCGAGCTGATGAACCAGCTCTTTGAAAATGCGGCCACGATGCTCGTAATTCTGAAACTGGTCGAAACTTGCGCAAGCTGGGGCTAGCAGGACCACGTCGCCCGGTCGTGCCGCGTGCGAAGCGATCTCCACGGCGCGTTCGAGTGTTTCTGCGCGATCGATGGCGACGCTTCCGGCGATTTGTGATTCGATTTTCGCGGCTGCGGAGCCAATGAGCAGGGCGAGGACCGCTTTTTCTCGCAACGGCTTCTGCAGCGGCGTATAGTCGCTGCCCTTGTCTTTGCCGCCGAGAATAATAAGGATGCGGCCGGGAAACGCGTCGAGTGCTTTCAGCGTGGCGTCGACGTTGGTCGCCTTCGAATCGTTGTAGTAGCGAACGCCGGCAATCTCGGACACCAATTCGAGGCGGTGTTCGACGCCTGCGAAGGATTTGATGCCGCTGCGGATCGCAGCGGGCGTGGATCCGGCAAGACGCGTTGCGGCGACGGCGGCCAGCACATTTTCCAGATTATGAGCGCCGACGAGGGAGATATCGCTTCGGCGAAGAATTGCTTCTTCGCGACCGCCTCGGCGGAACATGATTTCATCGCCGCTCAGATAGGCTCCTTGTTCGACGCGCTGCTTGCGGCTAAACCAAAACACCTGGAGTTTCGACGGGGCGTACGGCGTGGTAGCCGCATCGTCCGCGTTTAGGATGGCGGCGTCTTGCGGCGTTTGATTCTCGAAGATCCGGGCTTTTGCGGCAGCATAGGCCTGCAGCGTGTGATGGCGATCGAGATGATCCGGAGTAAGATTCAAGAAAACACTGATGTCAGGACGGAACCGGTCGACGAGTTCGAGTTGAAAACTGCTGAGTTCAGCGACGGTGATAGTGTCATCGCGAGTGGCTTCGACGGAAGCTATCAGCGGCGTGCCGATGTTGCCGGCGAGGACGGTGGAGAATCCAGCTTGCCGCAAGATGTGTTCGACGAGCGAAGTGGTCGTGGTCTTCCCATTCGAACCGGTGATGCCGATTAGCCGGCCTTGCAGAAAGCGATACGCCAGCTCGATTTCGCTCCAAATCGTGAGATTCATCGCCTTAGCGGCCAACAGCAGCGGCGCGTCCGCGGCGACACCGGGGCTCGGAATCACAAGATCTTGCGCGCGCAGAATGCTTTCGTCATGCGCGCCAAACGAAAGCGCGACGCCGACATCACGCAACCGTGCGACGGAGTCGCCAATCTCGGCTTCAGATCGCGTGTCCGTTGCATGGACCACTGCGCCGCGCGCTGAACAAAAGAGCGCGGTGGCGACACCCGTGCGCGCTAGTCCCACGACCAGGACGCGTTTACCTCGAAGTTCGATCGGGTTCGGCATGTTGCAGCTACTTACTCCTGGTTCGTTACACCTCGGTGATTGGGGCGCAGCAGTGCTGCGCCCCTACGGAATCACCTTAATTTCAGGGTGGTCAGCGCAAACAGCGCAAAGACCAGCGCCGCAATCCAAAATCGCACGATGACTTTCGATTCGCTCCAGCCCAGCAGCTCGAAATGGTGATGAATCGGGGCCATGCGAAAAATACGCTTGCCGCGCAGCTTGAACGAGCCGACCTGTAAAATCACCGACAGCGCTTCAATCACAAAGATCCCACCAACGAAGAACAGCAGGATTTCCTGCTTGATGATGACCGCGATGGTACCCAGGGTTCCGCCGAGCGACAACGAGCCGACATCGCCCATAAAAATTTCCGCGGGGTGCGCGTTGTACCAGAGAAAACCAAGTGAAGCTCCGACAATCGCACCGCAAAAGACCGTCAGCTCGCCCACTTTGGGAATGAACTGAATGTCCAGATACGAAGCCCAGCGCGAATTGCTGCTGACGTAAGTAAGCACTGTCAACGCGCCCGCGGCGATTACCGTACAGCCGATGGCCAAGCCGTCCAGACCGTCGGTCAGATTGACCGCATTCGACGAGCCGACAATCACCACACAGATAAAAAAGAGGAACGGCAAAAAAGCCAGCGGCCACAAATGCTGGGAATTCATCAGCGAGTGAAAAACCAGATCCGGGTGCATGCGCTTCAGAAAAGGAATGACCAGTTGCGTCGAATAAGCGCTGTGTGTGGCCAGCACCAGCAAGGAAACGCCGACGATCAAGCTGACCAGCACCTGGAAATAGATTTTCTTTTTCGCGGTTAGTCCAAGGTTGCGCTGCTTGGAAACTTTGGCGTAGTCGTCGATGAATCCGATGACCGCAAAGGCCACCAAAGCGAAGAGCGCCAGCAACACAAAAGGATTGGTGAGGTCTGCCCAGAGCAGCGTAGGTACCGCGGTCGACAACACGATCAGCACACCGCCCATGGTGGGCGTCCCGGCCTTTTTCTTGTGCTCTTGCGGACCTTCTTCGCGGATGAATTGCCCGATCTGCAGTTCACGCAAATGGCGAATCAGCCAGGGGCCGAAAACGAGAGCCAGAAACATGGCCGTTAAGCTGGCGTAAACCGTGCGAATCGTGATGTAGCGAAACACATTCAGTGGGCTGAAGTAGCGCCGCAACACTTCGTAGAGGAGGTAGTAGAGCACCTAGTGTTTGACCTCCTCGCGTGAGAATTCGCCGGGCGCGGCATGCTTCGCGACCAATGCATCGACGATGCGTTCCATCTGGACGCCGCGCGAGCCCTTAATCAAGATCAGGTCACCGGGCTCGACCAGTTTCTGCAAAAACTGCGCCGTATCCACCGAATTTGTCAGAAAGCGTGTCTGCGTCTTAGGAAACCCGGCGCTCACCGCGCCTTCGACCAGATGCGCGGCGTCGCCAGCAACGCCGATAATCCATTCGAGATTTCCGTGCTCCGCGGCAAATTGCCCGGCTTCGCGATGCAGTTGCACGGAACTCAGCCCGAGCTCGCGCATTTCGCCCGCAGCGAGAATGCGCCGTTGGTAGTTCGGTGTGGCTGCGAGCAGCGTGATCATCGCATGCAGCGCTGCGGGGCTCGAGTTGTAGCTGTCATTGATAATCGCCGCGCCATTCGAAAATCGCAGCAACTCGCCGCGCATCGCCGGTGCCCGCAGCGAACGGAACACCGCTTGCGCTTCTCCCGCGCCAATATTCCAGACGCTAGCTGCAGCCAGCGCGCCCAAAGCATTGGAGATAACATGGCGGCCGGCCAAGGCCAGGTCCAGGCGTGTCCGCTTTCCTCCCGCCACCAAAGTGAAAGTTGAGCCCAAAGCTCCCCGGTCCTCAATTTCTTCCGCGCGAAAATCCGCAGCGCGTTCGATGCCATAGGTCAGCACGCGACCCGGCGCTTTGAAGGCAAACGCCGCCACCCGCGCATCGTCCGCGTTCAACACCGCAAGCGAGTCCCGCCCGTTCAATCCTTCGATCAGTTCGCGTTTCGCCAATGCAATGTCGTCCACCGACGAAAAAAACTCGAGATGCGCGGGCGCAACACGCGTCACGATACCGACGTCAGGCCTGGCAATCGCCGCCAGCCGCGCCAACTCACCGTGCCGCGACATGCCCATCTCCAGCACGGCCGCCTGATCGGCTTCGTCCAAGCGAAACAGCGTCAGCGGTAATCCGTACTCGTTATTAAAATTCCCTTCGGACTTCAAGACCCGCAGCTTCGAGCCCAGCAGTGCCGCCAGGATTTCCTTCGTAGTGGTTTTGCCGACAGAGCCCGTGACCCCGGCAACTTTGCCGCCCCAAGCTTCACGGACGGCGCGCGCCAGGTTCTTGAGCGCGTCGAACGTGTCGGGCACGGTGATGCAGCGGTCGCTGACCCATCCCGCATAACGCGAAACGAGCGGGTCCGCCACCACCGCCGCCACGGCTCCGTGCTCCACCGCGGCAGCCACGTGATCGTGTCCATCGTGACGCAATCCGTGGATGGCGATGAACAGCTCTCCCGGACGTAGCGTGCGAGAATCAATCGAGACGCCGGCCACCCGGGCCATGGGGTCGAGCCCCGGTCCCGGCCGAGCACCCAAAGCCTGAGCCACTTGTGCAATCGTCCACCGCATAAACGCCTCAACGGGTTGGCTTTACCTAAATATCCCAAGGTTCGGTTGGTGTTCACCGTTTTGAGGGCTCCTCCAGACTGCGCGCGACCGCTCTTGCGGCTACTGCGCGAGTTGCCACTTTTGGCACTCACGCGCCCTCGCAACCCACTTACCGGGAGCGCGTCAGGCGCCAAACCCTCTCCCGCGTAACGCACGGCGCGCCATTTCGCCGTCGTCCCAGTCCAACTTCTGGTCCGCGAGAATCTGTTCCGTTTCGTGCCCTTTGCCGGCAAGCAGCACGATGTCCCCCGCGCGCGCTTCATCCACGGCCATCGCGATCGCTTTTTCACGGTCGGGCTCGATCAAATATTTTCCGCTGGTTTTCTGCAGGCCCACGATGATGTCGCTGATGATTTTCAGCGGATCTTCTTTGCGCGGATTGTCGTTGGTCAGAATCGTTAGATCGCTGAGACGCCCGGTGACTTCGCCCATGACCGGGCGCTTGGTGCGGTCTTTTTCGCCGCCGCAGCCGAATAGCGCAATCACGCGGCCCTTGGGGGCGAGTTCGCGCGCTGTTCGAATCAAATTCTCGAGGGCGTCGTCCGTGTGCGCGTAGTCCACGATCACCAGGAACGGTTGGCCGCGATCGATGCGCTGGAAACGTCCAGCCACGCTTTGCAGATTGCTGATTCCCGTTTCGATGATTTCGTTTGCAAAACCGAGGGCTTGCGCCGCGCCGACGGCTGCCAGAATGTTGTAGACGTTGATGCGCCCCACGAGAGGCGAGGTGATTTGCAGTTTGCCGTTGGGCGTCTGCGCCGTAAAACTCAGCCCACCGAAAGTGAGCTGAAATTTCTTGGTGGTGATATCCGCGCCGGATTCGAGGCCATAGCTCATCGTGCGCTTGGCGATTCCTGCAAGCTTCTTGCCCCACTCGTCATCCGTGTTGACCACCCCGACTTCCGGCGTGCCCGCGCCCGTGCCTGCAAATAGTTGCCGTTTCGCAGCGAAGTAATCTTCAAATGTCTTGTGATAGTCCATGTGCTCGCGAGTGAGATTCGTGAACACCGCAGCCTGAAAGTGGCAGCCCCACAAGCGATCCATGGTTAGCGAGTGCGAACTAGCTTCGAGAGTCGCAAACGTTCCGCCGGCGTCGCGAATCTCCGCGAAAAAACCTTGCAAGTCCACCGACTCGGGCGTGGTGTTTGGCGCGGGATAATTGCCGGCAGGCGTGTGATAAGCAATCGTTCCAAAAAGCCCAGTCTTCGCGCCGGACGCCTTCACAATCGAGTCGATCAACGATGTCGTGGTGGTCTTACCGTTCGTCCCGGTCACCGCGACCAACTGCAGCGCATTCGCAGGGTGATCGAAGAAATTCGCAGCCACCGTCGCAAGGCTCTTGCGTTCCTCGCGGACTGGAATCCACGCAACGCCAGGCGGCAGCGCCGCCGGTGCCGCATTTTCGCTGGCGATAGCGATTGCGCCGCGCCCCACCGCGTCACGCACAAACTCATTTCCATCCGCCTTGGCCCCACGCAATGCGAAGAACAGCGACCGCGGCTGGACTCTGCGCGAATCGCACGCGACCTGGCGCACCTCGATCCCCACGGCTTCGGCCGGCAGATTCACGCCCATACCCTGAAAGAGCACGCCCAGTTGTTTCGATCTCGTCATCGTTGCTCGACGCACCGCCGGAACATCTTCGGTCCCGCCAACAGAAATGCCGCCTGCCCTCGGCGTCTCGTTCCGTGCTGCGCTCAGTTTCTTCTCGGGCGGCAGCGCTGTCGCTTCGATATTCATCCTAGTTCCTGGCGCCATTCCGCGGCTTGCCGGAGTTGAGCGCGGGTGTCCCGAATTGCACGGTAACCTTGGCACCCCTCCGAACCTTGGCATTCGCCGCGGGCCTTTGATTGATTGCAAGATTGCTTCCAACCAGCACAGGGTCTAAACCTAACCGCAAGCACATCTCGGAAACGTCGCGCATCGTCTTGCCCTCAAAATCCGGAACGGCAATATCGCCGCCTTCTTCCACAGCCACGGTCACCACCGGAGGCTTCGCCAGCGGCGAAGTGGTCTTCGTCGCGCTGCCGTCTTCAGCTGGCGATTGGTCGGGTTGCGCCGAGAAATCTGTCGGCGTGAAGTCTTCCAGCGCCGAGCTATCTGCGCCGGTCTGCACTTTGTAAGATGCTTGCAGCAGCTTGGGGTTGACCGGAACATCGCGCGGCGTGCCCAAATACGCCAGCACTTGCTCCGCAACGCGCTTGAACACCGGCGCCGCCACTTGCCCGCCCTCGTGCTGCCCAACCGGCGAATCGAGCGACACCAACACGGTGATTGCGGGATTACTGATCGGAGCAAATCCCGTGAACGACGCAATCAGCTGCGTTGGTGAATAGCGCCCGGTGTCCGGATCAATTTTTTGCGCCGAGCCCGTCTTCCCCGCCGCAGTCCATCCAGCCAAATGCGCGAGTTTGCCCGTGCCGGTCAGCACCACGCCTTCCATCAACCGGCGCAGGGTCGCCGCGGTTCCCGGGCGAATCACCCGCTTTGGCTCGGTGGCCGCAAGTGGACCCTGATCCGGCGCGACCACAATCTGTTCGCCACGCCGCAACTCCGCAACGATGTGCGGCCGGTACAACAATCCTCCGTTAGCAATGGAAGAAACCGCGTTGGTCAGCTGAATCGGCGTGACACCCACTTCTTGTCCCATGGAAATCGACCCGATCGAAATAGGCCGCCAATTTTCCAGCCGTCGCAAGATTCCTCTGCTTTCGTGCGGCAAATCTATCCCCGTAGCGGCGCCAAAACCGAACAACCGGATGTAGTCGTAGAACTTTGGGGCGCCAAGCCGCAAAGCAATCTTGATTGCGCCCACATCGCTCGATTGCGCCAGAATGTCGCTGACCGTCAGCAGTCCGAATGGCTTGTGATCTCGGATGCGATGTCCCGCTATGTACACTCTGCCGTTTTCGCAATCAAACACTTCGTCCGGCCGCGTCAGTCCTTGATCGAAAGCGGCAGCCAGCGTTATCAGCTTGAAAGTCGACCCCGGCTCGTACGCGACGCTGACGGCACGATTCATCCACGTTTGGCCGGAAACATCCGCTGCCGCGTTCGGATTGAACTTCGGCCAATTGGCCATCGCCAGAACTTCGCCGGTATTCGGATTCATGACCACAACGGTCCCTGCCATCGCGTGCGTCTTGACGATCGCCGCGGAAAGCTCGCGTTCAGCGATGTACTGAATTTTCTCGTCTAGCGTCAGCACCACACTGGCTCCGGCTTCGCGCTTGGCTTTGCCGCCGTCGAACCAGCGTTGCCGAGCGTCCGCCATCACCACTATCTTTTCACTCTCGCCGCGAATCTCGCTGTCGAGTTCCCGTTCAATCCCGGCCGAGCCCTTTTCGTCCACGTCGACGAAGCCCAGCACATGCGCCGCGAGTTCGCGCTTCGGATAAAACCGCTGATTTTCCTTCTGTAAGTAGACGCCCTTCAGATTGAGTGCGCTAACCGCCGCCGCTTTTTCCGGAGACAGCTTGCGCATCACCCACACAAACCCTCCGCCCGATTCGAACTTCGCCTCCAGGACGTCGCGTGGAATGCTTAACACTCCAGACAAAAGTTTCGCGGCCAACGCCTTGTTCTCGCCCAACTCGGTCGGGCTGGCAAATGCCGAGTCCACCTGCAGGCTCATCGCCAGCGGGTGCATGTTGCGATCGAAAATCGTGCCGCGCTTGGGAGTTATCTCGATGGTGCGCTGTTGCTGCCGTTGTGCGCGCGCAACGTAGTCGCTATGCAAAAAAAGCTGCAGGTAAGCCAGTCGCCCGAACACCGCAGTGGACCACAACAACGCCAAGCCTGCGACAATCAGCAGACGCTTGTCCGCGATGCGGCGGCCGGCACTGGCGTGAACGTGGTTCTGGGCCATAGAACACTCAGGTCGGCCAAGTCTCCGACGCGGAACTCATGAAATGTCGTGCAAATTCGTTTTGGTCGCGGCTGGCTGCGTCCGTCCGCATCATTTTCCGCATCAGGGCGTGCGATTCGGACGAACGTAGCGAACGGCTGCAACTTCCGCGCCGATCGGCTCGTTGTACTCATGCACTTGGTTCGGCAACGTTTCCGTCAAGCCTAGCTTGCGCGCGATCACGTCAATGCGCTTCGGGTCGCTCAGTCCGGCAATCTCCAGCCGCAGCGCGGAATTCAGCGCGGCGGCGTCCGCTTGCTGGCTCTTGACGCCTTCCAGCTGAAAACTCAAGTCAATGCATCTGAAGTGCTGGTAAATGTACAGCATGCAGAACACTGCCAGAACTCCACCCAGCGCCAGTGTGCGATAAAGATCCCGCACCTTCGCCGGCTCAACGTGGCGAACGATCCGCGTGTTATCAATCCGCTTTGCTGTGTAAAACTCCGTCGTTAAGGCTGTCTTTTTCCTGCGGTTCCTGCTCATGCTGCCACTCTTTCCGCACACCGCAATTTCGCGCTTCGCGAACGCGGGTTCCGCGCCATTTCTTCTTCCGTGGGCTGAAGCACATGCCTGGTCAGGATGCGGAGCGTTCCTTCCCGCTCGTGTTGTCGAAACGCTTCCTTAACCAGCCGGTCTTCTCCTGAGTGATACGTCAGCGTCACCCAGCGAGCTCCCGAATTCATCGTGGCGGGGGTCCGAGAAAGAAACTGCCCGAGTTCCTCCATCTCTCGATTCACCGCTATCCGCAGCGCCAGAAACGT
>Ga0137403_10004831_pt1 | contig 15785 bp, 15 predicted proteins | sample CZOMad2_1_16fung_FD_122057 | JGI IMG/M metagenome (GOLD analysis project Ga0137403, IMG submission 122057) | Vadose zone soil fungal communities from Angelo Coast Range Reserve, California, USA - CZOMad2_1_16fungal (Hybrid Assembly) | ecosystem: Environmental > Terrestrial > Soil > Vadose zone... | reverse complement strand
GGGCTTCGTGGAATTCTGGCGCGCGGTCACTCCCATCGACGATATCAGCCGGCTGCGCCTGGGCTCACGGCCCGCCACGCGTCGGGGCCCCACCCTGGAGATCGCGCAGGTGCGCGCCATCCCCTGGGTGTTTTCCTGGATGCAGAGCCGCTTCAACCTCCCGGGCTGGTTCGGGTTGGGCGCCGCCCTGGCGGAGGGCGGCGCGCCGCCCGATCTCCTGCGCGAGATGCATTGGCGCTGGCCGTTCTTCCGGGCCCTCCTCGACAACGCGGAGATGTCGCTGCTCAAAGCCGATCTCGGTATCGCCACGCTGTACGCCGGCCTCGATCCCGAGCGCACCCGCGCGGCCGCGCTCTTCACCCGCATCGAGGCGGAGCACAGGCGGGCCCGCGAGGCCATCCTCGCTATCACCGGGCATCGCGCCCTGATGGACGGCGAGCCGGTCATCCAGCGCTCCATCGAGCTGCGGAATCCCTACGTGGACCCGCTCAACTATCTCCAGGTCGAGATGCTGCGCCGGCTGCGCGCCCTCCCGGACCCGGAGGGGCCCGAGGGGGAGACGCTGCGCGAGGTGATCGTCCTCACCGTCAACGGGATCGCGGCGGGGCTCCGGAACACCGGCTGAGGCAGGCGCCGAAGGGACGGCCTACCAGCGGCCGCCGCTGCTGCCGCTGCCCCCGCTTCCACCGCGGCTCCGATACCCGCCGCCGCCGCCGCTTCGGCTCCCGCCCGCCCCGGTGGAATTGGCCAGCTCCACCTTCAGCGTCCGGCCGTCCACTTCCTTGCCATTGAGCAGCTTGACCGCCTCGGCCGCCGCTTCCGCCGACGCCATCTCGACGAAGCCGAATCCCCGCGAGTTCCCGGTGTCACGGTCGGTCACCACCGCCGCCGACTCGACGGCGCCGGCCTGAGCGAACAACTCGCGCAGCCGGTCGGTGGATGTGGAAAACGCCAGGCCTCCGATGAAGAGCTTGTGTGCCATGACCTGCCTCCGGATCGATCTCCCGCGGTTGGGGACACGCTCCGGAACGCGGAAGACGGCTCCAGAGCCATGATCTGGGAGGGTGGGGGTCCACGAGGAACCGACGGCCGGGCCAGACGCGGCTATCATGACACATTCCCGGGTAGAATGCGGAGCGTGACCTACGGGTGCGCGTTCTGCGGGGAGGAGAACGAGCTGACGGTGGATGCGAGCGCGGGCCGCCGGCAAACGTTCACGGAGGATTGCACGGTCTGCTGCCGGCCCAACCTGATCACCCTGGCCTTCGACGACGACGGCGACGTCTCCATCGAGGTCACCCAGGAATACGAGGCGTAGCGAGGGGAAGAGCCAGAGAGGGAGGGAGCAGCATGGAGTAGGAAGGATCCGGCTCCCGAAAGCGCACCAGCGGGTCCGCGATCACCCAGAGGCTGAGCGCGGTGTAGAGCACCATCAGCGCGGTGAGGGGGAGCGACGCGCGCAGCGCCATCCGCGGCGGGCTCCACTCGCGCAATGCGACCCGATGGGCCAGCCACACCGAGATCACATGCCCCGTGACGATGGCGCCCACCGCGGCGTACCAGGCGAAGCGCGAGCCCACCAGCGTGACGTCGGGGCTCCACGTCGCGGTGCCGAGAAGATCCCAGCCGCGCCCGAGGGGATCGGACAAGAGCGGGATCAACTCCTGCCCCTGAAGCAGCAGGTAGGCCAGGTTGTGGGCGACGTTGTACGCGGTCGCGATGGGGACCAGGCTCGGCGCTAGCAGCCGAGCGGTGGCGGCGCCCGAGCCCAGGCCGGCGAGCCGCGCGGTGAGCCCGGCGGTGGCCAGATAGGCGCCGAGAAGGACCAGCCACACCGCGAGCAGCCCGGCCGTGGCCAGGACATACCCCTCGCGATCCGCCACGCGGGCGAGCCCACCGCTCAGCACGCGGTCGAGCGCTCGCCACGCCCGCGTGCCGAGCAGGCCGTCGAAGAGCACGGTGGCCAGCATGGCGATGACGAAGCCGATCAAGCCCGAGGGCACGGGCTCCGCCACCACCAGGCCGCAGCCCGGGGGGCGCAGGACCAGGGTGCGCCCATCGGGTCCCGGAGCCAGTGGCGCGAAGCGGCCCAGCGTCGCGAAGTACACGGCGAAGACGTCCGCGTTCCGCTGCCAGGTGTCCGCGCCGAAGCCGACCATGCCCGCGAGCGTCACCGCCGACCAGGCCAGCGCGAGGCCGGCGATGCGCGAGGGTACCGAGGCGTCCGGGAAGACGACCTCGAGCCAGACGAAAAGGAGCAGAAGCGTGGCGGCCGGCCACACACCGAGGCGGGCCGGGTACGGCAGCCCGAGCGCGAGACCGCGGCCACCCCGCCGGCGGCGCGCCAGCGCGTCGGCCCCGTCGAAGAGGGTGCGCCAGGGGTCGAGCGCGGGCCATATATTGCCCGCGCAGGCCGTCACCAGGGAGAGTCCCACCCACCAGATGGTCCAGACGAAGGTGGGCGCGAGATTCTTCATGGGATGCGGATCGCCCAGGAGACCCGCCGCGATCACCAGGACGAACAGCGCGAGGCCGACCAGGCGCGCCGCGGCGCGCCACCGCGCGAGAAATCCGCCCAGTGGAATGACGAGCCCGGCGCCGGAGGCCGCGCGCGGCGCCGCGCGGGCGGCGAGCGCGGCGGCGGCGAAGGACAGCGCCACCGTGAGCGCCGCCCCGGCCACGAAGTAGACGAGCGGCAGCGGGAGATCGTAGCGCTCTCCCGCGCCATGGGCCTCCGCCGTCCGCGCGGCCAGCGCGACGGCGGCGGCGGCGAGGACCGCGAGCGCCCGCGCGGTTATCGCTTCGGCACCTCGTAGGGCGCGGAATCTTTCAGGATGGAAACGATGAGCTCTTTCGCGGCGTCCATCTTGAAGCCGGCCTGCTGATAGACCTCGTAGATCCGGTAGTCGGACACGCGGCTCAGCACGAACCACGCGAGCTTGTTGGCCTCCAGCGAGCCGGGGGCGACGCCCAGATCCTTGGCCACTGCCTCGACCGCCTCGATGGCGGTGAAGCCAGCGAGGTAGTGTGAGTAGGACCAGGAGCCGTCGGTGTAGGTGGAGAACCACCACTCGGCCATCTGCCGCCTCGGCTGCACCACGATGGGCGGCTTGCCCGCGATCTTGGCCGCCTCCGCCAGCGCGGGGTTGAGCCCCTCGCCGTCCTTGTCGAGATCCCAGTGGGGATCGAAGTGGGAGGCCGCGGTGGCCACGATGAGGCCCTCGGGGGCGCCGCGATGGTAAAGCTCCGCGTAAACCACCGCGCCGTGCTCGCCCATCCACTTCCACTTGGCCTTGCCCTGCTCCCCGCCCCAGGATTGCGGATACCACGCGGGCTTGACCACCTTGCCCGTCCTGGGGTCCCACTCGTACCAGACCTTGGCCCAGTCGTGGAGCACCAAGGCCGCGATCACCAGGTCGCGGTCGATCTTCTTCACCTTGTAGATCTTCTCGTAGGCGTCCGCCCAGGCCATGGCCACGTCCACCCACTCGAGCGAGTGCACGGGCAGCCCGCCGGGATAGTAGTGATGACCCTTGCCGCCCGCCGCCGGCGAGGCGAGGAACGACTGGGTGGCCCTGGCCTTGAACACCTTGGACTCGGGACGGAGGACCATGTCCAGCACCAGGTCGCGAGTGGCCTTGTCCTTGATGCCGTTGATATGGGCGAGGAGCCGGTCATAGGCCGACCGGGTCCAGGCCCCCGTCGCCGCCATGTCCTCCGGCGACATCGCGTAGATGGCCTTGAGCCGCGCTTCCGGCACCGCCTGGGCGGTGGCCGCCGAGCTCGCGGCGAGCAGCAGCAGGGGGAGGAGGAGCAGGCTGTGTCCGGCTCTCGCGATCATGGTGGGCTCCTTTTCGGGGACATGTCGCATGCAACGGTGGCGGGATGATGTCACCGCCATCACTTCTTGGTCAAGGCATGGGATCGCGTCCTATAATCCGGGCAAGACGGCGCGCGCCGCGCGCTCGAGAGGGGGTGAGTCCATGGCCAAGGGCATGGGAATGCGGAAGGAGAAGAAGAAGCCGAAGAAGGAAAAGAAGAAGTAGGGCGCCCGGGGGCGCCGGCGCGTCCCCCGGCGCCCCCCGCTACTCGCCTTACGCGCCTGGCGCGGCGTCCGCGGCGGCGAAGCGCTCCAGGTGGTGCTCGGCGTCGCCGAAGGTCTGCGCGATCATGGTGAGCCGGCGGAAGGTGTGGCTGACCTTCAGCTCCTCGGTCATGCCCATGCCGCCGTGCATCTGCACCGACTCCTGGCTGACGTGGCGGCAGGCGTCCGCGACCTTGATCTTCGCCGCCGAGATCACGCGCCGCCGCTCGGCGGCGCCCGCGGTATCCGCTTTCACGCAGGCGAGGCAAGCCATGGAGCGGGCCTGCTCGTAGCTGATCACCATCTCCACCATGCGGTGCTGCAGCGCCTGGAAGGTGCCGATGGGCACACCGAACTGGCGCCGGGTCTTCAAGTATTCCAGCGTGGTGTCGTTGGCGTAGCGGATGGCGCCCACCGCCTCCGCGCAGAGGAGCGCGGTGGCGTAATCCGCCACCTCCTCGATGAGGCCGAGGGCTTGCCCCTCTCCACCCAGCAGCGCATCCGCGGACACGCTCACGTCGTTGAGCCAGATGTCCGCCGCTCGCAGCTCGTCGATGGTCCGGTACTCCTTGAGGGTCACCCCCGGGGCGCGGCGGTCCACCAGGAAGAGGCTGATGCCCCCCGTGTCGGTATCCGCGCCCGACGTCCGCGCGGAGACGATGAGGGTCTCCGCGGAGGCGGCGTGCAGCACCGCCCGCTTCTCGCCCTCGAGCGTCCAGCCGCCGCCGGCGCGCTTGGCCCGGGCGCCCACGTGCCGCAAGTCGTAGCGGCTGCCCGTTTCGGTGTGGGCGAAGGCCAGCCGCTGCTTGCCCTGGATGAGCGCGGGCAGGATGCGCTCGCCCTGCGCCTCGGAGCCCCCGCGGGCGATGAGCCGCCCCGCCACGCCCACATTGGTCCAGTACGGCTCCACCACGAGCGACTCGCCCAGCGCTTCCATCACCAGCATCACGTCCACCGCGCTGCCGCCGAACCCGCCGTGCTCCTCGGCGAAGGGCAGCCCGAGGAGTCCCATCTCCGCGAAGGCCGCCCATGTCTTTTCGCTATATCCGACCGTGGACGCCACGATCTTGGTGCGGGCGTCGAAGGAATAGTCGTTGGCCAGGTACTTCCGGAGGCTGTCGGCCAGGAGCTGCTGCTCGTCGCTGAGCTCGAAGTTCATAGCCCCAGCGTCGCCTTCGCGATGATGTTCCGCTGGATCTCGTTGGAGCCGGCGTAGATCGTCGCCTTGCGCATATTGCAGTAGCGCGGGGCCAGCCGGGCGGTGAAGTGGTCGAAGTCCATGGCGTCCAGGGGGCGATAGGCCTGGGCCAGCGGGCCCGCCGCCTGCATCATCAGCTCGGTGATGGCCTGCTGGATCTCGGTACCCTTGATCTTGAGCATGGAGACATCCGCTCCCGGGGGCTTGCCGCTGCGTCGCATCTGGTCCAGGAAGCGCAGGTTGGTGATCTCGAGCGCCATCAGCTCCACCTCCACGCGCGTGAGTCGATCGCGGAAGCGCGGGTCGTCGAGGATGGGCCGGCCGTTCTTGGTGTGATGCGCGGCCAGCTCCTTGAGGCGGACCAGCTCGCGCTTGGAGGCACCAATGCGCCCCGTCCCCATGCGTTCATAGCCGAGGAGATACTTCGCGACCGTCCAGCCCTTGCCCTCCTCGTGGACGAGGTTCTCGGCGGGGACTTTCACGTCGTCGAAGAATACCTCGTTGGTCTCGTGCCCGCCGTCCATCAATATGATGGGCCTGACCGTGATGCCGGGGCTCTTCATGTCGATGAGGAGGAAGGAGATGCCGTCCTGCCGCTTCTCCTTCGAGGCGTCCGTACGCACGAGGCAGAAGATCCAGTCCGCGTGATGCGCGAGCGTGGTCCAGATCTTCTGCCCCGTCACCACGTAGTGGTCGCCTTGCCGCACCGCCTTGGTCTTGAGCGAGGCCAGGTCGGAGCCGGAGCCGGGCTCGGAATAGCCCTGGCACCAGAAGTCCTCGCCCTTGTAGATGCGGGGCAGGAAGCGCTGCTTCTGCGCCTCGGTGCCGAAGCGCAGCAGCACCGGCGCGCACATGCGGAGGCTGAAGGCCACCAGCGGCGGGGTGGCCGCGAAGCCGCATTCCTCCTCGAAGATGTAGCGCTGGGTCACCGTCCAGTCGGTGCCGCCCCACTCCTTCGGCCAGTCAGGTGCCACCCAGCCCTTGTCGGCGAGGATCCGGTGCCAGCGGAGGAGGTCCTCCTTGGAGAGCTCCTGGTAGCTCTCCACCTTCTGGCGGAGCTCGGCGGGGAGATTGCTGCGCAGCCAGCCCCGCACCTCGTCGCGGAAGGCGAGCTCCTCGGCGCTGTAATTCAGGTCCATTGCGGCACTCCTCCCCTTCGGCTCTCAGACGTGGTGGCGCAGGAAGCCCTCGATCATTCCGTTCACTTGCCCGGGGGCCTCCATCATGTTGAAGTGCCCGGCGCCCACCGTCCAGCCGTTGACCACGGCCGGCATCCACTCCGACATCAGGTGGGGCGGGTTGAGCGGCGGGGTGGCGGCGATGTGCAGCGCGGGCACCTTGCACTGCGCGGCCACCTTCGCGCCCTCGAAGTTGAGAATGCCCCGCATGGCGGAGGCGGCGACGTGCGCGGGCGCGGCCATCATCACCTTGAGCACGTCATCCACGAGCTTCCGGTCCGAGGTGGGCAGGAAGAGGCGCTCGGCGATGAACTGCCGGCGCGGCTCCTGGTTGCCGGCCTCGATGGCGCTCACCAGGCCCTCGATGCCGCCCTTGAGGTCGGGCGGGAAGACCAGCGGAGCGGGATCCACCATGACGATACCGGCCACCTTCTCGGGATATGCCGCGCCCAGTTGCAATACGGTGATGCCGCCCATGCTGTGCCCCACCGCGATGACCCGGCCGAGGTTTAACTTGTCGATCAGGAAGGCGATGTCGTCGGCATACGCCGAGATCGGATAGGCACCCTGGGGCTTGTCGCTTTCCCCGTGCCCCCGCAGGTCCACCGAGACCACCCGGTGCTGGGCGGCGAAGTGCTCGGCCTGAGGGGCGAAAAACGATCGGTTACAGGTCCAGCCGTGGACGAAGACGACCGCGGGGCTCCCGCTCCCCCGCTCCTCGTAGGCCAGCGTGATGCCGTCGCGAACGATGGTCGACATGGCGGCCCTCCTCTCCCGCCCGCGGCGGCGGCTCCATCGCCGCGACGCCCCGGGGAGGGCCACACGATATCATTTTTGGCCGGAACGCAACGCCTGGGGCAGGAGCGGCCGGGCCACCCTTTCCGCCGGCCTCGGCAGCTTCTCCCGGGGCGCGCTCCGGAGGTGAATCAGCTGCTCCACGAGGAGCCAGATAGGAACCGAGAGCAACAGCACGTACGAGGCGAGCTCGGTCGACATCATGTCAGATCTCCCATGCGCGAGTGTTATGCGGATGTCGTGCCACTCGAACGCGCCGAGAGAATGCCGACACGATGAGGACTTAGCGACGTGGACGGGACCAGCTTACCATCGCTGCGCGGGGATAGTGCCCGGATTTTGACGCTTGCTGACCAGATACGCGATCGTACCGGTGAACGCATTGACCGCCTGCCGGCTACTCGGGTAGGGTCTCGACTGGAGGATCCACCCATGACCGGCGACCGGGCGTTCCGCGGCGTCATCCCCGCAATGGCCATCCCCTTCCGCGACGACTTCAAGCTGGACGGCGACGGGCTCGCCCGCTTCGCCCGCTGGCTGGCCGGCTGCCCCGGCGTCACCGCCGTCATGACCAATGGCCATACCGGGGAGGTGGGGTCGCTACTCCCCGAGGAGCGCGCCGAGGTCACCCGCGTGGTCGCCGACGCGGTGCGGGGGCGGGTCCGCGTGGTGTCCGCGGTGTGCTCGGAGGGCACCTTCGAGGCCATCGAGCACGCCAAGGCCGCCGCCCATGCCGGCGCCGACGCCGTGGACGTGATGCCGTGTCACATGTGGCTGCGCTTCGGCGTGAAGGAAGACGCGGTGTACGAGTATTTCAAGGCCATCGGCGCGGAGAGCGGGCTCGACGTCATCGTCCATGTTTATCCAGCGAACACGAAGGCGTCTTACTCCACGAGGCTGATGACACGGCTGGCGGGCCTGCCCCAGGTGAAGGGCTTCAAGATGGGCGAGCGCGACCTCGGCAAGTACGAGCGGGACATCCGCGCCCTCCGCGCGGAGGCGCCGCACGTCTCGCTCCTCAACTGCATGGACGAGTACCTCTTCCCCACCTTCGTGCACCGGCTGGACGGTACCCTCGTCGGCTGCGCGAGCCTCATCCCGGAGCTGACGAACGCCCTCCTCGAGGCCATGCAGGCCGACGACCTGACGCGGGCCCGCGAGCTCAACGACCTGATCTGGCCCGTCAAGGAGGCGGTGTACGGCGCCGGTGAGCCCTCCGGCGACGCGCACGCGCGCATGAAGGTGGGTATGGCCATGCGCGGCCTCTTCCGGAGCGCGTTGGTGCGCCCGCCCGTGCTGCCTCCCTCCACGGAGGAGATCGCCACCATGAAGGCCGCGCTCGAGTCGAGCCAGGTGCCCCGAGTGGATCTCTAGTCGCCGAGCACCCTGGTCGAGACCCTCGTCGAAACCGCCGGGAGCCCTAATCGAAACCGCCGGGAGCCCTAATCGAAAAGATGGCAGGCGACCAGCCGGCCGCCGACGACCTGGAGCCGGGGCTCCTCGGTGGCGCAGCGGGACATGGCCTGTGGGCAGCGCGGGTGAAAGCGGCAGCCGTCCGGGGGCGCCAGCGGGCTCGGCACTTCCCCGGCCAGGGTGATCTCCTCGCGCGGGCGATCGAGATCGATGGGCAGCGCCGCCGCGAAGAGCGCCCGCGTGTACGGGTGCTGGGGCGCCAGCGCCACCTCCGCCGCCGCCCCCGACTCGACGATCTTGCCGAGATACATCACCGCGATGGTGTGGCTCATGTGCGCCACCGCGGCGAGGTCGTGGGCGATGAAGAGATAGGCGACGCCCAGCCGCTTCTGGATGTCCCGCAGCAGGTTGAGAATCTGCGCTCGAATCGACACGTCGAGCGCCGACACCGGCTCGTCCAGCACGACGAGGCGTGGGCACAGCGCGAGCGCGCGGGCGATGGCGATGCGCTGGCGCTGCCCGCCCGAGAACTCGTGCGGGTAGAGATCGGCCGAGCGCGCGGGCAGGGCCACGAGGTCCAGGAGCTCTTGCACGCGCCGGCGGCGCTCCGCCGCCCCGCGCCGCTCGTTGATGACCAGCGGCTCGGCGATGATGGTCCCCACCCGCATGCGCGGATCCAGCGAGGCGTAGGGATCCTGGAACACCGCCTGGACTGATTGCCGGTAGCGCCGGCGCGCGGCGCCCTCGAGGGTGGCGACGTCGGCGCCCTCGAAGCGGATGGTGCCGGCGGTGGGCCGCTCCAGCCCGAGCACCATCTTGGAGGTGGTGGTCTTGCCGCAGCCCGACTCGCCCACCAGCCCCAGCGTGGTCCCCGCCTGGATCGTGAACGAGATCGAGTCCACCGCGCGCACCACCGCCGTCGACCGTCCCATGAGGCCGCGCCAAACCGGGAAATGCTTCACGAGGCCGGACGCTTCGAGGAGCGGGCCGGCGGGGCTCACGGCGTCACCCACCGGCGGGCGCCCACAGCCAGCACCGGCTCACCTGCCCCGGCCCCGCCGCGAACTCCGGCGGCGCCTCGACGCGGCACCGATCCATCACCCGGGCGCACCGGGGCGCGAACGAGCAACCACTGGGAAGTCGGGCGAGATCGGGCGGCTGGCCCTCGATGGCGGTGAGGTGGTCGATCCGGGTCCCGAGTCGCGGAATCGACTCGAGGAGGGCCTGGGTGTACGGATGCGCGGGGGCGGTGAAGATCCGGCGCACCGGCCCCGACTCGACGATACGCCCCGCGTACATCACCGCCACCCGGTCGCAGATGCGCGACACGATGCCGAGGTTGTGCGTGATGAAGATCATGGCGAGGCGGTGCCGGTCCTGGAGCTCCTCGAGCAGGCTCAGATACTGGGCCTGGATGGTGAGGTCGAGGCTCGTGGTGGGCTCGTCGGCGATGAGGAGGCGCGGCGGCGCCGCGATGGCCATGGCGCCCACCACGCGCTGGCGCATGCCGCCGGAGAGCTGATAGGGAAAGGCGCGCAGCCGCGCCGCCGGGGACGGGATGCGCACCGAGGCGAGCAGCGCGGTAGCCCGCTCGGTGAGGGTGGCGCCGCGCAGGCCGTGGTACATGGTGAGCGGCTCGCGCACCTGCATCCCGACGGAGAACACCGGGTTGAGCGAGCTCATCGGGTCCTGGAGGATCATGGCGATCTTCCGGCCGCGGATGCGCTGCATCTCGGCTTCGGTCCTGGTGGTGAGCTCGTCGCCGTCGAGGAGCACCGAGCCCCCCACGATCCGCGAGGCCGGGCGGGGCGTCAGCCGCACGAGACTCAAGCAGGTCATGCTCTTTCCCGAGCCGGACTCGCCCACCAGACCGAGCGTCTCCCCCTCCGCCACGCTGAAGGACACGCCGTCGACCGCCTTGATGGCGCCCCAGCGCGTGACCAGGTGGGTGCGGAGATCGCGGACCTCGATGACGGGGGCGGACGCGGGCGGAGCGGGGATCACAGCTGGCGGAGCTTGGGATCCAGGGTATCGCGGAGCCAGTCCCCGAGCAGGTTGAAGGCGAGCACTACCAACAGGATCGCGAGGCCGGGCAGGCTCGACACCCACCAGGCGCTGGTCACGAACTCGCGCCCCTCGGAGATCATGGAGCCCCACGCCGGCGTGGGCGGCGGGATGCCGGCGCCGAGGAAGGACAGGGACGCCTCCACGATGATCACGTAACCGATCTGGAGCGTCACCAGGACCACGAGAGTATTGAGCGTGTTCGGGAAGAGGTGCCGGGTGATGATGCGCCAGGCCCCCGCCCCCGCGATTCGGGCCTGGGCGATGAAGTCGAGCCCCATCAGGGTCAGCACCTGGCCCCGGATCACGCGCGCGTAGCGGGCCCAGAGGATTACCGCGATCGCCACCACCACATTGGTGAAGCTCGGCCCCACCGTCACCGCGAGGATCAGCGCGAGCAGGATCACCGGGAACGACATGGTCGCGTCGGTGGCGCGCATCAGCACCGCGTCCACCATCCCGCCGTGGTAGCCGGCCACCAGCCCCACCCCGGCGCCGAAGGCGCTGGCCAGGAGCACGGTGACCACGCCCGCGGCGAGGGACACGCGCGAGCCCCAGATCATGCGCGACAGCATGTCACGCCCCAGCCGGTCCGTGCCCAGGAGGTGCTTGGACGACCCGCCCTCCATCCAGACCGGCGGCTTGAAGCGGTTGCGCAGCGACTGCTCGCCGGGATCGGCGGGACTGAGAAACGGGGCCAGGATCGCGACCAGGACGAACAGGACGATGATCCCGAGGGAGACCACCGGCACCCGCCGCCCGCGCGCGGCCGGATCGGGCCGCGCCGCGACATCCGGGAGCGTGAGTGCGCCGTCGGCGAGGGGCTCAGCGGGCATGGCGGATCCGCGGATCGATGACCGCGTAGAGACAATCCACGCCGAGGTTCACCAGGGCCACGATGGCGGCGGTGGTCAGCACCACCGCCTGGATCACCGGAAAGTCACGCGAGCTGATGCCCTCATAGGCGAGCCGGCCCAGCCCCGGCCAGGCGAATACCGTCTCCACCACGATGGCGGTGGTGACCAGGATGGAGAAGTAGATGCCGGCGAAGGTCACCACCGGGATGAGCGCGTTCTTGAGCGCGTGCACCCAGACCACGCGATGCTCGACCACGCCCTTCACGCGCGCGAGCTTGACGTATTCCGAGTCCAGCACCTCCAGCATGCCCGAGCGCAGGAGGCGCATCATGCCCGCCACCACGAACCAGCCCAGCGTGAAGCCGGGCAGGATATAGCTGGCGAAGCCCTGGCTGCTACCACCCGCGGGCAGCCACTGGAGGCGCCCCGCCACCACCTCCACCAGCACGATGGCCACCCAGAAGGTCGGCAGGGACTGCCCGAGCACCGCGATCACCTGCGCGGTCCGGTCCAGCCCGGTCCCCTTCTTCACCGCGGCGAGGACACCGAGCGGAAAGGCGATGGCGAGCGAGATCCCCATGGCGAAGGCGGCCAGGCGCAGCGAATTGGGCAGGCGCTCCTGGATGAGCTCGATCACCGGCCGGCGAGCGCGGAGGGAATTGCCAAAGTCGCCGGTGACGGCCCGGCCCACGAAGGAGAGGTATTGCTCGACGTAGGGCCGGTCCAGGCCGAGATAGCGGCGGGCGTCGGCATAGTCCTCGGGGGTCGCCGACATGGGGAGGATGAGCTGGAGCGGATCCCCGGTGGCCCTGGCCAGGATGAAGACGACCACCGACAGGATGGCCAGCGCCACCAGCGACTGCAGCACCCTCGAGAAGACGAAGCGAATCAAGCGCTACGGTCGCCTACTTCCCCGAGGCGAGCTCGTCGAAGAAGAGATCGTACATGACGGACCCCGGATTCCACTTCCCGAGCTTCTTGGACGCCGCGTAGGGCGAGTGCAGGTAGACGATGGGCATGCCGAGATGCTCGCTGCGGATCCGCGTGTAGATGCCCCGCATCAGGGCATTGATCTTCTCGCGGTCGGTCTGCTTGATGACCTGGGCGATCATCCCGTCCACCTCGGGGTCGTTGACGGTGTCGTTGGGCTTGGACGGCGAGTAGGCCATCTTCTCCAGGAGCGCGTAAGTGCCCATCCAGTCGCGGTTGGCGATGTTGAAGTAGCCGATCGAGCCGGGCGTCTTCCGGTCCACCCAGTTCTTGCGGAAGGCGGGATAGTCCACCGGGATCAGCTTGATCTTGATCCCGACCTTTTCCCAGTAGCCGCTCACCGCCTCCGCGAAGGCCTTGCCCTCGGGCAGCCCGGGGAGCTGATAGGCGTAGGCATCGAGGCTGAAGCCGGCCCCCAACCCCGCGTCGGCCAGGAGCTTCTTGGCGCGCGCCGGATCGTACGGATAGGCCATGTCGGGGGTGACCTTGAGGCCGATCTCCTTGAACGACCACGACAGCCCCAGGGGGATGGCCGCGGGCTCCGCGCTGCCCGCGAAGATGGACTGCGCGATCTCCGCCCGGTCGACGGCGAGGTTCATCGCCTCGCGCACCCGCTTGTCCTTCATGGGCGGGACCATGCCGTCGGGGCCCATGACCCACCACATGGAGAGGATGGCTTCTTCGCGGCGGAAATGCATCGGGAAGCTCTCTTTCTCCAGCTCCTTGACGCGCTCGCGGCTCACCTCGGTCACGTCCACCTCGCCCCGGCGCAGCAGCGCGATCCGCGTCGTCTCCTCCGACACCAGCCGGAACACCATGTTCTTGTACTTGGGCGTCCCGATCCGCCAGTGGTTGTCCACCGCGGTGAGCCGGATATGCGAGCCCGTCACCTGCTCCACGAACTTGTAAGGGCCGCTGCCCACCGGCTTGCGGGCGAAGGCATCGTCTCCGTTGGCCTCGATGTACTTCTTCGGCAGCACCATGCCCTCGGTGGAGAGCGCGCGCGACAGGTAGTTCGGGACGATGAGGGTCGGCTCCTTGGTGACGATCACCACGCGGTCGGGCGCCGGCGTCTCGATACTCGCCACCAGCGTGCGGAGGATGCCCGCATAGCCGGTGGTGGACCGCTTCCCCGCCGCGCGCTCGAGGCTGAACTTCACGTCTTCCGACGTCACGTCGTCGCCGTTGTGGAACTTGACGCCCCGGCGCAGGTGGAAGGTCCAGCGCTTGTGGTCGGGTGAGCTCTCCCAGCGCATGGCCAGGCCGCCGTCCCGCGAGGGCACGCCGTCCGGGGTGGTGCCCACGAGGTAGTCGAACATCATGGAGAGGTAGTACTTGACGAGGTGTCCGCCCAGCGCCGGGTCGAGGGTCTCGGTGGCAAAGCTCGACAGCGCGATGGTGAGATCGGGTTTGGCCTGGGCCCAAGCGCCGCCGGGCAGGGCCAGCAGCGCGGCGAGCAGGAAGAGCAAGACCCTCGGGAAGCGACGCTCGGCTGACCTCATTGGCTTGCTCCTCCGTTCGAAACGCCTGTGGGAACGCCAGGTCCGAAGGGCTACGATGACGGTCCGACCGTACCCCGGGACGCCCCCGCACGGCAAGTCCCCCGTCCAGCCGGTGCCCTGCGGGCGGGCCCGAATCCGCCAGCTGATGGCGATACTTACGTGGTAGATTTTCCCCGCCGGGAAGGCCCCGCCCCACCCCACTCCGCCCGAACTGGGGAGATTCGCGGATTTGCGATGGGTCCGCCCCTCCCCCGGCGAGTCGGCATCCCAATTGCTCTCCATCACTCCGGCCCATTGGTATGACGCGTTCCCGACGATCCCTGGAAAGCCGCATGTCCCTGCTCGCCGAGGCGGGTGCGCTCCTCGCTTCCACGCTCGATCGTGAACGCGCCCTCACCCAGCTCGTTCACCTCGCCGTCCCCGCTCTCGGCGACCTGTGCGCCATCGATATCCTCGCCGAGGACGGCACCACCAGCCGGGTGGCCTACGCGCATCGGGATGGGACGAAGGAAGCCCTCGTGTACGAGGCGCCCGTCGGCGTGCGCGCGGCCATCCGCTCCGGTCAGCCCGTCCTCGTCTCCGAGGCCGGCGAGACCGATCTCATGGCGGAGGCGCAGAACGCCGATCAGCTCCGGACCCTCCAGCAGCTGAAGCCGCGCACGTGGCTCGTCCTGCCCCTGACCGCCCGCGACCGCGTCCTGGGCGCCATCACCTTCGCGATGACGGACTCGGCCGGATCCTACGACCGCGTGGACGTTCGGACGGCCGAGGTGCTGGCGCGTCAGGTCGCGCTCACGCTCGACGGCACGCGCCTGCAGCGAGACACTGAGGCGGCCCGGAGCGCCACCGAAGCGGCGAACCGGGCGAAGGACGAGTTCCTCATGACCCTGTCCCACGAGCTGCGCAACCCGCTCAACGCGGTATCGGGGTGGGCCAAGCTGCTCGAGGTGGGCAAGCTGGGCGAGGAGCAGTCGCGCCACGCGATCGAGGTCATCCTCCGCAATGTCAATGCCCAGGTCCGCCTCGTCGACGACCTGCTGGACATGTCGAGTGTCGTGAGCGGGAAGATGCGGCTGGCCATCCAGCCGGTCAGTGTCGCGGACGTCATCGGAGAAGCGCTGGATGCCGTCCGGCCGGGAGCGGAGGCAAAGGGCATTCAGCTGCAGTCGGTGCTGGATTCGCCGGGGGCACAGGTGAGCGGCGATCCCGGTCGGCTTCAGCAGGTGGTGTGGAACCTCCTGTACAACGCCGTCAAGTTCACGCCAAAAGCCGGCCGCATCCTGGTCAAGCTTCAGCAGGTGAAGTCGCACGTCGAGATCATCGTGAGCGATACCGGACAGGGCATCCGCCCGGACCTCCTGCCCTATATCTTCGATCGCCTGCGTCAGGGAGACAGCAGCCGCAGCCGAGCGCATGGGGGGCTCGGCATCGGTCTCGCGCTGGTCCGGCACATCGCCGAGCTGCACGGCGGCAGCGTGTTCGCGGAGAGCCCGGGCGAGGAACAGGGCGCCACCTTCGTGGTGAAGCTGCCCCTGATGGTCGCCGGGGTTCGCGACCATGCCGTCGCGCCGGCCAAGAACGGGCCTCCCGACAGCCCCTCCCTCGTCGGCGTCCGGGTCCTGGTGGTCGATGACGATCCGGCCGCGGTGGAGCTGGTGCAGGAGGTGCTGACCCAGACAGGCGGAGAGGTCCGGGGCGCGGGGA
>Ga0137403_10004830_pt1 | contig 15786 bp, 15 predicted proteins | sample CZOMad2_1_16fung_FD_122057 | JGI IMG/M metagenome (GOLD analysis project Ga0137403, IMG submission 122057) | Vadose zone soil fungal communities from Angelo Coast Range Reserve, California, USA - CZOMad2_1_16fungal (Hybrid Assembly) | ecosystem: Environmental > Terrestrial > Soil > Vadose zone... | reverse complement strand
GCGCAGATCGAGGCGCCCACACCGCTGCCGCAGACGGCCACGCCGCGCTCGACCGTGCCCGCCGCCACCGCTTCGGCGAGCGGGACGACGAAGTCCGGATAGTCATCGTCCGGGCTCAGCTTGTCGGCTCCGAAATCGACGAGGTCGTGGCCGGCGGCGCGGAGCTGCGCGACCAGATCCTCCTTCAAGCCAAAGCCCCCGTGATCGGTGGCGATTCCCACGCGCATGGTGTCTTCTCCGCGATGTGACGTCAGTCTCGTGATGACTCAGAGTCCGTCCCAGCCGCCTCGCGGTCGGCCAGCACCAGTGCTCGGTCCCGACGGACGCGCCCGGCTGGAATCGAGTCGTCGCCCTTATACAGGCGCGCCAGCATGTCCGCCTTGTCGCGCCCGGTAACGAGCCAGACGATGCGTCGGGACCGGTTGAGCACGGGATAGGTCAAGGTCATCCGGCGCCGTCCCTGGTAGACGCCGGTGAGCGCGACGTCTGCGCCGGTGACGTCGAGCACCGGGTCCCCGGGCACCAGCGACGCAGTGTGGCCGTCGGGCCCGAGGCCGAGATGAACGAGATCGAGGACGGCCGGGGCGCCGGCGATATCCCGGAGCGTCAGGGCGTACTGCGAGCTCGCCGTTTCCAGGTCAGCCGATTCCACCGGCATGGCATGAACCTGCTCGGGGCGAAGCGGACAGTGCGCGAGCAAGCTTTCACGCAGGTGGGTGAGGTTGCGGTCGGGGTCTCCCCCGGGAGCCACGCGCTCGTCCACCTGGACCACGTGCACGCCGCGCCAGGGCATCTTTTCATCGGCCAGTGCACGCAGCATCTTCCACGGGGTATGACCCCCGCTGAAGGCCACGATGAAACGACCACGCGCGGCGACGGCCCCTCGTGCCTCCTCGGCCGTGAACGTGGCGCCCGCCCTCGCGACCGAATCGGCGTCGGCCAGCGCTTCGATCTTCATATGTGTTTCACCGTCGGGTTCTGCCAGCCGCCGGGGGGCGTGACTCTCGAGTCGACCTCCTTCGGTCCCCACGTGCTCGGCTCGTACTCGTAGACGGGCGTGCCGGCCTTCAGGGCTGGATCGACGATCCGCCACGCCTCCTCGACGTAGTCCTCCCGGGCGAACAGTGTGGCGTCTCCGTGCATGGCGTCGCCCAACACGCGCTCGTACGCGTCCATCTCATCGGCGCGGGGGAGCTGTGACCCCAGCATCTCCGAGGTCTGGCTGACCGTTTCCTGCCCGGGCGCGATGACGTTCGCGCCGATGGCGATCGTGATGTCTGGGCTGATCCGAAAGCGGCAATAGTTCGGCTCGAGGTCGAAGCCGTGATACATCGTGGGCGGCTGGCGGAGTCGGACGACGATTTCGGTGCACGTCACGGGCAGGCATTTGCCGGCCCGGATGTAGAAGGGCACACCCTGCCAGCGCCAGGAATCGATCTCCAGGCGCAAGGCGGCGAACGTCTCCACCGTGGAATCAGCCGCCACGCCCTTCTCCGATCGGTAGCCGCGAAACTGTCCGCGCACGAGGTTGTCCGCGGTGAGGGCCGGGATCGCCTTGAGGACCTTCACCTTCTCGTCGCGGATGGATTCGCTGTTCGGCCTGACCGGAGGCTCCATGGCCAGGTTGCTCAGGACCTGGAACAGATGATTCTGGACGACGTCGCGCACGGCGCCCGTCTCGTCGTAGAACGCGCCCCGGCCCTGGATTCCGAACTCTTCGGCCATCGTGATCTGCACGCTCTCGACGTGATTGCGGTTCCAGAACGACTCCAGGAAGGCGTTGGCGAAGCGGAAGAAGAGCATGTTGTGCACCGGCCGCTTGCCGAGGTAGTGGTCGATCCGGAAGATCGATGTCTCGTCGAAAGCTCCGAGCAGGACCCGGTTGAGCTCCCGCGCGGAGGCGATGTCGTGGCCGAACGGCTTCTCGACGACGACGCGGGCGCCGTTCGTGCAGTCCGCCTTGCCGAGCTGCTCCACGACCAGCTCGAACAGCACGGGTGGGATGGCGAGGTAGTGCGCCGGCCGCCGGGCGGCGCCGAGCTCTTTGCGGATGGCCTGGAACGTCGCCGGGTCTTGGTAGTCGCCATCGACGTAGCGCAGCAGGCCGCGCAGCGTGGCGAACGCGGCGGGGTCGAGCCCCCCGTGCTTCTCGAGACTGTCCTTGGCGCGCGCCTCGAGCTGTTCGAGCTTCCAGCCGGCCTTCGCCACGCCGATGACCGGCACGTCGAGGTGGCCGCGCTTCGCCATCGCCTGCAGCGCCGGAAAGACCTTCTTGTAGGCGAGGTCGCCGGTCGCGCCGAAGAACACGAAGGCGTCGGAGTGGAGTTCGCTCATCGTGGGCTCCGGCTACTGCGACGGCTTTTCGAGGTGGCCGCCGAACTCGTAGCGCATGGCCGAGAGCAGCTTGTCGGCGAAGTCCGCCTCGCCGCGCGAGCTGAAGCGCTCGTACAGCGCGGAGGAGAGGACGGGCGTCGGCACCGCCTCATCGATGGCCGCCCTGATCGTCCACCGCCCCTCGCCGGAATCGGACACGCGCCCCTGGAAGCCCTTGAGCGCCGGATCCTTGATGAGCGCGGAGGCCGACAGGTCGAGCAGCCAGGAGGCGACGACGCTCCCGCGCCGCCACACCTCGGCGATGTCGGGCAGATTGAAGTCGTACTGGTAGTGCTCGGGATCGCGCAGCGGCGTCGTCTCGGCGTCGACCTCGTGACCGCGCTTGCCGATGTTGGCGGAGCGCAGGATGCCCAGCCCCTCGGCGTAGGCGGCCATGATGCCGTACTCGATTCCGTTGTGGACCATCTTGACGAAGTGGCCGCCGCCGCTGGGTCCGCAGTGGAGGTACCCCCGCTCGGCGGTGCCGCCGATGGCTTCCCGCCCGGGCGTGCGAGGGATGTCACCGGCGCCGGGAGCCAGGGTCGCGAAGATCGGATCGAGGTGCTTGACCGCCGCCGCCTCGCCGCCGATCATCAGGCAGTACCCGCGCTCCCGTCCCCAGACGCCGCCGCTGGTTCCGACGTCCACATAGCGGATGCCCTTCTTGCTGAGCTCCTGCCCGCGGCGGATATCGTCGACGTAATATGAATTGCCGCCGTCGATGAGGATGTCCCCGGACGTCAGATGGGGCAGAAGGTCATTGATGGTCGCGTCAACGGCGGCCGCCGGAACCATCAGCCAGACGGCCCGCGGCGTCTCCAGCTTCTTCACGAGATCTGCGATCGACGAGGCTCCGATGGCCTTGGCCCGAGTTAACTCCTCGACCGCCTTCGGCGACCTGTCGAAGACCACGCACCGGTGGTTGCCCGCGAGAAGCCGCTGGACCATGTTGGCGCCCATGCGGCCGAGTCCGATCATTCCGAGTTGCATCACCGACTCCTTTGCAGAGCTGCTTGTTCGGCGAGTTCGGTTTCGTCCTTAGTGTGGTCGACGGCCGCACGCAGGCGCTTCATCGCGCTGGCCACGCCGTCTCGGTCGCCGAAGATCGACGAACCCGCCACCAGCACGGTGGCGCCGGCCCGAACGACCAGGGGCGCCGTCGTCGCGTCGATTCCTCCGTCGACTTCCACGTCGCAGCCCGGCTTGCGCCGCTCGACCAGCTCGCGCACCCGCTCGATCTTCGGCAGGGTTGTCCGGACGAATTGCTGGTGGCCGAAACCCGGGTTGACGGTCATGACCAGCACCTGGTCCAGGTCCTGGACGATTTCCTCGAGCACCGCCCCTGGCGTTGCCGGGTTGATGGCGACCGTGGCGCGCTTGCCGAGCGTCCTGATCCGCTGCACCGTGCGGTGCAGATTGTTGTTGCCCTCCCAGTGGACCAGAAACGAGTCGGAGCCAGCCGCGGCGAACTCGTCCAGAAAGAGGTCCGGATCCGAGATCATCAGATGCGTCTCGAGGGGCAGACGCGTCACTCGCCGAAGGGACTGGACGATCCGGTCGGCTCCACTCTGTTCCGCCTCGGCCACCTGCTGACCCAGGCGCGCGAAGTCGGCCGCGAGAATTGACGGGGCCAGTTTCACGGTCATCGCGCGCTCAAGTGGTCGACGCCTCGAAGATGCTCTGAATCGATGCATCCAGCAGGGCGTTGTACTCCGCATCGGACTGCTGGGCCGACAGCCCCTCCACCAGCGCTCGCGAGAAGCTCGCCACGACGCCGTGATTCCTCCGCAAGCGCCCGTTGCCTTCTTCCCGCGTATAACCGCCCGAGAGCGCAACCACCCTCACGACTCGGGGATGCTTCACGAATTCGGCGTAGAGGTCGTCCTTCTCCGGCAAGGTGAGCTTGAGCATGACCAGCTGGTCCGCTGCCAGTCGGTCGAGCTCCTCGCGGATGGCCGCTTTGAGCAGCTCTTCGGCCTCGGCTTTTTCCGGGCAGTGAATATCCACTTCCGGCTCGACGATCGGCACGAAGCCCGCGGCGACGATCTGCCGAGCGACTTCGAATTGCTGGGTCACGACGTCCTCGATGCCCGCCGCGTCGGCTTGCTTGACGACCGAGCGCATCTTGGTTCCGAACATGCGCTTCGCCTTGGCACGGTCGAGCAGCGCACCGAGCTCGGGCATCGGCTTCATCAGCTGGACACCGTTTCTCTCTTCCGCCAGGCCCTTGTCCACTTTCAGGAGCGGCACGATCCGTTTGACATTCCACAGATAGTCGGCGGTAGGCTGACCCTCGATGCTCCGGTCCATGGTGTTCTCGAACAGGATGGCGGCGAGGATCCGCTCCCCGGTGAAGGACGGGCTGGTAATGATGCGCGTGCGCATCTGATGCACGAGCGCGAACATCTCCTCCTCGTTCGACCACGCATTCTCCTTGATTCCGTACGCACGCAGCGCGCCGGGCGTGCTCCCGCCGCTTTGATCCAGCGCCGCGATGAACCCGGCCCGTGTCTTCATCTTCTGCAGCTGGTCCTTGAAGTCGCCCATGTCCGTCACCTCTTGTCCCTGCTCTTCCGATAGCGCCGGATGAGGTTGCTCGTCGAGCTGTCGTGGCCGAGCTTGGGCTCGGCCTGGCTCTCGAGCTCCGGGATGATGTGCTGGGCCAACACCTTGCCCAGCTCGACCCCCCACTGATCGAACGAGTCGACGTCCCAGATGGCACCCTGGGTGAACACGCTGTGCTCGTAGAGCGCGACGAGCTTGCCGAGTGTTTCCGGCGTGAGCCGATCGGCCAGGATCGTGTTCGAGGGACGATTGCCCTGGAACATCCGATGAGGGACCAGGTTGTCCGGCGTGCCCTCGGCCTTGACCTGCTCGCGCGTCTTGCCGAAGGCCAACGCCTCGGTCTGCGCGAACACGTTCGCCAGCAGGAAGTCGTGGTGCCGACCGAGCGGGTTCAGCGCGTGGCTGAAAGCGATGAAGTCACAGGGGATAAGACGGGTCCCTTGATGGATCAGCTGATAGAAGGAATGCTGGCCGTTGGTTCCCGGTTCTCCCCAGTAGATGGGCCCGGTCGGGTAGCTGATCTCGGCGCCCTCGCGCGTGACGTGCTTGCCGTTACTCTCCATCGTCAGCTGCTGCAGGTATGCGGGGAAGCGCTTGAGGTATTGCTCGTAGGGCAGGACGGCCACCGTCTCAGCGCCGAAGAAATCCGTGTACCACACCGTCAGCAAGCCCATCAGCACCGGCAGGTTGCGCTCGAACGGGGCGGTGCGGAAGTGCTCGTCCATCTGGTGGAAGCCGTCCAGCATGGAGCGGAAGTTGTCGGGACCGACCGCGAGCATCGTCGACAGCCCGATCGCCGAGTCCATGGAATAGCGTCCGCCCACCCAGTCCCAGAATCCGAACATGTTCGCGGTGTCGATCCCGAACTCCGACACTTTCTTGGCGTTCGTCGAGACGGCGACGAAATGCTTGGCCACTGCCTTGACGTCGCCGCCGAGCCCCGCGAGCAGCCACTGGCGGGCACTCTCGGCGTTGGTCATCGTCTCGAGGGTCGTGAAGGTCTTCGACGAGGCGACGAAGAGCGTTTCCGCCGGGTCCAGGTCGCGGGTCGCCTCCACGAGATCGGTCCCGTCGACGTTCGACACGAAGCGGAAGGTCATCGCGCGATCGCTGTAGTGCTTGAGCGCCTCGTAGGCCATGACGGGGCCGAGGTCGGAGCCGCCGATGCCGATGTTGATGACGTTACGGATTCGCTTGCCGGTATGCCCCGTCCACGCGCCGCTCCGCACCCGGTTCGAGAAGTCGGCCATCGCGTCGAGCACGCCGTGAACCTCGGGCATCACGTTCTTGCCGTCCACCACGATCGACGTGTCGCGCGGCGCTCTCAGGGCGACGTGCAGGACGGCCCGATCTTCCGTCCGGTTGATCTTGTCTCCCCGGAACATGGCGTCGATGCGCTCGCGCAGGCCGGACTCCTCGGCCAGCCGACGCAGTAGCGTGAGCGTCTCGTCCGTGACGCGATTCTTGGAGTAGTCGAGATAGATGCCGATCGCCTCCGCCGTCAGGCGCTCGCCGCGCGTCGCGTCGTCGGCGAACAGCGTGCGCAGGTGCAGCGATCGGATCTTCTCGTGGTGCGTCTGGAGTGCCTTCCACGATTGACGCGCAGTCAATGGCAACATTCCTGTCATCGCTCGTCCCTTCATTCCTTTGGAGTCGGCCAGCGCCTCTTGCGCTACCCCCCACAGGCGAAAACCCCCGAGGAACGCGTTCGCGTTGTCGCCGGCCCGGCAGCCCGGCGGCAACGTCTCCAGCTGGTGGACGTTGCCGCCCCCGAGCACGACGTCCTCGGGCTGGAGCGCTGCCATCAGACGGTTGACGACGTCCTCGACGTCGCGCCGCCATTGCGCGAGCCCGTGTGCCTGCAACCCGCGCAGGCCGACGTACTGCTCGAAGGTCCCGTCCCGGTAAGGCAGGTGGCCGAGCTCCATCGGCTCCACGACGCCGTCAACGATGAGGGTCGTGCCCAGGCCGGTTCCCAGGCCGAGAAAGAGCATCTTCCCGCCCACGTAGGTGCCGAGCGCTTGCATCGCGGCATCGTTGACGACCTTGACCGGGAATCCCACGGCGGTCCGATAGTCGAATCCGACCCAGCCCGGGCCCAGGTTAGGCGGCTCCGCAACCGGACGACCGTGGAGCACCGGGCCCGGATAGCCGATCGAGACCGCGTCGTAGTTCCATTCCGCTGCGACGGTCTTGACGCCGGCGACCATCTGCTCAGCCGTGAGCGTCGGCCCGGAGGGAAACTCACGAGGCGTCTTCTCGCCGGTGGCAAGGATCTTCACGCGAGTACCGCCGACGTCGACGACCAGCACGCGCATGGTGAGACTCAGCTCGCCTTGGCCAGCGCGGCGCTCTTCCCGGCGATCACGCCCATGAGCTCCTGCCACGAGGTGACGAACGACTTCGCACCTTCGTCCTGAAGCTGGCTGGCGAGGGCATCCACGTCGACGCCGGCGCTGGCGAACCGCGCCAACACCTCTTCGCAGTCGCCACCGTCGGCGGGCAACATCTCGCCGAGCGCTCCATGGTCGGCGAGGGCCTTCAAGGTGCCCTCGGGCATGGTGTTCACCGTGAACGGGGCCGCGAGCGCCTTTATATAAAGGACGTCGGACGCGCCGGGGTCCTTCGTGCCCGTGCTCGCCCAGAGCAGGCGTTGCGGGCGGGCGCCGGTGTTGAAGACGCGCTGCCAGCGTGGAGAGTCCAGCTGCCTGCGGTACGTCTTGTACGTCCGTTTCGCGATCGCGATCCCGAGCTGATTGCGCAGCGCCTCCGGCACTCTGTCCTTGACCGCCGCGTCCCACCGACTGACGAACACCGAGGCGACCGAGCCGACCTCCGGCTGGAGTCCCGCGGACACGCGCCGCACGACGCCGCGCAGGAAGGCGTCGGCCGCCGCCAGGTATTGCTCGGGCGAGAACAGAAGCGTCACGTTGATCGGTATGCCGGCGAAGATCGCTTCCTCGATGGCCGGCAGCCCTTCTTTAGTGCCGGGGATCTTGATGAGGAGGTTCGGCCGCCCCGCCCTCGTGTGCAGGGCCTTGGCGGCGGCCAAGGTGCTGGCGGTATCGTGAGCGAGCAGAGGCGACACCTCCAGCGACACCCAGCCGTCCACGCCGCGGGTCCGGTCCCAGATCGGGCGAAACAGATCCGCGGCCCGGGTCAGGTCCTCCAGCGCCAGCTCGAAGAACAAGTCCTCGCCCGACTTCCCCTCCCTGACCTTCTTCCGGATCGCGGCGTCGTAGGACGAGCTGTTCTTGATGGCGTGGTCGAAGATCGTCGGGTTGGACGTGAGCCCGGTCACGGAGAGCTGGTCGATGTAGCGCGCGAGCGTGCCGCTGTCCAAAAGGTCTCGGGTGATGTTGTCGAGCCAGAGACTCTGGCCTTGTTCGTGGAGCGTCTCCGTAGCTTTCATCGTGTCACCTCCGGCAACAGGAGCTCAGACAGGTCATGAGTCACGAGGTCGCCGATGCGTTCAACCGTCAGGTCGGCCGGACGATAGGCTTTCGCATCCCGAGCGTACTGACCCTGGCGCGGAAAGATCGTGGTCACCCGGTCACCCCAGGTGTCTTTGACCGCGGCCAGGATCCGCGGTTTGTCGTCCACCAGGACGTAGTGCTGCGCCGGATAGCGCCGCGCGACGTCATCCAGCTCTTCTTCCTTGTGGATGTAGATCAACACGTGGCCCTCCACGGCCTCCCAGATTCCGGACCGCTGGACCTTGCGCGGCTGGAACACCACGTCGCCGTCCGAGAGGATCACCGTCGGGCCCCACGCGCGGAACCGCTCCAGGACGTCGAGCGCTCCGGGATAGAGGCGATTGGCGAACGGGTAATCGACCAGATACGACGACATCGCCATGAGGTGCACGTCGTGGGGGTGCTCGGTCCGGTAGCGCTGCAGCGCGCCGAGATAATCACGATACCCGAGCTCGACGAACAGCGCCTCGAGGATCACCCAGTATCGGTCACGACAGACAGCGCCGAACTCACGCTCGAGATGGCGCTTGAGGTCGTCCTGAATGCGATCGTTGTCCAGCAGCGTGTTGTCCACGTCGACCAGGAAGACGACGGGAGCCGGGGTCATGATGCGACCGCCATCGACGCGCCGGCGCGGGACGAGCCGCGCGTCAAGTCTCGCAGCGATTGGAAGGCCGGCGCCGACAGCATCTCGTCGGTGCAGCGCCAGCGCCAGTTACCTTCCGCCCGTCCGGGCTGATTCATTCGCGCCTCCTTGCCCAGATTGAGAACGTCCTGCAACGGGGCGATCGCGAGCGCGGCGGCCGACGCCCACGCCAGACCCAACAGTGCGGAGGTGGCTTCCTCGCCGGTGCCCGTCGCGCGCTTCAGATAACCCCACAGATTGCGCCGCTCGGCATCGGGCAGGTCCTCGTACCATCCACGCGTCGTCGGATTGTCGTGAGTGCCCGTGTAGGCGACCGCGTTGGATACGTAGTTGTCGGGCAGATACGGGTTGTCGGAATGGCCGTCGAAAGCAAACTGCAGCACGCGCGTCCCGGGGAGATCGAACGAATCACGGAGCGCGCCCACGTCCGGAGTGATGAGTCCCAGGTCCTCTGCGATGAACGGCACACCGCCCAAACCCTTCTGCACGGCGTTGAAGAAGTCGGCGCCCGGCCCCGGCACCCACTGACCGGACTCCGCGGTCGGCGCCCCGGCCGGTACGTGCCACGCCGCTGCGAATCCTCGGAAATGATCGAGGCGGATCGCGTCGACGTGAGCCAGCAAGGCGCGCAGGCGGTCGAGGCACCAGCGATAGCCGTCCGCGGCCAGGACATTCCAGTCATAGACGGGATTGCCCCATCGTTGTCCTTGCGCGCTGAAATAGTCCGGCGGCACCCCGGCGACCACGCGCGGCCGGTGCTGCGCGTCGAGCAGAAAGAGCTCCGGGCGCGCCCACACATCGCTCGAATCCGCGGAGACGAAGAAAGGCAGGTCGCCGATCAGGCGCAGGCCTTTGGCGCGGGCGTGGCTCTTCAGGCGCGCTCCCTGACGAAACAACAGGAACTGACCGAATCGAACCAGGTCGACCTGGCTCGCCAGCTCACGCCGCGCCTGTTCCAGCGCGGCCGGCGTGCGGCGGCCGAGCTCTTCCGGCCACTCGAGATACGAGGCGCCACCGTACCTGGCCTTGAGCGCGCTGAACAAGGCATAGTCGTCGAGCCAGTGAGCCTGCTCCTGGCCGAAGCGCTCGAAGCCCGGGTGCAAGTCCGAGCGCGCACCGGCGCCGAAGCTCTTCCATGCGGTCTCGAGCAAGGCGTACTTGAAGCGCTTGACGGCATCGAAATCGACGGCCGTGGCCGAAAACGAGCCGCCGACCACGTCGCTCGGCTTCAACAGCTCGTCCTCGATCAGCCAGTCGGGGCTGATCAGGAGCGGGTTGCCGGCGAACGAAGACAGGGACTGGTACGGCGAATCGCCATAGCCGGTGGGCCCCAACGGCAACGATTGCCACCAGCTTTGGCCGGTCTCGTGAAGTCGGTTGATCCACGCCACGGCCGCCGGACCAAGATCGCCGATCCCATGAGGCGAGGGCAGAGACGTGACGTGCAGCAGCAGGCCGGATGCTCGGTATTCCGACGGGAACGGAGGCAGCCTCATGCGCGGTCACTCACCGCGGCGTCGACGAGCGCCTGCGCCTCGCTCACGAGCGAATCCAGGTGCGCCGCGCTCCTAAAGCTCTCCGCGTAGATCTTGTAGATGTTCTCCGTGCCCGACGGCCGAGCCGCGAACCACCCGCCCGGCGTCACGATCTTCAGACCGTCGATCGGAGCGTCGTTGCCCGGCGCTCTGGTCAGCTTGGCGGTGATCGGCTCGCCGGCGAGCGTCTCTTCCTTGACCGCCCCGGCTGACAGCTTCTGGAGTCGGGCCTTTTGCTCGGGCGTGGCGGCCGCGTCGATGCGAGTGTAATAGGACGTCCCGAACTCCGCCACGAGCTCCCGGTAGTGCTCGCCTGGATCCTTGCCGGTGCGAGCTGTGATCTCGGCCGCGAGCAGATCCATGATCGGGCCGTCCTTGTCGGTCGTCCACACCGTGCCGTCGTGGCGCAGGAAGCTGGCCCCGGCGCTCTCCTCGCCCCCGAAGCAGCACGAGCCGTCGAACAGACCTGGCACGAACCATTTGAAGCCCACGGGCACCTCGTAGAGGCGGCGGCCGAGCTTTGCGACGACGCGATCGATGAGGCCGCTGCTGACCAGCGTCTTGCCGACGGCGGCGTGCGCCGGCCAGCCGGGCCGATGGCTGAGCAGATAGCGGATGGCCACCGCGAGGTAGTGGTTGGGGTTCATCAGCCCGGTGGAGCTCGTCACGATGCCGTGCCGATCCGAGTCGGGATCGTTGGCGAAGGCGACGCGGAAGTGATCCTTTAGCCCGACGAGCCGCGCCATCGCATACGGGCTCGAGGGGTCCATCCGGATCTTGCCGTCGTGATCCACCGTCATGAACGAGAACGTCGGGTCGATCGTCGGGTTCACGACCGCGATGTGGAGCTTGTAGATCGCGTTGATGGGCTCCCAGTACGGGAGCGCCGCTCCGCCGAGTGGATCCACGCCCAGGGTGAGGCCGGCCGCCCGGATCGCCTCCATGTCGACGACGTTCTCGAGGTCCCGTACGTAGGGCAGCACCAGATCGTCCTCGTGCGTGCTCGCCGCCTTGACGGCCGACGCGACGGGCATGCGCTTGACACCGGCGTTGCCCTTGCGCAGGAGCACGTTGGCCCGACGCTGAACCCATCCCGTCACATCGGTGTCGGCTGGGCCGCCGTTGGGTGGGTTGTATTTGAAGCCCCCGTCCTCGGGCGGGTTGTGCGATGGCGTGATCACGATCCCGTCCGCGAGGTGCTCCTTGCGGCCGCGGTTATGAACGAGGATGGCCCACGAGATCACAGGGGTCGGCGTGACGCCGCCGTCGCGCTGGATGATGGTCTCGACGCCGTTCGCCGCCAGCACTTCCAGGGCGGTGCGCTGGGCTGGCTCGGACAGGGCGTGCGTGTCCTTGCCCATGTAGAGTGGGCCGTCGATGCGCTGGCCACGGCGGTAGTCGCAGATGGCCTGCGTGATCGCCGAGATATGAGCTTCGGTGAACGAGCCGCGAAACGGCGAACCCCGGTGGCCGCTGGTGCCGAAGCTGACGAGCTGGGTCGGATCCTCGACGTCGGGCTTCCGCTCGTAGTACTCGTGCTCGAGCCGCGCCAGATCGACGATCATGGACGACGGCGCCGGCTTCCCGGCCAGCGGAGAAATCCCGGCCGGCTCTTTCATGTCGTGAACCATCGCGTGCTCCATCACGACACCGGGCACGGCTTGACGTGCCAGATGTCGGCTCCGTACTCGGCAATCGTGCGGTCGCTCGAGAACTTCCCGGAGCCGGCCACGTTCAGGATGGCCTTGCGCGCCCATGCGTCCGTGTCCGCGTACAGCGCGCAGAGGTTGCCGTCGGCCTCGAGATAGGCGGCGAGGTCCGCGAGGTGCATGTAGTAGTCGCCGCGGGTGAGCAGGGTGTCGCGCAGGGGCGCGAAGATGCCCGGCTCGTTGCGGCTGAAGTGGTCGGAGAAGACCAGGTCCAGCGCCGCGCGGACCTCCGGCTGGTTGTCGTAGTGCCAGTGCGGGTTGTACCAGCCGCGGCTGCCGGCCACCTGCTCCGCGGTCAGGCCGAAGAGGAAGAAGTTCTCCTCCCCCGCCTCCTGCGCCATCTCGATCGTCGCGCCGTCGCGCGTGCCGATCGTCAAGGCGCCGTTCATCATGAACTTCATGTTGCTCGTGCCGCTGGCCTCGTAACCGGCCGTCGAGATCTGGTTGGAGACGTCGGTGGCTGGAATCAGCCGCTCGGCCGTGGTGATCGAGATTGGGGGGCTACCCATCCGGTTACACACCGACGATCCCGGTTTTCTCAAGCTTTTGGAACAACGCTATGCCGGCTTCGTGAGTTCTACGAACGATGTTCGTTTCGACTTCCAGATCGAGTTGGCGCCCCCGCAGACGATTTCCCCGAATGAAGATGTGCGAGTGTCCTGGGATTCCGGGCGGTGGTCCATGGAGCGCGGCGATTTTCACGCCGAGTGGGACCCTGCGGCCGGTTCAGGCCGCATCCGGCAGACGGCTAATCCGTACTCAATCGATTCGGTGCTACGGATCCTGCACACTTTGCTGCTGGCCACGGACGGCGGTTTCCTGGTCCATGCCGCAAGCGCGGTGCGCAATGGGCGCGCATTTCTGTTTGCGGGACTCTCGAGTGCGGGGAAAACGACCATCGCGCGTCTTGCGCCGCCGGACGCCACGCTGCTCACTGACGAAATTTCTTACGTACGCAAACTGGATGACCGCTACAGCGCATACGGCACGCCGTTTACAGGCGAACTGGCCCGCCTGGGCGAGAATGTGCGCGCGCCAATCGGGGCACTGTACCTGCTGGCGAAGGGCCGCGAAAACAAGATTGAACAGATAAGACCCGCCGACGCCGCCCGCGGCCTGCTCGAGAACATTCTATTTTTTGCGCGAGACCCCAAACTTGTTAAGTTGGTGTTCCATGCCGCGTGCGCTTTCACTGACCATGTGCCGGTGCGCCGGCTGACGTTTTTTCCTGATAACCGTGTGTGGGAGATGATCGCTTGAACGGGAAGAGCTACATTGCGCGGAGTTCCCAAATCGCATCGCGCCTGCTAGGCGGCGAGATGGTCATTATGTCGGCCGGCGATCCCCGCGTGTTTTCGCTCAATGAGGTGGCTACGGTAATTTGGGAAGCTGCGGACGGCCGGACTCCACTCGATGAAATTATCGCTAATCGAATTTGCGCGGAGTTCGAAGTTGCACCGCAGGTAGCACTGAAAGACGCTGAAGAGTTGGTGCAGGAACTGTCTAGCCAAGGCATCCTGCTGGTGTCCGACCAGCCCATCGTGCGGATTGCGTCCTCGCCGCGGGAGACGCCATGACTGGGTTGATGCAGGAAATCAGCAATCGCGCACTCGAGCTTGGGGTACCGCTAAGCGTTCAATTGGATCTCACCTACCGCTGCAACGAACGGTGTGTTCATTGCTATCTCGACCATGAAGACCATGGCGAGATGACTACAGCGGAAATCAAAAACCTCCTTGATCAATTGGCGGAAGCAGGCGTTCTTTTTCTGACATTGAGCGGTGGAGAGATCATGTTGCGCAAGGATTTCTTCGAGATACTGGGGCACGCCCGCGCGCTTCTCTTCAGCGTCAAGCTAAAGACGAACGCGATATTGATCCGAAAGAAGGAAGCGGAGCGGCTCCGCACGCTGGCTGTGCATTCAATTCAGATCAGCATCTACTCCCACCGTCCTGAAGTTCATGACGCGATTACGAAGGTTCAGGGTTCGCTTCAACGTTCGGTAGACGCCATACGTTTCCTGAAGTCACAAGGTTTGAATGTCACGATTGCAAACGCCCTCATGCTCCAGAACATCAGGGACTATCCCGGCGTGAAAGCACTGGGCGAGGAACTTGGTGTCGGTGTGACCATGGATCCCACCATCACGCCGAAAATGGATGGGGACCGCTCGCTCCTGGCATTGGGGCTCAACCACGCCGAACTCGAAATGGTGTTTCGCGATGAGAGCCTGATTGGAAACGCGGAGGAATTCTGCGCGCCGCCGCCCAAAGTCACCGCAGATGATCTGGACAGCTTGCCGTGCAGCGCAGGTCACACGGCGTGCTACGTCTCTCCCTATGGCGACGTTTACCCCTGCGTGCAATTTCCTCTCCCGACGGGCAACGTGCGTAAGTTGAAGTTTTTGGATATCTGGCGCGATTCTCCTCGGCTAAATGAGGTGCGGTCGATCAAACTGCGGGATATGACGGCCTGCTCCAAGTGCTCGCATGGAGGGACCTGCACGCGGTGCCCCGGACTTGCCTATATGGAAGGGAACATGCGCGGACCATCCTCGCAGGACTGCGAAAAGTCTTTCGCCCGCACCGGGATTCCTTCGGCCAATTTGCTCTCTCGGAAGCCCACTTTGGCGGAACTGATACAGATCCAGAGTTTGCCGGCCACGGCGGGCGCCGCTGCATCCACAAGCTGAGCAATTCTAAAGAAGCTTCGCACTCAACTCCTGTCGGCAGCTGAACTGCGGTGTACACTGGCAAACATCTAATTCAGGAGCATCTTCTGACGGCCTCCTCTCTATTGGGAGCAAAGCCCTTCGATCGGGAATGGAAGTTCCTGTGCGCATGCGTTTCTCCAGCGCCATCGTCAGCCGCCGAAATCTCTGCTCTGGCGCCGGATCTGGACTGGAGTCTGGCGCTGGAACTTGCCGAGGAACACAGCGTCCTGGGTGTAGTCGCCGGGCGCCTGAAGGAGAGCGGCCACGCGGGTATGCCCGCAGACGCCTGGGAAAAACTCCAGAGCAGGATGCATGCACAGCACCTCTTTACCCTGAGCATGACCGCGGAACTTTTTCGTATTTTGGATGCGTATTGGAAAGCTGGAATCGAGACGATTCTCGTGAAAGGGCCTGTCGTGTCGTATCTGGCCTATGGAGATCCCGCGGTGCGAAGTTACGTAGATCTGGATTTGCTGGTGCGTGATGCCGCGATTCTTCCCGCTTGCAGAATTCTAACCACGTTTGGGTTCGAGGCGGACGTTCCGGAGGCGGCCATCCTCGCGGGCAAAATCCCCGGGGAATATCTTTTCAAGCGGGCTGGGATGCAGCAGATTATAGAGCTCCACACCGATAAGACATTTCGGTACTATCCGCGCCCAATGCGGATCGAAGACCTGTTCGCGCGAAGCAGGCGCGTGACACTGGAGGGCCGGGAAGTCCCTGCGCTCCGCCTGGAAGACGAACTGGTGCTCAATTGCATCCACGGCGC
>Ga0137403_10004829_pt1 | contig 15787 bp, 15 predicted proteins | sample CZOMad2_1_16fung_FD_122057 | JGI IMG/M metagenome (GOLD analysis project Ga0137403, IMG submission 122057) | Vadose zone soil fungal communities from Angelo Coast Range Reserve, California, USA - CZOMad2_1_16fungal (Hybrid Assembly) | ecosystem: Environmental > Terrestrial > Soil > Vadose zone... | reverse complement strand
TCTTACGTTTTAGGTCATTCGACAATAATGCCGCAGGCATTCTTTTTTGAGTTCGTCCAGACATAAATGAATGTATCCGCGGATTGACTTCTGTAGGTCGCGTCTATAGCTACCAAAATGAATCATCTGTCTGACCTTTGGATAGCTCGCTAAGCTGTCGTCGGCAGACAGGAAACTTCCCCGCGACTCTGCTTTTCCTACTGGGGTATCGATAGAATAGCTAGCTCACTAACTAAATGAGTTCGTTGGCATGAATCTCTCCGGCCGTCTTGCGATTGGAGAAAGCGATGCCCGGTGTCCTTTCGGTGGAGTTCGAGAGTCTGGCGCCATCCACCAACAGACCGGTAGCCCACCGTTGATGGGGGGCTACGCCGCGCTCATCGCTCGTGAAGTGGGACGCGTCGCAGCCCGCCCCGTCCCGTACGCCGATCTCGACTTTGGTCGAGGGCAAGACCTGCTCGAAGCTGTTGCGCGGGATGGCCCCGGTGGTGAACGCCTGCCCTCCGATCACCGCTGCCTGGTCCGCCACGACCACGCGCACCTGTGCGCCACCGAGGGCGCTCCGGCTCACCACACCCGCGCTGTTCCGGTCTCCGTTCGGACGCTCGAACCAGCGGTAACAGAACGTATCCTCGCCACCCACGTACAGCGGCAGGTCACGACGCATCCTACCACGGTCCCGGTCCAGGAGCGGCATGAGCCCGCCGAAATGATCGAAGTGGCCGTGGCTCATGATGAGCGCGTCGATCGATGCCGTGTCGATCTTGAAGAGATCGAGATTCTCAAGCTCACTTTGGGCGGTCGGGCCGAAGTCGAGCAGGAAACTCCGCGTCTCGTCGCCCCGCCGAGACTCGAGATGATACCCGAGCCCAAACTGGCTCACCACCTGGCGTCCGAGGTCCGGCTCCATGATCATACCCACGCGCTCGACCTCTACGGCGCCCACCCGCGCCGACCGCTGGAGCGCATCCTGCGCGTTGTCGACGACAACCCGCACCGCCAGGCGGTCGACGACCGGCGGCGCGCTCCTCGGCAGAGCAGAACCCCTGCGCCCGAGTCCACGGCCTCGGTAGGGCCCCAGCAGCACAGTAGCCCCCGCTACCGACCCAGCGCGCACAAAGTCTCGCCGCGTCCAACGCCCCTCCCGTTCCATGGCCCTGCCTCCTTCTGATGATGGCGGGCGAATATCGCACCGAAACGCTACTGGGGCGGGAGGACTCGAACCTCCAACTTCCCGGTTAACAGCCGGGCGGTCTGCCAGTTGACCTACACCCCAAAAGGATAGACGCCGGGACGCCTGAGAGGCCGAGACGCCGAGGAAAGCCAAACAAAACACGATAGATTAGGCGTGTCAATGAACATCGTCACTGCCACACCGAGTGATCTGCCCGACATCGTGTCGCTGCTCAAGGCGGCGGCGCTGCCGGTTGCGGGAATCGAGCGCCACGTCGAGACGGCTCTCGTGGCGCGAGACGCTCGACAACTTCTGGGCTGCGCGGCGGTGGAGGTGTACGGCCAGGCCGGATTGCTGCGGTCGGTGGCGGTCGAGGCTGCACGCCGCGGTGAAGGGTTGGGCGAACGGCTGACAACAGCGGCGCTCGAGCTCGCTCGCAGGCGCGGGGTTCGGAACATCTACCTGCTCACGACCACCGCCAGCCACTTCTTTCCGCGGTTCGGCTTTACTGCGATTCCGCGGGCCGAGCTCGATCCAGCGTTGCAGCAATCCGAGGAGCTGCGGGGCGCCTGCCCGGCCGGCGCCCTCGCCATGCGTGCGGCGCTCTAGTACCTACTCCGTCACCGGCGCCACGAGGGACGCGAATCGGACGCAGGATCGTTAGTAATGCGGACCAGACCTGTTCCGTCAGCGTTCATGACATAGATCTCGTTATTCCCGTCACGGTTGCTGTTAAACACGAGGTGGCTGCCATCCTGTGACCAGGCGGGCCTGCCGTCCTCACCTGCATCGTCGGTCAAGCGCGTCACGCATGTCCCGTCCACGTTCATCACGTAGATCTGTGAATGGCCGTCGCGTGTGCTCGTGAATGCGATCCGCGTGCCGTCCGGTGACCAGACAGGGTCCCGGTCGCTTGCCGCATCGCTCGTCAGGCGTACCTCTCCCGTTCCGTCCGTATTGATCACGTAAATCTCTTCGTTACCGTCGCGCTGGCTGACGAACGCGATGCGGTCGCAATCCGGCGCCAGGCGGGGCGAGTAGTCCGAGCTCTCGGAGTAGCTCACGCGCGTGACTTCGGAACCGTTCTCTCTCATGAAATAGATCTCGTTGTTACCATCCCGATTACTGAAGAAGGCGATCCGATCATCGCACCACGACGCCCCGCCGCTCCACGCGGGGGTGGTGTCTGTGACGAATGGGCGGCTGTCGGTGAGTCGAGTGACACCGGTCCCATCCGCGTTCATGACCCACAGGTCAAAGAAGGGCACGTCGCGAGTGCTCGTGAACACGATCCGAGTCCCATCGGGTGACCAAGCCGGGTCGTAGCTCGAGTACTGGGCGGGTCCGGTGAGCTGCGTCACGCCAGTCCCATCCGTGTTCACGACATAGATCTCGTCGTTACCGCCGCCATCGCGGTTGCTGGCGAACGCAATCGTCCCTCCGGGAGGGGGCGGCGGCGGCGGGGGGGGCGGCGGTGGCGGCGGCTCCGAAGCAGAACTAGACCACGCGGGATACATATCATTAAAACGGTCGTTCGTCAGCCGCGTCGCGCCTGTTCCGTCGGCGTTCATGATGTAAATCTCGTAGTTGTGATCGCGGTCGGTCTGGAACGCGATCTGCGTCCCATCGTGCGACCAGGACGGCCACCAGTCGTTCGGGATCGCCCAGCCTCCTCCATCACCGTCGTTCGTCAAACGCTTCTCGCCCGTTCCGTCGACGTTGATGACGTAGATCTCGGCATTCGCATCGCGATAACTCGTAAACGCGATCTGCTCGCCCGTGGGTGACCAGGATGGAAATTGATTGGCGCCGTTATTGATTCTGATGGTTACGCGGAACACCCCGCTGCCGTCGGCATTCATGGTGTAGATGTCACCGCCGGGACCCTCGAACGCGATCTGTTCACACGTGGGTGACCAGGAGGGAGACTGTCCCGACGTGGTATCGTCACTGATGCGACGGAGGTCGCTTCCGTCGGCGTTCATCACATAGATCGCCAGACCGCCGACCGATCGCGTGAAGGCAATTTGATCACCGCACCAGGCGGGTTTCCGACCGTCATCCGTGAGCTGGACGACATCCGTTCCATCCACGTTCATACGGTAAATGCCGGGGCGTCCCGCGCGATCACTCTCGAACGCGATCTGCGTCCCATCGGGCGACCAGGCGGGGAACCAATCCAAAGCGGGGTTGTTGGTCAGGCGGACGACATCGGTGCCGTCCACGTTCATCGAGTAGATCTCGCGGCCGCCGCCATCCGCGTAGTTGCGATCGCTGGTGAACGCGATTCGGCCGGCCGCGTTTCCGGTTGCAGTATTAGCCGCCATGCGGGGAGCAGTGGGGGCCTCGCGTTCACAACCGGCGGCCGACGCGAGGACGAGAAGCGCTCCGATGATGTGGGAAGTTTTCATAACGCTGCGGTGTTGCAATCGTTGTGCCGCGATCGTGGCGATGCAGCCGTGCCGCGATGCACGACCGCTGCAGAATTAGTACTTCAAGCCCGCCTTCTCCGCAAAACTCTTCACAGCCTCTTGCTCCTCCGCGCTGAGTTTCTCGGGAAGGGTGACGTGCGCTTCGACATACATGTCGCCGCGCCGTCCGTTTTTCTCGATGCCATGTGCGGGAATCCGAAACTTCTGGCCGTGTTGCGTCCCCGCGGGGATGCGGAGCACGACCCGCTTGTCGTCGAGCGTTTTGACCTTGATCCGGGAGCCGAGGAGGGCTTGCGCGAGATTGATCGGCACGACGCCGATGAGATCCAGCCCTTCGCGCCGGAAGAACCGATCCACCCCGATATGGACCTGCACGATGAGATCGCCGCGGCCCTTGGGTCCCTGATTCTTGAGGCGCAGGCGCGCGCCTTCTTCGACACCCGGCGGGATCTCGACGTTGATGCGCTTTTCGACCCGCACTTCTCCGGCGCCCTGGCAGGTGGGACAGCGCTGCGACGGAACCGTGCCCTTACCACGGCAAACCGGGCAGGGGCGATTGACGGCGAAACCGCCCTGCCCGAACGAGACCGTTCCCCGCCCCTTGCATTCCGGGCACGTGTTGACCGTAGCGCCCTTCGCGGCCCCAGACCCGCCGCACGTCGGGCAGACCTCCGACATGACGAGGGTAATCGGTACCGTGCCGCCCAGTGCGGCGACACGGAACGGAATCGTGACCTCGGTCTCGACTTCCTCAGGCTCGGATTCGCGGCCCGCCCCGGCCCCACCCCGCCGCCCGAAGATGGATGAGAAGATGTCGCCGAGACCGCCGAGGTCGGACATGTCGAAATCGCCGCCCTCGGGAGGAGCGCCGCGGCCGCGCCGTGCGCTGGGCCCACCGCTGGGCCCCGCAAACGCACCGTAGCGGCGCAGCTGATCGTATTTCTTCCGCTTCTCGGCGTCGCTGAGCACGTCGTGCGCTTCATTGATTTCCTTGAAGCGCTCGGCAGCCTGCGGATTGTTGGGATTGCGATCCGGATGGTGCTGCTTGGCCAGCCGCCGGAAGGCTTTCTTGATCTCGTCCGTCGTGGCGGTTTCGGCGACTCCCAACACCTGATAGTAGTCGCGCTGTGCTGCCATTACTGTCCCTGCCAGGTCAGCACCACAACGCGGGCCGGCCGCAGCAAGGTGTCGCGCATCTTGTAGCCTGGTTGCACCACCTGGCCTACGGTGTGATCCTGCTCCGGTTTCGCTGCGGGCTGCGTCGTCACTGCCTCGTGCACGTTCGGATCGAACGGCACTCCCGCCTGATCGATCCGCGTGACGCCGGCGCTCTCGAGCTCCTTCCAAACTTTCCGCTCCACGAGATCCACGCCGTCATGCAGCGTCTTCGCGTCGATTTCCGCCGGGTCGATGTGCGCGAAGCGCGACAAATCGTCCAAGGCGTCCGCGAGACGCGAGACGAGCTCCGCTTGCGCGCGTCCCCACGTCTCGACGCGCTCCTTGGTCGTGCGCTTGCGGAAATTGTCGTACTCCGCCGCGAGTCGCAGATGGCGGTCTTTCCACATATCCAGCTCTGTCACAGATCCCTGGGACGCAGCGGACGCAGCAGGTCCCCCAGAAATCTCCGTCGACGCTGGCGCGGGCACCGGCTCGCCCGTGTCGGGCTCGAGCGAAGGGGCGCGTGGGGGCGAAACGGGAGGCTGCGGCGAGTGGCCGTGGCGTTTGTTATTCATGAGTTTGGAACCTTCAGTCCGACAACAAGATACCCCGGGGCTTCTGCGATGGGTAGCTCTCCTACGGACGATACTCTCCGATGAAACGGGTGAGCGCTTCCCGCACCTGAGGCACCGTGAGCAAGTCGTGCGACAATTCTGGGTACCACTGAACCGTCGCATGAGACGCCAGTCCATCAGCCAAGCGGCGAGCCGTCTCGACATCTGTCACCGTATCAGCTCCGCCGAGTACGAACAGCATCGGTCGCTCGATGCGCTGGTAGTCCGCGAGGACCGCGCGTTGCGCCCACTGCAGCTCGGCGCGCGCCCCCGCCGTCATGAATTCGGCGCCGCGACCTGTTGGGAGCGTGGGCCAGAGATCGGCGAGTTTCGCGGCGAGGCGCTTCCAGACGGCGGGGCGCGCGCGCGAGGCGAGCCAGGGATTCGCCATCACCGCCGCGGCGGGCGGCTCCCCCGGCTGCGTTTCGAGGTAACGCAGGACGACGAGTCCACCGAAGCCATGGCCGACCAGGACCTGCGGCACATCCTGGCGGCGACGCACGGCGCGGCGCAGCGCCTGCAGGTCGCCTAACAACTGGCTGAAGCGGGACAGGTGCCCCCGGCGACCGCCCGACCGTCCGTGCCCGCGTTGGTCCAAGAAGTAGGCGGCAAATCCCGCGTCCCGCAGCTGCGCTCCCGTTTCGGCAAACCGCTCGGCGAGGCCCGCGGGCTCCGGATGCCAATCGTGCAGGAACAACACGGCGACGCTGGCGCGCGCGGGCTCGTACGCGTCATAGACGAGGGGCGTCCCGTCGGGTGCGTTAACGCGATTCACGGTTTGTCCGCGAGCAGCCGCCGCAACAGATCGAGCGCTGCTTGCGCCGAGCGTGCGCGGATCTCGTTCCGATCGCCCGGGAAGACACGCTTCAGCGCCCGGCGTTCGGCCCCGTACCGGGCGGCCAGCCACACAGTGCCCACCGGCTTCTCTGCGGTCCCTCCCGATGGGCCCGCGATACCGGTTATCGCGAGGGCGGCGTCTACCGCAAACTGCCGCTGCACGCCTTCCGCCATGGCGCTCACGACCTGTTCCGACACCGCTCCGTACTGATCGAGCAGCTCAGGGGGAACATCGAGCGTACCACTCTTCACCATGTTGTCGTACGCGACGACTCCTCCGATGAAGACCGTGGACGCTCCCGGAATGGCGGTGATCCGCGCGCTCAGCAGACCGCCGGTACACGATTCAGCGACCACGAGCCGAGACCCGCGCGCGCGTAACTGGTCCAGCACCACGGCCGCGAGGTCGGTTCGATCTTCGCCATAGCCGTGCTCGCCGGCGCGCTCGCGTAATTGCGCGACGGCCGCCGCAAGCCGTCGCTCTGCGTCATCCTCCCGCAGTGACCACGCCGTTACACGCAGTTCTACGCCGTCGGTGGAGGGCAGATATGCCAGCGTGAGCGGCGCGAGTTCTTCTTCAATCGCGCCGACCCGCTCGGCGAGCGCGGATTCCGCAATGCCCGTCGTCCGCACGCTGCGGGAGCGCACGACGGTGCCCGAAGTCCGGGCCGCGAGCCGTGGAAGCACCTCCTCGGCGAGCAGGCCGCGCATCTCCGACGGAACACCGGGCAGCATGACGACCACGCGCCCGCGGTCCTCGACCCACAGGCCAGGTGCCGTGCCGCGCGGGTTCGGCAGCACGGTGGCGCCTGCCGGCACTTCCGCCTGGGTGCGATTCACGGCCGGCATGGGACGGCCGAGGCGGCGGAATCGTTCCTCGAGCGATTGCAGCACGGCCGCGTCCATCTCCAACGATTTCGCGAACAGCGCTGCGACCTCGCGCTTCGTGATGTCGTCGCGCGTCGGCCCAAGGCCGCCGGTCGTGATCACGAAACCCGTCCGATCGAGCGCCTCCGCCACCGCGGCCCGAATGGCGTCGGGACGATCGGCGACGGAGCTGTGGCGCACGACTTCGACCCCGGCAGCCGCCAGCCCGCGGCCGAGCTCAGCGGCATTCGTATCGAGGATTTGGCCCAGCAGCAGCTCGGTGCCGATCGTGACGACTTCGAGCTTCACTTGCCGACTTTGAGAAGCGTCCGGTAGCGGTAGAGGTAGACGAGGAGGGAATAGACGGTCAGTACGATCGCGCCCGCCAGCGTGATGGCGACGAACCAGCCGTGGAATTGATCCCAGAAGTTGCGGAAGGCACCGGCCAGGTGCATCTGCGCGATCGCATCCTTCCAGGCGAACCACGCGATCGTCGCGCCGATGAAGATGTTCTGCACCACCGCCTTCAGTTTGCCGGCGCCCAGCGCGGGAATCACGATGCCGCGGCGCTTCGCGAAGAACCGGAACGCCGTGATGAGCACCTCCCGCCCCACCAGCAGCAGGGCCACCCAGAGGGGGAAGCTCCCCCACCATTTGATCGCGTAATCCACTTTGTCGGCTGCGAGAATCGTCGGGTGTCGCGTCATCCAGAAGATCGGAATCAGCGTCGCGAACAACAGCAGTTTGTCGGCGATCGGGTCGAGCAGCATGCCGAGCTCGCTGATCGTGCCATAGCGGCGGGCGAGATAGCCGTCGACCAGATCCGAGAAGGCCGCGATCAGGAACACGACGAACGCGATGACCTTGGGCCAGTATCCGGATATGAACGGCAGCAGCGCGACCACCGGCGTCAGGCCGATGCGGGCGAGTGTGATGATGTTGGGGAGTGTCCAGCGCATCGGACGGATCAGCTCAGCGTCTTGAGTACCAGTTTGCTGACCGCCTTCAGGGTGTCGAACACCCCATCGCCGCGGACCGCCACCGCTTCGAGGTAGGGTGCGTGACCAACCCACTCGCCACCGACCTTGTCGACCAGGTTCTCGCCCGGATGGGCCGGATCAGGCATCTGTTTCTGACGCGTTGCATCTTCGATCGGCCAGCCCGGATTCAGCGACGCCTGGAGATCCCTGATCGGCGCGGCATTGGGAAGGTCGCGTTTGTTGTATTGAATCGCGAACGGGATCCTCGTCAGGTCGTACCCGTACTCCGACATGTTGTCGTACAAATTCTGCATCGACTCGACGTTTGCTTCCATGCGCTCGATTTGGCTATCGGCGACGAAGACGATGCCGTCCACGCCCTTGAGAATGAGCTTCCGGCTGGCGTTGTAGTACACCTGGCCGGGGACGGTGTAGAGGTGGAATCGCGTTTTGAAACCGCGAATCGTTCCGAGATCGACCGGGAGAAAGTCGAAGAACAAGGTGCGCTCGGTCTCGGTGGCGAGCGAGATCATCTTCCCGCGCGTGTTGGGCGACACTTTCCCGTAAATGTGCTCCAAGTTGGTCGTCTTCCCGCCCAGGCCCGGTCCGTAGTACACGAGTTTGCAGTTGATCTCGCGGGACGCGTAGTTGATCATCGACATGGGCGCGTCCCCTTAACCGAAGAGTTTGTCAATTTCGTCTTCCGCCCCTTCGAGCAGGCCCTTTTGCTGGGCCTGACCCGTGCCGACTCGATTGAACATCTCCTCGAACACCTTGTTGAGCTCACCCACGACCGATTTTGCCTTGAGCTTGACGAGTCCCAGCGTGGCGCGCTGATCGAACAGCACCACGAGAATCACGCGCTTCGCGATGTCGGCCAGATACATCGACTCTTTCTCGCCCTGATGCACGAGCGACGCGAACTCCGCTTCGCCGATCATTTTGGCGAGTTGATCGTTGGCACTGAAATCGGCGGCCGTGAGTGACGCGAACGCGGTGGGATCGAACTGCGGCGTTTCCCCGACGGTGGCGACCAGCTGGCCGTTGCGGTCAACGAGCAGCGCACAGCGGGCGTTCGAATCGCGGAGGAACGCCTGCAGGTGCGTCTGGATTTGCTTGAAATCGTTCTCGTTAAAAGACCAGCTTGCGGCCCCGGCCATGCGCCTCCTGGAGGATCAGTCGGTCTCCGACATCTCGCGCCGTGCCGCCAGCGCCTGGGCGATCGTCACCGCATCGGCGTACTCTAGGTCTCCACCCACCGGCAGTCCCCGCGCGATGCGCGTGACGCGCACGCCGCTTGGCTTCAGGATCTGCTGGAGGTACGTGGCCGTCGCCTCCCCTTCCATCGAGGCGTTGGTGGCGACGATGACCTCCCGCACCTCGGAGCCGTTCGTCAATCGCGCGAGCAACCGATCAAGATGCAGCTCGTCCGGCCCAACGCCATCCAGAGGCGAGATCCGGCCGCCGAGGACATGATAGCGGCCGCGGTAGCGGCCGGCGCGCTCGATCGCACTGACGTCGCCCGATTCTTCGACCACACACAATAAGGCCGCGTCGCGCCGCGGGTCACGGCAAATCTGGCACGGATCCTCGTCCGAGAGGTTCCCGCATTCCCTGCACGCCGTGACCATCCCGCGCACCCGCCGGATAGCGTCAGCCAAGCGCTCCGCGATTTCCGCGGGTTGCTTCAGCAAATGGAACGTGAGCCGTTGGGCGGTCTTACGCCCGATGCCGGGGAGCTTGGCGAGCTCCGCCACGAGCTCCTCGATGGCGGACACGGAACCCGCGGCCTACAGCGGCAGCTGGAATGGGAACGGCAGACCCGACGCCAGCTTCCGCACCTCGGCCTGATACAGCTCGGCCGCGCGCTTCTGCGCCTCCGCCACAGCCGCCAGCACGAGATCTTCGAGCATCTCCACATCCCCCTGGCTGACCGCCTGGGGATCGATCTTGATGCCGCGAATGTGCCCCCGGCCGTCGACGGTGGCCTGAACCATCCCCCCGCCGGACGACACGGTCAACGTCTGCTGCGCCAGCTGCGTCTGGATCTCGGTAAGCCGCCCCTGCATCTGCTGGGAGAGCTGGAGCAGGCTAGATAAATCCGCCATTTGTCGAAAGTTACCCCTCGTCGCACTGTTGGCAAGCTATTCGAGCAGCTCCAAATCTAATGCGTCTACGGCGGCGCTCAGGGTTGGATCTTTGGCACGCAGACTCTTCAGTCGCTCTGCGCTAGCCCCCTCAGGAGTCATGCGCTCCGAGCCTTTCCCACCCCCTGCCGCTATCGTCACGCGTGGGGCTTCGCTGATATAGGTCCCCAGCGCCTGAGCGATGGTCTCGCGTTGCCGCTCGAGGCCCTCGGCGTGCACGGCGTGTCCGGGCCGCAGCGTGATGGTACGGCCCTCGACGGCGACGACTTCCGCTTCCGCGAGGAGACTGCCGAGCACGGGGGTCTTCGCGCGCGCATCGTGAACGACCTGAGCCCACACCGCGCGGACGTTTTCGAGAGTCGGCTCCAACTTCTTGCCGACGGGCGGCGACTGAGGCGGCGGCGATTGAGGCGGCGGCGATTGAGGCGGCGGCGAAGGGGCGGCGCGTGAAGGAGCCGGCGTAGGCGTTTGCCCACTCTTCAGGGCGTCGAGCACCTCGGACAGTTCGACCGTCCGATCCAGCATCGCCCATCTCAGCAGCAAGACCTCCACGAGCAGCCGCTGGTTGGCGCTGCGGCTCAGCCGCTCCTCGGAGTCGCTGAGGATCGTCAGGAGACGAACGATGTCGGCGGGCGGGAGCTGTGGAGCATACTCGCGCACCACCGCCATGAGTCCTTCGGTCAGCCCCTCGGGCTGGCCGCCGACGCCGGTGAGGAGGAGAGCGCGCAGCGTCTCACCAGCTCCGTTTACGAATTCGCTGAGGTCCGCGCCGGCCTCGAGCAGTCGCTCGACGAGCGGGAAGACGGCCGCCGCGTCCCGTTCCACGATGGCCCGGAGCATCTCGGCGTAGAGCTCGTCGGGGATCAGCCCGAGCACTTCCCGCACGCGCCCCGCGGTGACCGGACCCTCGCCAAACGAGAGGAACTGATCGAGCAACGAGAGGGCGTCGCGCATGCCGCCGTTCGCACTCCGGGCGATGAGGTGCAACGCATCGTCCTCGACTTTCAGCTGCTCGGCGGCCGCGACCTGCTTGAGTCGCGAGACGATCGCATGCGGTCCAATCCGGCGGAAATCGAAGCGTTGGAGCCGCGACAGAATCGGCGCCGCGGTGTTGGCGATCTTCTGCGGCTCCGTCGTCGCGAACACGAACACAACGCGGGGCGGCGGCTCCTCGAGAATCTTCAGCAGTGCGTTCCACGCCTCGCGCGTCAGCATGTGCGCTTCGTCGACGATATAGACCTTCGATCCGGCCTCGGTGCTCGCGGCATACATCGCGCGCTCGCGGAGATCGCGGGCGTCGTCCACGCCGCGGTTGGATGCGGCATCGAGCTCGACGACATCCAGATTCGCGGCACCGGTCCAGATGCGCCGGCAGGGGTCGCACTCGCCGCAGGGCTCGCCGCCTGAGGCGGGAGTGCGTCGCTCGCAATTCAGGGCCATGGCGAGGATCCGGGCCGCGGTCGTCTTGCCGACGCCCCGCGGTCCGGCAAACAGGTAGCCGTGCGCGACCCGGCCCTGGGCCACCGCACCGCGCAGCGCGGCCGCCACGTGGTCCTGCACGATGAGATCGCTGAATTGCTTGGGGCGGTACTTGCGCGCTAGTGCAATCATTGAGTCCTAATCTACACCGGAGCGCGATTGATGAATGATCATTGATCAATGATCATTGGTTGTTGGATGTGGAATGCCCCAGGCACCCCGCAACGAATCCCGACATCGTTTAGCGCTGCTCCCTGCGGGGGCCTGACGCGGTTCACGAGCGGAAAGCCTGCGGACCTGGGGCACCGGAAAGTTACCTCGGGCGGTGGCTCAGCGGCAATCCACTTTTCCCGGCGCAGCGCGAGGTGGAACAGTAACCGTGAGGTATTGGCGCATGCCGTTGGCGATGACGGCGAGGCTCGTCGTGCCGGGCTGATCCGGCTTCAGCGTGATCGATCCCACCGCGCTGTCCGGCGCGACGGCCAGCACGCGCAGGATGCGCGCGTCGGCCACGGCGGCGCGGAGTCCGAGCAACGGCGTGGGATTCCCAAAGCCGTCCTGGGCGGACACGCGTAACGCCACGACGCTGTCGGGGCGAATGGCGACGTGTCCCGTCAGTCCTGCGGTACCACACATCACGATCAGCTGGGCCGCTGGTCCCGCGGCCACATTGAACGCCACCTGCTTCTCGACGACGCCCATCGCGGCGATGACCGTCGCCGACCCCACACGTTCGCCCAGCGTGACGCCCACGCGTGCTTGTCCTGCCGCGTCGGTGGCGATCACCGCCGGGTGGATGCTCGCATTGATCCCGGTGAACGTCACCGCTTCACCCGAGAGCGGCGTTCCGGCGGAGTCGCGGGCCTCGAATACGAGCGCGCGTGGCAGTTGCGCGCCCACGCTGCCGCGCTGCCCACCACCGGAAACGAAGCTGCTGCGCTCGGCCGACACGTGGACGATGATACGTCGCACCTGAAAAACCGGTGCTGGCGCCGGAGGTGGAGCGGGCGGTGGTGGTGAGGCTGGTCGGGATGCCGGGCGACGCGGTGCTCTGCGCCGCGTACACTCGTCCATCGCCGTCAGCAGCGATGGATCCGCGCCGAGCAGGCGGAAGTCATTGCGATCGCGGTCGGTGGGGTGGAACGTGAGACAGTTGCGCCGCACCAGCTGCGCCAACTCCACCGGAGGCATCGTGGCTCCGGAAAGCAGTCGCACGAGATCGCTCTTGCGCAATGACGTGGTTCCGCCACCCACCCCGCCCGCCCCGCCCGCCCCGCTCTGGCCCTGCAGCGCGAGGAGCGTGGCGACCAACACCGTCAGGGCCTGGGGCATCCCGACTGCTCGAAGCGGCTCTCGACCTCGTCAACGGCAGCGTACATCGTTTGATCCTTGCTCGCCCGGCCTTGATCGAAAGCCGCCATCCGGGCGCGCCGCTCGGTGTTATAGCTGATCCACAGATTCTCGATCGATACGAGACCGCTGGCGAGCCCGCCACAGTCCGTGCGATTTTTCGCAAACAGCGCGGCGCGATCCTGGAAGTTGCGCACGGCGCGCGACAGCGAGTCACTCAAGCGATCGAAGCGCGCAAATGGTGACGGCGGCGCTACCGGCTGCGGCACGGGCACCGGTACCGGCGCGGGCACCGGCGCGGGCGCGGGCGGCACGATCGTCGCGGCGGGCGGTGGTGCCGCGCGCGGCGAACCCGCCGGCCGGCGCGACGCCGGAGGAGGCGCGGGCGACCGCTTGGTGACGCGTGATACGAGCTGCTTCGCGCGATCGAGCAATCCCGGAAGGAGAGTCGGATTGCGGATCGCCAGGTACCAATAGCCACCCGCTCCTACTCCCGCCAATAAGAGGAGAATCGCGGCGCGCTTGAGCCACGGCCCGCGCCGTCGCCGGCGGCGTGGCTTGGGCGCGGGCACCGGCGTAGGTGCCGGGGCGGTCGCCGTCTTCGCCTCGTCCTGATCGAGCAATCGGAACTTGGGCGCCGACGCGCGTCGCGGGGACGCCGGCAGGGGCGGCAACGGCTCGGAGACGCCAACCTCGGCCGGCGTGACCTGCCACGGAATGTCGTCGGACGACCGCGCTGGCGGTGCCGGACGTGGCGGGGGAGCTGGAGGTGGAGGTGGCGGTGGCGGCGGCTTGGGCGGAGGCGCTGGTGGCTCGGTGGGAACGAAAACCGGCGCTTTTCGTGGTGGTGGCGGCGGCGGCGTCGGCACCGGCGGGGGCGCCGGCTCGTCGTCCGCGCTCGACTTGATGACAGGTATGTCATCCGCGCTCGACCGCATGATCCGGAATCCGCGGTCACCCGCTGCGGGCTTCGGGACGTCCTCGGCTTCGTCTTGCTGAGGCTCCTCGGGCTCCTCGGGCTCCTCGGCTTTCGGTCGCGGTGGCGCCTCGGGCGGTTTGGGTTTCGGTCCAGTCAGCGTTGGACCGTACGGCTTGTAGTTCCTCCACGTGATGAACGAGCGCTTTTTGCCGTCCGGCTTGATGGAATCGGGTTGCAGCAGCTCGTAGAACGCCAGCGGCGTCTTATGCCAGTCCGTATTGCCTTGGGCCGCGCGAAAGAATCGTCCGGTGACGCCCCCGGCTTCGGCCGCTACGAGAATGGCGACCTGCCACGGGTCCGTGAAGAACTTGTCGTGCGTCTCGACGTCGTGCGTGGTAAGGAATCCGCCCTGTCCCGGATGGCTGTGGTACCAGCCGAGCAGCGTGCCGGACGCCTTCTTGAGCTGTTCCTGCATGCGGTCCCACAGCCGCGATACGACGACTTCGGTCTTGTCGCCATAAATCGCCTGGCTGAGCTTGAGCGTCTTGTCGATGATGGTGTACAGCGCGCCGTTTTCGGGATCCCGGTAGACGTCGCCGATGAGGAAGCCGAAAATCGCCTGGGTCGGCGAGCTCTTGAGATGCTCCTGCAGCGCGATCACCGCTTCCTGCTGGAAGAAAATCGGATACGGCGAGCGGCTGGTGGATTTTCCGCCGGGACTCGTGGCGCCCGGTGCGGCCGGCGGGTTCCACAGAATCGACCGATCCATCGGCATCGGCTGTGATTTGGGTTCGGGCCGCGTCACGCGAGCGTCTCCAGGATAACGCGGGCGGCCCGTTCTACGTCGGCCCGTGTCACGTCGAGATGCGTGACCGCGCGCAGCCGCCGCGGTCCCCACGGCGCGATCCGGACTCCTGCCAGCGCCAGCCGCTGCGACACCGACTCGGGTGTGTCACCGCTGCGCAGCAGGTCGACCATCACGATGTTCGTCTCTGGGTCGGACGGTCGGACGGTCTGACTGTCGGACAAGATCTCGGCAAAGCGCTTCGCATTCGCGTGATCATCGCCGATCCGGGACAGATTGTGGTCGAGCGCGTACACTCCCGCGCCGGCGAGGATGCCCGACTGACGCATCCCGCCGCCCAGGCGTTTGCGGATCTCCCAGGCGCGGGCGCGCCACTCCTTCTTGAATCCGAGGCACGACCCCACGGGACAGCCGAGTCCCTTCGAGATGCTCACCATCACGGTGTCGGCGCCTTGTGCGAGCCGCGCCGGCGCCACTCCGGCGGCCGCGGCGGCGTTCCAGAGCCGCGCCCCGTCGACGTGAACCGCGAGTCGAGCGTCGCGCGCCGCGCGGGTCAGCCCGTCGACCCCTGCGGCATCGAGCACGCGCCCGCCGGCGTTGCTGTGCGTGTTCTCGATCGCGAGTGCCGTGATGCGCGGGACGTGTGGCGACGGAGACCGCAGGGCGCCGCGGACGAGGTCGGCGGTGAGCAGGCCGTCGGGCGTGGTGATCGGCCGGATCTGCACGCCCGACAGCGCGGCGACGCCGGCCACTTCGGAGTGCACGAGGTGCGCGTTCGCTTCGAGCAGCAGCTCCGTTCCCGGCTCTGTCACCAGCGCGATGCCGGTCTGATTGGCTTGCGTGCCCGACGGAAAGAAGAGGGCGTCCTCGGTGCCGAGCAGCTCCGCGACGCGCGCTTCGAGGCGGCGCGTGGTCGGATCGCCATCGAGGACATCGTCACCGACCTCCGCGTCGGCCATGGCGCGACGCATCGCAGGCGACGGCTTCGTGACGGTATCGGAGCGAAGATCGATCACCGGGGAATT
>Ga0137403_10004828_pt1 | contig 15787 bp, 18 predicted proteins | sample CZOMad2_1_16fung_FD_122057 | JGI IMG/M metagenome (GOLD analysis project Ga0137403, IMG submission 122057) | Vadose zone soil fungal communities from Angelo Coast Range Reserve, California, USA - CZOMad2_1_16fungal (Hybrid Assembly) | ecosystem: Environmental > Terrestrial > Soil > Vadose zone... | reverse complement strand
AGCCTGGCTTACGCGCGTCGCTCCCAAGTCAGCTATGACGTCGGTTCCGCTCGTTGCTAACCTTGCCGAGCACGAAAGAGAAATGCTCGAAGCCGCACTCCGGGAATCCGAAGGCGTGGTTGGGGGTCCAACCGGCGCCGCCGTTAAGCTGGGCATTCCCCGGCAGACACTTGAGTCCAAAATAAGAAAGCTGGGTATCAACCGGTACCGCTTCAAGGCTTCTTAATCTTCCCATAATAAACGTCAGGATCGTCCGCCTGAATGGCCACACGTCCCGCAAGGGACTGGTTACACAATTACGAGCGTCGTGAGACTTTGCTCCGAAACTTCTCGATTGTCGGGGTTTGCCGGTTGCCGGACCTTTGCCGCTCTCTTCCTGCCCTTTTCCTCAAGCCACTGATGATATGACGGCATTCCAAGACCTTTTGTGTGAACTCGCACAGCTCTCGAATCCCGCGCCCCGTGAACATCGGTAGTCAGAACGCGCTCGTGTTGATCAATCCGATCAACTCCCGGTTTGTCGGCTACTCGGAAATTATGTCGCCGACCACTTGTCCGCGTGGTCGTCTGAAGGCACGTTCGTCCGGACGGAGATTTCCTCCGGACGATTTCTGGCGGTCAACCTTTAGGCGCTTATATCCCAATCGTCGTCATTCTCTCCGTCACCATTGTCCTCTGACATCCCTACTTCTTTTTTCATCTGCTCTTCGTACGCGGCCCGTTCCTTCTTGCTTTCCCTTACGGGCAGGAGCTCCATGTGACTCGGCGGGAAAACAAAGGTTTGCACGAAACTAAGCCGGTCAGAATTCAGCCTTCGTCCGAGAATCTCGGACCGGTGTTGCTTACAGAACGTACAGAAAGCATCCGCCTCAATGATCTGTCTGGTGAGCCTGCCGGTCTGTACGGTCCGGCATTGCAACCAGCCGCGGTCGATCCATTTCTGCACATCTTCGGCACGAACATGCAAGGCTTCAGCCAAAGTGTATTTGGTGAACCAATCTTGGCCCATTTTGGCAGCAGCTCCGAGCCGTTGCAGCATGGACCGTACGGAGGCAGGTGAGCGACGCAGCATGAGCGTGACTTCGTGCACGGGCTGGATAGCAATCAGATCGAGCAGTTTTTGCTGCTCTTTCCTCGTCCAAGGCCGGTACGCCTGCCGCTCTGCAATACCTGCCTGACGGGCGAATCTCGAACACGCATCCCTGGGATGTCCCGACACTTGAACCAGGCTAGTGATGAGCGCCTTCAAGGACGGTTGGGCGCCCTGTTTGGCTGCTGTTGCTCCAGACAGGTACGCCCGGACAAGGTCCCTGGCCTCCTTTGGCCAACGGAAAGCGCGGCGGGTTGTGGCACACTCCGGCCCTTTCATGTAGGAACCCAAGCCTGATGGAGGTCTCCAAAAAATCCTTCTACTTATATATGGCAACGAAACCGAAGTGTATCTCGCGAATTCTTGGGAATTCGTCGTTTCAGGCTCATGCGGAAACCACGCCAGTTGCCCACTCTGGTCGATATCGAAAAACATAGCAGCGCTTCCAGCCGTTCATGGGATATGATCCTCTCGCTACGGTGTGCACCCGAGGCCCAGTTGAATCATGACTGAGATGTCTGAAGAGATGGACCTTGAAGAGGAACTAATCGGTGCCTTCGGCCGCGTCGTGCACCAGGATCATCCCAACCCTGGCCGAACGAATTGCCCGGCAGGCGCCGCCCTTCGAGATCTGGCGTTGCAACCCGAGAAGTTTGGCTCGACCGCCACGCTTGCCCACATCAGACGTTGTGCGCCCTGCCTTGGCGAACTGAAGAGACTCCGAGCAAAGATGCTCAACAACAGGACTTGACGAGATCAGTTCTACAGATCCGCGCTGACCTCAAACCCAAATGCCTCCAGTAGTTCGGAGGGAACGTATTTCTGATCCTTATTGCGAAACACCCAGTCACGTAGTCTCGCAGAGTTGAGATATTCTTCCGGCGAGAGATTCAGCGCGCGAACAACTTCCTCAAACGAACTCGGTAGTGACGCCGGAGCGATGGCGGCTGGGTCCGTAAAGCGACGATTCACCTGCTTCACAGGGTCTCCAGGGTCCAGCCACTTAGCGCCGCAACAGTTCACCAACCGAGGCAATCTTCGCTTTAAACCGGGAAATGCCCGTACCGGTTGCGGCCTGGGCATCAGCCGACGCCGTTTCAACTGTGTGGGCCGCTTCTCCAGCCGCTGCAGCAGAGTGAATTGTGGCAAGGATCTTTTCCATGCGTGGCGAAGACAATGCACCGGCCCGAAGAAGGAGTTGTTCACACGGCTGGCACGTCTTGATGTGCATCGCCTGTTCTTGAGAGGGCGCGCCTGAATCGATGACCGCCTGCACTTCCTCGGGTTCGAGGCACTCAGGCGTTGGATAGTTGGACTCCTGCAGACGTCGGCTATAGTCGTTTAGAAACTGCTCGGGAGTCATTCCGAGTTCCTTGGCCCGGCGCGCCAGCGATGCCTTGAGTCCGGAAGATATACTCTCCTCATCAGCAGTCGTTCTCGCGCGCTCGGTTGATCCCGGAGATTGGTCGAGCTCGTTCAAAAGCTGCTGCAATTCCTCGCCGCGGCTTTGTTCGGTACGCCTTTCCCTAGTCAGTGGAAGCCTCATGGATCTTCTCCCTCACTATCTATAACCGGGTCTGCTCCAGTTTTTTTACAGGGCAAAACACTAAAATATGCCCTTATCCGTCAATAGCTTACGGATCTTCCCGCGCAGTCGGTGAAGGCGGACCCCCGATGAGTCGTAGCTGATTCCCAGTCTCTGGGCGATTTCTTCGGTGGTAAATCCGTCCAATAGCAAGTCTAGCAGGCGATTTTCGTCCTCGGTCAGCGTCTTCGTTAGTTCCGCACGCATCTCGGCCGCCGCAAACATCGCCTCGGGACTGTTTGTGCTTGATCCGGGCTCGACATCGGACGTTGTCAGGTTCAGTGGCACTTCTCGCGAGTGTCGAGAAATCTCCCCCAGCAGGTCGTAAGCGCATCGCCGAACCACCTGCTTCAGTTACTTCACAAAATCTGTCGGCTCCACAATACGCAACAAGCGAAAATCTGTATATCGGGCAATGCGGGCGAAGGCGTCTATAGCAGCATCTTCCGCTAGGTCAAGAGCTCCCTTCAAGGTGCGATTTGCAGTTGCGATCGCTACCGCCCAGGTGGCAGTGACGAGGAACCGCCATGCTTCTTCGTCGCGACGGTCTCGACTCAGCGCTTCGACCGCAGTCTGCATACGCTTTTCTTGTTCAGGAGTCATGCGCCGGACTCCTGTTCCACCGAGGTTTGCAACGCCTTCTTCACTGCCAGCTTGGGATTGAGAGAGACGATGCGCTTATCACGTGCAGCGCTGGCGTATTGGTCCGCGCTTCGTTCGCCCTTCCTCGGTTCATCCAGTTTTTCGGAGAGAGCATCCCTTGCATCATCGACCGCTCGGCAGACACCGATGATGACTTGCTTCGTTAGGTCGTCCATTCGGCGTGGATCCGACTGATATCCGGGATAGTAACGTTGAATCTGAGTTCGAACGTACTGGTCAATGTTCTGTTCACCGGCCCAACCCCATTTTCGAAGAAGCAATTTCGAGGCGATCTTCTTGAACTGCTCGTCGTCCAGCTTTCCCGCGGCGCGACCAGTGACCGCGATCGGTAACCCTTCCACGATGCCCGAGCACACACGCAGAAACAGATGAAACTCGCTCGGTTCGATTTCGAGAAAGAACGGCAGCCAATAATTGGAGGCAAAGTCCGATGTTTCAAGTACACCGCTGTGCCCGAGATGGTCGCTAATGAAATTGTGCAGCTTGGCCGCCACACCCGCTGCGAGACAGTGAGGACAGGATTGCGAATCGTCACTTACGTCATGGATGAAGGAGCCGTTCCCCACAAAGCCGTTGCGTCCAGCGGATCCAAAGTCCGGGAAGCGCCAGCAGAGTAAGGTTGCCGTTCCCGCGACCCAGTCCTTGCGAGCGACCTCATTTCGGATCGCATCAAATGCATCAGATTTCTTGTTGAGTAATCCTTGCCAATCAAATCGCCGTTTCAGGACGCAACCTGCCAAGACAATCCGATGGCCGCGCATCGGCCGTATTTGTCGAAGTGCTCTGCCAATTAGAAAACTACCCAGGCTATGCGCAATGATGTGCGGCTGCGCACCAGCCGCAATTGCGTGCGACACCTCCTTACGAATAAGACGTAGCGCATTCCCGAGACGAAAAAACGTGATCGCAGCAGCCAACAACAGCCAGAGGAACAAAAGTAGCTTTGTGTGTGCGTCCACGAAGTGGCGAGGTCCTTCGAAAAAGCGACTGACTATCCATGCCGCCACGCCCGCTACCAAAACGTAGGGCTCGAATACCAAATCCACTGGCCCGAGCCATCGATAATAGGGATACTTGACGGAGACGGGCTTGAAGTGCGGGTAGAGGACTGGAGCCACGTTCTCTTGCCATAGCACCTTGGTCCAGATTCCGTGAACCGTAATAACAGATTGGAGCATGCACACCCCTTATTACCAATGACACAATTGAGTGCCGCGGACGCGACTTCGGCCCGGAAACTAGCAGAATGCCAGGGAAGAAGCACATTATACAGACGCGTCAAGCAATCGCGACCGTAACCGCCGGTTATGCTCGTTTTTCCGAACAAGACTCGTCCTAATGATGGGCACAACGCTTTTTGTTCGGCGCTCCGTAACTGAATGCAGACGTTAGTCTCCGCGAGGGTCTCGAACTTCGCGCCAGCCGCGAGCTATCGACAAAGGCACCCTCTTTCCAGTTCGGAGATTGACGAAACCGCCGGTATTCGAACTGCGGCCATGTCGGAACAATTGCGCGAGCATCGCCAAAGCCTGGTACGCCAATATCTGGTTGACGAACGGTTCCTGCCGCTCCATGGCCTCAACCGCGCCGCACGAGGGCAGGTTGTCCTTCTTGTCCCAGCTTCGGATCAATGATCTCGCGAAACAGTTCCGCGACGGCTGGCAAACGGTTCTTTATCTTTTGATTCTTTCGGTTCCGCGTCCAAATACGAACTGGCCTGCATCGGCGTTGACCGTCAATGGTGTGGTGAGCGCGGTGTCATTGCCCTGGTCGTCGGAACTCAGCGCTTTCGGGATGACGTTGGCGCAGATTTCTTCGTCAGTCACTCGACACAAGGTCAAAATCAACATCCGCTGGGTCAACAATGGCATCAGTTCTTGAAATATGGCTTTTACTGCTTGAGTTGAAGGCGCGCTCCCCGCCTGCGATCAACAGAATCACAAACGGGGAGACGGTTGGGTTACGCGGGAAGTTGAGCGAGAAAAGCCCCCAGCTTCGCCGTCGCTTTGAATTGGGGAACGGGATCGAGTTCCTTGAATGCGCTGGTAAACGCATTCGTCAGGCTCCACATCGTCCGTGAAGAGAATTCCTCATACTCCGGTTGAAAATAGAGCCGATGGACTTCGGGGAGAAGACTCTTTGGAGCTTCCAGGTCGCCATCCACAAATGCTTTGTAGAGGATGAGTTTCGCCCCGTCGTCACTGATTTGGGTCTGCCTCCACTCTTCGACCTGGCGCCGCATCGGTTCAAAGCTTCTTTGGATCCGGTCAACACCTACGGCTAACGTGTCAATTAGGTTGAAGCTCTTGGTATGCTTCGCCAGGACGGGCGTGAATTCGCCGCTGAACGCCATGTTCGAACACACGAACACGCGCAAGCCCGAGGTCAGCCCTAGGCGTATTGACTTGTCATGCGAGTTGCGGATGCCAATCGAGAATCGGCATCCTTCCATCTGGGTCTCAAGATCGAGCACGCCAAACATCTTCATGCCATCAAATGAGACTGCGTACTCTTCATTCACCACACCGATGTGGCGAAAGCTGAGGGTTTCAATCAATGCCTCGACGATGACGTGATGAGGCACGGGTTTATGGGTTAGGGTTGCTTCGGGGACAGGAATTTGTTCCAGTTTCTCCCGCCCGATCTTGGGCAGAGGGCCTGCAACAAGCGTTCCAGTACTCATGGATTTCCTCCTTGGTTGTGAGTTGGTAAAATTTGGGGTGAGAACGGGAGTGGGACAACAGGCGACAGACTAAGCGTTAGGTTGTTTTATCTCTTCAAGAGAACCACCCATAAGCGACCTGCCATGCCGAAGCGCGTCCTGAGGGTAGTCAAATGGCTGAGCACCACTCCTGCCGTCGCGGTTTGCACGGCGTGCGCCAGGGAATTCAAAGTGCCTATGAGCGCGCTGACCCGCACCACAGATGCCCAGGCGAACCTTCAAGAACAGTTTGATCGTCACCGGTGTGAAGTAGAGGGCGTTGACCATTCCACATCTGGATTGAGCGAGAAAGCTCAACAAAAACCAAGAACTTCCTGACCACGAATCGCTAAATGGTTTAAGTGCTGGCTGCTAATTCAGACCGAACAGCGATGCCTGTTCCGGAACAGCGATTCGCGCGCGTCGCCTTCTTCCTGACAGGGATTCGGGTCGCTGTCCAAACGCGACAATAGACGTGTCGTCGAGGGCAGACTGTACAAGGCAAGCCGGATCGAACTGGCTCTCAGTCAGAACACCTGGAAGATCGGAAGCGGGAACATCATTACTACTATTGGAACCGGAATTAGTTGGGAAGAGCTTCTGATGTTCTGTGTTCAGCGCTTTCCAAACGGCATCCGCTGTTTCCCCTATCCCATTCCTCTCGACCAGTTCCCGCGCCATGGCCGAGAGCATATCGTCATCCTCATCGATGTTTTGTAGTCCCTCGCCGGCAAACTTGCCCTCCATAGTGAGGGCAACCAAAAGTTTCTTCCCCATGAGGCGCAAACAGGCCGTCTGCATGGTTCCTTCGTAGCAAAGGAAAATCACTCTCACCGGCCGTCTCTGCCCGATGCGCCAGGACCGGCGGCTGGCCTGTCTTAAGGTATGTAGCGAATATCCCGACTCGTAGAAGATGATCGTCGGAAAGTCCAGGAGATCGAGTCCGGTCTCGACTAACTTGGGATGGGAAATCACAACTTGCACGCCGTCTTTGAGTTGTCGTGCATACCAGGCCTCGCGCTTGGAGGTGTCAACGCTCGCTCGCAGAACCGCAGTACGGAAGCCTTCCTTGCTCAGAATTCGTTGTAGTCGGGCTGTGACGTCGTGCTTGTGCGTATACACGGCGAACACCTGGCAGCGGCGTCCTTCGGCCAGTTCCGTCTTGATCCTTTGGATCAGTCGCCGTTCTTTGGCATACAAGCCGTCTTCAGGAAGATCACGCGTCTCCGCGATGACGAATGGAACCTTGCGTTTGAGTTCGCTATCGAATTCCGATCCGTAGAGAGTTCCGAGTCCGTAGGGGTGGTCTGGATAGAGCAGAAGTGTGTTCAGCATTGTGCTCAATACCGAGCGGTTGCCCTTGTGCTTTTTCAGGGCTTTCCGAATGTCATCTTCCAGTTCCCGATATGCCGCTAGCATCGGCGCGTCCATCGGCACACTGAGATAGGTCTCTTCGTAAGGTGGAAGCTCTCTTGAGATGTCCTCCAGGAAGACGAAAGCGCACAGCTGCATAAGGAATTCGCCGAACAGCAGAGGCGAGGCTCCCGGCTTTCGCCGGACCATAGTGGTTGTCTTGGCTTTGGAGCACTTGTTATCGGCGGGATCTACTTTGGTGATGGTTTCCAGAACTCCGTAGTCCTGGGTGAAGGAGCTTCGTCCTGTCGTGCCCCATTCGTATCCGTGTTCCTTCATCCTTGCCGCTTCGAGACGGAACAAGGTGTTGAAAAGATCGTCGGCGTAGCCACCCAGAAGAGTTCCGGTCAGACCGACAATCCGGCCCGAACAAGAAGCCAGTGTGCCGAGCGCGTTCCCTTGAGCTGTATCGCCTGCGAGTTGATGAATCTCATCGCAGATCGCATAGTCAAACCATCCCGGCATGTAACGCCCGATGAACTCAATCGGCGCCATGCGGCGAATCTTGTCCCCATCGGCTTGCCAGAGCGGGCTATGGAATGGGCGGCAGGATTTATCGCCTCTGGATTCGATGGTCTCGGAGATTTTGATCTTCTCGAACTCGGCCGCGGTCAAACGGCCCTCGTCCACGATGACTGGCTTGCCCGTCTCGGAATTCACGACGCAGCCCAGGTATGGACCTGAACGCGGCATCCGGTACGCATGGCGCCAGAAGTAGCCCAGCTTCGCACGCTCTCGTCCGACGTAAACAACGAAGGTCGGCCACACAGCGACATCCAACGCTTCCTGGAGGTCAGAAATTCCTTACGTAGCCGTAGGTCGCTTAGTGTTGTGCGCAAGCCTTCCCGGACGATGCGACCTTGCCTCAGCTTCACTTCGTTAATTCCGTGACATTTGTTTTCGTCTCCTCCATTTCGCAAATCGTCGATCAGGAAGAGACGGATGCCCGGCAGAGTTAGAAATGTTTCCCGTGCCCACTTCTCCACCAGGTGCGGCGGAACCATGGCGAGAGCAGTGAATGGTTTTCCTTCGCTGTGGACATGAATGGCTCCCAGAGAAATTAACGTCTTGCCGGTGCCGCATTCGGCGACCACCATGCCGGTCCTTGCCCGCTGCCAGCGCTTGGCGAGTCCCATGATGGCGATGGTTTGCGCAGGGAAAGGTCTTCGCAAGAGTCCCGGGATCCGTGGTGAAGCTGGATCATCGAATTGGTGGAGTGCTGGATATTCTTGAAGAATGCGCTCTCCCAGATGGGCCGCGTGCGAGCGCATGTAGTCGTAGATGGTGCAGAGTTCGGGCATGGCAATTCCTCAGTTAGCGACCGGCATCACTAGAGAACGAGAGTAAGGAAGGAAGGAAGGAACGAACGAACGGGAAACAAGTCAGATGTAGTAGTCGGACAGTTCAGGCCGGGAAAGCGAGCAAGTCCCAGGGTTCTCACGCGCACACTTCAGGTTCGTTCCCCCGCGCTTGCCCTAAACAGACGTTGACACACCTGCGTGCCAACCCGGCAGGCCAGGATCAGTGCTGCTCCGCCCCCTTCCAGTTAGCCTTGGGCAGCCACTCCAGTCCTTTGGGATACACCTGCATATCGGCAGCAATCGATGCCTGGCATGCACGATCGACAGAATGAACATAAACAAATGTCTGATCGATCGAATGCATGATCCGCTCCGGCAACGGAGCGCGGCCTGACAACACTATGGCCGCGAAGCCACCTTTCTGTGCCGCCGGCAAGACAGCTTCAAAAGCTTCGATCGTCTGGTCATACTCCTTCTGAAGAATCAGAAGGTCTGCTTGCATGTTGGCCAGCATCTCGTCGAAGTTACTCCCGACCGGGCCATAGTTGACCGCAACGCCACCCGCCTGGCTGACGTTTGCAAAGCGGCTGTTCGTGAGGCTCACGCGCTCGATTGGTGGGTAGGCTTTCAAAATCCGCTCCAAGGCTGCGGTATGTTCCGGCAGCGCCTTGTGTTCGCGTTCGATCTTTCGCATGTCCCCAAACTTGGCGTAAAGGGCGTCCATCGTCTTGCGCGATTCCTTCAACTTGCTCAGCGCATTCTGAAGCAATTCACCGGCAGGCTGACCTTGAATATCCGCTAGGACTCCCATTTCGAGAAAACGTCCTGCTTCCAATCGCGTTTTCAGAAGCCCCAGATGCAACAGATCGGCTGCTTGAAAGCTGTTTTTGTAGAACTCTTGAGTGACCGACCGGCCACTTAGCACCCCTGCCGCAATCTCCTCCGGCGAGGGGCCATATATCCGGTGTCAAGCTAGCTCATGGGCAAAACTAGTTGGAACCAGAGTAAGAAATCCTGCTGCAAGAACTCCTAACGTTAACATTCTTTTCACGGCTGTGCTCCTCCTGTCTTTATGCTTTCAGTTGATTCGTCAATCTGTAACGACTTCAAAAAGAAAATGATCGCGCGCTTGTCTTCGTCTGCCATTTGCAGAAAAGCGCGCCGGGCGGTCTTTGCCTCGCCCGAGTGATGAATAATGGCCTCAGAAACAGTAGTGAGATCACCGCGGTGGCCATAGTTGGGCGAGGAACCAATGTTCCACAGCTTCGACGTCAGGAATTGGTCGGTAGGGACAAAATCTTGACGCAGCCGCTCGTTGCAATAGAAGGGATCGTCTGGATCGCAGATAACGTGACGCTTGAGATCGGAAAACGCCTGCACACGAACCTCCCCTTCGGGTGTGCGATAAACTCCGCCATTCGTATCAACCGGGATCGGTAAAGCGATCTGGCCCGCGACGTCAGTTGGCACGATGCTGCCCGGCCGGTTGAACGGGCTCGGTTCAAAGAACCAGGCAGCGCGCAGCGGCAATGAGGGTCGATGGCAGGAGGCGCACCCCGCATCCTCGAAGCGTTGCTCTCCGCGCCGGGCCAAACGTACTTGCTCAGGATCGTAATATTGCACCTGCCGGGGCGCCGGCAGACTTGCCTGGTAAACCGTGAGAGCGGTGACCTGCCCGACCGTAAACTCGCTCTCTACCCCGTCGCCATCGAAATCGTGAACGCCCGTTCTCGCCCAGCCGAATCGTTCCTCCGGCTGAATCCCATGATGCTGGTTGAGGGCGAAAATCGTGAATTCCCGGAGCGAGACCGCCACGCCTTTCACACCGAACGGCTTTACAACGAGGTCACTGTCAATGCCCTCGATCTCATCGGTCGAATAACTCCCGTCCGGATACACCGTGAGATAGCCGAACGTTACGCCCTTAGCTTCCAGTCGCACTCTTTCGTTGCCGTGAGTGGCGGCTGCACGCATGCGCGCGCCGTCTCGCTGATCCTGAAGTTCGCTGGTCATCTCTCGCGCGACCATCTCGATGGCACCCGCGCCGAAGATGCTGAGCGTGTGTCGTTCGTTGGTAACCATCGCTTCGATTTTCGTAGTGGGCGGGTCCGTAAAGTGGGCACCCACGAATACGTTTGTCGCGAAGTCGCCAGCGCCACCCACGATGGGCCGATTGTGGCAGCCGGCACACGAGTTAGCATCCGGGCCCGCGACGCGCTGGAAGAGCGGCAGATCACGCGTCACACGGATTGTGGGCTTGGAATCTCCAGTCGAGTTTGGACGGCCGGCCCCATCAACGCGAGTGAAAGATATCCGGAACAACTTGCGACCAATGTCAATCAACTCCGGAAGAGGCCGCTGTCCCGAGGCAAACTCATCGTGCTCGGGAAACACGTCAATAGCAGGCGGATCCCAGTTCGGGGCTTGCTGACCGGCGGCGAGTTGCGAGGCTGAGCAAACAGTTAGTAATAACGTGCAGATGGCAATTGCAACGCAGATAGGATGATGAAAGCCGCATCCAAAGAACCGGGGACCATGTCGGCGGCTTGGGAGGTGCATACAGCCCCCTTGTGTTCAAACCATCTGGCCCTGAATAAATGCGAGGAAGTGGACGACAGAGTTATTGCGAAGGATGATAGCACGTGCTTCCCTAACGTCAATAGAGATTTTCGTGAGTTCGCGCAGACCTCTAAGGCGCTCATCGCCACAGCTGGTTTTGCGGCCTCTATTAGGGACAGATACCGTGACTGTGATCGCAGACGGACTACCGACTTAGCCGCAATCCGGAAGTAAAGAAGACGGGAGATGAATTCTGCGTATGTACACCCTAACCCAAGAAGTAATTGGCCGACAGGAACATGTCTTGCAGACTCACGTGCGGCCAGCGAATGGAGCCAGCTTCTGCGGGAAACTTGATGGCCTCACTTTCAACGCCCCAACTGAGCCAGTCGAGAAACTGTTCTTTCTCGCCTTTGATTAACACCGGATTGCATCCGATCCCGAGCGTTCGGACGATTGCCTTGTGCGAATCAAGTTCACCGGCGAACCAGTCGGCCCACTCAGGTATTCCGGGAATCCCGTGGATGTGAGCCACAGACGACCAAATGAATCGGCTATCAGAGCCGCCCAGAAGCGTCCGTCCCGAACTCGCCGAAACGTTGGTGTTGGCTAGCTCTTCTGACAGTCCAATCAGGTGCCGGAGCGGCTTCTTGCGTCCTGGAATTTGCACCGATCCCTTGAAACACTGCGCATTACGTTCGAGACAAATCCGAATCGGCTGCACCCCTGGGCCTTCCACCATGAACCTGTCTCCCAGCGAAATCGCCGCACTAATTGCCGCAATCTGCGTGTCGCCGCCAATCACCGAGATGAGATGTGCTTTAGCCTGCGGTGGAGGATCGGGGAGGACCTCTCCGATGAAGCGATCCAACCGCAGCTTAATACTGGTTGTCGTTTTCTCCGTGCACTTGACGTAGGTGAGCCAGCCGAAGCGAAGATGAGCATTCTTCATTCGGACTCCTTTTTCTCGTGCGTGAGCACTTGGGTTTTTCCATTGGCAAAAACCAGTGTCAGTTCGTGCGAGAACCGCTCCCGGTCATGCAGGATTTTGGTCCCATCTTCTTCCTCTTCCTCCCAGTGGTCGGTAAACTTCACCGACCGCCAGTGTGCGATGTGGCGATCTTCGCCTTCGCCGAACACCCCGTTCAGCATTCCTGCCGTGCAGAGCAGACCCACGTGGCCGCCATGCAACGGTGTGAGTGGTCGGCCCCTTACATGGCCGAGTTTGGGTAGGAGGACGCGGCCGGCTTGACGATATGCCGCCGATTCCAACAGCAGATCCTCCACTTCGTCTAAAAGAATGCCGAGGTGAGTCAATATGACAGGGTCAGATGGCGGAACTTCGTAGCCGGCCTCAACCTCATTGGTTAGGGGTTCAAGATCCCCTGTTCCCATCGCTTCGAGATATTTCACAGCAGCCAACAATGCTGTGTCGCTGTGCTTGGAGTGTCTCTTGCGTCGGGTTGCGAGAACAACGATCTGCTTGAACTGTACGCAAGCCGGCTCGGTGAGTCGGAAGGCTCGCAAATCAGTGAACTGTTCGCTCAACAGCCTCGCGCATTTTGGCAGTCGCAATTGTGGAATCACAAAGAGCAGCACGCCACCCGGTTTGAGCCAGCGATAGGTGTGTTCAAGGAATAGGGCTTCCAATCGCTGATTGTTACTCTCGCCACATTCCCAATCGTAGGGAGGATTCAGGTAGAGCAAAGACACCGCTTCCGGCGGGCACCGGACATCCATCGTGTCGGCTTGGAGAGTGTCGATTCCCAATGTTCTCGCTTGTTCTGCCCGCTTGGCGTCAATCTCAATGCCGTAGCGTTGGACGGCTATGTCTCGAAGCAGTTGAGTGAAAGCCGCGCCATCGCCGACACAGGGATCAAGCGCAGAGAATCGTTCGGGAAAGCTCAGCCAATTCTTGAGTCGTTTGGCCTCGGCAATTGGAAGAGGGAAGAAACCTAGCTTGGTTTGACCATGAGGACGCACAGAAAAACCTCCCCAACGTGTACTGAGCGCTGGAACGCTCTCGCACGGTGGCAATACAATCTAAAAATCGGGAACTAGGATAGGCGGGTTCTCTAGTAGGCCGATCAGGGAGGTGAAGCAGATCGTAGCGGAAAAGACGGGAAAGGCCCCTGTTTTTATTTGCCCTGCGTCACTGCAGAATGGTGGCGAATTTCTCGCGCCGACAAACACACGACCTTGCCGTTCTGCCAAATATGGAGCGGAAGTCCCAAGCGAGCGTGTTCATCAATGACCTCTTCGACTGCCTCTTTGAATGCCATTTCGGCTCGCTTCTCCAAAGGCAATCGCAGAACGTGTTTGGGGGCTCTTTTCATTCGTCACCCGTAGCGCGCAATCAGTGCCTGGTAATTCTCTCCATCTATTATACGAAGCTTATGCGCCTTCTCCAAAGCGATTACGACCGGGGTTCTTCCTGAATTATCAAATAGATACCAGGAATCCGCCAGCGGACGATACTCAGCCAAGAAGTTTCTGATCGAGCGACTGAATCGCCGACGGATCACCGCTTCGGGCACATCGTGTCCGCCCTTCAACACTCGGTCTCTAACCCTGGACAACGCCACGTCGACAGACTTCACCGCAAGAAAGAAAAAGTGCACCTTGTATCCCTGCTTCTTGAGTTGCCGAATCAACCTCAGGTAGCTTCGCCCTGACAACGTTGTCTCGAAAGCGAAGGTGTCGCGCCGCCGCGAAAAGAACTTGATTTCGTTGAGCATCAGTCTGCCCGCGCGTACAGCCGCAGCTTCGGGAGAAAAGGGAGACATTCCCTGGGCAATCAAGTCCGCATTGACGAAGTTCTTACAATCGGCATATTTCGGCAGAAACGTGCTTGCGAAAGTCGTTTTGCCGACGCCGTTCGGCCCCGCAATGATGTAAAGCTCCATGAGGTTTCCCATCCTACCGAATCTCGACGGCTTCGTCTTGCCTGCCGGAAGGCAAGCCGGCGAATTTCGGTGCTTCTCTCCAATTCGGAAACGGTTTCCGCGGCGATTCACGAAATAGGCTAATCAACCGGCGAATCATGCCCCGGCGACTGGAGAGTGCTTCCACCAACCGAAGCAGCGCCTCCCGATCTCCTTCGTACCATTCCTCTGGAATGTCGGCAGCACATCGCCAGATGATGTCTGACTCCATCTCCTCAGCTATGGTCAAGGCTGGCTCAAACGCGTCCCAGCCTGTCACTTCTTGGTACACGCAGTTATTCGCGTGCACGCCCCTCAGCGGATAGTCAGGAAAAGTCCACTCGCCGGCATTAAAGCAATATCCCTGGTCAATGAATGTTGCGTCGTATCGTCGGCTTCTTGGCGTTCTGCGCCAAAAGATCGCTTGCCGTCCGTCTGCGTTGCACGTCCATTTGTCCAGGACAAGAACGCGGGCGAACTCAGCGACATTCCGGACTCCTCCCAGGAATTCTGAAGGCAAGTAATCCAAAGTCGTGCCGGGAGCCCCTACGTAAACCGATCCCAGTTGTTTGCCGCTTCGGCACGGAATCGTTTGGCCGCCAAGCTGGATTCGTAAATCTTCCGTGTTCTCAATCAGCCAGTCAGATACTTCAATGACTTCCACACGCGGCATTGGCAGTCCGAGCGCCGAGCCCAATCGCGTCGCCAACATTTCGTTGGCAAGCACTCGGATATGTTGGGGATTGTTCTGGAATTTGGTGACATACCAATTACCGTCAGTCGCCCGTAGCAAGTGAGACTGTGCTCCGCCCCGGAGTGGGCGGAGGTGTTGGACTGCGGAGGTGCAAGTGGACACAAGCACCTCCTTTGCGGCAGAAGAGAATTTGTGAATCGGGAGAAAACACAAAAAAGAGAGTGGGTCAAAGAAGAGACAGGAGTGCCTGTGTTCGATGCGGGCGGAAAGAGCCGACGAGGGTCATCCCGAGGTTACAGAGTTCGATCCGTATTCCTTCAGCTTGCGATAGAGCGTCGTCTTCCCGATGCCGAGCAGCTTTGCTGCGGTCAGCTTGTCCCCACTCAGCTGCTCAATCGCGCCGAGAATTGCACGCATCTCAAGATCCGCGATGGAAACGATCCTGGTTTCCGGCGTTCTCTTACCCAGTTGCCCTGATGCTCCGGTTATCGAACTGGGCAGATCAGTGATGTGAATCGTTGGGCCAGAATTCAATGCACAGCATCTTTCAACACAGTTCTCTAGTTCGCGCACATTCCCAGGCCAGTCGTAACCGAGCAGAACCCCAAGTGCGTCATCGCTCAATTCGTAAATTCGATCCGATGTTCGCGAGAGGCGTTCGAGGAAACTCGTAGCCAGGAGCGGAATGTCTTGCCGACGTTCCCTCAATGGAGGGATTCGCAGGCTCAAAACGTTAAGGCGAAAGTACAGGTCGCGCCGGAACGCACCCTGGCAGACCGCTTGCTCCAGATCACGATTCGTAGCGGCCAGAATACGCACATTGATGGGAACCTGTTTCGTGCTGCCGACTGGCCGAA
>Ga0137403_10004826_pt1 | contig 15789 bp, 15 predicted proteins | sample CZOMad2_1_16fung_FD_122057 | JGI IMG/M metagenome (GOLD analysis project Ga0137403, IMG submission 122057) | Vadose zone soil fungal communities from Angelo Coast Range Reserve, California, USA - CZOMad2_1_16fungal (Hybrid Assembly) | ecosystem: Environmental > Terrestrial > Soil > Vadose zone... | reverse complement strand
GCGGCGAGGGCCTTCGCGGTCGCCAGGGTGTCGGCGGCCGACCAGGCGGCGTCGTTCAGATGGATCGCGCGGTCGCAGCCCATCGCCAGGCAGGACCGGAGCGCTTCCTTGACCCGATCGGGGCCGAGCGAGACCGCCACGACCTCGCCCTGGCCGCGCTTTTCCTTGATGCGCAGCGCCTCCTCGACCGCGAACTCGTCGTAGGGCGAGACGATCCACGTGATGCCCGTGGTGTCGATGGACTTTCCGTCCGCGGCGATCTTCACCTGGGTCGCCGTGTCGGGCACCTGCTTGATGGTGACGAGGATCTTCATGACGTCGCTCCTTCGTAGTGGAGTTCGCGGGTGATCCGGAAGCGGTCGCCCGGGATGAAGGCTCGATCGAACACGACCGGCGCGCCGCCGGCGTCGTACGAGACGCGCTCGGACTCGAACGCGGGCTCGCCGGCGCGGCAGCCGAGGTCGCGCGACTCCCGTCGGCCCAGCCGCACCGCGGAGACGGTTTCGCTGGCGCGCGTGATGACGACGCCCAGCTTGAACTCGAGGACCTGATGCAGGGGCGTCAGCGCGAGATCGGCGCGGACCACCTCGTCACCGAGCGGAGAAGGCAAGAACGATCGCTGGAGGCTCATCGGATGCGCGTCGACCAGCCGCAGACGCTCGACCACCAGCACGCGCGGCCGACCGGCCAGGCCGAGCGCCTCGGCCACGCGCCGGTCAGCCTTCGCGAACCGTGTCCCGAGCAGGCGGGTCGCGACGTGCTCGCCCTTGGCCGAGAGATCGCCGGCGAAGCGTCGAAGCTGGAGGATGTCGTAGTCGATCGACGGCGCGGCGACGAACGTGCCGAGCCCGTGCCGGCGCGTGATGAGGTGCTCGCGTTCGAGCAGCTCGAGCGCCTGGCGGAGGGTCATGAGTGTCACGCCGAAGCTCTTCGCGAGCTGGCGCTGGTTGTCGAGCCGCGCACCGGAGGGAAGCTCGCCGACCCGGATTCGCTCGCGCAGTGCTTCGGCGATGCGATGGTAGCGAGGCACTCGACTGTGAAACCCCATCCTGACGCCGTTCATAGAACCTCAGTGTTCTAGAACTCCGGGCCTCGAACACGATCGCGAAGGCGCCGTGCACGAGAGGAAAACGACAACACCGAAAGGCACTTCGGGTCGGGCGCGACCGCGACGGGCTCTATCGTACCATCTTTCTCAATCGGCCGTCGACAGCTCGCGGGTCAGACGCACGAGCCGCTCGAGCTTCCCGCGGGCCGCCCCTCCGTCGATCGAGCGAGCCGCCAGCTCGACGCCTTCTTTGAAGTCGCGCGCCCTGGCGCCGACGACCAGCGCCGCGGCGGCGTTCATCAGGACGATGTCGCGCCGGGCGCCGGGCTCTCCGCGCAGGATCGCGCGGATGATCTCGGCGTTCTGCTCGCGGTCGCCGCCGAGCAGCTCGCGGATCGACGCGCGCGAGAGGCCGAAATCCTCGGGCCGGACGGTGAACGTTCGCACGAGACCCTCGCGCACCTCGGAGACTCGGCTCTCACCGGTGTTCGAGATCTCGTCGAGCCCGTCGGCGCCGTGGACCACGAAGGCGCGGAACGTCCCGAGCTCGGCCAGCACCCGGGCGAGCGGCTCGGTGAGCGCGGCCGCGGCCACGCCGATCACCTGGGCGTTCGCGCCGGCCGGGTTGGTCAGGGGTCCGAGAAGGTTGAAGACCGTCCGGATCCCGACCTCGCGCCGCGCGGTCATCACGTGCTTCATCGCGGTGTGAAGGAGCGGCGCGTAGAGAAAGCCGATGCCGACCTCGGCCACACATCGCCCGACCTGCTCGGGCGTCAGCTGGAGATTGACCCCGAGCGTCTCGACGACGTCGGCCGAGCCGCACAGCGAAGCGCCGCTCAACCCGGACATCGACCGGTTGCCGTGCTTGGCGACCCGGAGGCCGGCGCCCGCGACCACGAACGCCGTCGCCGTCGAGACGTTGAACGTCCCCGAGGCGTCGCCGCCGGTGCCGCACGTGTCGACGAGCATCTCGCGGTCGGTGCCGGTGAGCGCGGCCGTCTCCTCGGCGCGCGCGTGAACTCGCGCGACCTTCGACCGCATCACCTGAGCGAAGCCGATCAGCTCCTCGACCGTCTCGCCCTTCATCCGGAGAGCGGTCAGGAAGGCCGCGATCTGCGCGTCGGTGGCGGTGCCGGACATGATGGCTTCCATCGCGCCGGCGGCCTCGATGCGCGTGAGATCGCGCCGGTCGACGAGGACTCGCGTCGCCTCGGTAATGATCGGGCTGGTCATCCCGGCCCCCTCCTCCCCTCTGGGGCCCACAGAGTATCGCACCTCGCGCTAGTCGCTGGCGGCGCTCCGGTCGTCGAAATCGGCGGGGCGCAGCCGATCGAGCCAGCTGCGAACGGCGCGTGCGCGCAGCTCGTGGTCGGCCGGACAGGCGTGCGCGAGCTCGAGCCCGCCGGCCTCCGCGATCTCGCCGATCAGATCGAAGATCGGCACGCCGGCGCAGCACGTCTTGCCGAGCACCCGGGCCAGACGGTTCGCCTCGTTCATCGGCAGGCAGAAGGACAGCCAGCGACTCCGGTCGACGTCCTCGAGGAGCACCATGGGCCGGGAGGTCTGCCGACGGGTACACAGGTCGACGACTCGCATCTCCGTCATTTGGAAGCTCCACCAGAGCCGGACGCGTCGCCGGGCCGGCCCGCGAGCTCACGCTGGTACAGCGGATCGCGCAGGTCGCGAGGGCCCGCGCTCACCACCTTGCCGTCGCGATCGGTCAGGCGGAACTCGAGCCGGATGCGCGGAGCGTAGATGTCGAGCATCACCCGGACACTGCAGGCCTGGGGGCCACGCCACGCCTCGAACTCGCCGGCCATGTCGACGTCGGTGAGGGTGATCTCGAGCGTTCCCCCGTCCGATACGTAACGCGCGCCGGTGGCGCGGATGAATTGTCAAGTGGGGCCCCAAGGGGCGGCGGCGGCTCAGAGACCCAGGTAGGCCTGCTTCACGTGGGGGCTCGCGAGCAGGCTCGCCCGCGTGCCCTCGAGCACCAGACGCCCATTCTCGAGCACGTAGCCCCGATGCGAGAGCTGGAGCGCGCGCGGCACGTTCTGCTCGACGAGCATGATCGTCGTGCCGGCGTCGTTGACGCGCTGGAGCGTCTCGAAGATGAGCTTCACCATCACCGGCGCGAGGCCCAGGCTCGGCTCGTCCAGCAGGAGCAGCCGCGGCCGCGCCATGAGGCCCCGCCCGATCGCGCACATCTGCTGCTCGCCGCCCGACAAGGTACCGGCCAGCTGGCGCTCGCGCTCGCGCAGACGCGGGAACAGCGCGAAGACGAACCCGAGCGCGTCGGCGCGACGCGCGCGATCCGCCGCGCGGCCGCCCAGCTCGAGGTTGTCGCGCACGGTCATCGTGGGAAACAGCTGACGGCCTTCCGGCACGTGGGCGATGCCGCGCGCGACGATCTGCGCCGATCCGAGCCCGTCGAGCCGCTCGCCCTCGAGCTCGATGCGCCCGGCGCGGACCGGCAGGAGCCCGCTGATCGTCTTCAAGGTGGTCGTCTTGCCGGCGCCGTTCCCGCCGATCAACGCGACCGCCTCACCCCGCCGCACCTCGAGCGAGACCCCCGAGATCGCGATCAGGTCGCCGTAGCCGGCTTCGACCCCGTCAAGCCGGAGCAGCGCGGACATACTCTTCGCCCAGATAGGCCTCCACGACTTTCGGATGGCTCGCGATGTCGGTGGGCGCCCCTTCCGCGATCCGCTCGCCGAAGCTCAGCACGACGATCCGCTGGGAGAGCGCCATCACCGCGCGCATGTTGTGCTCGATCAACAAGATCGACACGCCGGATTCGTGGATCCCGCGGATCAGCCGGATGATCGTCTCGATCTCCGTCGGGTTCAGACCGGCCATCACTTCGTCGAGGAGGAGCAGCGCCGGTTCGGTCGCGAGCGCCCGCGCCAGCTCGAGACGCTTGCGCTCGGCCAGGGTCAGCGCCCCCGCCACCACACGCTCGCGCGCGGCGAGCCCGACGCGCGCCACCACGTCGCGGGCCCGCGCGAGGGCGTCGGACGCGCGCGGGTGCCGGGCGAGCGCACCGACCCGGACGTTCTCGAGGACGGTCATGCGCGGGAAGGGGCGGACGATCTGAAACGTCCGGGCCAGGCCGAGCCGGCAAATGGCGTGCGGCGACCGCCCGACGATCGAGCGCCCGCCGAGGCGGATATCGCCGGCATCCGGCGTGAGGAAGCCCGAGAGGAGATTGAAGACGGTCGTCTTGCCGGCGCCGTTGGGGCCGATCAGGCCGAGCATCTCGCCCGGGGCCACCGCCAGATCGAGCCCGGCGACGGCGGAGAGGCCGCCGAAGCGCTTGGACAACCCGCGCGCCTCGAGAAGACTCATCGCTCGGCGCGCGTCGGCCGCGCCAGCGCGCGTCTCAAGCGCGGGTACGCGCCCTCGGGCAAGAAGAGGACGACGCCGATGAGCAGCACGCCGTACGCGATCAGGTGAGCGCCATGCAACCCTCCCTGCCCGAGATAGAGTCGAGAGACCTCCGCGAGCGGCGTGAGGATGAAGGAACCGAGGATCGGCCCCAGGAGCGTGCCGGCGCCACCCACGATGGGCCGGATGATGATCTCGACCGACAGCGGAATGCCGAAGAGCGTGTTGGGCTGGAGCGAGAAGAGATAGAACGCGTAGAAGGTGCCGCCGAGCCCGGTGAGAAACGACGACACGATCATCGCGAGCATCTTGTACTTGAAGGCGTTCACGCCGAGCGCCTCGGCCGCGGCTTCGTCCTCCCGGATCGCCGCCAGATAGATGCCGAAGCGCCGCCGCTCGATCGCCCAGGCGACCAAGGTCGCCACGAGCATGAGCGCCAGCGCGATGTAGTAGTACGCGCGGCCGTCCTGGAACTGGAATTGGCGCGGGTTGCCCGTGAACGTGATGTAGAGCCCGAGCGGGCCGCCGAGCGCGTCGATGTTCGAGACCGCGATGCGGCAAATCTCCGCGAACGCGACGGTGAGCAGCACGAAATAGAAGCCGCGCAGGCCGAAGCGGAAGCCGAGATAGCCGATGATCGCGCCGAGCAGCGCGGCCAGCACGCCGCCGACGAGCATGCCGATCCAGGGCGTCAGCTCTAGCTCGATCGACAGCACCGCGGCCGTGTATCCGCCCACTCCGACGAAGGCGGCGTGGCCGGCCGAGAGCTGGCCCGCATAGCCGCCGACGATGTTCCAGGCCTGGCCGAGAAATCCATAGAAGAAGATCAGGATGAACAGGGTCAGCGCGTACGAGCTCAGCACCGCCGGCAGCGCCACCAGCGCCACCAGCGCGCCCGCGAGCGCCCACTTCATGACGCGCGGCGACCGAAGAGGCCGGCCGGGCGGAACAGCAGGATCACGATCAGGAGCGAGAAGCTGAACAGCTCCTTGAGCGACGGCTTGAGGAAGACGGCGCCGAGTGACTCGGCGAGCGAGACGAGGAGGCCGCCGACGAACGCGCCGAGAAGGCTGCCCATGCCGCCGATGATCACGATGTTGAACGAGGCCACCGACAAGGACAATCCGGTCGGCGGCTGAAACGGGAGAATCGGCGAGACCAGCGCGCCGGCGGCGCCCACGCAGGCGGCGCCCACGCCGAACGCCACCGCGTAGACGCGCCGCACGTCGGTGCCGATGACGAGCGCGCCGTAGGTGTTGTCGGCGGCCGCCCGGATGGTGCGGCCCAGATCGGTCTTGTAGAGAAACACCCAGAGTGCGAGCGTGAGGGCGACCGCGACCACGAACGTGACGAGGCGGGCCACGTCGACGAAGACGGGGCCGAGCCACACGGCGGCGGCCGCCAGCGGCGACCTGACGCGCGTGGGCTCGGGTCCGAACGCGACCAGCGCCAGGTTCTCGAGAACGAGCGCGACGCCGAGCATCAGGAGGATCTGCATCTCGTGCGGCGCCGAGATGATCCGATCGACCAGTCCGCGCTGCACGAGGACGCCGAGCCCGAACAGCGCGGCCGCGCACCCGACGAAGCTCACGTACGGGTCGATACCCGCGCGCGTCGCCAGCATGTACGCCAGGTACATGCCCCACACCATCATGTCGCCGTGCGCAAAATTCACGACCCGCATCACGCCGAATATGAGGGTGAGCCCCACCGCCATGAGGCTGTACACCCCGCCAAACAGCAACCCGCTAAGCACCCCCTGCAGAACGAGCGTCAAATCCACAGACTACGCCGACCAGAGACGGCGGGGGCGTGCCGGCCGGAGGGGTTGTGGGGTCGACCGGACCCGTTCCCGACACGCGGCGGCGGACATCCGAGCGCCCGGGTGGAGCCCAGCCGTCGCGGGGCAGCGCACGCGTGCCGCGTGGTCCGGTCGACCCCAACCCCTCTGGCTGGCACGCCCCTGCCGCCCGCCAGTCCTATGCGCGTGGCCGCGGGAAGACGAATTTCTGCAAAGCCGCTTCTTTGGGCCAGACGGCGACGGGCTTCTGGCCGAGGATCTGGATCATGGTCGGGATCGCGTTGGCGTTGTCGCCGACCTCGTTGAAGACGACCGGGCCGCCGTACTGCATGAGCCCGCCGGAATAGTTCGTCTTCTTCATGGCGTCGACGATCGCGTCGGGGTCGTCGAGCGTCGTCGCGCGCTCGAGGATGTCGGCAATGAGGAACGCGGCGTCGTACGAGTAGCCCGAGTTCGTGTCGAAGGTCTTGCCGCCCGAGCGCTTCTTGAACTCTTCGGCGACGGCGGTGGTCTTCGGATTCTTGAAGTTCGCCCACGGCACGCTCGTCAGCACGTACTCGAGGTCTTCCTTGAGCTGGGCCAGCTGACCGGCCTCGTAGATCCCGGGGCTGCCGGGCCCGACGATGCCCATCATCTCGACCCGCTGCTTGCGAATCTCGGGGAACAGCAGGAGCGCCGAGGCCGGGCGCGTGATCGGCGCGATGATGTCCGGCTTCGCCGCCTTGGCCTTCGAGACCTCCGTCGAGAGATCCGTCGGCGGCTCGGGCCACGGGATCACCTCCACGATGTCCCACGACGGGTTGGCGGCCTTGTGCGCCGCCTGGAAGCCGCGCGCCTGATTCTGGCCGAACAGATCGTTGCAGTACATCAGCACGACCCGCTTCGGCGACACGTTGGCTTCCTTGAAGATGTCGATGAAGTACTGGACGGCCTTCTTGCCGAAGCTCGAGCCGGTGGGGAAGTTGCGGTAGACGTACTGGACCTTCTGCTGACCGTCCTTGACCGACCGCGCGACGTTCGCGGTGATCGGATCGGCGGCGGCGATGTCGATGAGGAACGGGACGCGCCGCTGCTGCGCCACCGACACCATCGCGTTGGTGCTGCCCGAGTCGAAGGAGCCCAGCAGCATATGGGCGCCCTGGCTCACGACGCGCTCGGCCTCGACGCGGCCGTTCTCGGGCTTGGTCTGCGTGTCGCCGACGATCAGCTCGAGCTTGATCCCGTTCTTGCCCTTGATGCCGCCGGCCGCGTTGATCGCGTCGACGGCCATCTGGGCGCCGAGTCGGCAGGCCTGTCCCGGCTCGGCGAGCGCGCCGGTCACCGGATGGATCGCGCCGATCTTGAACGTCTTGGGCTGCGCGCGAAGCGGAAGCGGAAACCCGAGCGCCGCGGCGACGCCGGCAGTGGTCTTGAGGAACGTACGACGGGTCAGTCGACGCTTCATTCGAAGCCTCCCCTATTCATCGGCGCGCCTCATTCATGGGCGCGCCTCGGCCGGCGGGGCCCCAGCCCCGCGACGGCCTGCAGCGCGCGCCCCTATCCGCCCAGGAGCTCTTTGGCGATGATCATGCGCTGGATCTGATTCGTGCCCTCGTAGATCTGCATGATCTTGGCGTCACGCATGTACCGCTCCACCGGGAACTCCCGCGTGTAGCCGTACCCGCCGAAGATCTGCACCGCGTCGGTGGCCACCTTCATGGCGGCGTCACCCGCCCAGCACTTGGCCATCGACGCCTCGTACGTGTTGCCCCGGATGCCCGCGTCGACCTGGCGCGCGGCGTGGTGGACCATCAGTCGCGCCGCATGCACCTGCATCGCCATGTCCGCGAGCATGAACTGGATACCCTGGAACGAGGCGATCGGCTGGCCGAATTGCTGCCGCTCCTTCGCGTACGCCGTGGCCGCGTCGAGCGCCGCCTGACCGATGCCGACGGCCATCGCGCCCGTCATCGGGCGCGTCATGTCGAGCGTGCGCATCGCGATCTTGAATCCCTCGCCCTCCTCGCCCAGCCGCTGCTCGACCGGCACGGCGCAGTCCGTGAAGTGGAGCGCCACGGTGGGCGAGCAGCGGATGCCCATCTTCTTCTCTTTCTTGCCGACCGAGAACCCGGGGATGCCCTTTTCGATCAGGAACGCCGTGATGCCTCTGGCGCGCTGGCCCGGATCGACCGTCGTGAAGACCGTGATCACGTCGGCGTGATCGCCGTGGGAGCACCACTGCTTGGACCCGTTCAGGATGTAGTGATCCCCCTTCCGCACCGCGGTGGTCCGGAGGCTCGCCGCGTCGGAGCCGGAGCCGGGCTCCGAGAGGGAGTAGGCCGCCATGAACTCACCCGCGGCCAGCCGCGGCAGATACTTCTTCTTTTGCTCCACGGTGCCGGCCAGGAGGATCGGTATGCCGCCGAGCGGATGGGCACCGAAGTTCGTCGTCGTCCCGGCGCAGGCCCAGCCGAGCTCCTCGGCCACCAGCGAGAGCGCGAGACAGCCCATGTCCGTGCCGCCGTACTCTTCGGGAACCCAGATGCCGAAGAGACCGGAGTCGACGAGCGCCCGCATCGACTCGGTCGGATAGCTCTCCGCCTCGTCGTACTGCGCCGCGTTCGGCGCGATCCGGTCGCGCGCGACCTTGCGGGCGAGGTCGCGGATCAGCCGCTGCTCTTCCGTGAGATAGAACACGTCGTTCATGGTGCGTCTCCCTCAGACGATCTGTCGCCGCTGGAGCTCGGCGAGCTGCTCGAGCCCGAGGCCGAGGGCTTCGCCGTAGATCTTCTCATTGTGCTCGCCGAGTCTGGGCGGAAAGCTGAGCGCCGGCGGCTCGCCGACCGGCGGGGCCGGCAGCGAGATCCGGAGCCCGGAACGCGGGTCCGTGACCTCGACCAGCCGTTCGGCGACGAGGCGCTCGGCCACCACGTCGGCCAGGGTGTTCACACGGGAGACCGGCACGCCGGCGCGCCGGAGCGATTCGAGCGCCTCGCCGCTGGTGAGGTCGGCGAAGCACGCGGCCAGCTCGCGGTCGAGGCGCTCGACGTCGGCGATGCGCCCGGCGTTGGCGGCGTACTCGGGCCGGGCGAGCGCGCCGAAGCGGGGCAGCGCCGTCAGCGCCGCCCACTGCTGATCGTTGCCGATCGCCAGGTACACGTGGCCGTCGCGCGTGCGATGCACGGCCACCGGCGCGAAGAACTGATGCCGGTTCCCCCTGCGCGTCACTCGCTCGCCGAGGCTCGAGAGCACGACGGGCGCGACCATCCACGAGACGGCGCTTCTCAGCATCGACACGTCGATGCGCGCGCCCTCGCCGGTCGTGGCGCGGCGGTAGAGGGCCTTCATCACCTCGCTGTAGCCGTGCTCGGCGGCGCCGAGATCGACCATCGGCAGGCCGAAGACCAGCGGCGAGCCGTCCGCTTCGCCGGTCAGCTCCATGAAGCCGCTGCGCGCCTGGAGCACCGGGTCGTACGCCGCCTCGTCGTGCTCGGGGCCGAAGCCGGTGATCCCGAGCCAGATGAGGTCCGGCTTCACGGCGGAAAGCGGCTGCGGCTCGATCCCGAGACGCGCGTAGCTCCGCGGCCGCTGATTGCAGGCGAACACGTCGACGCGGAGCTTCACGATCAGCTCGTGCAGGAGCGCCTGGCCCTCGGGATGGCCGAGGTTCAAGGTGATGGCTTCCTTGCCGCAGTTGTTCGGCAGGAAGTAGCTGCGCATCGCGGGCTCGGGGAGGACGTCCTTGCCCACGAACCGGTTGGGATCGGGCCGCTCGGCGTTCTCGACGCGGATCACGCGGGCGCCGTCGCAGGCGAGCCGGTAGGTCAGGAACGGCAGGGTCGTGGCCTGCTCGAGACTGAGCACGGTCACGCCCGCCAGGAGCCTCACTGCCGCGGCCGGTGATCCACGACGCGCACCGCCTTGCCCTGCGCCCGCTCGATCGCGCCGTGGGCGCACAGACGAACCTCCGGGCTGAGCGCGAGCGCGTCCTGAAGCTCGCGCCGGATCCGCGCCGCGACCGCCGGATCGCATCCCGGATCGGTCTCGACGTGAATCGTCATCCGCTCGCCGCCCGCGTCCGTGTCGATCACCACCTGATACTCGTGGCTCACCCCGGGGTGTCGCAGCAGGGTCGTCTCGATCTGGCGCGGATAGAAGTTGATCCCCTTGTAGATGACCATGTCGTCGACCCGGCCGCGGAGCCGGTCGAGCCTGAGCGAGGTCCGCCCGCAGTCGCAGCGCCTGCGCGAGACGACGCGCGTGAGGTCGTGCGTTCGATAGCGGATCAGCGGCAGGCCCTCGCGGGTCAAGGTCGAGATGACCAGCTCCCCCTCGGTGCCGTCCGGCACGGCCGCCCCGGTCGCGGGGTCGACGACCTCGGGGTGATAGTGGTCCTCCCAGACGTGAACGCCGGCGCGGGCGGCGCAGTCGATGCCGAGCCCCGGGCCGCCGCTCTCGGTCATGCCGATGATGTCGAAGGTGCGGATGCCCAGCTCGCGCTCGATGCGCGCGCGCAGCTCGTCGGACCACATCTCCGAGCCGAGGATCCCGACGCGGAGCGAGAGCGAGGCCAAGTCGAAGGCGTCCTCACGCGCGGCCTCGATCAATCGCAAGGGGTAGGTCGCGATCGCGGTGACGACGGTCGCTTTCAGATCGCGCATGAGCCGGAGCTGCAGGCTGGTGCGGCCGGCGCCCGTCGGGATGACCATCGCGCCGAGACGCTCGGCGCCGTAGTGGAAGCCGAACCCGCCGGTGAAGAGGCCGAACGAGGGCGTGATCTGGATGACGTCGGTCCGGCCGACGCCGGCGGCGACGTAGCACCGCGCCATGACCTCGCCCCACTGCGCGACGTCGGAGGCGGTGTAGGGATTCAGGATCGGGTTGCCGGTCGTCCCGCTCGACATCTGAATCCGGTGATACCCCGCCGTGCGAGCGCACGCGAGCCCGTAAGGATAGGCGTCGCGCAGCTCCTCCTTCGTGAGGAAGGGCAGCGTTCGCCAGTCCTCGATTCGCGCGATGTCCTCCGGCCGGACGCCGGGAAGACGGCGCGCCCACGCCGGCTCGGCCAGCACACGCGCGAGCGTCGCGCGCATCCGCTCGACGACGAGGCGCTCGAGCGGCGCGCGATCGAGAGCCTCGAGCTCGGGCTGCCACATGGCACTCGCGTTCACGGGTCGAGTCTAGCGCGCGTCAGCCCGCGACGTCGTTGCGAACACGGTCGAGCCCGAGGTAGGCGGTGCGGACGCGCGGGTCCGCCGAGAGCTCCGCGCTGGTGCCCGAAAGGACCAGGCGTCCGGTCTCGAGCACGAAGCCGCGGGAGGCGAGCGCCAGCGCGCGGCGGGCGTTCTGCTCGACCAGCAGGACCGCGACGCCGCCCTCGTTGATGCGCCGGATCACCCGGAAGATCTCGCGCGCGAGCATCGGCGCCAGACCGAGCGACGGCTCGTCGAGCAAGAGCAGGCGCGGCCGGATCATCAGCGCCCGGCCGATGGCGAGCATCTGCTGCTCGCCGCCCGAGAGCGTCCCGGCCGTCTGGGCCTGCCGATCCCGGAGCACCGGAAACAGCCGGAAGACCGACTCCAGGCGCTCGCCGATCCGGGACCGCTCCACGGTGTGGCCGCCGACCAGCAGATTTTCGTGAACCGTGAACTCCGGGAAGATCTCGCGCCCCTCGGGAACGTGGCTCACGCCGGCGGCGACGATGGCGTCGGCCGGGACGTGCGTGATGTCGCGGCCTTCGTAGCGGATACGCCCTCCGGTCGGCCGAACGAGCCCGGACACCGCGCGGAGCGTCGTCGATTTTCCCGCGCCGTTGGCCCCGAGCAACGTGACGATCTCGCCGGGCGCGACGCTCAGGCTCACGCCCTCGAGCGCGCGACGCTTGCCGTAGGAGACGGCCACGTCGTCGAGCTCGAGCACGTGGGTCACGCGTCCTCCTCGCTGCCCAGATACGCCTCGACGACCGCGGCGTCGGTGACGATCGCGCGGGGCTCGCCCTCCGCGATCTTGCGCCCGTGATCGAGGACGGCCACCCGGTCCGAGATCCCCATGACGAGCTCCATGTCGTGCTCGACCACGACGATCGTCAGCCCGCTTTCGTCCCGCAGCCGCCGGATCACCGCCATCAACGTCTGTGTCTCCGTTGGATTGAGCCCACCGGCCGGCTCGTCGAGCAAGAGCAGGCGCGGCTCGGAGGCGAGCGCCCGGGCGATCTCGAGTCGCTTCTGGGCGCCGAGCGGGAGGCTGCCCGCCTCGGTCGCGGCGACCCCGTCGAGCCCGAACCGCGCGAGCAGCGCGTGGGCGGACTCGCGCGCCCGGGCTTCCTCGCGGCGGACCGCCGGAAGCCCGAGCGCGCCGCGAATCACGCCCGCGCGCAGGTGGGCGTGGCGGCCGATCAGGACGTTGTCGAGGGCCGTCAGCTGACGGAACACCTCGGTGTTCTGGAATGTGCGGGCGACGCCGCGCCGCGCGATCGCGTGCGGCGCGAGCGCCAGCACGTCCTCACCAGCGAGCGTGACCCGGCCCGCCAGGGGACGGTAGAGCCCGGTGATCACGTTGAAGACGGTCGACTTGCCCGCGCCGTTGGGGCCGATCAGCGCGAAGATCTCTCGATCGCGGACCTCGAAGCTGAGCTCGCTCAGCGCGGCGAGGCCGCCGAAGCTGATCGAGAGACCTTCGACCCCGAGCACCGCCCTACTCGGACTTGAGCCAGTCCGTCTGCGGCTTGAAGCGTCCGTGCTCGACGCGCACCCAGAACCCTTGTTTCTGGGTCTCGTGATCGGCGCCGATCGTGATCGGCGGCACGATACCGCTCTCGAATCCCTTGACGGATTCGAGCGCCGCCAGCAACGACTCGCGCGTCAGGTTCCGCCCGGCGCGCTTGGCGCCCTCCGCGAAGAGCATCCCCGCAAAGTAGCCGGCGATCGAGTACCGGTTCGGCTCGTTCTTCGGGAAGTAGCGCTGCATGTGCTCCCGGTAGAGCTTGACGCCCGGCAGATCGGAGGTCACCGGATCGGGCCAGAGCGACAGCCCCTCGACCCCCTCGGCCGCGTCACCGGCGAGCGCCAGGTATCGTTCGTCGGTCAGCGGCCCCGTCGAGACCATGAGCGTGTCGGTCCAGCCGATCTTCTGGCGCTCCTTCAAGGCTTGCGCGCCCGGTCCCGGCACCAGCACCAGGAACGTCACCTCCGGCTTGGCGGCCTGGAGCTTCGCGATCTGCGCGCTCACGTCGGTGACGCCGCGCTTGACCGATTCGGCGGCGACCAGCTTGAGGCCGAATCGCGCCAGATCCTTCTCGAAGGCGGTGAGGAACGACTTGCCGTACTCGTCGTCCTGGTAGAGCGCGGCGAACTTCTTGATCTTCCGCTGCCCCGCCAGGTAGTCGATCATCATCTTGGACGACCGGTCGCTCAGGGTCATCCCCTGCAACACGTAGCGCTTCCCGCGCGTCACCGGTGAGCTCTGATACGGAAACAGCAGCGGCACCTTGTTTTCCTCGAGGTACTCCAGCGTCGCGACGACCGGCGGCGAGCCCTGCGGGATGATGATCGCGAACACCTTGTCCTGCTCGACGAGCTTCTTGGTGTTGGCGACCGCGTCCTGAGGCCGGTAGCCGTCGTCGTAGTAGACGGTCCGGATCTTGCGGCCGTGGATCCCGCCCGCGTCGTTCACCACGCGGAAGTAGAGATCGACGCCGAACTTGGTGATCTGCTCCCCCGTGAAGGCGAGCGGGCCCGAGAACGAGTTCGACCCTCCGATCACGATCTCGGTATCGGTGACGCCCGGTTGGGCCGCGGCGGGAAGCGCGCTCAGCGTGACGGCCAGGAGCAGCAGAAGGCTTGCACGGCTGATCATCGATCGTCTCCTTGTCGAAGGGGGCCGAGCGCCGGCCCCGGGGATTTTGCGGAGCGCGCTCGCGATGCCGCCCGGCATGAACAGCATGGAGGTCACGAGAATGGCGCCGAAGATGAGCGGCCGGTAATTCTGAAAGCCGGCGAGCGAGTCGTTGAGGGCGGTGATGACGGCGGCCCCGACCACGGAGCCGAGGATCGACCCGAGACCGCCGACGATGATCATCGCCACGAAATCGACCGAGAGGAACACGTCGAACGAATCGGGCGACAGGAACCCGACCACCAGCGCGAAGAGACCGCCGGCCACGCCGGTGTAGAAGGCCGAGACGACGAACGCGAGCGTCTTGTAGGCGGCCAGGTTGACGCCGCTGGCCTGCGCGGCGATCTCGCTCTCGCGAACGGCCAGGAGGGCGCGACCCGTCCGCGTCCGGCTGATGTTGACGGCGGCCAGGATCAGGAGCGCGGCGACCGCCATCACCAGGTAGTACCGGGCGGTGTCCGTCGCCAGGATCCAGGGACCGATGCGCGCGGCCGGCACGTGGAGCCCGTCGTTGCCGCGGGTGAGCCAGTCGAGGTTCAGGATCGCCTCGACCACCACGAATCCGAACGCGAGCGTCGCCATCGCCAGGTAGAGGCCTCCCAGACGCAGGCACGGCACGCCCAGGGCCAACCCCACCGCGGCGGTGACGAGGCCGGCCAGCAGGAGCGCCGCGGGAACCGGAAGCGCCGGCGCGCGGATCGTGAGGATCGCCGCCGTGTACGCGCCGATCGCCAGGAAGCCCGCGTGCCCAAACGACAGCTGGTTCGTGTAGCCCGAGAGGAGATTGAGCCCGATCGCCACGATCGCGTTGATGGCTATGAGGCTCGCCAGGAAGACGAAGTAGCGCGGCGCGGCCCACGGCCAGCCGACCACCACGAGGGCGCCGGTCGCGAACGCGGCGTGTCGCATCAGACCTTCCGCCGCGCGACGCGTCCGAGCACGCCGCCGGGACGCACGATCAGGATCGTGATCATGACCAGGAACGGCACCGAGTGCTTGATCGACGCGGGCAGATAGAGGGGCGCCAGGTTTTCGAGCACGCCCAGCAGCATGCCGCCGACGACCGCGCCCGGCATCGAGCCGAAGCCGCCCAGGACCGCGGCGGTGAATCCGCTGATCGCCACCAGCCCCATCTTCGAGGACAGGAAGACGACCGGCGCGATCAGCACGCCGGCGACCGCTCCCACGACCGAGGCGATGATCCACGACGAGGCGTAGACGCGCTCGACGCTGATCCCCATGAGCCGCGCCGCCCGCTGGTTCTGCGCGACGGCGCGCATCGCCCGGCCTAGACGCGTCCAGCGGAACAGCGCGCCGAGCGCCAGCATGAGCGCGAGCGAGGCGCCGATGATCCCGAGCGAGACCGGCGCCACCCGAATCGGCCCCACCACCAGCGGCCGGTTCGAGAAGAACGACGGAAACGGAAACTCGTCGTGGGTCCAGGTGACGCCGGCGGCCGAGCGCAGCATCAGCGAGAGCCCGAGCGTGATGATCAGCACGTCGAAGTGGGTCGCCGCGATCGCGTGACGGATGACGACGCGCTCGAGGACGAAGCCGAGCAGCGCGGCCGCGACGACCGCGACCGAGAGCGCGACGACGAGCGGCGCCTGCAGCACCTGCCACGCGGTCCAGCCGACGAACGTCGAGATCATCAGCATCTCGCCCTGCGCGAAGTTGAGCG
>Ga0137403_10004825_pt1 | contig 15790 bp, 14 predicted proteins | sample CZOMad2_1_16fung_FD_122057 | JGI IMG/M metagenome (GOLD analysis project Ga0137403, IMG submission 122057) | Vadose zone soil fungal communities from Angelo Coast Range Reserve, California, USA - CZOMad2_1_16fungal (Hybrid Assembly) | ecosystem: Environmental > Terrestrial > Soil > Vadose zone... | reverse complement strand
TTCCGTCTGCCCATGCCGTCTCCTTCGCAAGGCCTGGCGAGAGAAGTTCCAGGGCGACGGGAAAAAGCCGGGAATCGATCATGCGTCGCGCGCCAGCAAAAAGGTCTTCGCGGTTACCCAGCGCCAGGATAGTTCTTGTTGCAAAAGGACGTGGCCGCAGTTTGAAGTTAATTTCAACAATTACTCCGAGCGTGCCATAGCTGCCCGTGAATAGTTTGCAAAGATCATAACCGGCCACATTCTTTACTACACGGCCGCCAACTTTGATCAAGCTGCCGTCAGCAAGCACGACCTTCATTCCGATGACATGTCTTCTCGGCGCGCCGTAGCCGAACTTTTGCGCGCCGCTGAGTCCCGTGGCAACCACTCCACCGATCGTTGCGCGTCCGTCGTCGGGCGGATCAAGCGGCAGCCACTGACCATTTTGTGCCAGGGTGTCATTGAAGGAGTTCAAGCCAGCCCCCGCCTCAGCTATGGCGACCAAATCGGCAGGTTCGTGTTCGATGATGCGACTCAGTCTTTTTGTGCTAAGGACGAGATTAACTCGCTCCAACGAATTCCCGGCGTCGAGCCAGGTCATCGCGCCCGCCGGCACAACCGCCCAGCCTTCGCTCGATGCGAGTTTCATCACCTCGCAAACTTCAGCTACTGAGCCCGGCGAGATTATGAGAGGAGATGGGGAAACGCGGAGACGCGGAGACGCGGAGATACTTTCTTCGCCGATCATTTCTGCTAAACGCTGACGAGCGATATCCGGATCAAAACTGACGTTGGACAAACTTAGGTTTGTCGAAGCTTGCGCACCAGTCGCTTTCGCTATTAGCGACCCGGTCACTACCACCACCCCAAGGTCCGCTCCCGGTTCTGACAGGACATTCGACATTGGACGTTGGACGTTGGACTGAGCTTGAGCCCGTGCTTCGCCACAACCGCGCAGCATCGGAATAATCTTGCCGGGATTACAAAGCCCGGTCCGATCAAAAGCCGCACGTACTCGCAACATCGTATCCATATCAGCCTCTGAAAAAATCAACGACAGCAACTCACGTTTGTCAAAGCCGACGCCATGTTCACCCGTGATGCTCCCGCCCGCGCGAACACAGGTTTCCATTAACTCGCGTCCTGCTTCCTTAACTCGATGAACTTCATCGGGAGAGCGAGAGTCGAAACAGATCAACGGATGCAGGTTGCCGTCGCCGGCATGAAACACGTTGGCAATGCGCAGTTGATACCTGGAAGCGATTCGATAAGCTGCGTCGAGCACTTCGGGCAGACGCGAGCGTGGCACAACTGCGTCCTGGATCATGGAATCGGGCGAGATGCGACCGATGGCCCCAAACGCGCCCTTGCGCGCCGCCCAAAGTTTTTTTCTTTCGTTCTCATCGCGAGCGAGGCGACAGTCACGGGCGCCGTATTGCAGGCAGATACTCTTTACGCGATCCGCTTCCTCGTCAATTCCGGCTTCAATTCCATCGAGCTCGATAAGCAGCGCCGCGCCGGCGTTCAAAGGTAAACCCGCCGCGAACACGCTGGCCTCCACGGCCCGTATGATCTCGCGATCCATCATTTCCAGCGCTGCGGGCATTACGCCCGCCGCAATGATTGCTGAGACGGCGTGGCTGGCATCATTAACTTCGGGAAACTCCGCCAGCATGGTGCGAACAGCAGGAGGGATAGGAACAAGGCGCAAGGTTGCTTCGGTCGCAATACCAAAAGTTCCTTCTGAACCAATGAAGACACCGAGAAGATCGTAACCAGGTTGTACTGTTCCTGCGCCGCCGAGATCGACCACCTCGCCGCCCGCCAACACCACACGCAAGGCCAACACGTGATCCGTAGTTGTGCCATATTTCAAACAATGAATGCCGCCGGCATTCTCCGCGATATTTCCACCGATGGTGCAGGTCGGCTGGCTTGATGGATCGGGGACGTAGTGCAGGCCCAGGTGTGCGACGGCATGCGAGACGTGGAGGTTGACAACACCGGTTTGGACCACGGCCGTGCGATTGGCTTCGTCGACTTTCAGGATCGTACGCATGCGCGCCAGTTCGATCACGACGCCGTTGTTCAGCGCCAGCGCCCCGCCAGACAGACCCGTGCCGGCGCCTCGCGGCGTGAATGGAACATTTTCACGCGCCAGCGCACGCATTACCTCCGCGGTCTCTTCAGTCGACGAGGGGAACACAACGGCGCGCGGCCGGTATTTGTGTTGCGGCAACCCGTCACACTCGTAGACAAGCAATTCGTCCGGATCGCTGAGCACGGCGTCACGGCCAACAACTGCGCGCAGCGTTTTGATGATGGTGTCCACGGATGCTCGTTTTTGCTCTTGACCAGTTTAGACAATAATACATCACGCCCGCGCTCTTGCCTTGCGCATGGGCATGAAGAACCAGGCTGTTGGTTTACAGTTGCGAGAGAAATGCGACTGATTGTAAGATGCGTTTCATCAGGTCGCCCTCGATTTCCCCCTCAATAACCCTCTCCCCTCGTCTGTAGAGATTTATCCCCCCCTTTTTGAATGTTAACCAGCCGACCGGCAAGTAATTTCATTTGAAGGATGGTGTTGAAAATGTCCAAACACACACGACAGGGCGAGTCAGTTGCCAGGCTAGTTGTCTTGACGCTGGCGTTTCTATGCTCGTTTTCTTTCGCGGGAGCTGAGGCGAAAACGAAGAAGAAGAAGGAAGTTCCCCCAGGGGTTCCAATTCTGTGGCGAACTCCTTCAGACATCACCTCGCGAAACTTATACCTCGGACCGGGCGGCGATCGGATGAAACCAGACCTGCGCCGGATCAAGTTTATTAAAGAGGACAAGAGCGGTCATTCCAAAAAGTTTCGTATACGGGACGCGGCCGGACGCGAATGGGTCGCCAAGATAGGAAGGGAAGCGCAATCGGAAACGGCAGCCGTCCGGCTGGTCTGGGCCGTGGGTTATGAATCCGAGATCAACTATCTCGTGCCGAGACTGACGATACCCGGCCAGGGTACGTTCGAAGATGTCAGGCTGGAAGCAAGGCCGAAGTCGGAGAAGAGGATCGGCGAATGGCAGTGGGATCGGAATCCCTTTCTCGGTAAGCCTGAGTTTCAGGGGCTCAAGGCCATGATGTTGTTACTGGCAAACTGGGACATCAAAGACTCGAACAACGAGATCATCAGGGTTCGAGGAACAAAAGAGCTGCGTTACATCATCAGCGATTTGGGCGCGACTTTTGGCAAGACGGGAAGCCTACCGGTGTTGTGGCGCTTCACGCGCAGCCGCAACAAGCCTGAAGATTACGAGAAAGGAAGGTTTATTGAAGGCGTCAAAGGAAATATCGTTAACTTCCGTTATGGCGGAAGGAAGAGAGAGATTTTTGACGACATCACTGTTGACCAGGCGAAATGGATCGGTGGCTGGCTGTCGCAGCTCAGCCGAGAACAAATCACAGATGCATTTCGCGCTGCTAATTACAACCCAGAAGAAGTAGAGATTTTGGCCGACGCGGTGCGGGATCGAATAGACCAACTGGTGAATCTTCCGTCGGTCCCAAGCGTAGCCGGTCGCTGAGTCTTTTGCCGGGACGGGCCACTGGATAGTCTTGCGATGTTAGGCCAAAGGCTGCGTGAGGAACTGCTTCCAAGCGGTTGTAGGATCTAATTTTAGTGCCACAGCTTCAAGCGAAAGGTAGGTGGCGTCCTCTCGGGCGATAAACGCCTTTAGTCGCTCAGAAGACCAGATATAGATCTCCGGAACAATTTGAGGATGCCACTCGCGTTCGAAGCATACAAAAACCACAAAGTGACGCTTGTTTGCCCTGAACTGTTCAACAGGCCACCGCGACGTCCCGGTGAGAGTTTTTACGTCGATTGTGAGCGCTTCACCTGACTGCCGCACGGCAGCTATGTCAACGTTATCCGGTTGCGCATACGTGAGATTTGCTTCGGCGCCGAGCCGATGCAAAACCGAGAGCACATAAAACTTTGCCGCTAGTTCGATATGTTTTCTACGCCCATACCACTCTGGACGCGGCGAGTGGCTCGCCGACACAGTAGTCGGCGCTTCCCACGCCTCGGCATTCTCTGCGTCGGCAACGAGTTTTCTGATAGTCTCTGCCTCTGAGATTCTCTTTCGGGTCATACTTCCCACCCAGTAACCACTCGAATAACGCCTCTGCGTTTTTCGTAGACGATCAATTTCAACTTACGCCCGCCTCTGTGCGGCCCACCAGTTGATAGCCGCGACTGTAGTGTTTGTTCCGACGCACTTCAAAGCCATTCCAAATCACTTCCACCACTTCATCGATCGTAACGTGGTGCGCCGCCAACTCGTACTCATCGAATTCTAAGTCGAACTGCGCGGGATCGAACTGCTGCCAGAAGACCACAGCTAGCATTCTATCCTATTACGTTCGCGTCGCGCCGCAGGTCCTTGCTCGATCTCTCACCCAACGGTGCGCTTCGCCTGCAAACATAGGATAAGGCGCCCTCCGGTGGCGTGAAACACCCCTTGGCCCGTTACAATCAGATTGATTCGCCTCGCGAGTAAATCCGGTAAGCAAAATAAATTAACAGACCTACGGCGGCAGCAATGGCTGCGGCCCGCGCTTCTTTCCGAGCGCTTGCCAGAAGCCAGGAGGCTAGTATTAATGACAGTACCGCAATCACGTTTCCGCCGCGTAGCCGAAATGCTGCCGGCGGCGCGTCGCTTCGCCGGCGAAAAACGGGAAGGGAAAGGCAAGTGGCGCCGTAAGTCACCAGCCTGGCGATTGCGCTTATCGTCAGCGCTTCGCGAAAGGAACTCTTAAGCGTAAACAGCAGCATGAGTCCCGCGCTGATCAGGATTGCTACGTGAGGCGTGGAAAAGCGCCGATGAACTCTCGCGATGAATGAAGGTAGTTGTTCCTGTTCGGCCATCGCGAAGGGAACGCGAGAACCTGACAGCACCAGAATGTTCAGGTTGCCGGTGATGGAAATGATCGCTCCGGCCGAAATGATGGCCCCACCCGCGGCACCCATGAATTGCATGCTTGCGTCCGCCAGCGGCTTCTGAGATTCGGCCAACCCGGGCAGCGTTCCCACGCAGACCACCTGAATCAGTATGTAGAGGAAAGCAACGACAGCAATCGCGATCAAAAGGGCGTGAGGAAGATTGCGTTTCGGATCGCGCACTTCGGCGGCCGGGATCGTTGCCATCTCGAATCCTGTGAAAGCGTAAATCAAGAGCAACACCGATTGCGAAAACGCGCCGGTTGTTGGCCGTTCCCCCAGCGCGAAAGCCTGGTGGTTGAGAAAAAACAGGCCGACCGCGATGAAAATGATCAGCGGGATCAGCTTGCCGATAGTGAAAAGGTTGCTGACGATTGCTGCTTGTCTGACGCCAATCACATTGATTGTCGTCAGTACCGCCACGACAATGATGATGATCGATGCTCGCCAGACAGGGTTAGTCGCGGTGGGCAAAAAGTAGCCGAGATATGCGACGAGTAAATTGCAGTTTGCGGCAAACGCCGTCAGACGTGCGAGCCAGATTAACCAGCCAATCTCAAACGCGACTGTTGGGCCAAATGCCTCGCGGGCGTACAGGTAAGGGCCGCCGGTTTCATCGAAGCGGCTGCCGACTTCCGCAAAACACAGAATGATCAGTGTGACGACGACCGCGCAAACTGCGAACGCGATCAGACTGTATGAACCGATGAGTTTGAAGACCGGAGCCGGCAGGCCGAAAATCCCTCCGCCGATGATCCCGTTGATGGCAATCGCCACGAGGTCCCAGCGACGAATGCCGCGAATCAGTCCCGCTTCTGATGTTTTTGCCAATACTTTTGTCATTTCGTTGCTTATAATCTAAATCGCTCGCTTAGACAATCATTTCAAATTCGGACGCTTTCACTCCTATGAATCGAAAAATTACGAGCTCTCTTGCTATCGCCTGTTTCTTTGTCTCAGCATTGCTGCCTCCGGTTCTAGCAAAAACCCAACCGGTCACAAAAACTTCCGCGCGCACCTTGCAATCTCTGGTCGATGAAGCGGCCAGCAAAACACTCGAGAAGTTTGCCGCTAAAAAACTCGAAGACAAGCAGCTCTCGATCACGCTGATCGATCTTCGCGATCCCGGTCATCCGGCGCAGGCGAGCTTTCGCGGAAACGAAAGAATCTATCCGGCAAGCGTTGTAAAACTCTTTTACCTGGCCGCGGCCCATCGGTGGCTGGAAGACAAGAAGGTTGAAGACACGCCTGAGTTGCGCCGAGCTTTGAAAGACATGATCGTCGATTCGTCAAACGAGGCAACGCAGTACGTTGTGGACGTGCTCACGCATACGACCGGGGGTTATGAGCTGCCGCCTAATGAGATGACGGAGTGGCAGGAGAAACGAAATGCTGTGAACCGTTATTACTCGTCGCTCGGCTACACCAACATCAACGTCAATCAGAAAACGTTTTGTGAAGACGCCTACGGACGCGAGCGCACGTCGCGCGGGCCGAATGGCGAAAATAGAAATAAGCTGACTACCGACGCCACCGCGCGTTTATTGATGGAGATTGTGACTGGAAAAGCCGTCTCGCCCGCACGGAGCGCGCAAATGATGGACCTGTTGAAGCGGGACTATGCAGGCACAAGCAAAGACCCCGACGATCAGGGGCACGGCTTCACGGGAATCGCGCTGCAGGGCAGGGAGGGCGTGCGCTTGTGGTCCAAAGCCGGCTGGACCAGCACTACCAGACACGATGCAGCCTATCTTGAACTACCGGACGGTTCGAAGTTTGTACTCGTCACGTTTACGACCGATCATGCAAACGAACGCGAAATCATTCCCACCGTGGCTAGAATCGTGATCGATGGAATTAAGGATGTGAAGTAAAGACAAGCGCGGGGGCAAGCCCGCCTTCCCGACCTTGAGCTGAATCAACTTGACGGGCGGAAGTCAGCTCGAATGGGTTTGAAGACTGCCAGAAGCCAGTCAGCGCTGAAAGCCTCTCAGGTCAGGAAGGTGGGCTCGCCCCCGCTCTTTGTTGGATTCATGACTGAAGATCTCTCAATATACCATCAGTTGATCGGTGATCTGTTTGCCTCGCCCACAGACGCGGGCGGATGGAGTCGTCATCGATTGACGGTCGAACAGATTGGCTTCTACAAGGCCAACGGCTATCTTGCGGGCATACGCCTCCTGAAAAACGATCAGGTCGAAGTGTTGCGAGCAGAGCTTGACCAACTTATCAATCCGACAAGTCCCGGCAATCAACTCTTCTACGAGTATCACTCGAACGAGTCGACTGATCCTTCAAAGACTCTCTTTCATGCGCTCGGCGCCTGGCGCGTGGTCAGGAACTTCCATGATTTGCTATGGAACCCGGCATTCCTGATGCCGGCAACGCAACTCCTGGGAGCGCCAGTCCGGTTCTGGCACGATCAAATCTTTTATAAGCCCGCACATCACGGTGGCGTGGTCGCGTGGCACCAGGATTATTCTTACTGGGTCAGAACCAGGCCCATGGCGCACCTCTCTTGTTGGATTGGCCTTGACGACTCAACGCGCGAGAACGGCTGCGTGCATTACGTTCCCGGAAGCCATCGATGGAACCTGCTTCCCATTACCGGCCTGGCAAATGACATGAATTCGATCCAGACGGTTTTGACAAATAAACAGAGGGAAGACTTTCGGCCCGTAGCAATCGAACTGAAGAGAGGCGAGGCTTCGTTTCATCATCCACTGATGGTTCACGGGTCATTTGAAAATAAAACCGATCGTCCGAGACGCGCTACCGTCATTAATGTTTTTCGTGATGGAGTGGTCTCTGATTCAGATATGCCGCCGCTTGCAGGCGTGCCCGCTATCCCTGCCGGTCGGAAGATGCAGGGACAATTCTTCCCGCTGTTGTTTGATCCGAATGCGGTCTACGTATGAAATCGTCTTAGGAGCGCACCTGCCATTCCGACCTCGTCACCCGGGGCTCCCTCACACTTCAGGAACATCTCGCTTTAATCCGTGTCTAACTATTTGTTTTTGCCAGAGGTGAATTGGAGGAAGCTGCCATGTCTCAGAGCATTGAAGCCGGGAACAAACCTCACATTAATGTGACGCCCCTTATAGACGTATTGCTGGTTATGTTGATTATCTTCATGGTGGTGGCTCCTTTGAAGCCGCATAGTTTTGCTGCCAAACTTCCGTCTGAGCCGGATGGTCGGAAGGTTGTAGAAGACATTCGTACGTTGGTAGTGACGATTCAGCCTGATCGGACGTTGAAGTTGAACGGACTCACCGACGACATGGGCACTGTTGAGGATACTGCAAAGCTAAGTGAATTCCTGATCTCACTTTTCAAAGCACGGAAGACGAACCACGTCTATCGGGCCGGAATGCTTTCGCGCATAGATCTGCCTGAGGATTACCGCATCGAGAAGACGGTATTCATCAAAGCCCCACGCTCGATCCCTTACGGTGAAGTTGCCAGGGTCATTGATGGGCTGAAAGGCGCTGGAGCCGAGCCAGTTGGACTACAGTTGGACGGACTGCCGTAGGACAGACATTCCTGCGTGTCCGCGGTCCTGCGGCCATACAATCGTCCGAGCAAGAATCCGAAGATTTTCCATATATCATTTTTCATTTCTCATTTGTCATTGGCAGACTCAAGTTAGAAGTGCAACTCGGCGATCTGAAACTGACAAACGCATTGGACAGCTGGAGTACACTGTTGCACTTCACGTTAAATCCACCTCTAACTCACTAGCCACCTAACTTTACTGGCAGCAGTACTCCGCTTAGCGATCCCGCCGAGCAACCCTCTGCCGAGCAGCAATGGAAAATGAGAAATGAAAAATCTCTTCTGTTTTACACGCAACGGTGCCTGTCATGCACCGACAGGAATCGACCAACCAAAGTGCACAGCACTCCATCTTGGATTATCATAGGGGCTCGGTTCTGTTACTTGGCCGAAAGCTGTAACTGGTAACCGATCGTTGGTAGGGAGTTTTGAAGTAATGAGAGCGCATTATCTGTTGGCCATTGCCCTTTTGACTGGCGCGCTATTAGTGATGAGCGCGGGAAGTGGTGCGGCTCAAAGCCAGGCCGGAGGCGGAAGCCTCCCGGGTGACGCGAGTGGCGGAGCGGCGTTGATATTTCACAAGCCCGACAATCCGCCGATTCATTCAGGTCGCGGTTCATCGGTACGACCTGCAGGCGGCGGTAGAATATCTGGTCGCGCCAAATCTCGTGCGACCGCGGCGGCCCAGGACCGCATCATCGCCAAAGGAAATGCCGCGAGAAGCGCACCCAACCCTCGTTATTCTGAGGCGGAACAGCAGTACAAACTGGCCGCTCAGCAGGATCCAAACGAAGCGCGCGCCCACGCCGGCCTGGGTAATGTTTATCTCGATCAGGGCCGCTACAACGAAGCCGCGGAAGCCTATAGCAAGGCCCTCAAAGTAAAAGCTGAATATCTTCCCGCCTATCAACCTCTGGCTTATTCCCTGGCTAGCTTGAAACGATATCCGGAAGCAACCGAGACACTGAAGCAAGCGCTGCAATACGACCCAAACAATGCGGAGATCTATAACAATTTAGGGTTTGCCTACGTTCACTCAGGTCGCTATGTGGACGCGATTGCGGCCTGCCGCCAGGCAATCACGCTCCTGGGTCAGACGGGCCAGGCCTACAAACAGGAACTGCAAAATCGTAATGAAGTGTTATCCAACGCCTACAAGAATCTTGGGAACGCCTACAACGGTTTGCAGCAGTACAACGACGCGGCCGACGCTTTAAAACAAGCTGCCGAGATCGAGCCAAACAATGCTGCCGCGCATTTCAACCTGGGCTTGGCTTTGTATAACGGCGGTCGCTATTCCGAAGCCATTGAAGCTTACAAGGATGTGATCAGGTTGAGACCCGAACTTGCCGGAGCCCACTTCAATCTCGGTCTCACATACATTGCGATTAATGACAAGGAGGGCGCCCGACACGAATACGAGATTCTCAAACCACTCAACGCGAGTATGGCAGCCCAGCTGCGAGGCCTGATAAAGTGATGAGCGTCGCGATCCGAAACAGGGATACTCGTTTAGCTAGGAAAGAAAGCGGCGGCCAGGCATGGCGCGGCATTTCGTTTAAGACTATGCATCGAGGTTCCCGGTACACTGAATTAGCTGCTTTGCCCAAAGAGTGTTTCAATGTATCAGAACCGCGAGCGGTAGCGACCGGCCCAGTACTCAACTTTTTGGAGCGCAACCTGATACTGAGATCAATGGGTGTCTAAGCGACAATTCTCAGATTGAATCTTCGGCCGGTCGCTACCACCACCCCACGCGGGCTGCCCGTGTGGGGACCCCGGCCCGCTTCCGGTTCTGATACGGCCACGCTGACTCGCTTATTTACTTTTTGTGCAGAGCCATTAGCTTGTGCCCCATCTGGGGCTATCTCTGCACGAAATGGGGACGAGGCCGCCGAATCTCTCAAAGTAATCACGCCGAGAATAATGGTAGTGGGTCAGTTTGAACTTGGCTGAGGTGACGGGGCTTTACAGAACCGAGCGCGGCAACGCCGGATGCTAGACTCAAGTTCGGATGATGATAATTCGAGGGATTCACGCAGGATTCAGAGTTGAGTTTAGCATCCGACGCTACCCGCGCTCGGTTCTGTAATGGGCTCCGACCTCTGATTTATCAAACTGACTCACTACCAGAATAATGAGTTGAAGTTTTTGGTTTGGTCCGCGGGGAGTCGGCATGGAGGTTGCTGTTACTTGCGGCGAAGGGAGACTCTACATGAAGAAATTGGGGACAAGAATTGGCGGGACTCTTTTGACTCTCGCTTTTGTTTTTGGCATATCTGCGGCCACCGGCGCTACCGCTCAGGCACAATATCGCAATGATGATGGTCAATACCAACGTCGCGATCGCGATCGCGATAATGATCAGGGTCAGAACCGCGAATGGCGGCGACATCGGGATCGCGATGATCGGGATCGCAACCGCGCTCAGAACCGCGAATGGAGACGCGATCGAGATAGGAACCAGGACCGCCGCTATGGTCGTTACGGCAACTACGGCGATTACGGCAACTACGGCCGCAATAGGGGATATGGCAACAACGGGGGCTACGGGTACAACAATCAGATTGAGTTGAACCGGGGTTACCAGAATGGCTTGAACACGGGTGCGAGCGATGCGCAACGTGGTCAAAGCTTCAACCCGCAGCGATCGCACTACTACAGAAACGCCTCGTCGCAGGCTTTTCGCCAGGGCTTCGTTCAGGGCTATGACCAGGGCTATCGGCAATACTCCGGCTATGGTAACGGAAGCTACCGAACCAGGCGAAACACTTCCGGCGGTATTCTTGGCGGCATCTTTGGTCGACCTTGAATAATCGTCGAATAGAACCTTAACCTCAAATGCCGCGGCACTACGTCGTGGCATTTTTGCGTGGTGCCCTAACCTGGCGAAATTGTAGGGGCGTCCCTCTGTGGGCGCCCCGGATTGGGCGGCAAAGGGGCGCCCACGGAGGACGCCCCTACAAAATTAGGACACTACCTGTTTTTGCGTTCGGTTAACTCCTTCAAGGTGTATCCATCTTCGGAGTGGCGATCGACCGCGACCCTCAATTCCACAAACAAGCGCGCGAGCTCCTTCGCCTGATAGTGCGCATTCAAGCCGCTGGGATTAGGCAACACCCAAACAACGGTTTCGCCAATCGTTTCTTCCTGCTGGCCGATTGTAGCCTTCGCTCGTTCCCACGCGGCTCGATAAGCCCCAAGGCCCAGCACGGCAAGGAACGCTGGTTTGTATCGCCGCACCTTCGCCGCCAACTGTTTGCCGCCTCCGCGCAGCTCTTCACGAGTTAGTTGATCCGCAGTGGCCGTCGCCCGCATAACTACGTTAGTTATCCCATAACCATTCGCAAGTAGTTCGCGTTCAGCGAAAGGGGAAAGGAGGCGATCAGTGAACCCGGCAGCAAATAGTGCAGGCCAAAATCGGTTGCCCGGACGCGCGAAGTGATGACCTACGGCAGCCGTATAGAGCCCGGGATTGATACCACAAAAAAGAACTCGCAGACGCGGTGCGATCACGTCCGGTACGGTTTTGCCTTCCGCTGCGCTGAGTTGTTGCTTGGTTGGCTTCCAGGGCGTGATCAATGGTGGATGATGGGCACTATTGGATTTCGAAGTGCGTTTGTTGTGAAGCACTGCGCTTTGCAATGCGGTCTACGACCGTCACTTGCAAAACATATTGACCGGCCGGCAGTCCGCCTAACGAAATCTCGGCGGCGTAAGGAATTCGGGCGAGGTCGGTGAAGTCTTCAATGGAAACTTTTCGTTGTGCGGTTGTGACCACAGGCTCACCATCACGGACCATTTGTATCTGGACAGCGACGTCAGGTTTAGAATCGGCCGGCGCCAGCGCTGCGTTGTAAACAAAGACAAGGAACCGCAGATATCCGTTAGCTGAAAAGTTGTGGTTGATGCTTAACTCAACTGGCGGCGGACCACCCTGAGAAATTGCCGAGGCGTTACTAATAGTTGGTAGCTCGCGCACTCCCATCAGCAGACTGCTTAGAGCGAACTGGCTGGTGTTAGGGACTTCGATCCAGCCATGAGCGGTGCCCGTGCGGCCGGTTTTTTCATCGCGCACCCCAACACGAACTTGATAGAGTCCGGGTCCAACGTAGACGGGATAGCCATAGGTCAAGTCCCGACCCTGTCTTGCTGCTTCCACTGTTGGCGCATCGATTGTGATGCGGTTATTGAAAACCGCGCCCGCATTGCCCCGGTCATCGAATACAGTTCCCGCGACAGTTACTACCGCTGTTTCTCTTCCGTTTGCAGGCGCAAAGGAAAAAAACTCGTTGGGTATTTGCATCGCTGCCGTGAGCATTGATCCCCTGGCAGGTGTGTTTATGTAACTCAGGCTTAGTGACACTGGTATATCGCGGTCGGGATAGGGGCCCAGAATTACCTTTCGCAACTCAGCTTCCGGCGATTTATCCGGGGCTTGAGCTGTCTCCTTCTTTGCCTTCTCGGCTTTCTCAGCCTTTGCCGTCTTCGTCGAATTTGAATCCGTCTCGGGTTCTCGATCGAAAAATCCGCGCCGCACCTGCACGGTCAAGTCGGATTTGCCCACGACCTTCACTTCAATACGGCGAAATTTGCTCGCGTGTTGCGCTTCGCTATCGGGTTTCCAAGCCAGCAGATAATAGACGGAGGTCTCTTTCAAGGCGCGAGTTAAGCCAGGCTCCAGAGAGTTTGTATTAAAGACAGCTTTCCCTCCCGTGTCTGCAGCCAGTGCATTCAAGCTGTCCTGCGAGGCGACCAACTCGCCGCTGTTGGCGCGCAGAACTCGGCCCGTCGGATCAAACTGAGATTCACTGCTGGCATCGCTCAGGCTGGCCACCAGGCCCCGCGCGTCCATTGAGTAGATGACGACGCCGCTGCGCGCTGCCGCGCTGGTCACTCGTTGGAGTCGATAGCGGGAGTCAGAGTTACGATCGTCGAGGAAAAAACCATCAGAAACAAAAAATATTAGCTTGCGCCCAGGCAGCTTATTTGCCGCGCGAATCAATCCCTCGAGTCCAACCAGCGTATTTGAGGTCACATTGCCGGCCTGTAGCATCAGTGAATGTGCACGAGTGGTCACCAGCGACTCAGCTGCTTCACGAGTCATTCCCGGATTGAGTCTGATGGTTTCGTCTATAAAGTAACCGGTTAGGTCGCGGTCATAATTCGTAATCAACAACGCCTGATATTCAGACATCGTGGGGCGGTCGAAGTCTCTAACTGAATACGGATGATACTTGAGTCGTTCGAGGGCGGCGCGAAGCACTGTTTTGTTGTCCGTGAGCTGCTGTAGAAACCCGATTTGACCACTGGCGGACGCGATAGCAGCCTGGTCGTTCTGGCCCATTTCTTTTTCGATGAAGCTCGTGATGAGCTTTCGAGTTATCGCTATGCCGGGTAGATCCAGGTGCAGGTCGTCTACATAGAAGTAGACTGGCCGGCCGCGATCCAGGGGTCTCGGGCCCGCGGAGCGGATACTATTTGCCTGCGCTGAAGAACCTCTCGCGGCCGCAATCTGTGATTCTTCATTGATACTCCCGGCAGTGATCTTCTCGAAAAAGTCGATTGGCTTGACCTTCCCATCAATGCGCAGTTCGAAGTCTTCCCGTTTCAGACCATTAACGAAGCGGCCTTGCTTGTCGAACACCATGACGTCGGTCTGCACCAGTTCCGTGTAGACGCGTAATACGTCAGACTGATCCTGCCGCTTTGATTCCGGCGGCACCGTGGGCGGTGTTTGCGCGTACCCCTGCTCCGAACGCACCAGCAGACACGCGACGAGACAAATGAGCAGGCAGGGCAACGCCGTCAACCTCGCCAGCTTGAGAATGAAGCACGATGAAGGCATATTTCCGCAGTGTAAGTGGACAAGGTCAGGGGGAGACGTCGCCAGGGAACAGCCAAAGAAGGCTGGCCTTCCTCTGCCTGGAGCCGGCTTGTGGCTGTCGCGGTAACTATGTATCAGACTCTACTCGCTGCGCAACAAGAAAACTTTGATCGCGGTTCGACCGTAGTAGAGAGCGCTAATAAGGAAGGCCCATCGCCGGCAATAGAGCCGTCCTAATCTGAATCTCCAGGTAAAGCCCCATCAATGTCGAACAAGCTCCCCACCGTCTCGATTGACCACATCACTAAAAGTTTTGGCGACTTTACAGCCGTAAGGGACCTTAGTCTTGCTGTCTACCCCGGCAGAGTGTTTGGACTTTTGGGTCCGAACGGCGCCGGCAAGACAACGACCATCAGGATGATAGTCAACATTAGCGCTCCCGACTCCGGCCGCATAGAAGTGTTTGGCCGGCAGATCAATCCGGAACTGCAAAACCGCATTGGTTACCTGCCGGAGGAGCGTGGCCTGTACCGGAAGATGAAGGTTGGGGACCAGCTCAAATTTTTTGCCGCCCTTAAGAACGTTGATGGGAAGGAAGCCGATCAGCGCGTCGATCGCTGGCTGGCGCGATTGAAGTTGACGGAATGGAAAAACAGGAAATCGAGCGAACTGTCGAAGGGCATGCAACAGAAAGTTCAATTCACCACCGCGATTATCCACGAACCCGATCTGCTGATCCTGGATGAGCCTTTTTCCGGGTTGGACCCGGTCAATGTCGAAGTCTTAAAAGAGATCATTCTCGAACAGAGAGCTGCCGGTAAGACAATTATTTTGTCCACCCATCAAATGGAGTTAGCGGAAAAGATCTGCGACGACATCTGTCTGATCAATCGTTCAAGGAAAGTTTTGGAAGGCAGCATCCGGGAAGTTAAGCGTGCTTTCAGCCGCAACGCCGTGGCCTTGCGTTTGGAGGGCGGAGATCACGTTTTGGCCGATCGATCGTTAGTGAACACGATTGAGCGCCATAGTGACGGCGTAGAAGCATTGCTCGCGGAAGGAGCTACCGCCCAGGAGCTGCTGAAACAATTGATTGCAGCGGGAGCAAAGATCGAAAGATTTGAAATGATCGAGCCCAGTCTTAACAATATTTTCATCGAGAAGGTAAGCGAAGCCGAATGAGAAAACTCTTTGCGGTGGTTAAGCGTGAGTACATCCAGCGTGTGCGCAGCAGGATGTTTATCCTGGTGACGGTGCTCGGGCCAGTGGTGATCTCGTTTTTTGGAATCGCCCCGGCGCTAATATTCAGCATCAAGGCCGGCGGTCCGGTAAGAATAGCGGTGGTCGACCAAACCGGCAAGTTATAACACAGCCTTTACGAGTCTGTAATGGACAATGCCGGGACGGCTGAATCAACCGTAGACCCGATGAATGCCAACAAGC